>Ga0163151_10000048_pt1 | contig 188908 bp, 175 predicted proteins | sample OliLakLV19MP5IB2_FD_145596 | JGI IMG/M metagenome (GOLD analysis project Ga0163151, IMG submission 145596) | Freshwater microbial mat bacterial communities from Lake Vanda, McMurdo Dry Valleys, Antarctica - Oligotrophic Lake LV.19.MP5.IB-2 | ecosystem: Environmental > Aquatic > Freshwater >...
CGCAGTACCGCCGACGCTGACCCGCCGAGCGTCTGGCCCAGCAACGACTCGTCGTCAACCTCAATGGGCGGTGTGGGGATCGGCGCCGGCTCTTCGCGGTCGCGAGCGGCCGGGCGGTCACGGCGGTTCTGCGTCCGTTGCCGCGGGCCGCGATCGCGCGGGTCGGGACGCGCAGGCGGCATGGGCTCACGCAGGAGTCCCACCCAATCAAACGAAATGTCGGGATGGGTGTGCTCGAGGGCCTCACGCACTTCGGCATCAAGTGACTTGCGCCCGATCTGCACATTGGGCGGCGATCGAAACAGGTACAACACGCGGGCCCGACCTGAACTCTGGCCTGCGCGATACCCGTGCATCACGTAGGTGTGTTCGTAGCCGCGCGTGTCGCGGAGGTAGCGAATGAACGGCAGGACCTACCTCTTCCTTGCGGCCTTCTTCGACTTGGGTGAGGGGGCGGCCGTCCTGGGCTTCTGCACCTTGGCGATGGGCTTCTTTACCACCTTGGGGGCCACCTTGGCGGCCGCCTTCGGCGCCGGCTTGGCCGCCTTGATCGCGGGCCTGACCACCTTCGCGGGCGGCTTGACGACCTTTGCGGCGGGCTTCACGGGCTTGGCCGCCGGCTTCGCCGCCTTGGCGACAGGTTTTCCCGGCTTGGGTGGCACAGCTGCGGGCATCGGGGCCTTGGGCGCGGGCACAGCCGCCTTCGACGGAATGACCACGGCCTTGGACGGCGCGGCACCCTTCGCGACAGGCGCAGCGGCGGGGGCTGCGACTGGCGCCGCCTTTGCCGCCGCGGCGGCTTTGGCCGCAGCCTTGTTGGCCGCGCGGGCCTGGGCCGCAGCGGCCTTGGCCGCCGCGCTTGCGGCTGCGGACTTGCCCGCCGCCGCCTTGAACGTCCGATTGGCCAGTTCCACAAGATTGGCCATCTCGGCCAGCTTCGCATCACGCTCGGGCTCAACCCGGGCCGTCACAACGGGCGGCAGCAACCTGGCCACCACCGACGTGTTCCTGGGCGTATGCGCCACGGCCGCCGGATCGTGGAACACACGCACCAGGTCGAAGCCGTCATACAGCGACCGGTACGTCCAAATCTCCGTCACGCTCACTTTGTGGGCATCACAGAAGCGGCGCGCTGCATCAAATGCCGGCACCGGCACATACAAGTGGAACGGCACCCGGGCGCGGCCAAAATGTTGCCACTGCGACAGGGCCTCGAGATTATTTGTGGACTCCCCTGTCTCGACCTCCACGAGCCCAGCGATCTTGGACGCCGACACGAGCACAAGGTCAGGAAAAAATGCAGCGGGGCTGGCCAACTTCACGGGCGCCGCCTGACCATCGCCAGCATTGATGTGGACTTCGAACTTCTTTTGGTACTTCAGCTGCAGGAACCGGATCAGACGATCATGTTCCAGTTGCTCTCGAACGGGACGGATCAGAATGGGCGACACGCGGCCTCCGAATTGAGTTAGGTCGCATGCCAGAGCGAGCCAACTGCCCGCCCGGCAGGGGGATAACGGCGTGGGTATCGTAACACTAGTCGGGGTAGAATCGTCGTTCTCATGCTGTTTTCCACACGTAAGCCCGCACTCGCACTCGCGGTGCTGGCCCAGATCTGCCTGGCGGCCGCGGCGTGCGGCGACGCTGTACCCCCGCCGCCACCTCTGTCTTCGGCCACCGCCACGGCTGACCTGACGGCGCTGCTGGCTGAGATCAAGGCCAATGACACGGGTCAACTGGCGGTCTCCGAAGAAGACGGCCGTTTCCTGCGCGTGCTGGTGGCCACGCGCGGCACCAGGCGTGCGCTCGAGATTGGCGGCGCCAGCGGGTACTCCGGGATCTGGATCGGTCAGGGGCTGCGCCAGACAGGCGGTCGGCTCATCACCATCGAATACGACCCGGTACGCGCGAAAGAGGCGGCGGCCAACATCAACCGCGCGGGCCTCTCAGACATCGTTCAGGTCATCGCCGGCGACGCGTTTGTCGAAATCCCGAAGCTGCAAGGCGCATTCGACATGATCTTTCTCGACGCGTGGAAGAAGGACTACACGGCGTTTTTTCATCTCACCTTCCCCTCGCTCGATGCCGGCGGCGTATTCCTCGCGCACAACGTGGTGAACAAGCGCGAAGAGATGGGCGACTTCTTTGACGCCATCGGCGCCGCCCCGGGCGCCTGGTCCACCATCATCGCGCCGTCGGGTGAGGGTATTTCTTTGACCTACAAGGGAAGGTAGACACGATGACCCCACGACAGGTGCACATCATTGGCGTCCCACTCGACCTGGGCGGCGGACGCAGGGGCGTGGACATGGGGCCGTCCGCGGTTCGAATCGCCGGCCTGGGAGAACGCCTGGCCGCGATGGGCTGCACGGTGACGGACAAAGGCGATTTGACGACGCCCATCCCGGAAACCCAGGTCGCGCGCGACCCCACGAAACGCTACATCAAGGATATCGCCAAGGTCTGCCAGCGCCTGTATCAGCAGACTCGACAGTCGCTGATCGACGGGGCCCTGCCCATTGTCATCGGCGGGGACCACTCGCTGGCCGTCGGGTCGGTCGGCGCATCGGCCGACTTCGCGGTGGAGCGCGGTGGTCAACTGGGCGTGTTGTGGATCGATGCGCACGGCGACATGAACACGCCGGCCACCACCTCGTCAGGCAATGTGCACGGCATGCCCCTCGCAGCGCTCGTCGGCACCGAACCGGCGGAACTGGCCAGCATCGGTCAGCACTCGCCCAAGGTCCGCGCCGAGCATGTCGTGCTCATCGGCATCCGCAACCTGGACGAAGCTGAAAAGACACAGATTCGGGCGGCGAAGGTGCACGTCTTCACGATGAAGGACATCGATCAGCACGGCATCGCGGTGGTGATGAAGCGTGCGCTCGACATTGCCACCACCGGCACCACGGGCCTGCACGTTTCGTTCGACCTCGACGCCTGTGACCCGGCCATTGCCCCGGGTGTGGGCACGCCGGTCAAAGGCGGCCTCTCCTACCGCGAAGCCCACATGGTGATGGAAATGATCGCCGACTCGGGCCGGATGACCGCGCTCGACCTCGTGGAGGTCAACCCCATCCTGGACTCGCAGAACCAGACGGCCACGCTCGCGACCGAACTCGCGCTCTCGGCACTCGGCATGAGAATCCTCTGAAACAGCGATACAATCACTGGCGGAGTGGGCCGCTAGCTCAGGGGTAGAGCACCTGGCTTTTAACCAGAGGGTCGCTGGTTCGATTCCAGCGCGGCCCACCACTTGCCACAGGTCGTGCGGCCACACGGGCCTCGTCAATCTCGACTCTGGGCTCCAAGCACCCGGTAGATGACGGCCGATGAGTTCTCCGCGACGAGCGCCAACCCGGATGCATGGCGTTGAATCATGGGCTCGATGCGCGACCAGATGGCCGTGACTTTCTTATCGCAGTAGAGATACGTCGCGGACCGATCAGTGATCGCCCGATAGGCTTTCTCAGGATCCACGGTGATCGGCAGCGCCCAGACGGTGACAGTGTCTGGGAGGAAATACCGCAGAACGTTCGGATGCATGGTGGCGACCACGTCCGAGGGCTTCAGCTGGTGCGCATGGCTCCGGACCACATCCACAAACTCGCCATGTCCCTCATAGGCGACGACCTCCCCGTGCATGCGGGTCAGTTCGGCTCGCAGAAATCGCGCATGCAGGTAGCCGTTCCGCCAATACGGACTGACGCACACCACAGCCGCCAGCCCCCACATCAGTCCACGTGACGCCCACCTGGCTTTCGGCCAAGTGACGGCCCACCGAGCGCCATCAATGCTTGCCATCGCGAGCAGCGTGACGATCGGCAGGATGTAGCGGGGCTCGCTGCTCATCACGACGAGGGCAAGTGCATAGAAGAACAGGATCGAGACGTGCAGCACGCGTCGCTTCACGATGGCGGCGATGAGTCCAAGCCCCATGAACCCGCCAATGGTGACCCCGGACAGCCCCACATCCCACTCGTTCGTAAACACGTAGTGCATGTCGCTCACTGTCTTCTGAACATTGATAGACATGTGCGTCCACCAGTCCCAGAGACCGGCAACGCCAGAATCTGAGACCCACTGCTCGCGCCAGAACATCATCCGAAAGTAGGAATACTCGTCGGGGGCCGCCCGAACCGCGAGCGGCACGGCCACGGCCAGAAACGCAAGCGACACCAGACCGATCGTCTTCACTCGGCTGTGATGGGCCCGCAGGGCAATTGACACGACGTACGCGAGAAACACGGAGACCCCCACCGTTCTGAACGCGTAGCACGCGGCAGCCATGAGCCCCAGCCCGAGCGCCGACCGCAGTGAAAGGTCGTCAAGCCGGTCCTCGGGAAACAGGTAGACCGTGAGCATCAGCACCGCGCCGAACGCCGGGTCCGACAAGATGTGCGTGCTTTCGGAAGTCAGCGTCTGCGACAGGACCAGAAAGAGCACGACGAGAAGCGCGGCTGCCGTACCTGCGACGCGGCGGACGACCACGAAGCTCAGCCACACGAATGCAAGAACCAGCACTTTTGTGAGCAGGTTGAAGTAGAAATAGTCGCCGGATGGCGGCAGAGCCGCAGCGGCATAGAGCACCGACGTCCCGGGTGGGAAGAAAGTCAGCGGCGATCCAACCGCGTCGACATAACCCCGCAACGCCGCCAGGGAACGGGCACCCTCGACGTAGTCAGTCGAGTCCGGTGAAATCAGCCACGTGCCGCTGTTCAAGCCAAGGTAGAACAGGGCGACGCCGGCCACGATGATGCCGCTGGCGACTCTCTTCTGCGTGTGACTCACCGGGAACATGCAGGGTGACAGTCCAACTTGAAACGCGGGGCACAATCGATCAGGGGGTCGCCCGAAAGCGGTCCAGCGCTCGACCCGCTTCAACCAGTCCCGCGGCAAAGATGTCGGGGCGCTGGCCGATGCCCAGGCGCAAATGACGTTCGTAGCCGAAGGCCGACCCTGGTGCCAGCATCACGCTGAACTCCGTGGCCAGCGCGTCAGCCAGCGTGAGTGAATCCACCGGCAGGTTGTATTTGAGCAGCGCGAGCAGGCCGCCACGAGGGGGCGTCCACGACAAGACATCCTGGCGGGCCTCGATCCACGCCGATGCGGCGGCAAGATTGGCCACGATGATCGCGCGGTTGCGCGCGACGATTTTGTCGTGGTGGCGCAGCGCCAGGCAGGCGAGTGCGTCGTTGAGTTTGCCGGGGCTGAGCGTGATGTAGTCGCGCATCCCCCAGCACCGTTCGATGATCTCGCGAGGCCCGGCCATCCAGCCAATGCGCAGACCCGGCAGGCCGTAGGGCTTCGACAATGTGCCGACGCTGATGCCGCGCGTCCCCATATCCACCACAGGGGACGCGAAGGGGTCGCCTCCGGGCACGCTCAGCCAGCGGTACGCTTCATCGCCAATCACCCAGGCGCCAACGGATTCGGCGAGCGCGTACACGCGCGCCGCATCGGACGGCGACAACATCGCGCCCGTCGGGTTATGCGGGGTGTTGACGACGATGAGCTTGGTCTTCGGCGTGATGAGGCGTTCGAGCGCATCCACGTCGTAGCGATAGCCGGTGTCGGGGCCCACACGCCACAGCGAGACATCACAGCCTATCGCCCGCGGTACGGAGTAGAGTTGCTGATACGCCGGATACGGCGCAATGACGTGATCGCCGGCATCGAGCAGCACATTAAACAGAAGAAAGTTGGCTTCGATCGCGCCCGTCGTGACCAGGATCTGATCCGGCGATACCGACTGGTAGGTAGCGGCCAGCGCGGACCTGAGCGCCATCGTCCCGCACGCCTCGCTGTAGCCAAGTGGCAGATGCAGCAGTGCCTCGAGCGTGGCCGGCCGCGCGTCCTCGGGCTCGAACTGCAGGAGGTCGTGGGTGGAGAGCGGCAGGATGCCGCTTTCCGCGATGTCGTACTTGACGTGGGTTTCGTGCCGCGTCATCCATCGCTCGAGCAGAAACGGTTCAATCTTCATGATGACGAGACCTTATACGAAGAAGGCCGCCAGATTGAAGTAGATCAGCAATGCGCAGACATCGGCCACCGCGAGCACGATCGGGCCGGCGGCAATTTTGGGGTCAAGTTTGCCGGCGTGCAGCATCGTCGGCAGCAGCAATCCCAGCAGGGCCGCCGTAGCCATCGAGCAGGCGATGGCCCCACCCAGGGCAAACGCCAGATCGCCGTTCCCCTTCCACGCCCAGGAGATCGCGCCCACGAGCAATCCGCACCCGGACCCGAGCAGTACGGCGACGCTCAACTCGCGCCGCATGGCCGGCCCGAGCAAGGCCCAGGTCATGCCGCCACTGTGGAGGTTGTGCAGCGTCAAGGTGGCCGACTGCATGCTGATGCTCTCGGCCAGGGCCAGCACCATGGGGAGGAACACGGCGAGGATCACGGCTGCGTCCAGCAGGTGTTCGTACTGACTGACCAGCACAGCACACAGCAAGCCGCCGGTGACGTTGGTCAGCAGCCATGGGAACCGATCCCGGAAGCCCAGCCACACGGTGCGGCCCTGCGTTGCGTGGACGCCGATGATCTGGAAGATGTCGTCAAACGAGCGCTTGGCGTGTCCCACGACCTCGTCGGTAAACACGCGCACATCCACCTGGCCTACAAGTTCCCCACCCGCCGTCACGACCGGAAATGCCAGAAATCGCTGGCTGACAAAATATTCGGCCGCGACGAGGACGGTCGCCCAATCCGGGATGGCGACCACATCCCCCAGCATGATCTCGCTCAGGAGCCGTTCGGGCCGCGACGCGAGCAACGCCCGGGTGGGCACCACGCTGGTCAGCCGGCCGTCGGCGTCCACAACGTAGACATAGACAATGTCCTGGTCCTGCCCACGATCGCGGAGCGCATCCAGTGCGTCGGCGACGGTCTGATCTGGCAGGAGCCGGACGACGTCCGACTGAATGTGCTGGAGCACGGAATCGTGCAGATCGATCTTCATTCGGCACCAAGAATGCCATACGAACGGCTCTATTGCACCGGGAGCATGATGAGCCCGAGCGAATCGAAGTACGCGATGCGGTTGGGGATGAACTGCTCGATGGTGGCGGCCAGCGCGGGCGTGATTCGGCTGGACCGATAGCGCACGGCCAGCCAGGGCAGGACGCTCTCGGCGACGTCTTCGCGGGTGGGATTGTCGCGCGCGTAGGTGGAGATGAAGTTGACGTCCTTCGCCTGCGCAGAGAGCCAACCGGCCGAAGCCGCATGCGCCTGGTCCAGCGAGGTATGCGCCGCTTCGTGCACGAACGTCTCTTCGAGGATCCCGTCGGCGATGTACAGGTCGCCCTGCCCGACGTGGATCAGGAGGTTGTTGTTGCCGCCGCCGAACGGCTGCACGCCCTGATGGATCCAGACCGTGGCCACCGACACGCGCAGCGCACGTGGCAAACGGCCGATGACGATCGCGTACTTCTCGGCCTGCCCTCGCGCGGCGTCGGCACTGCCGAACTCGGGATTCACCTGCACTTCGGTGGACAGGCCGTCGCTGAAGGTCACGTTGAACAGGTAAGCCTGCAGCTGGATGAAGGCACTCACGCGCCGGTCGAACATCGTGCGCAGGCCCTGCCCATTGGGCGTCAACGTCGCGAAGGTGGTGGGGTCTGCGGCCGTAATGATGTCCGGGTCGATGAAGATCGTGCCTGAGAACGGGGGCGCCTGCGGCGCAGGTGTCGCCGACGGCGGAGGGGTGGGCGCCGATGCGGTGGCTCCCCCACTGCACGCGACCGCGCCAAGGGCCAGGAGCAGCACCAGAAGCAGCACCCGAAACGCGGTGGCGCCACGCAAGCGGCGGTCAAACGTCGCGGTTTCGGAACATCCGGCATCCCGATTGGCCGTGCCGATGAGATAGTCCGCGAAGTCGGCCCGGCCAACACGATAGGCCTCACACGCCTCGCGGACTCGATCTTTTTCAGTAATGTGGAATTGTTGTGTCGCGAGGATGCGGTCGAGTGTCGTCATCAGGTCGGCCTTCGGCGTGCGATAGGCGTCGCGGAGCACCCAGATCAACTCACATAACACAACGGTGTCGATCACACACCGCTCCCCACGCGCAACGGTATCCGCAATCAGTGCGTCGGCTTTCCGCGACTGTGCGGGATCATCCTGCGTCAGATACCGCACGAGGACGTTGGTGTCGAGCCCAATCACGATCGCCGAGCCGCCGCGCGGATGGCCTTGTCGATCGCCTCGGTACTCACGGCGCGGCGCCCCGGCCGATGGAGCAGCCCGCGTAACTCCGAGACGTCCGCCGACCCGGCGCGCACCCGGATCTCGCCGTCGGCACTCACGACAAAATCCACGGCGTCGCCGGTCTTGACGCCCAGAGAGTCGCGAACGGCCTTGGGCAGGGTGATCTGTCCTTTGCTGGTAAGGGTCGCTGATGGCATTCCTTACTTTTGCATAGCGTCCTTACCACACGCAACAAAGCTCGTCGCCCAGCTCTGGCCTGATTCTGCTACAGTAGTTTGGTTTGACCTGCCTCTTGGGTCCCCATCGTCCAGAGGCCTAGGACGTGGCCCTTTCAAGGCCAAGACCCGGGTTCGAATCCCGGTGGGGACGCCAGCCTTCGCTGACCGCTCGCTTCGCGAGCCGCTCCGGCTGGGCGAGCCAGCTCCACCGGACGCGAACTCCCAGCCGGTGCGAAGGCTGTCCCTCCGTAGCCAGGAGCGCAGCGACTGTCAGGCGCAGGCGGAACATCACTGACCGTTGCAGGATCTGCGATCCCTGCCACCATCGAATGACACAGCACATGCAGACCCCCTGGACTGGTCGCCAGATTTCTTGAGGGTTTCTGGACTTGTCAGCGGCAAGGCTGTTGCGCAGGACACCGCTCGTGGACTCGACGAAACGTGTTGTATACCTCCTTCGGAGCGAACGGGTGCCAGCCCGGTACTATGTCGGCTTGACGTCGAATGTCGTCACCCGACTGGTCGCCCACAATGACGGCCGGTCCAAGCACACAGCTCGCAACCGGCCGTGGAGAGGGCGTGCGACGATCGAGTTTGCTCACCCGGCGAGCGCCGCCCCATTCGAGCGCTACCTCAAGTCGGGTGCCGGGGGGCGTTCGCGAAGCGCCACTTCCTTTGACTGCTGAAATGAGCCGCTTCTTTTCGCCTTCCCGGTCCTGGCTCACGAACGCAGTTCCTCGCGTAGTTCGACCGGCTTCCACTTTGCCTTTCCGATCCGGATCCCGGTGATCTTGTCTGTCGACCCGTGAGTGAGTCGAGCCCGCGAATCGGGCTACCTGGACCTGGCGCGGCCCATTCGTTCGTTGAGCGTGGTGAACCAGTTCAAGACCACATCGATTCGTGTCGGCACCGCTTCGCGTGGCTGCTGCACCATCAGAAAGCGTTGATCGTCGGGCATCACGTCGAAGGGAAACGACTGCGACAAGGTCCAGCCACCGTTGAACAACTGCACAGGCGCGCTGGAAGACAATCGGCCCGTCGTGTTGACGGCGGCGGCCATCATCACGTTGCCCTGCCGGAAATACAGCCGGTCTCCTTTCGCTGACCAGACCGGGCCCGCACCGCCGGCGGCCGAAACCTGGACTCGGTCGGACGCGTTGTCGCGGGACTGCATGTAGACCTCGGCCCGTCCGGACGCGTTGGAGACGTAGGCAATGGTGCGGCCGTCGGGTGAAAACCGCCCATCGCGCTCTTCGGCCCCGGTGGCCACCCAGGCCTTTGGTGGGCCGGCCGGAGGCAGCAGCCACAAGTCGGTGCCGGTGAGCGGACCGGTGGTCTTGAACAGCAGCGTCCCCTCCGGTGCGTACGATTGCGGGTACTGATCGAGCGGCTGTTTCAGCACCGATACCAGGGCACCCGCCCCGCTGGCAGGCATTAAAAACATCTCCCAATTCCCTTGGTGATTCGATGCAAACGTGACGGACTGGCTGTCACGACTCCACACCGGTGAACCACGCGCGCCCGTGGTGTCGAGCTCGGGCACCAGTGGCGTCGCGGTGCCGCGCACGAGATCGAGAATGCGAAGGCCACCCCCGGCAACGACGGCGGCGCGTCGTCCGTCCGGCGCGACCCGAACGCCCGAGAAGTCTCCGACCGGCACCGGGAAGCCAGACACCTGCCCGTGTTGATCGACGGCGACGACCGCACGCTGGCCTTCCGTCGCCGCCACGTAGGCGAGCGTGCCGTTCTGTGACACGTCAGAGCGCGCATCGCCATCCATCGATCCGGCATCCACGCCCTTGACGACGGTCAACGCCTCGCCGGCTGGCTCCCCCGCTGCGGCCACCTTCAACGCGCGCAACTCCCCTCGGTCGGCACCGACGAGGTACCCCGCTGGAATGTAGGCGAATCTCCTCCACCAATCCGGTCCGACGACGCGCCTCGTCATTGAGGATGTGTCCAGCAGGACGGTGTCGAATGTCTTGCCCCAGCTGACAAACAGGATCTCGCGCCCACCCGGAATGGCATAGGGCCACACGTACGCGTACTCGTCGGGGCGGTCGGGCGCGATGAACGTCTTCGCCTCGCCGCCGTTCTCACCAACCACGTCGAGTCCGCCGTTCCACGTCTTCTTGAAAATGATGGTGCCGGACTCGGTCCATGTGCCTCCGACATTGGAGGTGGACTCGGCCAACTGCACCGGAACGCTTCCATCCACGTTGACCTTGAACAGTCCGTTCCGCGCGTAGAACGCGATCCATTGTCCGTTCGGTGAGAAGAACGGGCCACCGGCCTCTTCAGTGCCTTTCATCAATCGTGCCTCTGTACTATCGAGGTCACGCACGTACAACTGCGGCCGGTCGACGCCGTCAGTGGAAACAAATGCCACGCGACGCCCATCGCGCGAGATCGCGGGACCCGAGACGAGGCTGTGTCCTTCGGGCAAGGCGATCGAGAGGTGCACAGGCGGAGCTGGCGTGTCTCGGGCCCCCAACATGAGCCACCCGGCAGTCACCGATGCCAGGAGTGCGATGGCCGCGAGTCCCACGACGAGCGCACGCGACGTTCGTACGGGCGCAACCGTTGGCGTGGCGATGTCTGGCCCGCGCTCGGCCTCAGCCAGATCGAAGCGCGCGTCACCGATGTCGCGCAGACGCAGTCGGGGATCGCGCGTCAGACACCGACCGATCAGTCGATGCAGCGCCCTCGGAGTTGCTGCCGGCAGAGCGGCGAGATTCGGCTCGCGGGTCAGGACCGACGCCAGCGTCTCGGAGATGTCGTCGCCCTTGAACGCCCGATCGCCGGTCAACATCTCGAACAACACGACGCCAAACGCCCAGATGTCCGCGCGCTTATCGACCGCCTTGCCTTTCGCTTGTTCCGGCGCCATATAGGCGGCCGTGCCGAGGATGACACCAAGTTGAGTGGCACGGGCCGTCAGCGTCGGCGAGTTCATGAGATCCGAGACCCCGGATGCGGAATCAGGTCCCATCGCCTTGGCGAGGCCGAAATCCAGCACTTTCACTGTGCCATCGGTGCGAACCTTGATATTGCCCGGCTTGAGGTCGCGATGGACAATGGCGGCCTCGTGCGCCGCTTCCAGCGCATCGACGATCTGCTTCGCGATCGGCAGGGCGTCGGACAGCGGCATCGGGCCACGCGCGACGAGCGCCGACAGGTCTTCGCCCTCCACCAGTTCCATCACGAGGGCATGCGCTTCAATCCCGTAGATAGCGGCGATGTTGGGATGATTCAGCGCGGCGAGGGACTTGGCCTCGCGCTCGAACCGCGCCAGCCGGTCCGCATCCAGCGCGAACGCCTCCGGCAGCACCTTGATCGCCACATCGCGATCGAGCTTCGTATCTCGCGCCCGGTACACCTCACCCATGCCGCCGGCGCCGAGGGGCGCGACGATTTCATAGGGACCGAGTCGCGTACCGGCGGACAGACTCATGCGGGCTCCGCGATTATAGGCCACTCGCACGGAAGGCCAGTGTCAGGTGCACCGCCGGCGAGGGGTGCGGGCAGATCAGTCTCTACGGTCCGCCGCGTTCGGACTTGGCCCGCCCGCCGGGAACGCAGGAGTGTGATGCGTCACCCCTGCGCTCCCGGCCGACGGAGTGTCGCGCTATGAGCAGGTGGGACAGACGACCGTGATCTGGAAGGGCATGTAGTAGTGCCCCATGACCTTCTCCTTGCCCCTCACAACCTGGACCAGCGCCGCGATGTCGGCGCCATCGTCCGTGACCGTCCACACCCCTGCGCTATCGCGGGAAACATCAACACTGCTTGTCCCGGCATACTTCGGCTGATTGAACCGGAGCCCCGAGACACGCCCGTAGGTCGTCCGCGAAGAGTTCGGCAACATGTTCAGGATGCCGTCGATGTTCATGAAGACATCGAATTCATTGGTGATGGCTTCGGGCCCTCCGGTGGTCACCTGCTTCGTGGAGTCAAACGTGACAAACCGCGTGCCGCTCTGACCCCGCATGACCAGGTCGTTTGTCAGGGAGTGGAAGCCCAGTTCGATCTGCCCGCCGTTCACATACGTCCCGGCGTCGTCGCTGGTGATGGCATCACCGAACCGGTCGCTGAACGTCAGAGTCGTTGGGTAAAGGACGTCGTTCGGTGCCGGCTTGCCCTTGCCCTGCTGGGCGAGAACCGAGGTTGAGGCGCCGATGCAGAGGACGAGTGCCGCGATGACGAGAGGCCGCTTGCTCATGAACATATGCTCCTGCTGTTGTGGGCGCGGCGGACACCAGGCGGCGACCACTTGTCTGATGGAGCCAGAGAAACAATCAACGCGCCCCGCCCGCGTTGGATACGTGGCGTTATGTCAACGCAACAGCCACTTCATACGGCCTATTGTCCGGCGTTCCGGGCTCGTCTTCCTGCTGCCTGGCGAAGTCCCAAGAACCGTAATCGCCGTGGCGACAATCGCTTCGGAGCCAGGCCACCCGCGACTTCATAGGGCGGCTACTGATAGACAGTCGCCTTCTTGAAATCTCCACCCTTCACGATGACGATCGTCGCCGGCGTGACATGGCGTCGGAAGGCCGCCTTCACCTGATCCACCGTGAGCGCCTGCAGCTTCGCGTCCATCTGGGTGTCCCACTCCAGAGTCCGCCCGTACTGCTCACGGGCCGATATAAGACTGAGCAGATCGTCGTCGCTCGATCGGCCCTGCACGCGCGTGTCCATATAGGCCTTCGTCGCCGCGAGGAACTCGCCGGCAGTGAAACCTTCCTTGAGCGTCTTGTTCAGCTCATCGATGACGCTGGCTTCCACCTTCGGCGTGTTCGCTGGGTTCGCGATGGCGAATGACGCGAAAATCGCGGCATTGCCTTCCACCGGCGCGCTGAAGTAGGAGCCGACGCTGTAGCTGAGGCCTTCACGGTTCCTGATCCGATCCTGAATCCGCGACATCAGACCGCCGCCGCCGAACATCCGGTTCGCGAGGATGAGCGCTGGATAGTCGGGATCGGTGTCCTTCATCTGCAGCCGAAGCCCCGTGAAGAACTGCGCGTCCTCCTTGTCCGGCGTTTCGATTTTCACGTTGGCCGGTGCCACGTCTTTGGAGGATCTCGACAGCCAGCCGCAGCGCCGGCACCAGATTTTCTCTCGTCGTCGGAATCGACGCCGATGCGGATCCGATGCCGGCTTCGATCGCACCGATGGAGGATCCGGGGCTGCCTCCGCGCACACCGATTCGATTCTGTACGGCCGAGGCCAGCGCCACATTGTCGAACGATCAGTGGCGACGGGCAGCGACACGGTGCTCGTTGACGCGGCGGCGCACGGATTGGAGCGGATCTTCTCATTCGCGCTTTCGCCCGACGGGCGCGCGCTCGCGATGGGAGGATCGATGAAGGATTCGCGCCGCGCGATTTTCGTGTTCACACCACCCGGAGGGTTGTGGGAGATTCACAGCGGATCAGGACGCCCGTTCATGGTGCAGCCCTGGACGCCCGACGCGCAGCAGATTCTTTTCACGATCGCTGGACCGCAACCTCACCCGCTGATGCGGATTGGCGCCACCGGCGGAACGCCGATCGACATGGGCCTGCCGATTTACGGGTGGACTCAGGTGAACTGGCTGTCGCTGAACCCGGACGGCACGCGGGTTGCCTGCACGGCCGGCGAACCGGGCGCCGAAGTGTGGATGATGAACAACTTCCTGCCGCGCTGAACGGCCGCGGTCTTCACAACCCGGCCGACGCGGTACAGCGAATGGAGTTCAAAGCGTTTCTCCACGCCTTCCGGCACCCTCAGCCACTTGGGCGACATTCGCGGTTCGATTCCGCCCTCCTGATCCGCTCCGCCTGTAATCACCGTGCACTCACATGAGCCTTTCTCCCGGTACCCGCCTCGGCCCCGATGAAGTCGTCTCACCTCTCGGCGCCGGGGTATGGTCATGGCAGGCACAAGTTGACAGCATTTTCCAATAGATTAGACTGCCGGCATGGGCTACACGAAGACGGGGCACTACGACCAGATCATCGAACGGCATATCCGGTCCGGCAGAGCCTCGAACAAGACCGAGACGATTCATCAGGCCTTGACGCTGCTTGATGCCGTAAGCCGGGGAGCCGGGCCACACGGGTCGACGTTTACCGGTAGCGACAACCTTGAGGCGCTCCTCCTTGAGGGCCTCGCGTCGGGCCCCGCCGCACCAATGACGGCCGGCCGGAAGGCGAAGATCTACGGACCCCTGAAGTGAGTTGGACCGCCACGCCGCGGGTCGACGAAGACCTGATCACCGGGCGAGACTTCATCGCCGCAGACAACACGCGAGCGGCCGTGGCGTTCCTGGACACGGCGTTCGAAACCTTTGACGCCATCGGCAGCTACCCGAATATGGGCACGCCGGCGCGGTTTCGCCATCCCGCACTCAGGCGACTGCGTTTTGTCGTGCTGCCGCACCCGTTCAATCGGTGGCTGGTGTTCTATCAGGCTCGACCCCGCGCTGCGACGATCGTTCGGGTACTTTACGGTGCGGTGAACTGGCGGCAGGAGCCGGGTCGTTTCTTTTGAAGAGGCGCGTTATCCCTGCGCGAACGCCGGGGCTTCGCCGATGCACGCGCAGATGAGCAGCAGGCTGGCGATTCGGATCATGTGGATTCCTTGCATGGCGGCATCGACGGTCATCGATTCGAGCGCCCGGAGCCGGCCTGCCGGGGGCCAAGCCGGTGGCGGGAATCCGCCAGAGCGGTCTCGCCCCGGTTGGGCCCTTCGAATACAGCACGTCCTGGCTGTCGGGCGTCCACCCAACCGTACGCAATATTTCTTTCTGCGTATTCACAAGAATCCGTGGAGGGCCCCCAATCGGCTGCGCCACCAGCAAGTTAACGCAGCCCTCCCGGTCGCAGCGGTCAAGAGCTCGGCGGAAGGCAATCGACTGACCGTCCGGCGACAGGGCAAACACCTCCACGGACGACCCTGGCTCCTGAGCGACGACTACCCGCTCCGCCCCACCTGCGAGCGTGCGGGCAACGATGCCCAGCGACTGATCCCGATAGAAGAACTCCTTGCCGTCGGGCGAGTACTGAAAATACTGGGAGAGACGCTGCCCATCCACCATCACCCGGCTTGCCTGACCGGTCTGGATGTTGACTTGAAAAGAGCCAACGCTTCCTGAAGGCTGTTGATCGGTATCGCTGGCCCAAAGAGTGACTGTCGAGCTGTCGGGTGACCACGAAGGCGCCTGCTTGCCGCCAAGAGTCTGTGACAAGACGCGTGTCGGAGGTCCTGTGACGAACGACCCGGGGGTGAATTCAAGCGACGCGGTGTAGACGTCGTTGTGTACAGTTGCCACCAGTTCGTACAGTGAACCGGCGTCGGTCACACCGACGAGTGCGACCCAGGAGACAGGCACGTCCGGCAAGACCTCGGCCGGCAGCACACCGAGATCGTCCGCAACCCGAACCGCATCGCCGGCGGGCGCGCCGTCAGCAACTGGCATGAGCCATCCGTCAGACGAGTTCTTCTTCGACCACGAGTCGCTCACGAAAACAATGTGTGTGCCGTCAGGCGTCCAGGAAGGGTGGCGCTCGTTGGCGTGGCCTTCCTGTATCACGCGTGGCTCTGCGGCGTTTTGTGCGGTCTCGATGATGACCAGGTCGCTCCGCAACGGTGTGGCGGAACCCTTGGGGCGGCGCATGATCACAAAACGTGCGTCTGGCGAGAGATGGCCCGTAGGTTGGGCCACATCGGTGTAAACCACTCGTGGGGTGCCTCCACCCGCCTTCACGAGTGCCAGGTCAAACGTTCCGTCCTTTTGAACCAGCCAACAAAGGATCTGTTCACCGTCTCGAGGCCAATCGACTGGGATGGGTTCGTACACCGTCTGTCGCGGAATCAGCGTCTGGGGCCAGGTGCCATCGGCGTTACGCATGAGGAGTTCGTGTCCTCCATCCGCAAGTGTCCAACCAAACGCCACACGGTCACCGGTGGGCGACATCACGGGGGCCCTGCCGAATCCTCCGGATTGCCCGACATCAGTGACCGGCCATTACTTGCCGGTTCGGACGTTCCAGACAGCCACGTCGTCGGTGGGAGTGATGTAGGGAAAGAACTGCCCGTCCCTCGATGGCAGTCCCATCGTGTACTCGGCCATCATCTTGCCGCCAGTTCCTGATAGGAGTTCCCCAATTCGACGCGGCCAATGATCGTCTCGCGCTCCGTGGGCGAGGCCGACGGACTCCGCGCACACCGCCGTCGAGACACAGTCACAGTTGAGCGCGCCGGGCGCTGTGCTGGGTACGGTGCCCTACATGTCGCCCGAGCAAATGCGCGGCGAGGCGGTGGACGGACGGAGCGATCTCTTCAGCCTCGGCGTGATGCTGTACGAGATGCTGAGCGGCCAACGCCCCTTCGCCGACAAGAGTTCGGCGACCATCGCGTCCGCCATCCTCACACGGGAACCTGCGTCGATCGCGCGGTTCGTCCCCGATGTGCCTGCTGAGCTCGAGCGCATCCTCGCCAAGACGCTGCGCAAAGACGTGAACGAACGCTACCAGACGGCGAGGGTGAGGCCATCGATCTCCGACACGATCACGGCAACCACGGAGCCCGCAGGCGCTTCCGTCTACCTGAAGCCGTTCGCCCCCGATGCGCAAGGCAACCTGCCCCCGCGAGAGTTGGTGGGCACGACGCCGCTGAACGGCCTGCGCGTGGCACGCGGCGAGTACGTGCTGTCGCTGGAGAAAGAGGGCTACGCCTCCGCAGAGCGGACGGTCTCCGGGGTGATGCTGCGCACGATCGGGCTCACCGTGCCACCGCCGCTGATTCGCGTCGAGCAGACACTGATCCCCCAGGAGAAGATGCCCGCGCGCATGGTCTTTGTGCCGGGCAGTGAGTATCGACTCGTCGCCTGGTCGCGGCCCACCGACACGCGCGTGCAGTTCAGCGACTACTTCATCGACAAGTACGAAGTGACAAACCAGGAGTTCAAGGAATTCGTCAACGCGGGTGGCTACCTCAAGAAGGAATACTGGACGCAGCGGTTACTCAAGGACCGGCCGCGAGGTGTCGTGGGAAGACGCCATGAAGATGTTCGTGGACCGTACCGGACTGCCGGGCCCACGCGGCTGGTCGAGCCAGAACGTGCCGGATGGAAAGGCCGACCATCCCGTGACTGATGTCTCGTGGTACGAGCCGTCAGCGTACGCCGCGTTTCGCGGCAACGGGCCGCGCCGCCTTCGGCGTGGTCCTCAAGGGGTACATCGAGCGGCTGCGACCGCCGGGCACTCCCGTCCCGGATCGGACCACCGTGGAGTACCTCGAGCGCATCGTGAGCCGGGTCACCGATCTCCGGCGCGGCCTCGATTACCTCGAAACACGCGACGATCTCGACATGAGCCGCGTGGTGTTCTACGGGCCCAGTGCCGGGGCGCAGACGGGGCTCATCCTGGCCGCCGTTGAGACGCGGTACCGCGCCGTGGGGATGATGGGCGCCGGGCTCGTAAAGACGCACGCGTTACGATTGCCACCGGCCAATCCGATCAACATGGCTCCGCATATCCGTGCGCCAACGCTCCTGTTACAGGGTCGCTACGATGAGGACACTCCCCTGAAGACCCACACCGAACCGTTTTTCAAGCTCCTCTCCGAGCCCAAGCGATTGGTCGTCTATGACGGAGGACACGTCGCGCCGCCGGAGATCGTGCTCACCACCGTGGGCGGATGGTTGGATCAGATCCTCGGCCCGGTGCGGCGTCAGTGATGATGAGGCGGCGGGCCACTCCGTGCCCGCGTTCACGGCACCACCCCATAGTGACCTGGTTCCGGACAGATCGGGAACGTCGAAAGGCCAGATCGGCCCAGCACTCGTCACAACCCCAGCCAGCACACAGGGCAGAGGGAGACTCACCGATGAGATTCAAGAGCACTCATGTCGTCGTCACTGCGTTCGTCGCTGTCGTCGGGACCGCCATCGTGGTGTCGGGTGCCACCCAGGTCGAGCGGGGGCTGCTCATGACCGTGCTCGACAAAGACAATAATCCGGTGCGCGATCTGACCGCAAAGGATTTTCTGATCTACGAGGACGGCGTGCGCCGAGAGGTCACCGGTGCTGAACTCACCACCGCGCCGATGAGCATCTCGATTCTGGTGGACACCACCAAATCACCGCCGGGTGTGATTGAGCCAACACGGGACATCCGAACGGCGTTGCTGTCGTTCGTGCAAGCCGTGCAGGCGGCGGTGCCGTCCACTGAAGTCGCGATCTTCGAATTTGCCGGTGCCGGCGTATTGTTGCGGAGTTTCACCAGCACACCCGAAGACCTGACAAAAAGCATCACGCGAATCGTGCCGAACCAGCGCATCAACGCCGTGATGCTCGAGACGTTGATCGACGCGGCGAAGGACATCCGTAAACGTCCGGGGCCCCGTCGAGTCATTCTCACGATCGATCGGGGATCAGGAGAGTCGAGTCGTGTGCATCCCCAGAAGGTTGCCGATGAGGTGCTGCTGTCTGGCGCGTCTGTCTGGGCGGTCTCCGTGGCCAGCACGTCGGGCACCGTCGCGCCAGACAGAGATACGCTGCTCGACATCGTCACTGAAGGCACCGGTGGCGTTCGCCTGACCGCGCAGTTGTCCTCGGCGCTCGAGATGATGACTGAAACCGTGGCGGCGGCCATTACCTCGCAATATCTCGTCACGTACTCGCGGCCCGATGGCCCACCGTCGAAGTCGGTGGTGCTGGCCGCCACACGAGGCACGAAGTTCTTGCGCGCGCCCTGGGTCAAGTGAAGGTTCGCGGACGTCGGGTGCCCCAAATGGGCACCCGCGCCCGTGATCGCGGATTAGGCGGGACGTCAGTCCCCGGGGCTGTGCGGCCTCAGGGTGACGTGGGGGGTGGCAGGCGGCGGATTTTCACCGCCAGTGTGAGGAGAAAGCCGAGAATCACCAGCGTCGCGAGCGCCAGTCCCCGGCGGCGAAAGTTCAATTCCTTCATCGCGGCATCCGCCGCCTGCTGGGCCCGGTCGGCGGCAGCCACCCCGAGATCAAGCGATTCCTTGAATGGCGCTTCAGCAAACGCGTGCACGGCCACGCGCAGCCGCACGCGCTGTTCGGTCGCTTCACGCAGCGCCGACCGGCCGTCGTCCACGAGCATCCCGGCTTCTTCGGCGCGATCGAGCAACGCCTTCGCCGCATCGAACTTGGTGGTCAACGTGTCAAAACCGGTCCGCACCGTGCGAATGAGCGCCGCACCGGCCATGTCGTCGGTGTGGCACGTGGCACACAGCGCCGGCTCCTTGAGATCGATCCACGCATCCTGCGGATGCACGATCTTGTGATTACTGTGGCAGGTCAGGCACGCCGGCTGTTCCGCCAGTTCAAACGCCACACGCTTGGTGCTGGATTGATACAACTCGGCTTCACGCACGTGACAGGTCGAGCAGATATTGGCCACCGAGTCGATGCCGGGAGGCGTAGCGCCGTGGCTGCCATGACAGGTGCTGCACGTGGGCGCCGACGTGTCGCCCCGCTGCAGCAACGCCGCGGCGTGCACACTGTGCGACCAGTCGTCATACACCGCAGGATCGCGCCCGAACGGCGTCATCCGATTGCCATCGCCATGGCAGCGCGCGCACGTCTGCGCCACGTTCACCGGCGCGACGGGCGACCGCGCGTCCTTGACGGGACGTACGCCGTGCGCGTTGTGACAGTCGCTGCAGGTCGCCACGCGCGTCTCGCCCTTGGCCATTTGCTGGCCGTGCACACTCGTCAAGTACTGCGAGTGCTGGTCGGTGCGTACCTGGGGCCGGAACGTGCGCATGTAGACGGGGTTGCTGTGGCACGAGGCGCACAGCGACGCGATCCTGGTGCGGGCAATCGGCCCCGGCGCGCCCGCCCCGTGGCACGAGGCGCACGTCACGCCGGACTGCTGGTGCACGTCCTCCTTGTACGCTTCGACCGGATCAACCGGCGCGGCTGCCGGCACCACGGCCGGCACCTGGGGCGCGGCCGCGGGCGTTGCGGGCGCGCGATTCTGGCCCGCCATCACCTCCGCCATCACCTCCGCCATCATCCCCGCCATTATCCCCGCCATTATCAACGTAGCGCACAGCCACAGCGCGGACGCGGCGAGGACTTCCCATCGTCTGCGGTTGGTCACTCTGCGCCTCCCATCAACGACCACATCGTCATCGCCACCATGAACAACGCCGCCACGGTGGCGAACCAGTTCACGATGCGACGCGACCGTGCCGTATTCGGGTCGAGGAACGGCAGGACGATGATAGCAATCGCCCCCAGAGACAGCGCGCCAATGGCCACCAGTTCCCCTTCAATGCCAAGCACGTGCCCCGGCATCACTTTGAGCGCCTGAAACGTCCAGAGGAAATACCACTCAGGCCGGATGCCCGCCGGCGCTGCGGCGAAGAGGTCGGCCTTGACGCCCAGTTCCCACGGCAGATACGACGAGAGTCCGGCCAGCAGCGCCAGTGCCACCATCCACCCGAACAAGTCGCGCAGGGCGAAGTGCGGCACGAACGGCATCGACGGCACGGGCCGTCCGGTGCGGGCGGCCTGCGCCTCCACCGATGGCGGCACGCTCATCCCGTGGTACTGCACCAGCACCAGGTGCAGCCCCAGCAGCACGGTGGTCATGGCCGGAAGGACGGCGACATGAATGCCATAGAAGCGCGTCAGTGTGGCGCCAGACACCTGCGGTCCGCCGCGCAGGAAGGTCACGATCGCGTCGCCCACCCACGGAATCGCGCCTGGAATGTCGGTGCCCACTCGCGTGGCGAAGAACGCGAGCTCGTTCCAGGGCAGCAGGTACCCCGTGAAGCCGAATCCCATTGTGATGAACAGCAGCAACATTCCGGAAATCCACGTGAGCTCACGCGGCTTCCGGTACGCCTTGAGGAACAACACGCTGAAGAGGTGCACGAATGCCGCGCCCACCATCAGATTCGCCGACCATGAGTGAATCGAACGGATGAGCCATCCGAACGGCACGCGCGTCATGATGAACTGCACGCTGTCGTAGGCCTCAGTCGCGCTGGGCCGGTAATACAAGAGCAGGAGAATGCCCGTGGCCACCTGCACGCCGAAGAAAAACAGCGTCATGCCGCCCAGGTAGTACCAAAACGAGTGTCGATGCTGGGGAACGGTCTTGTGGTCGATGGCCGCCTGAATGGCATCAAGCGGAAGGCGTTCGGCGAGCCAGTCGCGGGTGCGTGCCATCAGGTGCGCCTGGTGATGACGATCTCGTCGCCCTGCACGTTGGCTTCAAAGGCATCGAGCGGACGCGGGGGCGGCCCGGAGATATTGCGCCCGGTCAGATCGTAGTGGCCGTTGTGGCAGGCGCACCAGATGTGTTCCAGGTCGGGGCGGTACTGCACGGTGCACGACAGGTGCGTACATGTCCCGGCAAACGCCCGAAGCTCCCCGGTCTTCATCCGCACGACGATGGCCGGCGTCTGGCCAAAAGGCACGAGCCGGGCACTGTTGGGCGCAAGTGAAGCGGCCGGGCCGGCCTTGACCGAAAGCGTCGGGGCCTCGGTCACCTCAGGCGGCACCAAGAAGCGCATGACGGGGTAAAACACGGCGCCACACACGCCTACCAGCCACGAGCCAAGCAACCAGTCGATCGCGCGACGCCGGCCGGGATTGGCCGGCTGGTCCTTCGGAGCACCAGTGGGAATCATCGTGCGGTCCGCCGCTACTTGAGCGACAGCAGGTAGTCGATCAGGTCGGTGAGGTCGGCGCCCTTGGCCTTCACGGCCGGCATCTTGTTTTTGGGGTTCTCCGTCTTGGGGTTCACCAGGTACTTGGCCAGCCAGGCGGCATCACGCTTGGCGCCCACCTTCGTAATCTCCGGGCCCATCTTGCCGCCCGCCGTGCCAATCTTGTGACACACCGAGCACTTGGCGTCCTGGTAGATCTTCGCGCCCTTGACCTTGTCTCCCGCCGCCGCCAGTGGCGTCACCACCAACGAAACCAGCGCCAGCGCCATCACGCACACGAATCCTCTCTTTTCCATACTTGGGGGATTTAGCAAGGCTCGTGCCATGGTCAAGGCCGACTGGGTGCACCGCCTGGCAGGGGGAATACGCGTTCGCTCCTGCTGCGGACGCGGGGAATCCCGCTCCAGACGGGGAGTATTCCGCGTCATACTTGCCGGCGAGGTCGCCATGCGTGCTGTGATTGCGTTTTGCCTGTCGTTCGGGCTTGTCGTCTCGCCGGCCGCCCAGCCCCAGGCCTTCGATGTCACAGAGGCCACCATCGCTCAGATTCACGACGCGATGCGGGCCGGCCGGCTCACCTGCAGTGCCCTGGTGTCGGCCTACCTCGAACGAATCAACGCGCACGATAAACGCGGTGCGGCCCTCAACGCCATCGTGCAGATCAACGACGAGGCACAGCGTGAGGCTGCCGAATTGGACCGCAGATTCCGCACGTCCGGGCTGACCGGACGGCTGCACTGCATTCCCACCATCGTCAAAGACAACTTCGAGACCATCGGGCTGCAAAGCGCGGCCGGCTCGCTCGCCCTGCAGGGATTTGTCTCTGACCGCGACGCCTTCCTTGTCGCGCGCATCAAGTCTGCCGGCGCCATGGTCCTGGCCAAGTCCAACATGGCCGAGTGGGCGTTCAGCCCGCTCGAAACCGTGAACTCGCTGCTGCCAGGCTACACCCGCAACCCCTACGCGACCGACCGCGTCACTGCCGGGTCCAGCGGCGGCACGGCGGCGGCAGTCGCCGCCAGTTTCGGCACCGTTGGCCTGGGTTCAGACACCGGCAATTCGATCCGGGGTCCGTCCGCCCATCAGGCGCTTGTCGGCATCCGATCGACGATGGGACTGACGAGCCGTGCGGGAGTGGTGCCCCTGAACCTTCTGGCAGACATCGCCGGGCCCATGACACGCACGATGGCCGATGCCGTCGCGGTGTTTCAGGTGATTGTGGGCGAAGACCCCGACGACGCGGTGACCGCAGAGAGCCGGGGTCGCGCGATTCCGGTGTATGCGGATGCACTGAAGGCCGACGGCCTCAAGGGCGCGCGCATCGGCGTGCTGCGCCAGGCCTATGAACGAGGCGGCGTCGACCCTGAGGTGGTGACCGTCTTCACGGCGGCCCTGACGGCGCTCGAACGCGCCGGGGCCACGATCGTCGATCCGGCGGCGATCGATCTGGCGAATGTCCGTCGCGGTCCGGGCGCGGGCAGTTGCGGCGGATTCAAGTACGACATCACGCAGTGGTTTACGCGGCACGCGGGCAAGACGCCAGCGCGTTCGCTCGCCGATGTCATCAAGTCGCGAAAGTTTCACCCATCCGTGCAGACGCGTTTGCAGTCGGCCGAAGACAGCACACCGGCCGCCCCCGGATCGCCGGCGTGTCTGGCCGAAGCGGAGTACCGCAAGGCGTACGGCGCTGCGGTGACGGCACGCATGGACGAACTGACACTGGACGCCTATGTGTATCCGACCTGGAGTTATCCCCCGCGGCTCATCGGCGATCTCAACACGCCTGGCGGTGACAACAGTCAGGTCTTTTCCCCCACGTCGGGCTTCCCGTCCATCAGCGTGCCGATGGGCTACACGCGCGACAATCGTCTGCCGGCCGGCATCACGTTTTTCGGCCGCGCGTGGGACGAAGCCACGCTCATCCGGCTCGGCTACGCGTACGAGCAGGCAACGAAACATCGTCGCGCACCCACGCTGCAGTAGCACCCAGTGTACGTAGCGCGGCCTGGGTCTCAAGGCCGCGATCTCGATCTCAAAACGTGATCAGCAGATTCAGCGTGTAGCGGCGTTCGCTCGTGATCGTCGGTGTCAGCCCGCTCAGCCGCACCTGCTCCACGTGCGCCAGCATTGCCGCGGTTGCCGTGCCCTGCCGCGGGAACCAGTAGGCCGCTCCGGCAATGAGCCGGGTGCGTGTGCCGTCCACGTCCACATCCGGATCGAACGAATCGAATCGCAGCAGACCCTCAAGGCCACGGCCCTTCTGATTGAAAAACGGCGTCACAAACAACGAGTAGCCGCGCCCCGTGATCTCACGCGATGCGGGCGTCTGTTGATCGACGCGCTGTGCGTAGTCCACACCGAGGTTCAGGCGCGCGTGTTCGAACATCACGCTACCAGCCGCCCGGCCGCGCGGCGCGTCCTTCACGTAGTGATCGCGGTGGTAGTACCCAATGAGCCGCAGCCCTTTGCCGAAACTGTGTGTGGGCATGGGCTTGACCGTGGCGCGCATCATCAGCGCCTTCTGGTCGTTGACTTCGCTCCGCGTGTACCCTTCCCCGTTATAGAGCCCCACATGCACGTCGCCGTACCCCTTCGGCAGCGGCGTGAGCACCGTCAGCCCCACATCTGACGACGACAGCCCCGCCTCGCGCTCGACGAACGAGGTGCCCTGGAAGCGATAGCGATACACGCCTTCCTGGCCGTCGATCATCGGCGTCGGTTGCACCCCGAGGCGGATGATCGCGTCGTCACCGGCTCGCATCTGCGCGTAGGCGTACTTGATCCGGAACAGGAGGTTGCCCGACGTACTGCCGGCGTCCGTGTTCCTGACGATGTCGGGCGTGATGCGGAACGCGATGCGTGCGCTGACGTTGCCCGTCAGGTTGATGTACGACCGCGTCAGGTTAAAGGCACTGAGGCTGACCTGCGCCCCGTTGGCGTCAGTGGTCTTGGGGAGGTCGGTCCACATGTAGTCGGCGAAGATCGTGGCGCCCACGCGAATGGCCGGCGCCGACGCCGGCGCCGCGGCGGGTGTGGATGCCTGTGGCGCGGGCGTCTGCCCTGCGGCCGTACCCGGCAGCGCCACCACCAACAGCAGGCCCAGTATCTGTCGTCTCATGCCCGTCCCCTTTGTCGTTACTGCGGCGTCATGGCGCAGTTACTTGCCCGTCAACCATGCGACGCCAATGTTTCAGGTCGGCCACGCCCATGTTAACTCTGGGAAAACTCGGTCTAAGCTTGGCCTGCTTTGCGCCTGCTGACACTCACCACCTTCGCACTGTTCGGCTTCGCGGCCAACTCCCTGATGACACGCGCCGCCATCCGCGGCCATCACCTTGACGCGTGGACGTTCATGGTGGTGCGGTTGGTCACCGGCGCCATCATGCTGGCGATCCTGGTTGCGGCGCAAACAACACGACCTCAGAGGTCGTGTTCCGTTTCCGGGCGCGGCTCATGGCTCATGAGCCTGTGGCTCGCCGGCTACGCCGTGCTCTTTACCCTCGCGTATGTTCGCATTGACGCGGCACCGGGCGCGCTCCTGCTCTTTGGCAGCGTCCAACTCACCATGTTCGCCGCCGCCCTCGCGCGCGGCGAAACGTTGTCGCCGCGGCACGGGATTGGCGTCGCGCTCTCCCTGGTTGGCTTCCTGGTCCTGACCCTGCCTGGCCTGAGTGCGCCCGACCCGGCGGGCGCGGTCCTGATGGCCGGAGCCGGTGCGTGCTGGGGCGCCTATTCGCTGGCCGGCCGCGGCGCCACCGATCCGCTCGCGGTCACCGCCGACAACTTCCTGCGTGCCGCCGCCATCGGGGTGGTGATCGCCATGCCGATCGGGATGACAGGCCCCTACACAGCCACCGGCCTGGCGCTGGCCGCGGCCTCCGGCGCGCTCGCGTCCGGCCTGGCGTACGCCGCCTGGTATGCGGTGCTCCCACGTCTTCCCGTCTGGCGCGCCGCTACAATCCAACTGTCAGTACCAGTGCTGACGGCGCTGGGGGCGACGCTCTTGCTCCACGAGCGACTGACCTGGCGGCTCGGCGCGTCGATGGTACTTGTGGTCGTCGGCATTGGGTTGGCAACCGCGAACCGGGGCCGGTCACGCTGACCGAACGCCCGCGCGCGTGACGATCGCCACGGCGTCCGCGGCCGGTGCGAGCGACGCCAGTTCCGCCACGGTCGGATCCGGGCTCGGCCGCCCCGCGCGATTGAACCACACCGGTGCCACACCGATGGCCCGTGCGCCTTCGATGTCGGCGACCCACGCGTCGCCGAGCATCACCGCCTCACCCGACGTCGACCCGACGCGCGCCAACGCCTGTGCAAAGATGCCCCGGCCGGGTTTACTCACACCGGCTTCTTCAGAGGTCACCATCGCGTCGACGAGACCATCAAATCCGCACCGCACGAGCTTCAGCTGCTGCTCGGCCACCCCGTTGTTTGTGACGATCACGATGGCATACCCCGCCGCGCGCACGGCACACAGGAACTCGATCGCGCCAGGCACCGGCTGCCACTTCGAGGCGTAGGCCTCGCGGTACGCGCCCGCAATTGCCTCGGTCGCCGCGCGGTCTTCCACGCCGGCCTGGGCCAGCAGTCGCCCGAATCGCTCCCGCCGCGCGTCCTCGATCGATAGTCGGCCGTTGAGCACATCGATGTGAATGGACTCGAGCAGCACTCGGTGTCGACTATCGAGTTCATCCAGTGACCACCGGGTCAAAACCTGATAGCCGCCGCGCAGATTATCAAGTGCGTCGCGGGTGGCCCGTTCATGGTCAAAGAGCGTGTCGTCGAGGTCGCAGAGGAGGACGGGCACGGTATAGTTGATGCTATCAGGAGAGTGAATCGAAGATGCCTTACCCCGAATACCTCGTTGCCCCTATGCGTCAGGAACTCACCGCCGTTGGCGCCCGTGAGTGCCGTACGGCCGCTGATGTGGACGCCACCGTCGCGTCTCCGGGCGTCGTCATGATGATCGTGAATTCCGTCTGCGGCTGCGCCGCGGGCAAAGCTCGACCCGGCATTGCGATGGCGCTGCAACACGCGCACAAGCCGGATGTGGTGGCCACCGTGTTTGCGGGCGCCGACATCGAAGCGACCGACCGCGCCCGCCAGTACTTCACGGGCATCGCGCCGTCGTCGCCGTCCATCGCGCTCCTGCGCGACGGCAAGGTGGTCTACATGGTTGAGCGTCGCGACATCGAGTCGCGATCGGCCGACGCGATCGCCGACGTGCTGACGATGGCGTTCGACCGGTTCTGCGTGCCGGCACCGGCTGGCACCCCGAGTTAGCGGAACCAGGCGGCGGCGACTGAGTCGTCGCGAATGATCGTGTGGTCGCGTTCCGAGCCGGTTGAGACGATGGCTGCCGGAACGCCGGTCACGTCTTCGAGCCGGCGAACATAGGCCCGCGCGTTGGCGTTCAGGTCGCTGTAGCGCGTCACGCCGCGGGTGGGCTCGGACCATCCGGGCATCGTCTCGTAGATGGGCTCGCACAGCGCCAGTTGCGCCGTGTCCCCGGGCATCTCGGTCAGCACTTCGCCGCCGCAACGGTAGCCCGTACAAATCTCCAGGGCTTCGATGCCGTCGAGCACGTCGAGTTTGGTGAGCGCCAGCGCGTCCAGACCGTTGATGCGCACGGCGTATCGCACGGCCACGGCGTCGTACCAACCGCAGCGCCTCGGTCGGCCCGTTGAGGCCCCGTACTCCTGTCCGCTCTCGCGGAGCCGTTCGCCCATCTCGCCGAGCAGTTCGGTGGGCAGCGGCCCCTCGCCAACGCGCGTCGTGTAGGCCTTGGTCACGCCAAGCACGGCGCCAATCGTTTTGGGCCCGATCCCCAGGCCGGTACACGCGCCTCCAGCGATCGCGTTCGACGAGGTGACGTACGGGTAGGTGCCGTGATCGATGTCGAGCAGTGTGCCCTGCGCCCCTTCAAACATGACGCGCTGGCCTGAAGCCATCGCCCGGCTCAAGTACAACGAGACGTCCGTCACCAGCGGCTCAAGGCGCACCCAGGCGGTACGCAGGTCGGCCAGCACGTCCTGCCACTTCATCTCGGAGTTGCCCACGAGCCGGTTGCGCGCATCCACGTTTTCGCGCACGGCCCTCACGAGCGGCCCATCGGCCGAGGTGTCGCGCAAATCGCCCACGCGCACACCGCGGCGGCCGATCTTGTCCTCATACGCGGGACCGATCCCCCGTGACGTCGTGCCGATCTTGCGATCGCCTCGACGGGCTTCCGACAGGATGTCGAGTTCCCGGTGATACGGCAGGATGAGGTGGGCCTTGTCGCTGACAAACAGGCGGCCGCGTACGTCGAACCCCATGCCGGCCAGTTCATCCACCTCGGCAAACAACGCGCGGGGGTCCACCACCACGCCATTGCCGATGAGGCAGATGACGCCCGGATGCAGAATCCCGGACGGAATGAGATGGAGGACGAACTTGCGCCCTCCGACATAGACGGTGTGGCCGGCATTGTGTCCGCCCTGATAACGCGCCACCACGTTAAAGTGCGGCGTCAACAGGTCCACAATCTTGCCCTTGCCTTCATCGCCCCACTGGGCACCGAGTACACACAGATTCATGCGAGTAAAATGATACCTTCAATCTCAGTCCCATGGTTCTCCTCGACGGTCACTCCCTCACTCTTGACGATCTGCAACGCGTGGCCTCGGACCGTGTTCGGGTCGGGCTGGCACCCGAAGCGGCAGTGCGCGTCACTGCGGCGCGCGCGGTGGTGGATGCGCATGCTGCGCGTCCTGAGCCGGTCTACGGCATCAACACGGGATTCGGTGCGCTGGCCGAGGTAGTCATTCCGGCCGACCAACTCGCCGCCCTGCAGGTGAACCTGATCCGCAGCCATGCGGCGGGCGTGGACACGCCGCTGTCGGTCGCCGAGGTGCGCGCGGTCATGGTGCTGCGCGCGAATGTGCTGGCGCGCGGACGCTCGGGCATTCGGCTCTCGACACTCGACGCGCTGCTCGCGCTCATCAACGCCGGCGTCCACCCGCGTGTGCCGTCGCGCGGGTCGGTGGGCGCCAGTGGCGACCTCGCACCCCTCGCCCACCTCGCGCTGGTCCTCATCGGCGAAGGAGAGGTTTTGAAGGGGGACGTGTGTCGATCTGTGGAACACTCCGGGGCCACGAACGGTGCGAAGGCCCGGGAGTGTTCCACAGATCGACACCCGTTCCCCTCTCTTCCAGCACTCCAGGCCGCAGGCCTGGCCCCGGTGCTCCTCGGCCCGAAAGAGGGTCTGGCGCTCATCAATGGCACACAGGCCAGCACCGGTGTGCTGGCCCTGGCCGTACAGTGCGCGATGCGCCTGGCGCGCGCGGCCGACATTGCCGCAGCGATGAGCATCGATGCCCTGCGCGGATCACTGAAGCCATTTGACAGTCGCATCCACGACGCGCGGCCGGTGCCCGGCCAGGCCGCGGCGGCGGCCAACGTGCGTGCACTGCTTGACGGCAGTGCGATCAATGCCTCGCATGCCCACTGCGGCAAAGTGCAGGACGCCTACGCGCTGCGGTGTACGCCGCAGGTGCATGGCTCGGCGCGTGAGGCGATCGGGTTTGCCCATCGCCTGGCCACGATCGAAGCCAACTCGGCCACCGACAACCCGATGGTCTTTGCCGAAGAGGGCGACATTGTGTCTGGGGGCAACTTCCATGGCGCGCCCGTCGCCCTGGCTGCCGATACGCTCTGCATCGGGTTGGCCCAACTCGCCACGATCAGCGAACGGCGCACCGACCGGATGATGACGCCGCACGAAAGCGGCCTGCCCGCATTTCTGATTCGCGACTCCGGCCTCAATTCGGGACTGATGATGGCACACGTCACGGCGGCCGCGCTGACCGCCGAGATCAAGACGCTGGCGTCGCCCGCGTCGGTGGATACCATCCCCACGTCGGCGGGCCGCGAAGACCACGTGAGCATGAGCATGGGCGCTGCGCTCAAAGCCGCGCGCATCGCCGATCTGCTCACGCACGTTCTGGCGATCGAAGTGCTGGCCGCCGCGCAGGCGCTCGATCTTCTGGCGCCGCTCAGGACCGCCTCGCCGTTACAGGCCGTACACGCCGCCGTGCGCGCGGTGGTGCCGATGTTGACCGTCGATCGTGCGCCGGCGCCCGATATTCAGACCATCGGCGCGCTCATCTGCGATGGCACCCTGGAGCGCGCGTGCACACTTCAATTGTCCTGAGTCTGTCAACCGTTGACTCGCCGTCCATCCTTCTTTAGAGTGACCACTCCCCGACCGGCACACCCGTTCGCAATGACGTAATGCTCACCACGACTCGCTCCGTTCGCGCGCCACGCGGCGCAACGCTTTCCTGCCAGGGATGGCCGCAGGAAGCGGCCCTGCGCATGCTCATGAACAACCTGGATGCCGACGTCGCCGAGCGACCCGGGGACCTCGTCGTATACGGCGGCACCGGCAAAGCGGCCAGAAACTGGGAGTGTTTCGACGCGATCGTCGAGACATTGCGCCGCCTCAAGTCTGACGAGACGCTCGTGGTGCAGTCGGGCAAACCAGTGGCGGTCTTTCGCACGCATCCGTGGTCCCCGCGCGTCATCATCGCCAACGCCCTGCTCGTACCGGCGTGGGCGAACTGGACGACCTTCCGCGATCTCGAGGACAAGGGTCTGACGATGTATGGCCAGATGACGGCCGGCTCGTGGATTTACATCGGCACGCAAGGCATTCTGCAGGGCACCTACGAAACGCTGGCCGCCGTGGCCCGCACACACTTCGGCGGCACGCTCCGCGGCCGCCTCACTGTCACCGCCGGACTGGGCGGCATGGGCGGCGCCCAGCCGCTGGCCGTCACGATGAACGAGGGCGTGGCGCTGGTCATCGACGTGGATCCCGATCGCATCGCGCGACGCCTGGCGACCCGCTATCTCGACGAAGCCACCACGTCACTCGACGACGCCCTCGCGCGATGCGCGGCATACCAGCGCGACGGCGTGGCCCGATCGATCGGCCTCGAAGGTAACGCGGCCGACGTGCTGCCCGCGCTGGTCGCGCGTGGCCTCACGCCCGACGTCGTGACCGATCAGACGTCGGCGCACGATGCGCTCGTCGGGTATGTGCCCAATGGCCTTTCGCTCGCGGACGCCGCACGGCTGCGCGCGTCGAACCCGGCGGAGTACGTCAGAAGATCGACCGCGGCCATGGGCGTCCATGTGCAGGCCATGCTCACACTCCAGTCGCGCGGGGCGGTGACCTTTGACTACGGCAACAACATCCGGGCGCGCGCCGTGGAGGCGGGCGTGACCAACGCGTTCGACATCCACGGCTTTGTCCCCGAATACGTGCGTCCCTTGTTCTGCGAAGGCAAAGGGCCCTTCCGGTGGGCCGCGTTGTCGGGCGACCCGGCCGACATTGCGGCGACCGACGACCTCGCGCTCGAGATGTTCGCGCACGATGAAGCCCTCTGCCGCTGGATTCGCCTGGCGCGCGAACGCGTGGCATTCCAGGGGTTACCCGCGCGCATCTTCTGGCTCGGCTACGGTGACCGCGCGAGGTTCGGCCTCGCCATCAACGATCTTGTCCGCCGTGGCCGCGTCTCGGCTCCAATTGTGATCGGCCGCGATCATCTCGACGCCGGCTCTGTCGCGTCCCCTAATCGCGAGACCGAAAACATGCGCGATGGTAGCGATGCCATCGCCGACTGGCCAGTCCTGAACGCCTTGCTCAACGTCGCATCGGGCGCCACCTGGGTCTCAGTCCACCATGGCGGCGGCGTCGGCATTGGATACTCCCTGCACGCCGGTATGGTCGTGGTGGCCGACGGCACCGCCGAAGCCGACGAGCGGCTCTCGCGCGTGCTCACCTCCGATCCCGGCATGGGCGTGGTCCGCCATGCCGACGCCGGATACCCCACTGCGGTTGAGACGGCCATCACCCGGGGTGTGGACATGCCCATGCTCGGACGCACACGCGGAGGCCACTCATGATCGTCGAGCGGCCGGCCCTCGAACAGCGTGTGCTGCAGGCGCTCGACGCCGGCCGAATTCCTGTCCTGCTGGGCGGGTGTGGAACGGGGCGCACGTCGGCGTTGTTGCGGCTGTCCTCGCTGATTGGCGCCGGGCGCGCGGTGTACATCGACTTCGCCGCCGCAGCCACCACACCCGAGCGGTGCCTGCAATCCGTACTGGCCGCCGCGTCCACTGAGGCCGCGACCGCGCCGGGACCGGGACCGATGCCGGGGCCGGTGCCGGTGCCGCCGAACGCCCGATTGGCCTTCGACGCATTGCTCACCTACCTTGATACGGCCAGCGCGCCGAGCAACGGCCCGGTCACATTTCTCTTCGATGAGATCCTCGACATCCGCACGTTCGAGAGTTTCCCCGGACTTCGCCACGTCCAGCGCGAGTTGATCGACCGACTCGCGGCCAGTCCCAATGGCTTCGTTCTCGCGTCGCGTTTCACCGCCCGCGCGCACCGGCTGCTGCGCGACGCCGATGCGCGTTTCGAGGTCATCCACATCCCGCAGTTCGGGGGCGACGATGTGCGGGGGCTGGCGCGGCAGCGCAATGCGGCCGACGCGATCACACCCGCGCAGGCTGCGGCGATTGCGGCACTCGGCGGGCACCGGGCGGCACCGGCGAACACGCTGCTGACGGCGGTCCTGGCGCAGCCGGCGGCGCGCCGGCGTCCGATCGATGCGCTCGCCACCGCCATGAGTCCGGACGGCCCACTGTCGGCGCGCTGCCGCGAAAGTTATGAATTCCGCCTGCATCGCGCGCGCGGCTATGGCGCACTCAAGGCCATCCTCGGTGTGCTCGCCGAACAGGACGCCATCACACTGACCGAGATCTCACAGCGGTTGCACCGCACGCCGGGGTCGACCAAGGACTATCTCTCGTGGCTCGAAGACGTGGACCTGGTCACGATGCAGCGGAAGCGCTACGTCTTCGACGATCCGCTCATGCGGTTGCACATTCGCCTCTACGGCGGTGCCACGCCGCCAACACCGGCCATCATCGCCGCCGAAGTGGCGGCATGGGCTGTCCTCTGCATGCCGACCGAGACGTCGCCGCCTGCGCCGACACCGGTCGCCGCCGGCGCCGACGCCCGCGGCCACGACCCATCCGGCATCATCGAAATCGACTAGTCTCACACTGGAGACCTGAACCGTGCGAGCGCAGCTTTCGCGGCTTGTTGTTCGGCTTCTTTCTTGGATCGTCCCTGAGCGTTGCCCGCGGAGACGCCGCCAACCAACACGTCCACATTGAATCTGCGCCGATGGTCGGGGCCCTCGGTCGCCGTCAACTGATACTCCGGCAACCCGCGCCCGGCGGCCTGCAGCCACTCCTGCAACTCCGACTTCCAGTCGTTTGTGAACGACGCCTCGGCCACCTTGTCGCCGCCCGAATCGATGAGCGGACCAAAACACGACATGATGAACCCGCGCGCCGCATCTACACCGCCGTCCAGATACACCGCCGCCAGCAACGCTTCAAAGCTGTCTGCCAGAATCGCATTCTTCGAACGGCCGCCGGTCTTTTCCTCCCCGCGGCCCAGCAGCACATAGCGCCCCAGGTCGATGCCGGCGGCCAGTTTCGCCAACGAGACGGTCGAGACAATCGACGCCTTGATCTTTGATTTGTACCCCTCGCTGTGCGTCGGGAACCGCTGGAACAGCATGTCGGCAATGACAAAGCCGAGGACGGCATCGCCCAGGAACTCGAGCGACTCGTTGTCCACCACGCCGCCCGAGGCGTCCTCGTGCGCGCGCGACCGATGCGTCAAGGCGTGTTCGAGCAGTCCGAGGTCGCGGAAGTGATAGCCAATCCGTTCTTCGAGTGGGCCGACGGTTTCGCTGAGGCGCCGTACTTCGACCGCGGCCGCCTCGTCGAGGTGGCTCGCAATCAACGACTCCGCGCGCGCGGCCTGCTCCTCTCGCACGCTCACGCCGAACGCGGCCTGTCCTCCAAAACGGAGCGGAAACAACCCGGGCGCAAGTCTGGACGACACGATGGCATCCAGCCCGTGCGCCTCGAGCAAGGCACGCACGATCTCGGCCTCGATCGAGAGATGACTCCGGAAGACCTCGACGCTCACTCGAACCTTTCCACCTTCACCACCACCATCGTCATATCATCGTGCGGCTCGGCGTCTCCGACAAACGCGGTGACCTCGCGCAGCACGCGTTCGCGAATGCCACCGGCGTCGAGCCCGTGGTGCGCGCTGACGACACGGCTCAGGGCCGCGTCGGTGAACAATTCACCAGTCACATCCATCGCCTCGGTGATGCCGTCGGTATACAGCACGATCACGTCGCCGGCGGTGAGCGGCCGTGTGTGCTCCTCCAGAATCGACTCGAAGCGATCGGCCGCGCCGGGCAACCGCAGGCCGAGCACCATCCCGTCGGGCACGATCACGTCCACGCCCTCCTGCGACGCGACGATGAGCGGCGTGTGGCCAGCGCGAGCATGCGTCAGCGTGCGCGCCTCGAGGTCGATGACGGCATACGTCATCGTGATGAAGCTGCGGTTGTCGAGGTGATCGGCAAGCAGACGGTTGACGCGCGTGAGCAATGCCTTCGGCGACCGCTCCAGGTGGCTCAGCGCCAGCATCAGGCCCTTGAGCTCGGCCATGTAGAGCGCGGCCGAGGTGCCCTTGCCCGACACGTCGGCGACGAGCACGCCCAGCTGCCGTGGCCCGAGCTCGAAGAAGTCGTAGTAGTCACCGCCCACCTCGCGCGCCGGTACGCACAAGTCCGCAATCGACAATCCGCGGAACGGCGGAGGCGCTTCGGGCAGCAGTGACTGCTGGATGTCGCGCGCAATCCGTAGTTCGTCGTCCAGGCGCTGCTTCTCGCGCTGCACGTGCAGCAGGTGTTCGATGCTGGCGCTCATGCGGTTGAAGTCGCCGGCCAGATCGCCCAGTTGATCCTGTGAGTCGATCTTGATGCGGTGCGCGAAATCGCCCTGCTGGATGCGCTCGGTGCCGATAGACAGCTCGTGCACCGCGGAGGTGATCTGCCGGCCGAGTCCGGCGCCGAAGAACAGGGCCACACCCTGGACAATCAACAAGAGGGCGCCAAGGACCAGGAGCAGGAGAAACAGCGTGCTGCCGCGCAGCTGGATCCCCTGAGCCTCCGACAATTGATTGATCAGGCGGCCAAGCGGCGCGTCCAGGCTCACCGACACGCGACCGGCGATGCCCGACTCCCAATCGGCAAAGTCCATGAACATCACCGTGCGCCGGAGCATCGTGAATCGCGCGGCCGCCGCATCCAGATCGTCATCGCCGTCGGGCACCACCAGGGGCCGGCCCTTGAGCGGCTGGGCGCTGTCGGCCTCGGCACCGCCCTGCTGGTTGATCTCAATGCCGCGCAGGCGCACGCCGGTCATCTCATCCAGACGCGCCGCCACATCGATATCCACGGGCAGATCGACGACCACGACGTGCCGGCCGTCGGAGAGCGGTGCCGATGCACGGATGAGCAGGCGCTTTCCCTGCGTGGAGGCGGACTCCTCGAACACCATCGCCAGCACTTTGACCGTGGCCCTCTCGCGGGCCCACGCGGGAATCCTCACGGGAGCCGGAAGGTGCTTCCACTCCGCGCCGGCCTCGGCGATCGGCTCCGCCCCACCCTGAGCGGGCACGACCGTGAGCGAGAGCCCGGGGTATCTTCCCGCCAGATCCCTGTACTTGCCAGCCAGGACCACCTCTGATCTGACCAGCGTCGAACCAATATCGGTGGCCGCCGTGGTGGCCACCTGCAGTACTTCCCGCTCAATGTCCTCGAGGCCGTCGTTAAACAGATAGGCGGCCGTGACCCCGTGCACGATGACGCCGGCCACCGAGGCGAAGACGACCACAAGGACGACCGGCACGAAGCCGAGAAAGACGTAACTGAGAATCAGCTTGCGGCGGACGCGCCACAGGAACTGGCGGCGGTACCGGACCAGGACGACGACCGCCAGCCAGACCACGGAGACGCGGACGGCGAACGAGGCCACCTTGCGGAAAGCCTCGATTAGCGGCGGGACAGTGGTGACCTGCCCCAGCAGCCACACCAGCACCAGGGAGACGCCCGACAGAATGAGCAGGCGTCCGGGGAGAATGCGGAACGGATGAAACGGCGCCGGGGGTGGAGCCGGCATCACTCGCGGAGCAGCGTCTGAAGCCATCCAGAAATTGAATCTTGGATGATAACAGACTATCGTGAGTGACCATGAAGCTGCCCAAGCACGCGCGATTCGCCACGGTGTGTCTGCACGCGGGTCAAACGCCCGACCCGACGACCGGCGCCATCATCACGCCCATCTATCAGACCTCCACGTACGTGCAGGACGCACTGGGCCAGCACAAGGGATACGAGTACGCCCGCACCCAGAACCCGACGCGATCGGCGCTTGAGGCGAACCTCGCCGCGATTGAAGGCGGCCGGGCCGCGTTCGCGTTTGCCTCGGGCATGTCGGCCATTCACGCCATCGTCACCAAGCTGTCTGCCGGCGACCATACGATTGTCACGGACAACACCTACGGTGGCACGTTCCGGCTGTTCGACAAGGTGATGTCGCGGCTGGGACTCACGTTCAGCTTTGTGGACACGTCGGACCCGGCCGCCATCGACGCCGCCATGACACCGGCGACGAAGATGGTGTTCATCGAGACACCGACCAACCCGGTGTTGCGATTGACCGACATTGCGGCCTGTGCGGACATTGCCCATCGGCACGGTGCGTTCCTCGTGGTGGACAACACGTTTGCCAGCCCGTGCCTGCAGCGTCCGCTCGAACTGGGCGCCGACATGGTTGTACACAGCACCACCAAGTATCTCAACGGCCATAGCGATTCGATTGGCGGCGTGGTGATTGCGGTCAGCGACGAACACATCGAGTGGCTGAAGTTCATTCAGAATTCGGCGGGCGCGATCCTGAGTCCAATGGATTCATCACTTGTGCTTCGCGGCACCAAGACGCTGGCGTTGCGCATGGTGCAGCACACGGCCAACGGTGTGGCACTGGCCGAGTTTTTGTCGGAGCACCCGCGGGTGAAGAAAGTCATCTACCCCGGACTGCCGAGCCATCCGCAATACGCGCTGGCGCAGCGTCAGATGCCGCACGGCTGCGGCGGCATGTTGTCGTTCGAGATGGGGTCGCTCGAAGAGGCGCGGCAGGTGCTCAACCGCTTCGAGCTGATGGCCCTGGCCGAGAGCCTCGGCGGCGTGGAGACGTTGGTCTGCCACCCGGCGTCGATGACCCACGCGTCGGTGCCACCCGAGCGGCGAGCAGCCATCGGGTTGAGCGACAGCCTCATCCGGATTTCGGCCGGCATCGAGGACATCGAGGATCTCAAGCAGGACCTGGCGCACGCGCTCGGATAGCGTGGCCCGTCCGTAGGTCTCGTGACCCTTGTCAGCCCGCCTCGATGAGCACTATTTCGCCCATGGTCCTATTTTGCGCTTGTACTGGAGCCGAAAACCTGATACAAACCCAAACGGCGCATGAATTCCGAAGTGACAGAAACAGAAACGCCAGCGACGCAGGCGGCCCGGTCCCGTGTACGGCGCCGCGTGAGGAAAAGCACGAATGTCCGTGAGCGCTGGAAGAAGTTCTGGACCTACGGCCTGCTGACGGTGTCTGCCACGTTGATGGTCAATGCCCTGATCGGCGAGAAGGGCTATCTGGCCAACATGCAGGCCCGACGCGACTTCCAGGCCGCCAGTCATGCGCTGCTCCAGATCGCGTCCGAGAACGCCAGCCTCGAGGCTCAGATTGAGGACCTGCGCAGCGATCCCAGGGCGCTTGAAGACTTCGTTCGCGAGAAATTGGGACTGATCAAACCTGGCGAGACTCTGATCATCATCCGGGACCGCCCCACCGACCGCCACTAGGCCACCATGCCCCATCACACGGGCGACGTGGCCGTCATCCTGCTCACCTACAATGAAGAGGTCAACATCGCCCAGGCGCTGGGGTCGGTGGCTGGCTGGGCGCAGGAACTTTTCGTCCTCGATTCCTTCAGCACCGATCGCACACTGGAGATTGCGGGCGAATACCCGTGCCACATCGTGCAGCACCGCTTCGAGAACTACGCAACGCAGCGCAACTACGCGCTCGACCACCTGCCCATCACGAGCGAATGGGTGCTGTTCCTCGATGCCGACGAATGGCTGCCGGCACCGCTCAAGCAGGAAATCTCGACCGTCCTCGCCACGGCCCCAGCCGCCAACGGATTCACACTCAACCGGCGCCTGTTCTGGATGGGTCGCTGGATCCGGCGCGGCTACTACCCTGCCCGCATCCTCCGCCTCTTTCGGCGCGGCAAGGGACGCTGTGAGGATCGGGAAGTCAACGAGCACCTGATCGTGGAGGGCGAGACAGCCCAGCTGAAGCACGACTTCATGCACGAGGACCGGAAAGGCGTGACGGAGTGGATCGCGAAGCACAACCGGTACGCCACTCTTGAGGCCCAGGCGCTGGTCAACTCCGCCCCGGCAGCGGCGTATCGTGAGATCGACGCACGGTTCTTCGGCACCCAGGCCCAGCGCACGCGCTGGCTGCGGCATCGGGTGTGGAACCGGATGCCGCTGCTCATCCGGCCCTTTTTCTATTTCGGGTACCGGTATGTGCTCACGGGTGGGTTTCTGGACGGCCGCCAGGCGTTTGCCTTCCATTTCCTCCAGGCGCTGTGGTTCCCACTCCTGATCGACATCAAGTACCTCGAGATGAAGTGGAAGGCCCCCCGGTAGTTGGGCTGGCTCCTCTCCCTCTTCATCGGCGTCATCACCGGACTCATCACCATGGTGGCGGCGTTTGCCACAGCCGAGGTGGCCGTCGGGTGGTACCGCATTTCGTCGTTCGAAGGTGGCGCGGGCTACTTCGTGATCGCGATGGCGCTCGTCGGCCTGTTCGCCGGGTTCGTCATTGGCACGGTCGCGTGCCGCATCGTGGCAGGCCGCCCGAAACCAGGGGTCGCCAACACTGGAGGGCCAGGATCTGCTGCTGGCCACGGAAATCCGCTGACCCGTCGGACAGACGCCCCCGGCGCTGGATTCCTCGTGCCCCTGCCGGGGCGGCCCGGCGCGCAGTTCCTCGACCGGTACCGGTTCCGTATCGTGGCGCGCGATGCCCCCATCCGCACGGAGGTCATTGGCCCGTTCGAGATCGCGACCGTGGCCTCTGGATTCAGCGAGGTCACATCGGGTGGGTCCGCGAGAATCTGGGCCGCCGACGCCCGCTTTCGAATCGCCCACCGAGGTCAACCCATCACGATCGAGCAGCAGAACGAGTTCGACGCGCTTGCGTCACTCGCCGGCCCAGTGCCGGCGCTGACGTCGAACAACGCCGCGTTCACCCAGGCGCGCGACCGCCAGGTGCCGCCTCGACCGGCGCTGATCGATTTTCTTGTCACGGAGTTTCAGGCCGAGCGCCATCGTCCACATCAGTTACAACGACAGCGAGCACCACGTGGGCGTGTGAATGGATCGCGGCACTGATCCGGCGCTCGTGGCCACCATCGCCGAACGCTTCGACGCCGCGCTCGCCACTCGACGGTACGACCACCTGTTTGGATCGTGACCCGGGCGTACGTTCGAGTCTATCCGCCGCCGAACTGCCGGCCCGTCGTCGCACTCCAGCGAGGATTGACGACGTTGTTGAAGATGGAACCGAACTGGAAACTGAAGCCCACCTGCATGCGATATCGGTAGCCCGTCTGGAGGCGGCGCAGTCTCAGGAGCACATCTTCGTCAGATGCCTCGCCGACCGGCAGGTATACCTGGTCACGCACGCGCGAGTAACTGCCTTCGACGTTCAGACTGAATCCACGAAACAGCCGGACGTCGGCGTCGGCGAAGAAGTCGAGATTGTACTTCTTGTGGTCGTGGAGGAACGCGGCATAGGCCGCTGACGCGCGCCAGGTTCCCCAGGGTTGCCGCAGGGCGAGAATCGCCGCCAGGCGATGATCGAACAGCGTCTCCTCTTCCTTTCCAAAAATTGTCGGCGCGTAATACTTCACACGCGAGACGCCGGTCGAGTACTGGACCACCATCGACCGTCGCGTGGAATCGGCGTAGGGGAAGTAGTCCCACTCGACGCCCATCGAACCGCGCACATCGAGTTTCTGATTCGACTGCGTGCTTCGTCGCACGTCGGACCGGGCGGCCGCGGCCCAGTGAGACTGACCGAGACTTTTGACCACCGATCCGCTGACATTCCAGGAGTCCGACGAACTCTTGACCACGCGCCCGTCACTCAGCGTGAAGTCGGACCGGTTGAAGTCGCCATTGCTGGTGAACGAGAGCTTCCAGCGCTCAGTGGTGCGATTAGCCGATATGTTCGTGCGGAAGCGATTGCTGTTCTGCCGTTCTTCGCCGTTCAGCTCGGTGCTGGCACCCAGCCGGAAGATCCACAGATTCCAGCGGTCGTTGGCCGGAGTGGCGTTCAGCGTCGCAGCCGCACCGGCGGGACTTCGATATTGCAGCGAGAACCGGTCGCCCTCCGGCGTGCGCACCAGGAAAGGCGCCAGCCCCAGCGCAAACGTCCGCGACACGCCCCTGCGGCGTTCGTCCTCGGTGTCCGAGCCGCTGCTCAGGAAGGAGAGCCGCTGCTTCAGGTCGGCAAACGCCTTCTGTCCGATGAAGTCCATGGCGAATTCGCGACCACCCGATGCCGTGTTCTGGGTGGAGATGAGCACATGGACATCGGCGTCAGCCTTGTCACGAACATAGTTGACGTATGTCACGTCCTGCCGCAGGTTGTTGAAGTCACACTGTGCGCAGTCAAGGAACACGCGCAAGGCACCGTCGGCGACGCCCGTCGCCTCCTGTGCCTGGGCGGGCGCGACCAGCGCCGCGACTGTTCCCGCCACCACCACCACTCGTCCGAAGAACGCCGCCGCCCGTACGTGTGCCACTCTAGCCATACTGGTGACGGATACGACCGTACGCGCCTCTCTGTTGCTCTGTGAGCACGATCTCGCCCTACTTCGGGATCAGTACCGTGTCGATCACGTGATTCAGGCCGTTCGAGACCAACCTATCGCCGAATCACCGCGGTTCGCTCTGGTTCGACGTTCTCGAAGAACAGCCCCTGGAACCGTCCCGCCGGAAGCGGGGGCACACGCAGCACCACCTGATGTGTCACGTCTGGCGCAAGCGTGGACACGTCGGCATAGAACCCCAGAAACGTGCGTTTCGGTGCGTGCCCGTAGATGCTGTTGTACGCACGAATCAGCGGCACCGGTTTGCCGTCAATCGTCAGGGCCACATCAAGGCTGTCGTCAGGCTCGGCGATCTGCACGAAGAGCAGCAGGCGATCGGACCCGAGCCACGGCGCCAGCAGGTCATCAGCCGTGTAGGCCACAGGCCACGCCGCCTTGCGCGCCGCCAGTTGCGCGAACACCCGGCGAGGGATCGTGGTGGCGCCGGTCAGCGTCCCGCCCGTGAACGCCGGGTCGTAGGGAAACACGCTCGCCGCGCGGCCGAACGCCTGCCCCGCGAACGACACGGTGGCCTCGATCACGTCGTTCCTCCGGGTGAACGCCGTCTCGCTGCCGTTCACTGTCAGCCGCGACACGTCAAGGCCGGGCACCAGCGCAACCTGCATCCTCGTCGAGCTCCCCGGCTCACCGGTCACGCCGGTCACGGTGACCACCTTCGACGCAGCAACCCGTCCGCTGACATTGAACAACCTCGGGGTCACCATGGTGGCTGGCGTGATCTCCAACACCATCGCGTCGGTGGCCGGCATTGGAAGCGCCACGACATCGCCGTAGGCCCACACTCCCGCGCCAGGCTTGCCAATGAGGCGACCCTCGGCGGGATACAGCTCCCTGATGAGATAGCCCGACGCCCGGCCTGCCTCGGTGAGCCCGATGGACTGATCCAGCGTGAATGTGCCGTCCATCGATCGGTAGTTCGGATTAAAGACGAACACGAAGCCATGGTCGCGGTCGATCGCCGCCGTGCCGTCGACCCGTCCCATCATCGGCGGCCCGATGATGGGCTTGAGGTGACGAAGCACCTCGGCATTGGTGTCTGTCCAGTCGAGCCAGCGTCTGAAGAACGCCTTGTCGGCCGCGCTGAAGGCGTTGAACTCGGCCTCATCCCTCGCGGGGATATAACTGATCGTGTGATTGAACGGGGCCGTGCCGACCGACGACATCAGGGAATACTTCCAGCCCAGCACGTCCCAGTCACGCGGTCGAAAGCGATCGCGGCGCATCACGTTCTCGCCGTCGGTGCGCTCGGTCTGGTGGGTGATGTAGCCAGGCATGATCTCCGGCGGCGTGAACCGTTCTGTCCTGTACTTCCACGCCGCGAACCGCTGCCGGTTCGCCGACACGCGATCGGTGTGCAGATCAGGGAACGCCAGGAAACTCTCCGGCTGCTCGTCGGTCAAGGTCGGATGCGGATACGAACCAGCCAGCCACGTCCAGGGCCCAAAGCTCATGTACTGCTGTCGGCCGTCAATGACGATGTCTGGCACGCGGCGGCGGAGTTCTTCAAGAATGCGGCGGGCGCCGAACCACTGCGCGTACTTGCTGGTGGCCGCCGGGTCGTCGTACGCAATCCACCAGTGGTCGAAAGAGAATCCGCCGGCGCCAGTGGCCTTCACGAACTCAACCAGGGTGTTCACCCACCAATCCTGAAACCCGCGCTGCCCCGTATCAACGCCGCGGTATCCGCCGAGGTCGCCCTTCGCCCACGCCGTCCATGACGGATCCTGCATGAACGGCAGCGTGGGGTATGCGTACGCCACGAACTTCAGGCCGCGCTTCGCGCCGCGGTCGAGCATCGTACGGAGCGATGCGGGCACCGGATCGCGACCTGGTACCCACTCCCCCGTGCGGATCTTCTGGCCCATCCCGAAGAACAGCAGATTCTCCCAACCCCAGGCGTCGCGATTGTCCTTGAGGGCGGCCAGCGCCGAGTTCGACGGCGCGAACAACGTGTCGCGCACGCCCAGTTGCGCGGCCATGTCGATGATGCGCTGGTATTCCGTCCACCCCGCCGGCGTCGCGACGTCGATCTGGTAGTCGTTTTCCGTCCACGGCACGTGCACGCGGATGCTGCGGTCCGGCCGGTACTGCAGAAACGCACGGACGAAGGAGACGAGCGCGTCTGACTCAGCCTCGTCGATGACGGGGTTCTCCCGCAGATAGCGATCGTAGTCAGTGACGTGCACCCACTCGGGCACGGATGTGGCCGGCATCATTTGGCCGCTGCGCGCGACGAGCCCCAGCAGGAGCCGGTCGCTCTCGAACGGACCGTTCGCGGGATTCCAGTCCATGTCAGGCGCGTACGACCCGCGCACGTGCGCCCCATCGATTGTGTGCACGTTGTAGGGATTCTGATAGAGCGCCAACAGCGATCTGCCACGCGACACGGTTGGCGACGCGGGTAGCCGGTAGACCATGCCGAACCGGCCGTCAGTCAGCGCCAGTTGATCGACCGCCGCCGGCGCCAAGGTCGCATCCAGCGCGCTGATGTGGTTGACGCGAAAGACGCCCGGCGTGGTCGCCTCGATCGTGAGCTGCTTCGAGAGAAACCTCCAGCCCGCCCGCAATTCGTAGGTCATCGTCACCCGCGCGGTCGGCAGCGCGAACTCGAACCTCGCGGTGCCCGCCGGCGACGCGACCTGTGTCGGCGCGATGGACGACACCTCACGGACCTGCCCGTTGATCGTGACACTGAAGCGATCGTCGGTGAACCTGACCGAGTCGCCCGTCGTGAGGTCCTCAAGCGCCTCGAGTCGCCCGTCGGTCAGCGTGGCCCGCAACAGCCCGTTCTCCAGCACCGACACCGCTGACCTCTCCCCCGGCACCTTCGCCGTGGCCATGATCGTCAGCACTCCTACCAGTAGCACCAGCAGTCGTGTGCGCATACAACCCTCCCGAGTTCCTAGAACACCAGCCAGATGGACCCGCGAAAGCGCGGCCCTCAGCGCGACAACCAGTACGTCATCTTCACTGCCAGCGACCGTCCCCGCACCCGCCGTGATTGAGGACCGGGAACATCTGTTTCCCAACCCTGCTTGTACACGACGTAGAAGTCGCTGCCAGGTCGATAGATATACCAGAGCAGCAGATTCAGACTGGCCGTCCGGGTCGCGTCGTTGTACTGGGCAAAACTCTTCACGAACAGGTTCGGAGAAAAGGAGTAACTGACACGCGTGCTCAGCACATTGGTGACGTAGGGGGCCGTGGCGGGCAGGACGATGCGGTTTCGGGAATAGAAGTTCTCGATGAGGAGCGTGTCCCTGGGCACGACACTGAAATCAGCCCGATACGTCTGCTTGTCACCGCTGTAGTACCCGCCCACGTCCACGCCGACGCTGCCGTACGCCCGCCGCGACTGGTTCGAGCCGTACGACGCCCGGACCGTCTGCCATGAATACCCCGCACTGGGAATCACGCCGCCGCCTGTCGACCAGTGAAACGGCAGGAAGTCGTACTGCGTCTCAACGCCGACCCGGTAATTGGAACTGTCCTGGGCGGTCACGATCGTGTCGAATCCGGTGGACTGCGATTCCCTTCGTCCGGCATGGTTTTCCACGTACGACGTGTTCACGTTGAAACGCAGTTGCCGTACCCCTGTCCACTTCGGACGAGGGGTCCAGGCGGCCTGCAGGCCCAGCGTCCGGATGTCGACTCGGGGAATGAACCCCATCTCTGCGTTAAAACGCTCACCAACATCGAGGTAGGTCAGTCCGCTGTCGAACTGGTCCAGTGTGAAGCGGAGCCGAGTGGCCAGCGCCGCGTCGCCGCCGCGCACGCCAGGCGTAAAGGTCTTGGCCGCCGCCACAATCCAGTCCACATGGGTGCCAATCGTGAACACGCCGTCCACCCCCACGCTCCGATTGTCTGGACGTCCGCCGCCGGTCCGATTGAGGACAATGCCGCCGATTGACGATTTCGAAAACACGTCGCGTTTCACGCGCACCACCGAGTAATTCGCTCGAGGAATGCGGAGCGCGCTGGCGCCGCTGCCGAGTGTGGCTGCGTCCGTTTCAATGTTCATCGCGCCAAGGGTGGTGTGGCCGATGCGGCCGGTGACCCTCGCGCCGGCCAGCAGCGGCACCTCCCGACCATCCTGCAACCCGACCCGGCGACTGTAGAACAACGTCAGCAGGCCTGGGCCGGCATTGGCACCCGCGTTCTGGCTGTAGTCAAATATCCCCGCGCCCTCGGTGAAGAACTGGCGCTTTTCCGGAAAGAAGAGGCTGAACCGGGACAGGTTCACCACCTCCTGATCGGCCTCGACGTGCGCGAAGTCGGTCTTGTAGGTGACATCGGCATTGAGGCTCTGTGTCAGGCCGACTTTGAGATCGAAACCGAAGTCCTTGGTCGTGCGCGTGGGGGTGCCGGCATCGTAGTCGCGCACGACGTGCGGACTGGCAAACGGCACAAACTCCACTCGGCGTCGCGGCACCAGATCGCGAAGCCCCTTGAGCACACCGGCGCCAGACATGCGGGCAAAGCCGATGGCCTGCCACTCCCGGGGAAACGGCACCCAGTAGGCTTCTTCCTGCTTCCTGATGATGATGCGGCAGACGTTCAACCCCCAGACGGTGTCACCCGGTCCGCCCTTGAAGCGCAATTGACTGAGCGGCACGGCGATCTCCACGTACCAGCCGTGCTCGTTGATGGAGGTGCGGTTCTCCCACACGGCGTTCCAGTCGTAGTTGATCGTCCGGCCCTCTTCAACCGAGTGCGCATCCTTGAGCGCGCCGAGGGGATTGGTCGAAAAGTAGAAGGCGTTCCGGTGATCGTGAAACGTATCCAGCGTGATCTTGATCTGGTCGCCCTTGCGTAATCCTGCGTCCCGCTTCAGTTCGCTGGCGACGATGCCCGAGGGGAGTGAGTCGTAGGCCCAGATGCCGATGTAGAGCTTCATATCGTCGTACAGGATCCGAAACTCCGTCCGCTCGCTGGACTCAAAGCCGAAGTGGGGCTCGCGCTGGATGAATCGCCCCTGCACCGGCGCCATCTGCCACTCCGCGTCGTCGAGCACGCCGTCGATTTTTGGCGCGCGTCCCGAGGGCAACCGGGCCGCCATGGCCTCAAACGTTTCCGGGTTGATGGTTGTGATGTCCGTCACGACTGGCCCCCGTCCGGCAGCCTGAGGGGCGACGGCCTGGGCAAACGCCTGAGCCGCCGCGAACGGCAGACCAGACACCAGAATCAGAAGAACGAAGAGGCGGGCCAGACGGGACAATCTGTCAGTCACGTCCGACTAGATGTTGGAGCCTTCCATCATGGTACTGCTGAAGTTGGCGGGCTTCGGGACCTTCGCCGTGATTCCACCAGGGGCATTGCACTGCGCAACACCCCCAGTGACCGTCTCCAGATCCTCGACTGAAATCTCACCGGTATTTGGTGTCGACCTGGATACGATTGGCGTCTCTTTCTCGCTCATGATGATGGTCTCGAGAATCTGAGAAATGTGATTGGTGCGGCTGGAGATTGGAGCCTTCCGGCGCATGGTACCACTGAAACCGTTCGTGCGGCCCTGACCTCCAGGATAGGCCTGGACCTGCACCGTGGCGGCCACCCAGCCAGCAGGATCGGCATCAGACCTGAAGACGCGGGAAAGGTCGATGATGACTCTGCCCCCGCCCTTGCTGATCGGGAAGCGCCGCAGCCGAGAAGGATTGCCACCACACACCCGCCGCTCTCGAGGAATCCACTCGCGTCGTGTCAGACATTCGGTAACGCATGCCGCGGAATTCGCCGCGCACTACTCTGGAAGCGTGCAACGCGGTTGAGACCCGGCTCGGCCTCGGCCGCCTGGAGCAGATCCGCTACGATGCTCACCGAGTTGTTCAAGGCCGCCTCCAGTCGCCCGTGATCGACGGAGTAGCGCCTTCCAACTCCGAGGGGCGTGCAACCGCCGTTATTTGGCGAGGTGGTGGGTGGCGGTGTGAGCGAGTGAAACGCCATCCGGCGGGGCCGGACGAGGGGAGCTCCACGAAGTCGACCACGGTGGCCACATCGCCGACTCGCAGGGCGTGCACTGCCTGATCCAGATACAGAACGACCGGCAGCTTCCCGGTCGGCCCCTCGATCACGATCCTTCACTGCATCCACCCCGTATCCGAAACGTAGCTCGGGCTGAGCCTCAAGCCCGAGAGGGATCTGAGCGCTGTGACCGACAATAAAAAAAGGACTTACGGCGAGTGTCGTCAGGAGGCACCCTGTTCACCGCGTTTCATCGGCACGCCGAACTGCTCACGGCCCTGCGCGCGCGGGACTGCCTGTTCGTTCATGCCGGTGTCGTCGGCTGGCGCGGCCGGGCGCTGATCATCCCCGGTCGATCGATGACCGGCAAGACGACCCTCGTCAGCGCGTTGGTGCGTGCGGGCGCGACGTACTACTCCGACGAGTTTGCGGTGCTCGACAAGGCGGGGCACGTCCACCCGTACCCGGTCCCGCTGTCGGTTCGAGGCACCGGCGGCGAGCCCGGCGTCTTGACTCCGGTCGAGTCGCTCGGTGGCCAGGCCGGCACCGTGCCGCTTCCACTCGGGTCGATCGTCGTCACGCGGTATCAACCCAGTGCCAGGTGGCGCCCGCGCCCGCTCTCGCCGGCCCGTGCGCTGCTGGCGTGCATGGACAACACCGTCGCGGCGCAACGCGACCCCGAGTCCACCATGCCGATCCTGCGCCTGGCGGTCCTTGGCGCGCACGCAATCGAAAGCGCGCGCGGTGAGGCGCACACGGTCGCGCCCCTGCTGCTTCAACAGCTCGACGGCCGATAGTCCTATACTCTCCCCTCGATGCGATCACGCCGCAGGGAGGACGTTCGGGATGTGCTTGGCCGTCCCGATGCCGTGCGCGACTGGCTCATGACCGCCGCCCTCGCGCAGAGCGACGATGCGGTTCGCGCGTGGAGACAATGGTCCGGTCGCCCCGCGGCCGCCTCCCTCACCGCCATCGAGGCGCGCTGGCTGCCGCTGGTTGCGGGCAACCTCGCGAGACTTGGCGCACCTGAGGCGACTGACGACGTCCTTCGACGAGCGCGCCGCGAGGCGTGGGCCAGCAACCAGCTCATCCTCGATCGGGCCAGACCTGCGCTGACGGCCCTCCATCGCGCCGGCATTCGCACCGTTCTGCTCAAGGGCGCCGCGCTCGCACTCGCCGTGTACCCTGATCGCGGGGCGCGACCATTTGGCGACGTGGACGCGCTGGTCGAACCGGCGTTGATCTCGCCGGCCCGGGCGATCCTCGCCGGGCTGGAGTGGACGTGTCCTCACACCGCGGGCGCGCTTCCTCAGACAGCCCGACACAGTTTCGGCTACTCGGCCGCAGACGGCGGCGCCCTCGACGTGCATCAGTACCTGCTGCAGGAATGCACCTGGCCCGGCGTCGACGCGGAGGTCTGGCGACGGACGGTGTCCGTCGAGGACGAGCAGACGCGCTGGCTTGTCCTGAGCCCTGCCGATCAACTGCTGCACGTCTGCATCCACGGTTTGCGGTGGAGTCGGGTACACGCCGGGACCTGGGTGGCCGACGCGGTCGAAGTGCTCCGCCGGGCCGGCAACACGCTGGCCTGGGACGTGCTCGTGGCGGAAGCACGACAGCGTCAGCTGTCCTACCAGTTGCGGGTGGCACTCCGACTGGTTGCCGACATGCCGGACGTCGCCGTGCCTGCGACGGTACTGACGGAGTTGGGCCGTTCGCCCGGGTCGTGGGCAGACCGCCTGGAATGCCGCGTGAAGACGCGCCCGGTCGGTCCGGCCGTGAACCTGTGGTTATTCTGGCGAGGGTGGCGACGAGCGAGGCGCCGCCATCCTGGAACCACTGGTTTTCTGCGATTCACGGCGGGCCTTGTGGGCCTCGACGCCAGGCGCCAACTCGTCCCGTGGCTGATGCGCCGCGTGCGACATCGATGGTAGCTGGGACGAGCGGTCGTTGAAGCCCCATGGCGGCAATCGTCGCCAATCCGAAAAACGTAGCTCGGGCTGAACCTCACGCCCGAGACGGATCTGAACGCTGTGACCGACAACGAAAAAAGGACTTACGGCGAGTGCCGTAAGTCCTTCGAGAGGTTGGTTGCGGGGGCAGGATTTGAACCTGCGACCTTTGGGTTATGAGCCCAACGAGCTACCGGACTGCTCCACCCCGCGTCAAGGAATCCTAATGGTATCTCGCCGGGCCCGAAACCGCAACCTCGTCAGTCCGCGACCAAAATCACAATGATGATGATCAGCAGCAACGTGGTCAACGAAATCACCACGGTGTTGCCGCCCGACAACTGCACCTCGGCCTGGCGGGCGGCATCGGCAGCCTGCGCCAGCTCGACGCTGTTGAGCGTAGCCACAGCCGTTTGGGCACTCGCCACGGTCAGGCCAAGACGGCCGGCCACTTCACGCACCTGCGTGCGCTGCAACACGCCGACAACGGCCTCGCGGTTCTGCTGGTCGGTCTGCGCCTGACCCGCAATGGCCTGACGCATCTCGGCCGGAGTGACCACGTGCCGCTGCTGCGCGAAGGCCGGTGAACTCCACACACACAACGAAAAAATCAACGCCGCAGACACAGTTCGAATACGCATGCTCACTCCTTGAGACCTCGTGCCCGGCATACGCGCCAGACAGACAGCCTCACGTTACCGAACCGGGCCCGCAGCCGCTGTTCCATTCGGCACACCGCCGGCTCACCACGGCCAGGCGCGTCCCCATGTGACCGACACCCTGGTGCCTCCACCACGAAGCCCCTGCGCCACATCGATCCGTAACACTTCCGTGCGGCCCGCCGTGCTGATTCTCACTCCCGCGCCCGCGTCCACCAGAAGCGCCGATCGGTCCGACGTGCTCAGGCGATGCCAGGTCCGAGCCACATCCACAAAACCCGCGACCGCAATGGCACCAGCCATCACACGGCCCACCGGCCGCGCATACTCCGTGGTGCCATACGCAAACGTGCGCCCAAACGCCTCCCCCGTCACCACATCGTCTGTGAGCAGACGATGGGCGCGGAGCAGGCCCGAACGGGCATGCCCGCCGCCGGCCCCTTCCCACAGCGCCAGCGGCGCCGACCGCCCCGCACTCGCAAGCGCCACGCTGCCCGTCCACAAGGGCGCATGCAACTCCATCGTCGATCGCCACGCGGCTCGCACACGCCCTGACGCAAATGGATCGCCGCCCGAGAGCGGGACCCAACCGCCGCCCAGCATGCCAAGCGCCACGTGATCACCGGCCAGGCGGAACTCAAGGCCGCCATCCAGCGCCACATGGCCACGCGAGTCAAAGCGATCCATCGCGATGCCGCCATGCCACCGGATCCGGCTCGTGGCCCAATCAGCCATCGACACGCCGGCACGACGGCGCCGTTCCACCAGCGGCTCCGCGGCCGCGGCCGTCGTCGCGGGCGTCTGGTACGACTGGCGCTCCCACAAGCCCGTCACCGACACGACGCCGGGAATCCAGTGGGGGGACGGCACCGCCAGACTGAAGGCGACACGCGGCCGCGCCGATCGCCATCGCCACGAGAAGGCCGCCAATTCGCCGGCTCCCAGTGCGCCCGCCACGTCCACGCGCACTTCGCGACTGACCGCGGCGCGAATGCCGATGGTGGCCAGCGGCCGCCATCCCCACGGCACCACTGGCCGCTCCGCAATGACCGCATCGACTTTGGCCAGGCCGGCATCGAGCGGTTCATATTGAAGGCGCGCACGCGAGGCAACCGGCAGTGCGTCCAGTCTCCGCCGCGCACGCTCGAACACGTCGGCCGTCAGCAGTTGACGTGGCTGCAACCCTGTGGCTCTCACCACCACGGGGTGGCGGGTGCGCTCGGCGCCCCGCACGTCGATCGCATCGATACGCGGCTCACCAAGAGGCGTCCACGCGGTCAGAGCGCCGACCTCATCCCCAAGCAGATACCGGCTGGTACCGAGGAGCCGACGCGCGTACTCGTCAGTGGGCGCCAGCCGCACAGCCATGCTCGCAAAACGCTCGCTCTCGGCCCACCGTGACTCGGAGAATCGCCATCCCGCCAGTTCCTGCCATGCGACGGGATTCTTCGGACACATGGTGGTGGCCGCCACAAGTGCCTGCTCGGCCGCCGCACCCTCACCGCCACGCGCCAGGGTCACGCCGCGCGCGACGAGCCCGTCACAGGGAGTCACTGGACCCTCAGGGCCGGGTATGGCGGGCTTGACCGTGACCGGCGGCGAAAGCAGACGACCGGCCTCTGGCGGCAGGATCAGCATGCTCCAGCGATTCGTGACCGCCCACGCGCGGTCGAACTCTGCCCACGTCAACACCCGAAACGGCGCCCGTGCGGGGTCATGCAACACCACCTGATCACCGGTGGCGCCGACGATGACGACGTAGTGGTAGGTGCGGGGCGCGACTTCGATCAAGGCGATGAGCGGACGCCCCTGGGCCACCTCGGTGCGAATGCGCGCGTGACCCGTATCATCAGTGACCGGCAACACCACGGCCTGCCATGCGCGGTCGCGGACGGCCGCCACAAGGGCACCCGTGGGAATGCCACGCTCGCTGGGGACGACGAGTGCGGCGAAGTCTTCGGCGAACACCTCGCGTTGCCCCCAATAACGCAACACCATGGCGACCGCCGCGCCGCCGCACAATTCGGGTGTCTGAGTCACGTAGGGCACGTCAAGCAACGCCTGCCCGGCCGACGGCCCAGGCTCGGCCGCCGACGCGATCGCCGCACCGCCTGCGATCACGATGGCGGCCGCAATGACGCCGCCGCGCCAGAGTGAGGGGATCAGCACAAGAAGGCAGTGTCTCACGGGGGAGCGGCGTACACGCGGAAGTGCGGCCCAGGTCCCAAGGCCGCGGGTCGCCGCGGCCTTGAGACCCAGGCCGCGCTACGGACGGCGGCCGCGCTACGGACGGCCGCTAGCCTGATTTACGTCCGGCCACGACCAGCACGAGACCCACGAGCACGGCCGCGCCTGCGGCGATGGGCGGAATCGCCACCGTCTTCTCGGTATCGGCGTGCGCCTCAAGCGGCCCGATATCAAGAACCTTCTCGCGGCTCGTGTAGGAGAAGCCCTGATACGCCAACGCCAAAAGGCCGAGCACAATCAACACCACGCCAACAAGAGATCCTGTTTTCATGGAGACGATTTTGGCGCCCGCGACGTCAGAATCGCTGTCCCCAACAGCACAGCACTGCGTTCCTAAGTTCCTAAATCTTCGGCAGGGTCACGCCGGTCTGCTTGAGGTACTTGCCCTTTTTGTCGGCGTAGGAGCGCTCACACACTTCGTCGCTCTGGAAAAACAGGACCTGCGCGATACCCTCGTTCGCATAGATCTTTGCCGGCAACGGGGTCGTGTTCGAAATTTCGAGTGTCACGAACCCTTCCCACTCGGGCTCGAATGGCGTCACATTGACGATGATGCCGCAGCGGGCGTAGGTGGACTTGCCGAGGCAGATGGTCAGGATGTCGCGCGGGATGCGGAAATACTCGATGGTGCGCGCCAACGCGAACGAGTTCGGCGGCACGATGCAGACGTCGGCCCGGATATCCACAAACGACCGCGGGTCGAACGCCTTCGGGTCGATCACCGTGTTGTTGATGTTGGTGAACACCTTGAACTCGTCGGCCACGCGAATGTCGTAGCCGTACGACGACAACCCGTAGGAGACGACCCCCGCGCTCACCTGAGTGTCGACAAACGGCTCGATCATGCCGTGGTCGCGCGACATCTGACGGATCCAGCGATCCGACTTGATGCTCACAGGTCGAGTCCGCGAAAGAAGTAGCCGAGTTCGAACGCCGCTGTCTCGGGGGCGTCCGAGCCGTGCGTCGCGTTGTTTTCAATCGACGCGCCGAACTCCTTACGCAGGGTGCCGGCCTCGGCCTTCGCCGGGTCTGTGGCGCCCATAGCCGCGCGCCATTTCAGGATGGCGTCGGGAGCCTCGAGGCACAACACCACACAGGGGCCCGACGACATGAAGTCGGTCAGGCTGCCGAAAAACGGTCGCGCGCCGTGGACGGCGTAAAACCCTTCGGCTTCGCGTTTGCTCAGATGAATCCGGCGCATGCCGCGGATGCCAAATCCCTGTTCTTCGATGCGGGCCAGGATGCGGCCGGTATACCCCGCCTTCACGGCGTCGGGCTTGATGATGGCGAACGTTCTCTCAGTCATATCTGGCGAATTCTATCTTACGTGTCGGGGTCCTGGGGTCCTGGACCCCGATCCCTACATCAACCCCTTCATGAGCTCGTCCAACACGGCCTTGGACGGCCGTGTCCTGGCGGTCGGCAGGAACGCGAGCGGCTCGTCCACGGTGTTGAGCGCGGTCAGGAAGTCGTCCTTGTCAGGCTCCACATAGATGACGCCGGTGGCGAACTCGCCCCGCCGCGCGGTTTCGTGCAGCAGCCGATGCGCGGAGAGTTTGTCCTGCGGGTCGTAATCTTCCGCGATCTTCTTCAAATACAAATGCGACCCATCATGCATCGTCACCGCAGTGGTCGAGCCGGGCTCGTACTCCACGGTGATGTCCTCGAAGAACGGCACGAACGTGACCTCGCCGAGGGCCTCGTCATGGTCCTTCGCGTACGCGTAGCTCTTGGTGGAGCCCTCGTGGTCGTTGAACGTCACACACGGTGAAATCACGTCGATCATGCAGGTGCCTCGGTGGGCGATGGCCGCCTTCAGGATGCTGAGCAACTGCTTCTTGTCGCCCGAGAACGACCGCGCCACAAAGGTGGCGCCCAGTTCGATGGCCAGCGCGCACGTATCAATCGGCGGCAGGTCGTTGACCACGCCGTTTTTCGCCTTGGAGCCCATGTCGGCCGTCGGGGAGAACTGGCCTTTGGTCAGGCCATAACAGCCGTTGTCTTCGATGATGTAGATGATGGGCAGGTTGCGGCGCATCAGGTGCACGAACTGACCGATGCCGATCGCCCCGGTGTCGCCGTCGCCGCTCACGCCGATGGCCATCATGGTCTTGTTCGCGAGCATCGCGCCGGTGGCCACCGACGGCATGCGGCCATGCACGGAGTTGAACCCATGCGATGCGTTCAGGAAGTACGCCGGGCTCTTGCTCGAGCAGCCGATACCCGACAGCTTGAAGACCTTCTTCGCATCCACACCCATTTCGTAGAAGGCGTCGATGATGCGCTCGGTGATGGCGTTGTGGCCGCATCCGGCGCAGAGCGTGGTCTTGCTGCCACGGTACGTGGTGAGTTCAAGGCCGAGGCGATTGGTCTTCTTCGCGGCCGGGGCGGGCGTGGGGCTGGGCGTGTCGGTCGACATTACGAGTTCTCCTGCGCGAGGATGTTCTGGGTGACGCTGCGGGCGTCGATCGGCAAACCGCTGTAGTGCAGCACGCTTCGCAACCGCGTCTGCAGGGCCGGGGCAAGGTCCATGCGCAGCAGGCTCATCATCTGCGCGTCACGGTTCTGCTCCACCACATACACCCGGTCGTGGCGGCGCACGAAGTCTTCCACTGCGTCGGGGAATGGATACGCGCGCAGCCGCAGGTACGAGACCGGCAGTGACGCCTCCTCACGCAACTGGTCGCGCGCCTCTTCCACCGCCCAGTGACTGGACCCGTAGGCAATGATGCCGACTGTGGCGCCAGGCACCGTTTCATCCACCGGCTGCGGCACCAGGCCCTTGGCCGTCTCGAATTTCTTCGCGAGGCGATCCAGGTTGGTCACGTAGTCTTCGGCGCGCTCTGAATACTGCGCCATCGCGTTGTGGCCCGACCCACGTGTAAAAAACGGCGGCGTGTTCGTATCGGGTAATGAGCGCCAGGGGATCCCGTCGCCATCCACGTCCTTGTAGCGGCCCCACGTGGCGCCCAATTCGCGCACCTTCGCCTCGTCGAGCACTTTGCCGCGATCCAGCGGCTTGGCGGGATAGATGAACGGCTCCGACATCCAGGTGTTCATGCCCAGATCCAGGTCGCTCATCACAAACACGATGCTCTGGAGGCGCTCGGACAAGTCAAACGCGTCGGCGGCCATATCGAAGCACTCGGTCATGGACGACGGAAGCAGCAGGACGTGTTTGGTGTCGCCGTGGGAGTTGATCGCGGCAAAGAGGATGTCGCCCTGCGCCGTGCGCGTAGGCAAACCGGTAGAAGGGCCCACGCGCTGAATGTCAAACACCACGGCCGGCACCTCGGCGTAATACGCCAGGCCCGCGAACTCCGACATCAATGAAATACCGGGCCCCGACGTGGACGTCATCGCCCGAGCGCCCGCCCAGCTCGCGCCAATCACCATGCCGAGCGCCGCAATTTCATCTTCGGCCTGCACGATGGCAAACGTCGCCTTGCCGGTCTCCTTATCCATGCGGTATTTGCGCATGTATCCAATCAACGCCTCAGGCAACGACGACGAGGGCGTGATGGGATACCACGCGACCACGGTACAGCCGGCGAACATGCAGCCCATCGCCGCAGCCGAATTGCCTTCCACCAGGATCTGTCCTGCGGTGCCGTTCATCCGCTCAATCCGGTACGGATGCGTGATCTCCGGGAAGTGTTCCTGGGCGTACGTCGCGCCGGCTTCGAGCGCGCCCTGGTTGAGCGCCATCGCCTTCGGCTTCTTGCCGAGCTGCGATGACAGGGCCTTCACCATTTCGCTCAGCTCCACACCGAGCAGGTGCGACAGGATGCCGTCGTAGATCATGTTCTTGACCAGGCGCCGGAGCTTGGCGTCCGGACACACCTCGGCGACGATCTTGTCGAACGGGACGGGATAAAACATCAGGTCGTCGCGCAGTTCATTGAGCTTCAGTGGCGCGTCGTAGACCACCGCCCGACCCGGGTCGAGCGACAGGACGTCTTCGCGCGCCGTTTCGGCATTCATCGCGACCAGGAAATCGATTTCCTTCTTGCGGGCGATGTAGCCCTTGGCATTCGCACGAATGGTGTACCACGTCGGAAGTCCCGCGATGTTCGACGGGAACATGTTCTTGCCTGAAATCGGCACGCCCATCTGGAAGATGGCGCGCAGCAGCACCTGGTTGGCCGTCTGACTGCCAGACCCGTTGACGGTGGCGACTGAAATGCTGAAGTTATTGACGACGAGTTGGGAGGCAGGAGACTCGGCCGGTGCGGCCGTGGCGGACGGCGAGGACATAATCTAGTAAGTATAAGGGGACGGGTGTGGATCTGTGGAAAACTCCCGGAACATCGCGATCAGAGTTCCCGGAGTTTCCCACAGATCCACACCCGTCCCCGCTTCCGCATCCCAAGACGCCCTCCGCACCCTGAGAAGCCCTTACCCGATCAGTTCCGCCATCGCCCTTCCAATGTCGGCGGGGCTGTTGACCACGCGCACGCCGGCGTCGGTGAGGGCGGCCATCTTCTCGGCCGCGGTGCCCTTGCCTCCGGCGATGATGGCGCCGGCGTGCCCCATCCGGCGCCCCGGGGGGGCCGTCTGGCCGGCGATGAAGCCCACCACGGGTTTCTTGAACGACGCCTTGATGTAGGCCGCGGCCTCTTCTTCAGCCGAGCCGCCAATTTCGCCAATCATCACCACGGCTTCGGTCTCGGGGTCGGCCGCAAACAACGTGAGCGCGTCGATGAACGAGGTGCCGATGAGCGGGTCGCCGCCAATGCCGATACAGGTGGTCTGCCCCAGGCCGTTGCCGGTCAACTGGTGAATGGCCTCGTAGGTCAGCGTGCCCGACTTCGACACGATGCCCACCCGGCCTTCCTTGCAGATGTGGCCGGGGATGATGCCGGCCTTGGCCCGGCCGGCCGAAATCAGACCCGGGCAGTTCGGCCCGATGAGACGCATCCCGGTGCCCTTCATGAAGGCCAGCGCCTTCATCATGTCCAGCGTCGGGATGCCCTCGGTGATGCAGACGGCCAGCGCCAGTCCGGCATCGGCAGCCTCCATGACCGCGTCGGCACCGCCGGGAGGCGGCACAAAGATGACCGACGCATTGGCGCCGGTGGCCGCCACCGCATCGGCCACCGTGTTGAACACCGGCCAGCCCTCATGCGTGGTGCCGCCCTTGCCGGGCGTCACGCCTCCCACCACGTTCGTGCCATAGGCCTGGGCCTGCTTGGCGTGAAACGTTCCCTCGCGGCCCGTCAGCCCCTGCACCACCAGACGCGTCGACTTATCAATCAGTACAGACATTTCCTAATTTCCTAATTTCCCCAGTTCGACAACTTTAGCCGCAGCGATGTCCATGGCGTCGGCGGTTGTGAAGTTGAGGCCGCTGTCCTTGAGCATCTGCTTGCCCAGCTCGACGTTGGTGCCTTCCATGCGGATGACAATCGGCACCCGCACGCCCAGGTCCTGCACCGCGGCGATCACGCCCTGCGCCAGCACATCACACCGCAGGATGCCGCCGAAGATGTTGATGAGCACGGCCTTGACGCTGGTATCCGACATCAGGATGCGGAAGGCGTTCTTGATTTGCTCGGCGTTGGCGCCGCCGCCCACATCCAGGAAGTTGGCCGGCTCCCCGCCCGCCAGCTTGATGATGTCCATGGTGGCCATCGCCAGGCCGGCGCCGTTCACCATGCACCCGATGGTGCCGTCCAGTTTGATGTAGTTGAGCGAGAACTTCGACGCGTCGATTTCGAGCGGGTCCTCTTCGGCGAGGTCGCGGAACGCCTTGATGTCGGGGTGCCGGTACAACGCGTTGTCGTCGAAGTTCACCTTGGCGTCGAGCGCGATGAGGTCGCCGGCCGCGGTCACCACCAGAGGGTTGATCTCGAGCAGGGCCGCGTCACTGGCCACAAACGCCTCGTACACCGACAGCATCAGTGTGACGGCCTTCTTGACTTCGTCGCCCGACAGGCCCAGCTTGAACGCCAGTTGCCGCGCCTGAAACGGCTGCAGTCCCAGCGCCGGGTCGATAAACGCCTTGAAAATCTTCTCGGGCGTTTCGTGGGCCACTTTCTCGATCTCCACGCCGCCTTCCTGGCTCACCATCAGGACGCTCTTCTGCGTCGACCGATCGATGACCAGCCCCAGGTACATTTCGCGCGTCATCTGCAGGCCTTCTTCCACCAGCACCCGCGACACCACCTGCCCGGCCGGACTTGTCTGATAGGTGACGAGTGTCATCCCCAGGATGGCCGATGCGGCCGCATGCGCGGCATCGGGGTTCTTGACCACCTTGACGCCGCCGCCCTTGCCACGGCCCCCGGCGTGAATCTGGGCCTTGACGACCACCGTGCCGCCGCCGAGGGCTTCCGCATGTGCGCGCGCCTCATCAGCCGTGAACGCCACGAAGCCGCGAGGCACAGCAACGCCGTGACGCGCGAGGATGGATTTGCCTTGGTACTCGTGAATCTTCATACGGGACAGAAAGTCTATCAAAAGATAGAATGTGGAGTGGAGAACGTGAATTGAAAGCCTTGAGGGCACTCGGCACGTCAGTCGGTTCGAAATTTCTGGTCGCGCTGACGGGACTCTCGCTTGTGGGATTTCTCGTCGCTCACCTCGCCGGCAATCTGCTCATCCTGCTCGGCCCTGAGAAGTTCAACGGATACAGTCATGCCCTCATCACCAATCCACTGGTGATTCCGGCGGAGCTTGGCCTCATCGGCCTCCTGCTGCTCCATATCTACCGGGCGCTGCGCCACGTGATGCAGGGCCGCACCGCTCGCCCCCGGCCGTACACGAAAAAAGTCTGGGCCGGTGGCCCCAGCCGCAAGTCGTGGGGATCGACGACCATGGCGGTGTCGGGCATCAGCCTGCTCGTCTTCCTGGTGATCCACATCGCCACGCTGAAATACGGGGCCTACTATGCGTCGCCTGACCCAGGCACGCGCGACATCTACCGCCTCGTCGTCGAGGTCTTCCAGTCGCCGGGTCTGGTGATCTTTTACGTCGTGTCGATGGCCGTCATTGGCCTGCATCTGCGCCACGGCATCTCGAGTGCGTTCCAGTCGCTGGGCCTGATGACGCCCGGATGGACATCCACAATCCTTTCAGGCGGCCTTGGGCTTGCGGTGCTCCTCTCGACCGCCTTCGCGCTCATCCCCGTGTGGGTGTATTTCTTCCTATGACCCTCGACCCCAACATTCCCTCCGGGCCACTCGCCGACAAGTGGGATCGGCACCGGTTCGACAGCAAGCTGGTGAACCCGGCGAACCGTCGCAAACACACGGTCATCATCGTCGGCACCGGTCTGGCCGGCGCGTCGGCGGCGGCGTCACTCGGTGAGCTGGGGTACAACGTGTTGAGCTTCTGCATCCACGACAGCGCCAGACGGGCGCACAGTATTGCGGCGCAGGGCGGCATCAACGCGGCGAAAAATTACCAGAACGACGGCGACAGCATCTGGCGCTTGTTTTACGACACGATCAAGGGCGGCGACTATCGGTCGCGTGAAGCCAACGTGTACCGGCTGGCCCAGACCAGCGTCAACATCATCGACCAGTGCGTGGCGCAGGGAGTGCCGTTTGCGCGCGAGTACGGCGGCCAGCTCGACAATCGATCGTTTGGCGGCGCCCAGGTCTCGCGCACGTTTTATGCACGTGGCCAGACCGGGCAGCAACTGCTGCTTGGCGCCTACCAATCGATGATGCGCCAGGTGGCCAAGGGCTCCGTGACGATGTTCACGCAGCGAGAGATGCTGGACGTGGTGATCATCGACGGCAAGGCGCGCGGTATCATCTGCCGCAATCTCGTCACCGGCGAACTCGAACGGTATGTGGCCGACGCCGTGTGTCTGGCCACCGGCGGATACGGCACGGCGTACTACCTCTCCACCAATGCGGTGAACTCCAACGTGACGGCCGCGTGGCGCGCCCACAAACGCGGGGCGTACTTTGCAAACCCCTGCTTTACCCAGATTCACCCGACCTGCATTCCGGTGACGGGAAGCGATCAGTCGAAGCTGACGTTGATGTCCGAGTCGCTCCGCAACGACGGACGGGTGTGGGTGCCCAGGCAGCAGCACGACACGCGTCATCCCAACGACATCCCGGAAACCGAGCGCGACTACTACCTCGAGCGCAAGTATCCGAGTTTCGGCAACCTCGTGCCTCGCGACGTGGCCTCGCGCAACGCCAAAGCCGCGTGCGACGACGGCCGTGGCGTGGGCGAGAGCGGCCTGGCCGTGTACCTCGACTTCAAGAATGCGATCGACCGCCTCGGCCATGCCACCGTGGCCGGCCGCTACGGCAATCTCTTCGACATGTATCGCAAGATCACCGACGAAGACCCGTACAAGGAACCGATGCGCATGTACCCGGCCATCCACTACACGATGGGTGGCCTGTGGGTGGACTACAACCTCATGAGCACGGTGCCCGGCCTCCACGTGCTGGGTGAAGCGAACTTCTCGGACCACGGCGCCAACCGGCTGGGCGCAAGCGCCCTGATGCAGGGCCTGGCCGACGGCTACTTCGTCATTCCCTGCACGCTGGCCCACTACATCGCGTCCACGCCGGTGGAAAAAGTCACCACCGACCACGACGCGTTCAAGGAGGCCGAACACGCCGTGCAATCGCGGATTACCTCCCTGCTCAGCGTCAAGGGGTCAAAGACGCCGCGGGAACTGCACCGCGAACTCGGACGCCTCCTGTGGGACGAAGTCGGCATGTCGCGCACCGACGCGGGCCTCAGGCGCGCGCTCGCCCGCATTCCGCAGCTTCGCGACGAGTTCTGGCAGAACGTCTCGGTCCCCGGCGACCCGAACAACCTCAACAAAAATCTGGAATACGCCGGTCGCGTGGCCGACTACCTCGAGTTCGGCGAGCTGCTGGCGCTCGACGCCCTGCACCGCACCGAGTCCTGCGGCGGCCACTTCCGCGAAGAAAGTCAGACGCCCGACGGCGAAGCCAGACGCGACGATGAGCATTTTGCGTATGTGGCCGGGTGGGAATTCCGTGGCGTCGGCACGCCCCATGAGTTGCACAAGGAACAGCTCATTTTCGAGAACGTGAAGCCATCACAACGGAGTTACAAGTGAAGGTACACCTCAAAGTCTGGCGGCAGGCCGGGCCCGACGCCAAAGGCCGGCTGGTGGACTACACCGCCGACCACGTGGCACCCGATATGTCGTTCCTCGAGATGCTGGACTCGGTCAACGAGACCCTGATCGCTCGTGGGGAAGACCCGATCGCGTTCGACTCGGACTGTCGCGAAGGCATTTGCGGTACTTGTGGCGTGATGGTGGACGGCCGCGCGCACGGCCCCGACCCCTGCACCACGGTCTGCCAACTCCACATGCGTCGCTACAACGACGGCGACACCATCGTCATTGAACCGTGGCAGGCGCTGGCGTTTCCGCTCATCAAGGACCTGGTCGTGGACCGCAGTGCGTTTGACGCCATCATTCAGGCCGGCGGCTACACGTCGGTCAACACGGGCGGCGCGCCTGACGGCAACGCGATTCTCATCCCGAAGACGGTGGCTGACGAGGCGATGGATGCGGCCGTGTGCATCGGATGCGGCGCGTGTGTCGCCGCGTGCAAGAACGCGTCGGCGGCCCTGTTCACTTCAGCCAAAATCACCCAGCTGGCCCTGCTGCCCCAGGGCCGGGCCGAAGCGCCCACGCGCGTGGTCGCCATGGTGGAAGCGATGGACACCGCCGGCTTCGGCGGCTGTTCCAACGAGGGCGAGTGCGAAGCCGTGTGCCCCAAGGGCATTTCGCTCAGACACATCGCCACCATGAACCGCGAATACCGCAGGGCGATGTTCTCCAATCGCTGATTGAGCCAGTCTCTGTCAGTCCTTGACGCCTTGTGTGCAACCCGAGGTTTTTGATGGCTCGTGTGAAATGATGAAGCGCGTGCACATCCTTGGCATTTCCGCGTTTTACCACGACAGCGCCGCGTGCCTGGTGCGCGATGGCGAGATCCTGGCTGCGGCGTCGGAAGAGCGATTCACCCGAAAGAAGGGTGACGCGGCGTTTCCTGCACGGGCGGTCGAGTTCTGCCTGAAGACCGCCGGCATCGAGGCGAAGAACCTCGACCACGTCGCCTTCTACGACAAGCCGCTGCTCAAGTTCGAGCGCATCCTCGAGACCTACATCGGCGTGGCCCCTCGCGGATTCGGGTCGTTCCTGGCGGCCGGCCCGCTGTGGATCAAGGACAAGCTCTACATCGATCGGGAGTTGCACGACTCGCTCGGGTACGAGGGCAAGATCCTGTACGCCGAACATCACGAGTCGCACGCGGCCAGCGCGTTTTTTCCGTCGCCATTCCAGGAAGCGGCCATTCTCACGATGGATGGCGTCGGTGAGTGGGCCACCACCACCATCGGCATGGGGCGAGACAACGACTTCGAAATCATCAAGGAATTGCACTGGCCCGACTCGCTCGGTCTGCTCTACTCGGCCTTCACGTACTACACCGGCTTCAAGGTCAACTCGGGCGAGTACAAAGTCATGGGCCTGGCGCCCTATGGCCAGCCGAAGTACGTGGACCTCATCCTCAACCATCTGATGGACCTGCGCGACGACGGGTCGTTCACGCTGGACCAGAAGTACTTCAACTATCTCGCCGGTTTGACGATGACGAGCGGTGCGTTTGATGAACTGTTTGGCGGTCCGCCGCGCCAGGCCGAGAGCCAGTTGACGCAGAAGCAGATGGACCTGGCCCGATCGGTGCAGCACGTCACAGAGGAAGTGATGCTGCGGATGGCGCGCACCGCGCATCGCGAAACGGGTGCCGAGCACCTGTGCCTGTCGGGTGGCGTGGCGCTCAACTGTGTCGGAAATGGCAGGCTGCTGCGTGAAGGTCCTTTCAAACGCCTCTGGATTCAGCCGGCATCCGGGGATGCGGGCGGCGCGCTTGGCGCGGCCACGCTTGTGTGGAATCGGCACTGCCAGAAGCCACGCACGGTGGTCCCCGGCCGAGATGCCATGAATGGCAGTTACCTGGGTCCCGCGTTCTCCGACGCCGAGATCGAGGCCTGGCTGACATCGGCTGGCGCCGTGTTCACGAAGATCGAGCCGGCCGACCTTCGCAAGACCGTCGCGCAGGATCTGGCGAGCGGGAAGATTGTCGGCTGGTTCAACGGGCGGATGGAGTTTGGCCCGCGGTCGCTTGGCTGCCGCAGCATTCTGGGCGACCCGCGCAGTCCCCGCATGCAGGCCGACATGAACATCAAGATCAAGTTCCGTGAAGGCTTCAGGCCCTTTGCGCCCAGCGTGCTGCGCGAGCGCGTGGCCGACTATTTCGAGCTCGACGACGACTCGCCGTACATGTTGCTGGTGGCGCCGGTAAAGAAGTCGCGCCAGATTCCGATGACCAGCGAGCAGCAGCGGCTCTGGGGCATCGAGCAGCTCAATGTGCTGCGGTCCGACATTCCGGCCGTCACGCACATCGATTATTCGGCCCGTATTCAGACCGTCTCGCGCGACGTCAACCCCGACTACTACGACTTGATTGCCGAATTCGAGCGGCTCACCGGCTGCGCGGTCCTGGTCAATACGTCCTTCAACGTGCGCGGCGAGCCCATCGTCTGCACCCCCGAAGACGCGTATCGGTGTTTCATGCGCACGCACATCGACACGCTCGTGCTGGGCCCGTATTATCTCGACAAGGCCTCGCAGCCGGCGTGGAAGGAAACTGCGGATTGGAAAGCAGAATTCCAGCTCGACTGAAGTCAGAGCCTCTCGGCGTCAGCGAGTTTTGCGGGGATTCACCATCCGTTGGCAATGCGGTCGGCTCGGCATTGCGCCAGGAACGATCGTGCATATCACTCATTAATCACTTCAATAAGGACAGTGTGGATACCGCACATCGACAAAAGCCCCGTAGAATCATCAGGTGCACCTCGAACGCAGCATTCCAGCTCGACTGAGCCCGGCGGAAGGCCGCAAGTTCGGGCTGCTCGTGGGCGGCGTGTTTGTCTTGATGGGCGGCGTGTCCTGGTGGCGTGGGCACTCGGTCGCGCCCATGGTGCTGTGGTCGCTTGGCGGTGCGCTGATGGCCGGCGGCGCCCTGATTCCCGGCTCGATGGGGCCGGTCTACCGCGCGTGGATGGGCCTGGCGGTGCTGATGTCGAAGGTGACGACGCCGATCTTCATGGGCGGCATCTATTTTGTGGTGCTGACGCCGATCGGCCTTGTGCGGCGCGCCTTTGGCCATAATGCACTGGTGCGCCCTCGTGGCGAATCGTATTGGATCACCCGGCCGGCAGGCGCTGCGCGTCGCAGCGACCTCAACCGCCAGTTTTAGGACGGAACCGACGATGAGCAATGTGAGCCTGTTCAAGGAACTCTGGGAATTCATGCGGGTGCGCAAGAAGTTCTGGCTCCTCCCCATCATCATCGTCATGGTCATGATCGGCGCGTTGATGCTGGCCACGCAGGGGTCGGTGCTCGCGCCGTTCGTCTACACGATTTTCTGAGGCGCGAGGCGAGGCAGGAATTGAGCCCGCCCTTCGTCACTATCACCGCATCACGTAGATCGTCCCCTATCGTCGCTGCCAGCCATCGAAGATGGCGGACGTCTTCGTCGCCTGCGCGACCACACGCACGCTTTGGGTCACGAGCGACTCGAACAGGTGTCCGAGCAACGTGCCACGCCTCGGGATGGGGGGACCCAGCGCTCGCGAATCCAGCAACGCGTCGGCGTCCGCGCCGAGCAAACGCGCAGCCAGCGCGGGATCCGCAAGATGGTGTTTCGGTGGGCCTGTCAATCGGGTGATCGGATTGTGGACGGGTTGCCACGCAGGCAGCGGATCGATAATCCACAGGCGATCGAGCGTGTCTCGATACGGCTGGACCGTCGTCTTCGCGGGCTTGTCCCCCTCACCGCCGGTCGACGCGTCACGAACCGTCTCGTAGGACGCTGTCGTGGATGTTGCGGCGGCGGACGTGGAGTTCATCAAGCGGCACGTGCCGGTCGGGACGCTGCGCAACGACCGGTGGCGGCTGGCCGCCGAGCGCGGCTTTGGCGTGGGCACCTCCGTCTATGACGAGTGCCTCATCCTGGGCGACGTGGAAGTGGGCGCGCACTGCTGGATTGGCCCGTTCACGGTGTTCGACGGGTCACGCGCGGCGCTGCGCATCGGCGACTACACACAGATTTCGTCGGGCGCGCAGATCCACACGCACAATTCCATCGCGCAGTGCCTGACTGGCGGCCGCGCCAAGCCGGTGGCCGCGCCGATCACGATCGGGCGTTGCTGCTACATTGCGCAAGAGATCGTGAGCCCCCGATGACAGACTGGGGATTCTTCGCTCGCGATTGGCTGCCGCCGGCCGTCGTGCGCCAGTCGCTGAAGGTCAAGTCGGGCGCCGCCGGTCTTTGAGCGCGATTCCGTGGTGTTCGATCGCAGTGCGTATGCCTGGCCGGTGCTGGCCGGCCTCCTGTCGGTGGCCGCGCGCCACGGCGGGCGCCTGAACGTACTTGATTTCGGCGGGGCGTTTGGCAGCCACTACTTCCAGAACCGGAAGTTTCTGTCGGGCCTTCGCGACCTGCGCTGGAGTATTGTCGAGCAGCCCCACTACATCGAGGCCGGACGAACTCAGGTGGAAGACGACGTGTTGAAGTTCTACGGGACGATCGACGAGTGCCTCGGTCACACCGAGCCGAACGTGCTGTTGTTGTCCGCCGTGTTGCAGTATCTTCCCGGCCCGTATGGCCTGCTGGCTGAGCTTCTGGCGCGTCAGACGGACACGGTGATTCTCGATAGAATGCCCTACCTGCATTTCCGGGACAGGGATCGCATTTCCATCCAGCATGTGCCCGCATCAATCTACGCTGCGACCTACCCCTGCCGCTTCTTCGTCGAGCGAGCGGTGGGAGACGTGATGGCCGTCCATGGGTATCGCCTCGTGGAAGCATTCCCGTCTGTGGACTCCCTCGATCCCACGGCCACGTGGAAAGGCCATGTGTTTGCGCGACGAGCCCCGGTCGGTTGAAAGGACACCAGTGTGACAGGGGCGTTCACAAGGACTTGGCGGCTGCTGACACCAACTCAGCGCAGGCGCGCGGCCGTGCTGCTGGCGTTCATGGTCGTCGGCGCCGTGATCGAAACCGTCAGTATCGGCCTGATGATTCCGGTCATCGCCCTCATGGTCGAACCTGACATTGCCGCCCGGTTCCCCGTGTTGACCGGGCTCCTTGCTCGACTCGGGCACCCGAGCCAGCCGGCGCTCATCATGGGCGCCATGCTCGGACTGGCGGTTCACCTGCAGCACCACTCGGCGCGGTTGATTCACACGGCCACCGCCGTGGTGGCGTCGTTCGCCCAGGGCGCGGTGACGCCCATTCTCTTGTGTGCCGCTGAGAGCCTCACGCTCGTGAGCGTCGGAGGTCTGGCGCTGTTGATCGAGCCCGTGGGAGTGCTGGTCGTGGGCCTGGTGCTTGGTGGTGCGAGTGCGGGGTATCACCGCATCACGAAGGCGCGCCTCACACGCCTGGGCACGGCCTGTGAGTATCACGAGGGCCTGCGCCTTCAGCATCTGATGCAGGGCCTGGGCGGGGCGAAAGAAGTGAAGCTCCCCGGCCGGGAGGACGGCTTCCTTGCGCAGTTCCAGAGGCACAACGTTGAGGCGGCTCGGGCGGAGCGGGCTCAGCGGACGTTGAAGCAGGTGCCTCGACTCTGGCTCGAGTTGCTCACGTTCGGAGGCCTTGCCACGCTCGTCATTGCGATGGTCGCGGGTGGGACCGACATCGCAGCCATCGTGCCCATCGTCGGATTCCTCGCAGCCGCGGCGTTCCGGCTCATGCCATCGGTGAACCGCATCCTCGGCGCCGTACAAACCGTGCGGTACACAGTGCCGGTCATCGACCGGCTGCACGAAGAGCTACGGCTTGCGGAACCCGAAGCGCGGGCCGTGGCCGACGGTGTCGCATTCACCGTGGGTGGTGCCATCCACCTGGACGATGTGAGCTATGCCTACCCTGGAGCGCCGGCCCCAGCTCTGGACCGAGTCACAATCCAGATAGCCAGCGGCGAATCGGTGGGCCTGATTGGCCCAAGTGGTTCGGGCAAGAGCACCCTGGTGGATGTGCTGCTGGGCCTGCTGACGCCCAGCGCCGGGCACGTGCTGGTGGACGGCCACGACATCCAACGCCGTCTGCGTGGATGGCAGAACCAGATCGGCTACGGCCGTGGGCGGCCCTCTCGTTCGGCCGGTATCTGGAGACCCTCCGGCGATCGGACGAATGGATCATGGAGATCGTGGACGTACTGGAGCAGGAGGGCTTGACCGACTCGACGCTGCGTGTGGTGACCAGCGATCACGGCGAGGAGTTTGGCCAGCACGGCCGCTACGGGCACGGCACGAACCTGTATGAAGAGAGTGTGCGGATCCCGCTGCTGTTCCACAGTCCGGCGCTTCTGGCCGGCGGTGCGTCATCGGCACTGACCGACCTGACGGACGTGGCGCCGTCGATCCTCGGCCTTCTGGGACTGGCCCCGCCCCCGCAGTGGGACGGCCGGAATCTGTTCGGCGACCCGGCGCGACAGGCGGTGTATCTCTTCGCCGGGGACACCGGCTCCACGCTCGCGCTGCGCGAGGGTGACCGCAAACACGTGTGGACGATCAGCACAGACCGCGTCGAAACCTACGACCTCACGAGGGATCCGGAGGAACGGCACGACATCGCCGCCGATGTGCCCGACCTCGCGCTCTGCGCGAAGCAGGCGCTGGCGAATTGGGTTCGGGAGCGGAAGACCCGCACGCCTCCGACCGGCAGTCTTCCGCCTGAGTAGCGGACTACGGGGCCAATCTTCCGAGCTGGCCTTCATGCTGGCGGAGCGCCACTTCGTCGAGGGAGAGTTCCGGCCTTCGCGGGACGGGGAACTTCGCCATCCCAACTCCGACTGGTTCTGCCTTTTTCGAGAATCGATACGAGCCTACGCAACGTGCTCGCGGAGAGATTTGGCCGAACTATCTTTCCTCGACGTCGATATCGTCGCTGCCGCCAACCACTCGCGCCCCACTGTTGGATTGCCCCGTTCACGGTGCTTGAGCGACACCGTGCGTCTGGTTCGCGAAGGCACGTGATTCAAGGGCTGGGTACCCCTCACTACGGCCCCTCGTCAAAGAACTCTGACGACATCGACCAGCGGAACTTCCCGGGTGCCACGGGCTTGAACCCGTGAAACAAATCGGCCTTGACGTCATACAGCAGCGCCGTATTCTTCAGGTACTTCGCCTCCACGATCACGTCCCGGAGTTCGTTGTCACGCGACAGGGCCAGTCCGCCCCCGCCATCGCCACCCTGGCCATCGACAAAGACGAGAATATTCAGAATGTGCCTGGGACGGTCGGCACGGAACGTGCTGTCCTTATGCGGCACGACTTGGGATCCCTCCCTGGTCATGTGCATCAGAAACGACGTGCACTTCAAGTTCGCGCCCTTGCCAAACACAGTGCTGAATCGAGCGCCACACTCCAGTGTCGCCAGGAACCGCACCCAGCGGGACAGGGCGTCGTACCTCCGCAGCCGCGGCGCAACAGTGGTGACATCAGCCGTCCACCGGCAGAAGAATCCGGTGTCATAGCTCTTCTCCAGCGAGCCGGGCGGAGCGAACTCATACCGCTTCGGCCACTGGGCGACCAAGTCGGCATAAAAATCGTCTGAGAAAAAGTTCTCGATCAACGCCCACCGGTGTTCGTGGAAGTGGGCTGCGCACCGATCCAGACTATCGGTCACCCTGCACTCGGCGGTGCCGGCCGGGCCGGCACCCAATGCCAGCGCCCGACGGACCCGCCGGTACCTTCCGATCAGGGGCGACATGCCAATGACCGTCCGCAACCGATCCTGCGCCGGTCCCCGCGTATGCTCCGCGACGTAAGAGTCAGAGATGCAAATGGCCATAGAACCGAGACAGATTACCCAAAGACCCGGGCACATATCAAATTTTGGTCGGCGTGAGCCGCTGCCTGCGTCCGAGCCGCTGGGGCCCCGTGTGTTACAGTTCGTTGATCGCTCGCAGGTACCGCACTTGAGCCGGCCAACACTCTTCTTCATCCGGTGCTCGCGCAACCCGCAGCATTGCTGCCGGCAGCGAGGCGGTGCGGCTGGTCTGTTCCTCGGAGCGGCGGCATGCGAGTAGGTATCGCTCCCACGCGGCTCCAGACGACGGATTGGTCGCCCGCCCGAGTCACCGCCTGCGTCCTCACGTACATCCCGAACGAAGACGGCTACTATTCCCGCCGCCTGGCGGTCCTCAGCGCGTCTCTGCTGAGTCTGGCCCGGAGCACGCCCCTGGGTAGCGTGGACGTCCTCGTCTTCGACAACGCCAGTTGCCAAGCCGTCGTCGATCGACTCAAGGAGTTGGAGTCCGCCGGAATTATCACTTTTCTGCTGCGGTCGAACGTCAATATCGGGAAAGCCAACGCTTGGCGTGTCATGTTCAACACGGCGCCGGGTGAAGTGATCGCGTACAGCGATGACGATGTGCTCTTTTATCCCGGATGGCTCGAGGCCTCGATGAGCCTCCTGGAGAGATTTCCTGAAGTGGGGATGGTCAGCGCCCTTCCGGTCGGCCAGCAGTTCAGGTACGGTAATTCGTGTCTGACCTCTTATCAGGCGCGACACCCGGATGTAGTCGTCCGTCGTGGACACTTCCTCCCCGAGGCATGGCACCGCGACTTCGCGGCGAGCATCGGATATACGACCGAGCGAGACGCCGCAGTGCGCAAGCACGCGGAGGAAATCGTGCTAGAGCGGCAAGGTGCTCGGGCGTACGCGACAGCCACCCATTTCCAGTTCCTTGGCTTGAAGGCCACTCTGCTCGAAGGGTTGGCTCCAGAATGGGAGACCCGGCTTCTCTGTAGTGGCGAAAAGGACTTCGACGAGCGCATCGATGCCCTTGGCTATGTGCGGTTGTCAACCGAGGGACGATACGTGCGGCATCTTGGAAACGTCATTGGCGCCGAGGACGCCGCCGAACTCGAGAGGCTTGAGATTGATCACCGTGACAAGATCTGGCACCCGCCCTCTAGAGGGCTTCTGGCAACACGAAAGGTGATGGGTCACATCCGTCGCGCGGGTAAACGGGGCCTCAACTGGTTGTATCTGAACCGGAACTTCGGCGGCCCGTAGTGGACGGTTCACAGGCCTAGTCTAGTGATGGCACCGTGAAACGGCAGGCTGTCGAGGCCGGCAAGCACTGAGGCCATTTGCAGGTTGCCATACTCGTTCCAATGACCGTCCTTCACAAACGTGTCCATTTCCTCCGAGAAGTTTTGGCGCAGGTAGATGACCCGTCCATCGAACGTGCGAAGTAGTTTCAGCGCCTGATCCAGTCCGTACCCATCAACGCCACAGTTCACGACCCGGACGGGCCTTCTGGCAATTCCATCAAGCACGGACGTGAACGTGAATTGATCGTCGATCCGCCTGTTCTCGGTAAAGCTATCGCCGAACACGCCAATGATCTGGGGCTTCCTGTGGGTCCTCACGCTGCCGTGGTTCCGGACGCCTTCCGAGTCGAAGCGAATCTCAACCTGCAACCCCAGATCGGGGTATTGCTCGTGTTCTGTTGCGTTTGCGAGCGGCTCCCAGATTGCTGGCGAGGAAACAAGTCCGCGTGAGAGCACGCTGTTGTAGCGTCCGTCCACCGCAAGTGCGACTTCCGCCACCGCAAGGCCCGCCAGAAGCGAAGCGAACACAAGGGCCAGTTGCCGAAGGCCGAGTCTCTTTCCGACCTGAACGACGCTACCGAATATCCTCTTCTACCATCCGAAAACTACTGACCATGATTCCCTCGAGGTTCGGATTCGTCAGCATGGCGGCCAACGGAATACTCGCCATGCAGTAGATGAGGCAATTGCAGTGGCATAACAGATAGTAGTCCATGATCGCCCCCCTCAATGCTGCAGTCTTGTCAGCCTGTATATACATCGGAGCATTCAAACCATTGACAAATCTCTGCTTTGCAAGATCATTGCTCTTTTTCTCCCTGACTGTATCGATCGACAACACTCTGTAGCGACTCGAGAGAAATTCGATGAATTTTTGCTCGTCGCTCGTGGCAAAAATCACGTAATTGTCGGTGTCCAACTGCGCGATCTTCCTGTCGATGTGCTCCACATAGGCCTCGTAGGTCGGCACATATCTCCTCTCATCAGCCCGCGCATCTGTGCCGCGGTAATTGACCCCGATGACGTAGTGGCCTGAAAACTTCTGCTCGCGGTACTCATCAAAGGCCACTCTGTATTCACGTTTCAACTCAATGAACCTGCCGATGACACGGGAAGTGACCAGTCGTTCTTCTTGCGAAGGTGCGGCGGTGAATTTTGGCAGCGACGTATGCTGGTCGAGATCGGGGAAGTGCCCAAGTATTTCGCGAGGGTAGTAGGCCTCGGTATGAAATACGGACTTTGAGGCCTTCAGGCTGCCACGACCGTATGGAACGAGATCCTTAAAGAAAATGTGCCATGGATCGCCTGGGAACCTGGTCGTGTTGTCTTGGCTGCTGCCCGACCTCATGAATGGCAGAAGCCTCTTGAGCCTTGCGCGCCATCGCTCTGCCGGCGGTTCACTGGTGTAGGCGAATGGCCTGTCCAACCGTACGACTGGAACGATGTCTTCGTTGCCGTTCAGGAGTAGGAGCGTATTGACGATCTGCAGGAAGATCGAAAAAAATCCCGCATTGCGATTATGTATGATGAGATATTTTTGATCAGTGCCCGTCATCTGCGTCTGCTTGTCAGGCCCCTTCAAGTGATCCAGCTTCGTTCCAAGGGGGCCATCATTGAACGGGTGCCCACTGACCACCTGATGGGCTTTCGATATATCGAAATTCTTTACACCATATGTTTTTTCAATCCGCCTTCTGACAAGGTCGTATATGTAGCAGTCGTAGTAGTACTTCTGTTTGTAGATTTTGTCCTGGTCATACATTTCCTTGTAGGCATCAATGAACTCTCTGAAATACGGGTGCCTGGCGTTATACCCAACCCAACCAGTTTCGGTGTCGCCTCCATGATGTTCATGGGGCAGCTCCTCCCTGCCCAGATAGCTCGTCATTGACCAATCTGGACATAGGACATCCAGGAATTCGTGAGTGACCGGCTCCAGGGTCACGATGTCAGCGTCATACCAAATGATGTAGTCAACGTCCAACACCGTTGAAGCATGAAACAGACAGTAGTTCTTATAGGCACAGCGAATTCCCGCGAACTTGTGGCCGTCACCGGCCTGCGCAAAGAGCACCCCATCATCAATAAAAGTCGCGACCGGGTTGCTCAGATCTTTCTTGTTGGATCGATTCCGTTCCCGAAACGCTACCAGGTCCGGGCACGACCGCAGCAGGTCGATGTAGACCACATTGTCGAACTGGTCGCGAGGCTCTTCTTCTTCCCAATAGGCGTACAGCATGACGTCCTTTGGCCAGTACTGGGCAAAGGAACTGATCATCTTGTGGCCGCAAATTTCGTAGCCTTTCTGATGAAAGGTGGTGATCACGGCGTATTTTTTGTCTGTCATGAGTGAACCATTCGGCGCCGTCATTTTGCCACGGCTCTTCGGTTCTGTTAAAGCGCGTCATCGCGTAGTGCTCAGGGAGCTGCGCGCGTTGAGGCGCAGTTTGCCCCGGCCCCCTACCGCCCCACAATCTTGGCGAGGCGACGCCTCACTCCTGGCACGATCGCGCGTCGCAGCCATCGCCCTGCCCAACCGTCAAAACGACCGTGCGCCAGGATCCGCGCTGCCGCAAGGTCGTCGAGCGGGGTCGCCCGACGCCAAGGGTGAGTACTTCTGATCATGGCAAGGACCGTGCGTGTCTCCAGTTCCGATCCTCTGACCAGCTCATCAGTAAGGAGCTCAAACCGTGTGTCCGGCGGTTTCTTCATCGAAGAGTAGTAGTGCCAGATCGTCGCGCCCGGGATGACTCCGATGGTGGCTCTGAACTGGGCGTTGAATCGGGTCGGCAAGATCGAAAGCCGCGGCTGCAGATCGTACAGTGTGGAATTGAGAGCCGGCTGGTCCTGGTGCAGTGACAACTCGCTGGACGACCGCAACCAGCGGCGATGCCACTCGGCGCAAAATCGACGCGTCGCTGGAGAGTCGTTGAAGAACATCACGCCGCCGTTGATGTAGACATCAGGCCGAGGCTCCCATCCCATGGATTCCAGTGCGTGCCGATCAACGCGCGAGATCGCCCGCGGGTCAAGCGCATGATTCGCGACACCCGCCAAATCGACGTCCAGGTGAAACAGTTCACCAAGGTCGCCTCGCACAAGCACGTCATTGTCCAGGTACAGGAACGGGCCGTCTATCGCGCTGCGAAGACTGGTCTTGACGAATCGATTCCGGAAGGCCGGGGACCCGGCCGGAGTCTCAACAACAATCCACTCATCAAACTCTTCCGGGAGTGGGTGCCCCGCTTCGCGCAGGGCGGCGTGGGTATCCTGATCACTGGCTGCCACCAGCGTGACACCCGGATTGCTCAATCGAGCCGACATCGCGGCGATGCGGGTCATCGCGCTAAACCGGTCAGCCCCCTCAGAGGTCACGACAAATACGACCTTCCGGATTGAACCTGCTGCTCTTCGCTGTTCCATGTTCATCGCGCCCAAGCGCCTTCCGCGCATTACCGATCGGATAGGCAGAACACGTCGGCCACGTTGGGAGGCACCGTAGCATACCTGAGCGGGATGCTGGGGCGGTACGCGTTGCGATCATCTTGTGATGGTCGGGATGGGGCACGAAGGACCGCCCGGTCGACACTCTGTGCCGCGAAGGGTGGGAGCCGTGTGCTATTATCGGAAAAGTGAGCGTCGATTCGTTTCGAACGCGCAGCACTGATTCCACAGCAATGGTTGATACCAGTTTCAGCGGTGATCCGGGTCCCGGTCAAGCTGATCTGGGGGTCTCGGCCAAGACACCTGCCCTTTCCCTGATTCTCTGTTCCCGCAATGACAACTACATGGGCGATTCGCGCTGGCGGCTCCAAACAGCGTTGAATTTTGTCGCGAAGAATGTCGAAGACATCGGCAGGGCCAGTGACATCGAGGTAGTGGTCAGCGATTGGGGAAGTTCCGCGCCCCTACGGGAGGTCCTTGACCTCTGTCCGGCGGCAGCCCGCCTGACCTCGTTCGTCCATGTGCCGCCTGCGCTCGCGGCAGAACTCCAACGTGACAGCCCATTCGCCGAGGTCATTGCCCTGAATGCGGCGGCGAGACGATCGACAGGTCAGTTCATCGGGAGGATTGACCAGGACACGCTCGTCGGAACACGGTTCCTGCGGACCTTCTTCGCCTGCCTCGACGGAACGCTGCCGATTCCCGAACCTCTCATGATGGGGTTTTCGAACGTCAAATACGTCAACTACAGGTTCACTGCGTGCTGCCCGTCCCCCTCGAGCGTCGAGTACTTCGTTCGGTGGTTCGGGCCGTGGCTCAAGAAGGAGAATTGGCGCTCCAAAAGCCCCTTCTATGAGGCGGCGGTTGGAATCTGGCTGTTGCGTCGGGACGTGTGGAATGAATGCGGCGGATACGATGAGCGGATGATCTACATGAACGCCATGGAGACCAACATGAGCCGCCGCCTCCTGACCAAGTACCCGATGGTCGATCTGGGCGAGATGTGCAATTACGATTTTTACCATCTCGAGCACTACAATCCGTGGAGCGTTCGAAAAACGTCTACCCATCGCAAAGTTAATCCGAATCTGCCGTTTGCTGAGCCCGACGCGATCAACCCGAACGGTGCCACCTGGGGCTTGAGTGACACCCGCTTGGTCGTCGCGCCGGCCCGGCGTCAGGACTTCGGCCCCGGCGGCCGTCCAGGTTTTCCTGGATTTTTGATGTTTGCTGGTCGCGTGACCTACATTCTGCCGACGGTCCTCTTTGACACGCTCGGCCTTGCTGCGCGTAAGTGGCTGCTTCGATCCCGGAGGGTACGGTCGATCGTTCACGGTAGGCCCGTCACGGACTGGCCGCGCCTGGTGCTTACTCGCTGGAAGGAGCGGTAAGTTGGGCGTGACGCCCCGAAACCGACGTCTTTGTTGACCGAGGCCGCCCGGCATTTGCTCGATCTGCTGTCCGGCAGAGAGCGGCGACGTCTCGTATGGGTGCTGCTGGCATCATTGATCGCGGCGGGCCTTCAAGCGCTCGGGGTCGCTTCGATCCTGCCGTTCATTGCTCTCGTGGTCAACTCAGACGCCTTGACCAATTACCCGGCACTCCAGGTGTTGGCCGACACGGTCGGTGCCGTCACCTGGCGAGATACCGTAATCTGGGCTGGGCTCGGTTCGGCCGCCATGGTGGCGCTCGGAAACGCCGCGAAGGTCTGGAGTTCCTGGCTGCAGTACCGGTTCGAAGCACGGATCCACCATCGCCTGGCGGCGGGCCTGCTCCGGGGCTTCCTGCTCGCGCCGTACGCATTCCATATCAGGCGTGACGCGCCGTCACTGATGAGGGCGATCAATAGGGACGTATCAGGCGTAACCGGGGGCATTCTGCTGCCCCTCATGTCCGGAGTTTCGAGCGTGATCGCGGTGGTCGCCCTGATCGCGCTGCTGGCGGCTCAGAGCCCGGCCATCGCAGCCGCCGCAATGACGACGCTTGGTGGAGCCTATTTCGCGGTGTTTCGACTCGCTCGCCGGCAGCAGGCACAGCTGGCCGACGAGTCTCGTGATGCGGAACATGATGGCCTGACAACCAGCCATGAGGCGTTTGGCGGCATCAAGGAGCTGATCGTCCTTGACCGACGTGAGACTGTCATCTCGCGCTTTGCCGACGCATCCAAGCGCGTAGCGACAGTGAGCGTGAAGAAGAGGCTGTGGCAGTTGCTGCCACGTCATCTGCTCGAGACCATCACTATCGGCGGCATCCTGATCGTGACCTTGGTATTGCTGGGGGAGAGCGAGACTGGCGCGGCCTCGGCAATTCCGACTTTGGCGCTGTATTCCTTCGTGGGCTACCGGCTGCTGCCGGGCTTCCAGCAGATCTACTCGACCGCAGTCTCCGTGCGATATGGACGTCCGGCGCTCACGGCGCTGCACGCTGATTGGTTCGGGACCGGGGCCGGAGCCCGGCCGCCCGTGCTCGTAGAACAAATTGCCAACCTCACTCTTTGCAGGCAAATCTCGCTGAACGGCGTGACCTTCACGTACCCTGGGGCTTCCCGCCCCGCGTTGTCCAGTATCACCCTCGACGTCCGGCGAGGAGAAAGCATCGGACTCATCGGACGAACTGGCGCTGGCAAAAGCACACTCGCCGACATCCTGCTCGGGCTCTTCGAACCCGACACCGGTTCGATGACCGTCGATGGCGTGCCCCTCTCGCCCGGTTCCATGTCCGCTTGGAGACGCCAGGTCGGCTACGTCGCCCAACACATTTTTCTCGCGAATGTCAGCGTCTCAGAAAACATTGCCTTCGGGCTGCCGCCCGCCCGAATCGACCACGCCGCGGTGGAAGAAGCCGCCAGGCTGGCCCAGATTGACGAGTTCATTCAGAACCTGCCCCGAGGCTATGACACGGTCGTCGGGGAACGAGGCGTGCGATTGAGCGGGGGTGAGCGTCAGCGAATCGGGATCGCCCGTGCACTGTATCGGCGGCCCACTGTCCTCGTCTTCGACGAGGCTACCAGCGCGCTGGACGGAATGACCGAAGAAGCCGTCATGGAGGCGATCCGCTCCCTCAGCGGTGATCGCACGGTTGTGCTCATCGCCCATCGGCTGACCACACTCGAAGCGTGTGACCGTGTGGTACTGCTCGACCGAGGCCGTGTGACGGCCATCGGTGCCCTGGCAGAACTCCGAGCCACCTCTTCAGCCTTTGCCCAATTCGTGACGCGTTCGTGAGTCGGCGATGAGGACGAACAGAAGCACGCGTCTACGCAACCGCCTGTCCTCGGCGGGCATGCTCGATTTCGTGAGATCGCTCCGCGCACTGGGGCGGAGGCTGTTCCGTTTTGTCTCCATGCACGACCGTCGGCGCCGCGTCGCTGAGGAAAGACACTTCCAGCAGTTCGCCGCCATGCACGGCCTCCGCTTGGCAGAGGCCCGATCGGCAGCAGTACGGACCAGCACCGAGGACAGAAAGACAGCCGTCGTCTTTGGACGCATCGGTCGTTCACCGGAAGCGCAGGTCATGCTTGTCACCCTCCTTCGCGAGGCGGGGTACACCCCCACGGTGCTGCTCCTCAGGAAGAGCGAAGAATTTCTGAGGCCCTACTACGAACTGGCCGGTGTCAGTATCATCGAAGTCTGGCCCACGATCGGCGCGGAGCGTTTCCTCGGCCAGGCCGAGGCCATGGTTCGTCAGTGCACGTCGCTACGCGCGCTGTTGAGCCTCGAGTTCCGTGGCGTGCGCGTCGGACGGTCGGCGCTATCAATGACGCTTCGCTCATCGCAAGTCGGACTGCTCGACCTCGACGGTGAAGCGCGGGGCCCGCGACTGATCTCCCACCTGGCCGACGCTCTGGCCGCCGCAACGCACGCGGGCGAGGCGCTCGACCGTTTGGCGCCGACCATGACGGTCTCGTACGAAATGGAATACACCCCGAAGCGGGAACTGTTTGACGCCAGCCTGGCTCGTGGCGGCACTGTGGTGGCCGCGTACCGGGCTCCGAGGCGTGACGCCCTGCTGTTGAAGCGCTATTCGCAGACATCGCAGCATCGGCACCCAAGCTCCCTTTCGGATGCGTCATGGCGACAGGTCCAGCACATGGCCTGGACGCCCGCTCATCGGCAGGAACTCGTGCACGAAGTGCGGGCGTGTTACGAACAGGGTGACTGGTGGGGCGTCCCCACCAGGGGGAACCCTCGCATCGCCGTGGCTCCAGAGGACCTTCGGGCCCGCTTCGGGCTGGATCCCGCCAGAAGGACGGCGTTCATCTTTCCGCACGTCCCGTGGGACGCGTCGTTTTCGTGGGGCGAGGATCTTTTTGCCGACTACCAGACCTGGCTTGTGGAAACCGTTCGAGCCGCCTGCGACAACCCGGGCGTGAACTGGGTTGTCAGAGTACATCCGGTCAACATGGGCAAGAGCGCGAGGGTGAAGGATGGAACCGATTCGATCGAGATCGCCGCCATCCGTCAACAGCTTGGGTTGCTGCCGTCGCACGTCGTGCTTGTGCCACCAGACAGTGGGGTCAGCACCATCGCCCTGTTCGGCGTGATGGACTACTGCCTGACGGTTCGTGGCACGGTGGGTCTGGAGGCCGCAAGTCTTGGGATTGAGGTGCTCACAGGCGGAACGGGCCGATATGACCGGCGCGGTTTCACCATCGATTCCGACTCGACGCAGCAGTATCTTGATCGGGTGCGTCGCATTCAGGACATCCCGCCCATGTCGGCGGCCCGTCGGGAACTGGCTGAACGATTCGCGTATGGAATGTTCGTACTCAGACCGCTGGCCCTCGAACCGGCGTTAAACACGGCACTGATGGCCACCGACATGAGCCTTACAGACGCCTGTCGCTTGGAGCCACGCGTCGCCGCGTTCACCGATTGGCTCCGCGATCCGTCGGCTGAAGACTTCCTGATGCCCCAGCCTGGAGGCAGTTCCGTCCATGAACGGTAGCCATGTGGTGATGCGGGGCAACTCGCTCCTGCGCCAGGCGCTGTACCGCCTGCCGACGGTGCTGCAACTCCAACTCAAGGCCGCGAAGCGAACCCTGCTCGGAACCTACGATTGGGCGGGACCGGTGCGCAAGCTTCGGCTGCACGAGCAGAGCCGAATCGCGGCTCTGATACACCAGAATGCCACATTCGCCGGTCGCAAGAAGGTCGCGTTTTACAGCCTGCACCACTTTTCCCCTGTCGAATACGGACTGGCGAAAGCTCTCGTCCTCAGGGGCCATGACGTCCACGGCATCTTGTGCGACGGCCTTCTGCCGCTCTGCGAACTCAACCTTGGACCGAAGACCAGACCTCCCTGCGCGGTCTGTATCGGATCCTTTTCACGCCACGAAGACGCCTTCGGCTTCACCTACGCCCGGTCAAGCCGGTACATTGCGACACCGGACCTCGACCGCGCCGAATCGATCGTGCGAGAGACGCCCGATGACGCGCTGACGACGTTACGCATCGACGACGTCCCCGTCGGCACATATGCCCGACGGGAATTGCAGCGCTACTACCGCGGGTTCGTTTTCGACCCGAGCCACGACCCGGCCTACAGACGCTGGCTGGTGAGCGGCATTCTCTACACATGGATCGCCCAGCGCTGGCTGGCCGACGTGAAACCCGACATCCTGGGCGTCTGCAGCGGCCGGACGTTGAACACCGCGTGCGTCGTCGAGATCGCCCGACAGCGCGGTATCCGAGTGGTCACGTGGGACGGCACCGCCACGCATCCGGATGGCCTGATGTTCAGCCACGACCGCCCTGCCACCGAAATTCCGCTCGACGACATCTGGGTCACCGAACGCGACCGGGCGCTGACGCCGGCCGAAGCGTCGAGACTGGACGCCCACCTCGATCTCTGGTCGCGCAGCAGGAATACGCCGTTTCCCTACAACACCAACCCGATCAGCGGACCAGGGCCAATTCGCGCCGCACTGGGACTGCGCCCGGGCGCTCGACTGGTGGCGGCCTTTACTAATACTTCGTGGGACATTGCGGTAATCGATCGCGACGTCGGTTTCCAGAGCATGTTCGAGTGGCTCTTCGCGCTCGTGCGGTATGCGAAACACCATCCGGAGATCGACCTTGTCGTGCGCGCCCATCCGGCCGAAAAGATGGTGCCGCCGGACCTTCAATCGCGCTCGCCCGTCGGACCTGAGATCCGCGCGCGATTCCAGCCTCTTCTGCCAAACATTCACATTGTCGAGGGAGACAACCCGATCAACTCGTACACGCTCTCGGAGATGGCCGACATCAATATCGTCTACGCATCGCGATTTGGCCTGGAGCTGGCCATGCGCGGCATCACGCCGTGGATTGCCGGCGCCGTCACGTATCGCGGCAAAGGCTTCACGCTCGACATCGAATCTGCCGACCACATGGGACAACTGCTTGCCGACGGTAGCGGTAGAGGGACGATGCATGCAGACGCGATCGAAATGGCGAGACGGTTCGCGTACCTCTGGTTCTTCCGCCACGAGGTGCGCCTGCCACTGCTCCATCCGCCCGACAAGCGGTTTGCCCTCACGAGTTTCGACGCGCTGGCGCCTGGAGGCGATGCCACCATCGAGAAGCTCTGTGCGGCGTTCATCTCCGGCGCGCGCTTCATCGATCTGAGGCCATGACAGGGCGCCTGCGGCGTTTCCTTCGTGACGTGGACCGCCGGCTGGCGTGCGGGGCCTTGCTTCTGGGCGATCGCCTGCGGCCGCACCGACACCGCGCCGGCAAGGAGCCCACTGCTCTGGCTGCCGTTCGGAGTGTCCTGGTTGTCAGGCTCGACGAAATCGGGGACATGGTGCTGACCACGCCGTTCCTGAGAGAATTGCGCCGCAACCTGCCTCACGCCTCGATCACACTCGTCGTACGGCCGGAACTTTTCAACCTCGTAGCGCTCTGCCCCTACGTTGATCGGGTCCTGGCCTACGACCACGATGCTTCGACTTCAGCGTTCAGGGCACTCGCTCACGCCCGTGCCTTTGCCCGCGACCAGTTCACTGAAGCATTCGATCTGGGAATTGCTCCCAGGTGGGACCACGACCCGCGCTTCGCTTCGATGCTCGTGTTTCAGAGCGGAGCCCGCTGGCGTCTGGGGTACCGGGACCGTGCCTTGCTCACGCATATGCCTGCGTCCATGCCGGAGCGGCACGAGGCGGCACGAAACCTGAACCTCATCCGATCGCTCGGCGGCACCACCGCGGACGACCGGCTGGAGCTCTGGCTGAATGAGGATGATGAACGGTTTGCGACGGAGTTCCTCGCCGCCCACGGCGCCGAGCGCGGGGGGTTTTTGCTCGCCATTGCTCCAGGCGCGACCAGTCCCCGTCGGCGCTGGCCTGTTGCCAGCTTTGCCACGGCGGCAGCGGACATTCTGCGCGCACACGGTGGCACAGTTGTGGTCGTGGGCGGTGAGGCCGACCGAGCACTGGGAGAGCAATTGCGCAACAGCCTCGGTGGCCACGTCATCAACGCGGTCGGTCAGACCACCCTCCGCGAGACCGCCGCCATCTTGAAACGCTGCACGCTGTTCGTCGGCAATGACTCCGGCCCGATGCACCTGGCGGCTGCCGGTGGCGTCCCTGTGATCGAGATCTCGTGTCACCCGGGGGCGGGTGATCCCGATCACGTCAACGCTCCGGAGCGGTTCGGCCCAGGGACCACTCCCCACAAGGTCCTGCAGCCGATCGCACCGCTGCCGCCGTGCACTTTCGCCTGTGTGTCGGAAGGGGCGCATTGTATCCAGAGCATCTCTCCCGCTGATGCCGGTGCTGCTGCCACTGCCCTTTTGTCGTCCCCTCGGTGAGAGGGTATGCTAACTGGGTGGCTGATCTCATCGTAGTCGCCGGTGGCGGCGGCTTCATCGGCGGTCACCTGGTCGCCGACCTGCTTCGCAAGGGCCACACGGTCCGCTCCGTGGACATCAAACCGATCAGGGGATGGTGGCAGGTGTTTCCCGGCGCTGACAATGTGGTGGCGGACCTTCGGCGCAAGGCTGACTGTGAGATGGCTTGCGCCGGCGCTGCCACCGTCTACCAACTCGCGGCCGATATGGGCGGCATGGGCTTCATCGAGCACAACAAGGCCCTGTGCATGCTCTCGGTGCTCATCAACACCCACATGCTCGAAGCTTCGGTGGCGGCAGGCGTCTCACGCTTCTTCTACGCGTCATCGGCCTGTGTCTATAACGCCGACAAACAACACGACGCGCACGTCGTCCCCCTCAAGGAAGAGGACGCCTATCCGGCGATGCCGGAAGACGGCTACGGCTGGGAGAAACTGTTCTCCGAGCGCATGTGCCGGCACTTCCGCGAGGATTTGGGACTCGACACCCGCGTGGCCCGGCTGCACAACGTGTACGGGCCCCACGGAACCTGGGATGGTGGGCGCGAAAAGGCACCGGCCGCGATCTGCCGAAAAGTGATCGACGCCAAGGTGCGCGGAACGAATACCATCGAGATTTGGGGCGATGGAGAACAGACGCGGTCATTTCAGTACATCGACGACTGCGTGTATGGCGCGCAGGCCATCCTGGCCAGCGGCATCCGTGAGCCGATCAACCTGGGATCGAGCGAACTGGTCACCATCAACGGTCTGGTAGATATCGTCGAGGAGATCGCCGGCGTGACGCTCGAGCGCCGCCACAACCTTTCGGCGCCTAAAGGTGTGAACGGACGGAACTCCGACAACACCAGGATTCAGAGCCTTCTGGGTTGGGAGCCGTCCATCCGGTTGCGCAGCGGGTTGGAACAGACCTATCAGTGGATCTTCGATCAGTACGCGAAACAGTGACACGATAGGACTTCTATGCAGGGCGTCAGGATCGGAAACCGGATCGTTGGCCCGGGGCACCCCACCTTCATCGTCGCCGAGATCGGCATCAACCACAACGGAGACGTGAAGGTGGCGAAGAAGCTGGCGCAGGCGGCGGCCTCGGCCGGTTGTGACGCTGTCAAATTCCAGAAGCGCACGGTGGACACGGTGTACTCGGCCGACGAACTGGCCCGCCCTCGCGAGAGCCCGTTCGGTACGACCAACGGCGACCTGAAACGGGGTCTGGAGTTCGGCGCATCGCAATATGCCGAGATCGACGCGTATTGCCGCAGCCTCGGCCTGCTGTGGTTTGCGTCCTGCTGGGACGAGGCGTCGGTCGATTTCATGAGGGCCTTCGATCCCCCGTGCTGGAAGATCGCGTCAGCATCGCTAACCGATACCGCACTGCTTCAGCACCATCGACACACGGGTAGGCCAATCCTGCTTTCCACGGGCATGAGTTCTCTGGAGCAGGTGGACCAAGGCGTGAAGACCGTGCAGGGCGAAGAGCTGATCCTGCTGCATTGCACCAGCACCTATCCGACGCGACTCGAGGAGATTAACCTCCGCGCGATTCCGCGACTGCAGGAACACTTCGGACTGCCGGTCGGATATTCGGGACACGAAGTCGGGCTCAGCACCACGCTGGCCGCCGTGGCCCTTGGCGCCTGCATGGTGGAACGTCATATCTCCCTGGATCGGGCCATGTGGGGCAGCGATCAGGCTGCGTCGGTTGAGCCGCAGGGCTTTGCGCGGCTGGTGAAGGACATCAGGGCCATCGAGACGGCCATGGGTGACGGAGCCAAGCGCGTCTACGACAGCGAAGTGCCGATCATGCGCAAATTGAGGCGCGTGCAGGCATGATCCGGGTGCTGGCTCTGGACATCGACGGTGTCCTGACATCAGGCACAGTCACCATCGATGACGCGGGACGGGAACTCAAGACGGTCTCGTACCGCGATATCGATGCGGTGTTTCACGCGCATCGGCAGGGCCTGACCGTGGCCCTGGTCACCGGCGAAGACTCGCCCTGGGTTGATCAGATTGTGAAGAGACTTGGCGTGCTCCATGTCTGGCGAGGGGCGAAAGACAAGGGCCGCGCACTCAATAACCTCTGCGCCGAACTTCATGTCACGCTCGACGAGGTCTGTTATGTGGGCGACTCGGTACGGGATGCCGATGCACTGGCAGCCGCTGGACTGGGCCTGGCGCCTGCCGATGCCAGTCCGTCGGCGATTCGCGCGGCGGACCGCGTGTTGCTGCACAAGGGCGGTGACGGTGCGGTGGCCGAGGCCGTTGACATTGTCCTTGGAGTCGGGAGCCCGGCGTGAATCCTGTCGGTATCATGCAGGGGCGGCTGTCGCCGCCGGCGTCGGACCGTGTGCAGGCGTTCCCCTGGCACACCTGGGAACAGGAATTCGCATACGCACACGCGTGTGGCATCAACAGCATTGAGTGGTTGTTTGAGGCCGAGGGGTTCGATCGCAACCCGATCTGGATCGACGGCGGTATCGAACGCATCCGCGCGCTCGTGGCGACGACCGGTGTGACGGTGCCTTCAGTTTGCGCCGACTACTTCATGGCGCACCCATTTTTTCGCGTCCCCGGAGCCGAGTCCGCCGCAAGCGTGGCCGTACTCAAGCAGTTGATCACCCAGGCTGCCGCGCTGGGCGCCACGACCGTTCTCTTGCCTGTGCTGGAGGTGGCCGAACTTCGGACGGCCGACGAAAAGGCGGAACTACTGCGACACCTTCAAGAGCCACTGGACCTGGCCGCTTCTTTCGACATTCGTCTTGGCCTCGAGACCGAACTGCCGGCTGCCGAATATGCGGACCTCGTCAGTGACGCGCAGCACGCTGCGTTGGGAGTCTATTTCGATACCGGAAACGCAACAGCCCGCGGATATGACATCGCGGCTGATATCCGAATACTCGGTCCGCTGTTGTGCGGAATCCACGTCAAGGACCGCACGAAGGGTGGTCCCACAGTTCCGCTGGGTCAGGGCGACGCGGACTTCCCACGATTTTTTGCCGCAGTCGGTGAGGCAGGTTACGCGGGACCGGTAGTCATGCAAACGGCGTTCGGACGTGATTTTCTTGAGGTCGCCACTGCCCACTTGAGCTTCGTCAGGACGTTACTGTGAAAGCGCTGATGGTCGGGCTCGGTGGCGTCGGCCAACGCCACCTGCGCAATCTCAGGGCTCTGATGGGTGACGACACCACCGTGCTGGCGTATCGCAGCCGCGGGCTCTCGCACGTGCTGACCGACGGACTGAACATCAGGCCCAACTGTGATCTGGAGACCGAGTACAACGTTCGCGTCTTCAGCGATCTCACCGATGCGCTGGCCGAGCGCCCTGACGTGACGTTCATCTGTAACCCGACCAGCCTCCACATGCCGGTTGCCCTCGCTGCGGCTCGGGCTGGCAGTCACCTCTTTATAGAGAAGCCGCTGTCTCACACTATCGATGGCATTGATGAGCTGGCCGACGTAGTCAAGGCCCGCGGCCTGATGGCACTTGTTGGATACCAACTCCGATACCATCCATGCCTCCGCGCGCTCCATGCACTCATCGAGCAGCGGGTCGTGGGCCGGATTTTGGCGGTGCGCATCGAGGCAGGAGAATACCTGCCAGGCTGGCACCCGTATGAGGACTACCGGCAGATGTATGCGTCGCGGCGGGACTTGGGAGGCGGCGTCATTCTCTCGCAGATTCACGAGCTCGACTATGCATGCTGGCTCTTTGGCCGACCGACGCGGGTCTTCGCAGTGGGGGGACATCTGAGCCCGCTCGAGATCGATGTGGAAGACACCGCAAGTATTCTGATGGACGTGACGATGGACGGGCAGGCCATCCCGGTGCACGTGCACCAGGACTACATTCAGCGGCCGGCGTCCCGCACCTGCCAGGTCATCGGAGACGCTGGAAAAATCCTGATGGACCTGCGGGAACCGAGCCTCCGTCTTTTTGACGGCGACGGCACTGCCGTGGCACTCGCCCCGATTGCGCCCTTTGAACGCAACCAGCTCTTTCTCGACGAGATGGCGCACTTCCTGGCGTGTGTGCGAGGCGAACAGACGCCCGTGGCCACCCTGGCCGATGCGGCGCTCAGCCTGCGCGTAGCGCTGGCGGCAAAACGGTCGATGGACACACGACAGGTCGTGGAGTTGGGCCAATGACACCTGATACCCGTCCGGAAGTCCTGGCGTTGATTCCTGCACGGGGTGGATCGCGATCCATTCCCAGAAAAAATCTCGTGGTGATTGCCGGCAAGCCGATCATCGCCTACTCCATTGAGCAGGCGCTGGCCTCCGCCCATATCACTCGAACGATTGTGTCCACCGACGACCCCGAGATTGCCGAGGTGGCCGCCGCCTACGGCGCCGAGGTCCCCTTCATTCGACCCGCCGAGTTTGCGCAGGATTTGTCGCTTGATCTCGACGTGTTCCGGCATGCCCTCACTTGGCTGCGCGCACACGAGGGTTATGTGTGCGAGTGCGTGGTGCACTTACGGCCGACGGGTCCCGTTCGGCGAGTGCCTCTGATCGACCAGGCCATCGAACTGATGCTGGCTCACCCCGGCGCGGATTCGCTACGTTCCGTCTGTCAACCGGCCCAGACACCGTACAAGATGTGGCACATGGTGGATGGTCTGCTTCAGCCCGTTCTCTCTCTGCCGTCCGTCGTGGAGGCCTACTGTCAGCCGCGTCAGAGCCTGCCTGAGGTGTACTGGCAGAACGGGTACGTGGACATCGTGCGGCCCCGTGTGGTGCTTGACCGGAACCTGATGTGCGGCGATCGCATCCTGCCATTTGTGGTGCGCGAGCCTGCCCTTGAACTGGATTACCTGGACAACATTCCGGCGATCGAGGCCGCGCTCGTGAAGCTGCAACAAGGCCGATGGCCTGATCCGGACACCGGTGGCGATCGCCACGCGGTCTGAAGGGGGACACAACGTGACGGTGTTGGACAAGTTCGATCTGACGGGACGCGTGGCGATCATCACCGGCGGCGCCGGCCTGCTCGGCCGTCAGCACGCTGCCGCCATCGCCGATGCCGGTGGCCACGCCGTACTGGCCGACATCGCCGACCATGCCTTGGAGGCGGCCGCCGAGGTCACGCGCGATCACCATGTGGAATCGATTGGCATTCGAGTAGACATCACCGACAAAGACGACGTGAAGGCGATGACGCGGACAGTGCTCGCCCGCTTCGGCCGCATCGACATTCTGATCAACAACGCCGCGCTCACGGTGAGAGGCGGCGGGCTTTCTGCCAAGGAGTACTTCGCGCCGTTCGAGGAGTATCCTCTGGCGTTGTGGCAGAAGGCGCTCGACGTCAACCTGACGGGCATGTTTCTGTGCTGTCAGTCGGTCGGGAAAGTGATGGTCGACAAACAGTGTGGGGTGATCCTCAATATCGCGTCCGACGTGGGGACCATCAGTCCGGACCACCGAATCTACGAGGGTGCGAGAAACCCACACACGGGCGAGCCGTTCAACACGCCCATCGCGTATGCCACGACCAAGGCGGCAGTCATCAACTTCAGCCGGTACTTGGCCACCTATTGGGCCGCAAAGGGTATCCGTGTCAATTCCCTCTCGCCTGGTGGCGTCCATGCCGGACACGACCCGCACTTCGTGCAGAATCTCACCCGCCTGATTCCGCTGGACCGAATGGCGAAGCGCGACGAGTACCAGGCTGCGGTACTCTTCCTTGTGTCGGACGCATCGTCGTACATGACCGGAAGTAACCTGATCGTCGATGGCGGCCGGACGGCCTGGTAGATTCGCTTGCGACGTCGCCGCGATGCTCGCGCGGGGCTTAAAACGTGTAAGGATCGTTCAGGGCGGCGCTCAATTCGGCTCGTCGTCGACTCGAGACGTGCAGCGTACCCGCTGGAGACAGCGCGCGATGAGCCAGACTGCACCAGGTCATGCGGTGGACATTTCTGTCCTCGTCTGCACCCGCAATCCACGCCCGCGCCATCTGGAGCGCGCCATCGAGGCGCTGCGGGCGCAGACGCTCGCACCAAAGTCTTGGGAACTCCTCCTCGTCGACAACGGATCCGACGCGCCGCTCGCAGCGCGCTTCGACTTGTCCTGGCACCCCCACGCAAGACACGTCCGGGAGGACGACGCGGGCCTCGTCCCTGCTCGGGTATGCGGGATTCGGGAGTCATCCGGCAAGAGCCTCGTCTTCGTGGACGATGACAATGTGCTGAACCGCGACTATCTGGAGCGTGCTCTTCAAATCGGCGCCGAGCAGCCTCACTTGGGCGCGTGGGGCGGAGCGGTCGTCGGCGAATTCGAGGAGACGCCGCCGGACTGGATTCATGACGTGCGGGGGCTGCTCAGCTTGCGGGAGGTTCCGCAGAACCGCTGGACCAACCTGCCGGTGCTCAAGGCCGCGCCCTGCGGTGTGGGTCTCGTCGTGCGCAGGCGGGTCGCGCTCGCCTACGCCGACGGTGTCAGCACACGGCCGTTGCGCAGGCGTCTGGGCCCCCGACCCGGTGAACTCACGGGTCATGACGATTTCGACCTCGCTTTCAGCGCGTGCGACCTGGGGCTCGGAATGGGCCGCTTTACTGCACTGGTGGCGACACACCTGATTCCTCCGGAGCGCACCGACCTGGCGTATCTCGAGCGGATGCAAGAGTGCACCGCGTACTCCGAGTTGCTGTTCTGGTCAATCCGCAGCAAGCGACCGCCCATTCCGTCGCGACTGCGGCTGTTCATCGACCACATCCGCTCACTTGGTCTTTCGAGAGTTCGGCGACGACTCCGTCGCGCCGAACTGGCTGGGCTGAAGATGGCCCGGCGAGATTTCGTCCAAGGGAGATTCGAGTGACGCGATCGATGTCCCGCCTCCAGTCCGTCATTCTCTGTACCAAGGATCCGCGTCCCCACCACATGCGGCGAACGATTGAAGGACTGCGCACTCAAATCGCCCCGAAGGACTCCTGGGAGTTGATCCTCATCGACAATGCTTCGCACACACCTGTGGCGGAGTTCTGCGACCTCTCCTGGCACAGCGGTGCGCGAGTAGTGCAGGAGGGAACGGTCGGGCTCACGAATGCACGGCTGCGCGGCATCGTCGAGGCGCGGGGGGAGATTCTCGTCTTCGTCGACGACGACACGGTTCTGGCGCCCGACTTCCTTGTCGAGACGGCGCGCATCGCCGATGCATGGCCGACGATCGGAGCGTGGGGTGGCCGAGTGAGGGGCGAGTACGATCACAATCCGGAAACGTGGGTTCACCGGTACCAGAGCCTGCTCACGATCCGTGAGCTGGACCGAGACCGCTGGTCCAGCTTTCCCACGCCCGGCGCGATCCCTTGCGGAGCCGGGCTGTGTGTTCGGAGGGCGGTTGGACAGGCCTATCTCGCCGCGCTCGAGGCGCAGCCGTCGAGGCGCCTCCTCGATCGTCGCGGAACGCTGCTGGGCAGTTGTGGCGACCTGGATCTGGCCTTCTGTGCCGTCGATCTCGAGCTCGGCATCGGGCGCTTCCTCGCGCTGGAGGTGGTGCATTTGATTCCTCGGTCCCGGACGACTCTGACGTACCTGGAGAAAGCTCAGGAGTGGAACGCCTTCTCCGAGGTCGTGCTCCGACGGGCGAGAGGATGGACCGTCGATCGCCCGAGCCGTGCGCGTCGCATGATCGAATATGCGCGCGCCATGCGACTTCCGGCGATAGATCGACGCATGCGGATCGCGTGGCTCAGGGGGCAGCAAGGAGGGCTCGACTACCGCGGCCCCCACTGAACTGCGATACGCTGTCCGGCGAGACAGACACTCGCTTTCGGCTTTTGAGATAGCTAACCCAACCCCGTGCGCTGCCCCACTCTTATCGACCTGCCTCGCGCGCCAGTCGCATCACCATCCGGCTGGCCGTGGAACATTGGCTCGAATCCGCTGCCCGACAGCATGCCAGACGGTCAGCCGTGGCCGCGAATCAGTATCGTCACCCCGTCGCTCAATCAAGGGCATTACATCGAACAGGCCATCCGGTCGGTCCTGCTGCAGGGGTACCCAAATCTTGAACTCATCGTGGCGGATGGCGGGTCGTTCGATGACAGCGCCGGGACCATCGCTCGCTACGAGGCGTGGCTCACCTACTGGGTGTCGGAGCCCGATGCCGGCCCGGCAAATGCGCTGAACAAGGGGTTCAGCGCTGCATCAGGTGACATCTATGGCTTCCTGAACGCTGACGACTTCTTTCTGGAAGGATCTCTGCGGAAGGTCGCATTGGAATTTCAAGCGCATCCGGCCGCGGATATGATTTCGGGACACGGCTATTTTGTGAATGCGGCTGGCGCGACGAGGGTACCAGTGTTCAGCGACCGCTGGCACCTGGATCGCTTCCTCCACGGCACCTGCGTGTTGTTCCAGCCGGCCACATTCTTCCGGCGGTCGTGGTTCGAGAAGGCCAAAGGGTTCAAGGCCAGCAGAAGCACCTGGGACATGGAGCTGTGGGCCGACCTGGCTTTGGCCGGTGCTGCCTTTCATACCACTGACGCGTTTCTGGCGGCCTTTCGACTGCATTCCGGGTCCATTACCGCAGCCACGCAGTCCCGGCGGGACCGGATGGGCGATGCGGTCGCCGTACGGGAGCGCGTACGCGGCCGCCACGAGAGCTCCAGAGACCGGGTGCGCACTCTCGCGTATCGGGCTCTCAGGTTTGCCAGGCACCCCCTGAGAACGCTCAGGCAGCGGCTATACTTTCACTCAACGCTGGGGCGCTGGTCGCTGTGAATGAAGGCTGATTCAAGAATCTATGTGGCGGGCCATACCGGGCTCGCAGGATCGGCGATCGAGCGTACGCTGCGTGCGCAGGGCCATGCGCACATCATCACGCGGACGATCGCCGAACTGGACCTGACCAACGCACATGCGACGGCCCATTTTTTCCAGCGCGAGAAACCCGAGATCGTGTTTCTCGCTGCCGCAAGGGTGGGCGGCATCCTCGCGAACGACACATCCCCGGCCGAGTTCATCCATCACAACCTCGCCATCCAGCACAACGTGATCCACGAGGCGTGGCGCGCCGGCGTCCAGCGTCTGCTCTTCCTCAGTTCGTCCTGCATCTACCCGCGCGACTGCGCTCAGCCCATCCGCGAAGACTACCTGCTGACCGGGCCTCTGGAGGCCACGAACCGCCCGTTCGCCGTGGCGAAAATCGCCGGCATTGAAATGTGCTGGGCCTACAACCGCCAGTACGGCACGCGCTACTTCTGCGCGATGTCTACCAACCTCTACGGCCTGAACGACACCTACGACCTCGAGGGCGGGCATGTGCTGCCCGCCATGATGCGGCGCTTCCACGAAGCGAAACTGCGAGGCGACACACGCGTCGTGATGTGGGGCACGGGCTCGCCCTTGCGCGAATTTCTCGACAGCGACGACCTGGCCGACGCGTGCCTGCACCTGATGAATCTTCCGCCTGACCAGGAAGCGGCGCTCATGAACGGCGCCACGCCGCCGTTGATCAATGTCGGCAGCGGACGAGAACTGACCATCCGCGAACTCGCCCACCTCGTGCGCTCGACGGTCGGCGCCGACCACATCGACATCGAGTGGGACTCGTCCAAGCCCGACGGGACGCCCCGGAAACTCCTGGACCTGAGCCGCATAAACGCCACCGGGTGGCGCCCGCGCATGAGTCTGGAAGACGGCCTGCGCCGCGCCTACGCCGACTACCTCGCGCGCTGACTCCACCACACCCGAGTGGGCGCGCCCGCGGCCCCATCCTGATACCCCTTCTTCCAGAAACTGCGTTTTGCGTTTGCGTGTAGGCCTCGGCCTTGAAACCCAGCCCGCGCCCGGCGGCCACGCGCAGCCTCAGCCGTGGCACCATACGTCAGACGCATGCGCATCCTGCTGGTCGAAGACGAACCGCGCGCGGCTCAGGCGGTGGCCAAGGGGCTGCGCGAGCAGGCCTACGCCGTGGATATCGCCATCAGCGGTGAGGACGCCCTGTACCAGACAGCCATGGCCGACTACGACGCCATCGTCCTTGATATCGCACTGCCTGGCACCGACGGGGTCACAGTCTGCAGGCGGCTTCGTGAGCAGGGGTCGGCCGTGCCGGTGCTCATGTTGACTGCGCGCGATGCGGTGGACGCCAGAGTTGCGGGCCTCGATGCCGGCGCCGACGACTACCTCACCAAACCCTTCGACTTCGTCGAACTCCTGGCCCGCCTTCGCGCCGTGATCCGCCGCGGTCATCGGCCGATCACACCGGCGCTCTTCCACATCGGCGCCATCGTGCTGGATACGCGGGCCCGCCGAGCCACACGAACGGGCCAAGCGGTGCCGCTGACGAGCCGCGAATATGCCCTGCTCGAATTTCTCGCGCACCACGCGGGAACCGTGGTGGGTCGCGGCCAGATTGCCGAGCACGTGTGGGACTCGTCGTACGACGCGAAGTCCAACGTCATCGACGTCTGCATCCAGCGGCTGCGCCGGAAGATCGACGAGCCGGGCACCCCGTCCCTGATCGAGACACGCCGGGGCGAAGGCTACATGCTGTCGGACGTTTCATGACCTGGTCCATCCGCGCACGCCTCACCGGCTGGTACAGCGCGGTGATGTTCACCGTCCTTGCCGTGGCGGCGCTGGTCGTCGTCAAAGTTCAGCCGCGACTCAACCTCGATCGGCTCGATAGTGAACTGGCGCGCCTGATGCTGACCCTGGAAGGCGTGATGCGCACCGAGATCGGCGAAGGCCTCAGCCTGCAGGCCTCCGCCGATGAAGCCAGCATCGAAGTGGTGGCGCCCGACCGGCACCTCTGGCTCGGCTTTCCTCAGGGAGGAACACTGGCAATTTGGGGCAAGCCCCTGCCTGAAGGCTGGCACCCTTCAACCGGCGACGATGGCGACGAGACCGCGAGCCTGCCGCGCGGACACGTCAGGTTCGTCCGGCGAAACATCACATTTGGCGGACACCAGTTCGTGGCCGTCGTCGGTGTGGACCTCGATGAACTCGACGCCCAGCACCGCGAACTGCTGGCGGCGCTGGCATTCGGCGGGCTCGTCGCCCTGGCCGTTGCGGCCATCGGCGGCTGGTGGGTGGGGCAACGGACACTGCGGCCACTGGCGGAGATGGCGACACAGGCGCAAGCGATGACCGATGTGCAGCCAAAGATGCGGCTGCACGTGCCGCATCCGGGGGATGAACTCGGCCAGCTGGGCGGCGCGTTCAACGATCTCCTGGCGCGCCTGGGGAAAGCGTTCGACGCTCAACGGCAGTTCATGGCGGATGCGTCGCACGAACTGCGCACGCCGGTCTCCATCGTTCGCACCACCGCCCAGGTGGCCGTGACCCAGCCACGATCGGACGCCGAATACCAGGAGGCGCTGGAAGTGGTGGCCGAGCAATCAGCCCGCCTGACACGCCTGGTGGATGCGATGTTTCTCATGGCCCGCGCCGAAGCGCGCGGGGTGCCGCTTCGAACGGAGTGGCTCTATCTCGACGAGTTGCTCGCGGAATGTGTGCGTGGACTCCGGGTGCTTGCGCAGAGCCGCCACGTGGACATCCGCATCACCGGCGCCACCGACGTCCCATACACTGGCGACCCGGACCTGCTCCATCGACTCTTCGGCAACATCCTCGACAACGCCGTTCGCCACGCCAGGGCCAACGGTCTGGTCACGGTGCAGATCGACCACTCGCCCACCCAAATACAAGTAGCGACGAGTGACGATGGGCCGGGGATTGCGGAGGGAGACCGGGAACGGGTGTTCGAACGATTCGTTCGACTGGACGCCGCGTCGGAAGGGGCGGGCCTGGGCCTTCCTATCGCTCGATGGATTGCCATCGCCCACGGGGGTACGCTGGAACTCTCCCCCAGCGACAACCCGGGGACAACATTCGTCGTCTCCTTGCCCACGACCCCCTCGTTGTAATCTCCCGTTCATCTGCCGCGTGTCACTATCGCCCGCGTGAGCGGGCGTGTCGGTATGTGGGTGGTTCTGGTCCTGGCTGGTTGCGCTGCGGCCTGCGCCACAGGCGCGTCGCCGGATCGTGCGCAGGTGGGTGCCGACCTCAGTTCGCGCACAGGAGTGGTCACTGCCCTCGTGGCCGCACCTGGCGGTGCCTGGACACCGCCGCCTGGCATGTCGCTCTCGGACGGGCTTGAGATCGACGAGGCCGTGGCCATAGCCCTGTGGAGCAATCCCGAGTTTCAGGTCACGCTCGCCTCACTCGGGCTGGCGCGGGCAGACCTGGTCGAGGCCGGTCTGCTTCGCAACCCCATTTTTTCGCTGCTGTTTCCGTGGGGACCGAAACAACTGGAGTTCACGCTCACCTGGCCGATCGATGCGCTGTGGCAGCGGCCCAAACGCGTGGCCGATGCCACGCTCAATGCCGAGGCGATCGGCCAGCAGATGGTGGCGAACGGCCTGACGCTTGTGACCGACGTCCGCATGGCGTTCTTCGATGCACTGCTCGCCGAGCAACACGCCGCGCTCGCGGGTGAGCAAGCCGCCATTGCCACTCAAGCAGCCACGATGTCTGACGGGCGGCTTCGCGTTGGCGACATCAGTGAATTCGATGCCCGCCTCGTGCGTGCCGATGCCGTTCGACTGGAATCGCTTCGACTCAAACAACAAGGTGCGCGCGACCTCGCCGTGATTCGACTACGCTCGCTGCTTGGCGTGCCGATCGAGACGGCGGCCGTCACGCTCGTGTCGCCGCAGGCCGCGGCCGCCCCTTGCCCGACTGGCCTTCCACCACTCCTTGAAACGGCCCTCGCCGCGCGACCTGAAGTGCGTGCTGCGGAGTTGCAGGTAGAGGCCGCCGGCGCGCGCGCCGGTCTTGAACGCTCCCGCATCTTCACGCTGACCGCGTCGCTTGACGCCAACGCCAAAGGCTCGTCAGGGTTTGAAATGGGTCCGGGTCTCGCGGTCGAATTACCGGTGTTTTCTCAGAATCAGGGGCGCCGTGCGCGCACGGCCGCCGAACTCGACCAGGCCAGCCGGCGGTATCTCGCCGTGCGAGCGACTGTGGCGACGCAGGTGGCTACGGCGCTGGCCACATTATACGAAGCGCGACAGACAGCCCTGCTGCTCAACGCCGAGACCACCGCGTCACTGGCCGGTGCGAAACAGCAGGCCGAGCGCCTGCACCAGGCCGGAGAAATCTCGTTGCTGGCGCTGCTCGATACACGCCAGCGCCTGATCGAGATCGAAACGGCGCGGGTGGATGCCGCATTCGGCGTCAGCCGTGCGCTGGTGCGGCTCGAACACGCGATTGGCCGCAGGTGCGTGCCGTGATGGAGGAATCGTGCTCATGACCCGACGATGGCGTCTTTGTTGTCTCGGCGCGGTGGCCCTCTCCGCTGCCTGCGGGCAACCTTCACCGGAATCGTCCGCGGCGGCGCATCCACCGGCTGCGACAGTGGCCAACCCGCGGCCCGAAGGCGACCTGACCACGCTCACCCTCTCGGCCGACGCGCAGAAGCACCTGGCGCTGCAGACGCAGAAGGTGGCGTTCGAGCCGGTGTCAACCACGCGCATCCTCGGTGCCGAGGCCATCGTGCCGCCGGGTCGATCGATCACGGTCGCAGCGCCGGTGGCGGGCACTCTCTCGCGTGGCCCTGCCGGGATGGTGGGCGCCGTCAGACGCGGCGACGTGCTGTTTCAGCTCACCCCGCTACAGCCGGCCGACCGCGACGTGCGCGTGGAGGCCGAGCGCGTGCGTCAGGAAGCCGAAGCCCGTCTCACGCAGGCCACGCAGCGAGTGCAGCGGCTTGAGCAGTTGCTGAAGGATGGATCCACAAGCGTGCGCCTGGTCGAAGAAGCGCAGGCCGATCGCGCCATCGCGAATGCGGCCGCCGTGGCGGCGCGCGAGCGTGTGGCATCAGCCGGTCGCGCTCCAGGCGGCACCGACGGGCGCCTCGCGTTGGTCGCACCATTCGACGGGTTCGTCACCGACATTCGCGCGGTGGATGGCCAGAGCGTTGCGGCGGGCGCGGCCATTGCCGACGTCGCGCAGACCACCGCGCCCTGGATTCGTTCTGCGGTGTTCATTGGCGACGTCGAGTCGATCGACACGTCACAAGCGGTGACGATGGCCGACCTGGGCCGTGAGACCTCGGGGCCGTGGCGTCCCCTGCGGCGAGTGACGGGGCCACCGGTGGGCAATCCGTCGGCCGCCAGCGTGGACCTGTACTTTGAGCCTGCGGGTGCTGCGTCAGCGATGCCGCGGCCCGGCGATCGAGTGATCATCCGGCTGCCGCTCAAATCACTGACGCGTGCCCTGGTGGTGCCGCACGCCGCCGTCATCTATGACATCCACGGCGGCACGTGGGTGTACGAACAGAAGGGGCCCAGTCAATTTGCCCGCCGCCGGGTGGAACTGGGAGCACGCTCGGGCGCGGGCGTCGCCGTGACGCGCGGACTGGCCGAAGGCGTCACCGTGGTCACCGTTGGCGCCGCTGAGCTCTACGGCACCGAGTTCTACGTGAGCAAGTAGCCGATGCTGCGCTGGCTCATCTCGTTCTCGCTCCGCCACGCCATCGTGGTCTGCGTGCTCACCGTGATTGGCACGGTTGCTGGAGCGCGTGCGCTCCAATCGGTACCGTTCGATGTCTTCCCTGAATTTGCGCCGCCCCTGATCGAAGTACAGACCGAAGCGCCGGGACTGTCGGCGCTGGAGGTTGAGTCGTTCGTCAGTGTGCCTCTCGAAAGCGCGCTCACGGGGGTGCCCGAGGTCGCCACCATCCGGTCCAAGTCAGTGCTTGGCCTCTCGTCTGTTGTATTGATTCTCAACTCGGACGCCAACCTGATGGAGGCCAGGCAACTGGTGCAGGAGCGTCTCGCCCGTGTCAGCGGCGGGTTGCCGACAGTGGCCCACACCCCGGTGCTGCTCTCTCCCCTGTCATCACTCAGTCGTGCGCTCAAGATCGGCATGACGTCGAAGACGCTCTCGCAAATGGACATGACGACGGTGGCGTTGTGGACCATTCGTCCGCGCCTGATGGCCGTGCCCGGCGTGGCGAACGTCGCGGTGTGGGGCCAGCGCGACCGGCAACTGCAGGTGCTCGTCGATCCAGACCGGCTCTCGGCGGCGTCGGTCACGCTCGCCGACGTCATCTCGGCGGCGCGTGACGGGGTGGCCACCGACACCGGTGGGTTTGTCGATACGCCGAATCAGCGCTTTGCGATCTCACATCGCAACGGCGTGACCTCGGCCGCCGACCTCTCGCGTATCGTGGTCAGACCAGGCGCCGGGCCACGGGTGACGCTGGGCGATGTGGCGGTGGTCACGGAAGGCTTTCCACCGCCCATTGGCGACGCCATCATCAACAACGTCCCCGGCCTGCTGCTGATTGTCGAAAAACAACTCGGCGCCAATACGCTCGAAGTGACACGCGGCGTCGAAGCGGCGCTCGTCGCCCTGAAGCCGGCGCTCGGTGACATCGCGGTGGACCCCACCATCTTCCGCCCGGCGACGTTCATCGAGATGTCGTTGTCGAATCTCAACCGCGCGCTCATCTTCGGATGTGTGCTTGTGGTGCTCGTCCTCATCGCGTTCCTCGCCGACTGGCGCACGGCGCTCATCAGCAGCGTGGCGATCCCTCTGTCACTGCTCGGCGCCGCGTGGTTTCTCCGGTATCAGGGCGGCACGTTCGACACGATGGTGCTGGCCGGTCTGGTCATCGCGCTCGGCGAGGTGGTAGACGACGCCATCATCGGTGTGGAAAACATCGTGAGGCGGCTGCGGCTCAATCGTGAAGCGGCCGTCGCTCAGCCGGTGTTGTCGGTGGTCCTGGACGCCTCGATCGAGGTGCGCAGCGCCGTCGTGTTCGGGACGCTAATTGTCATCGCGGTGTTCCTGCCGGTGTTCACGCTGCAGGGGCTCTCGGGCGCGTTCTTCCGCCCGCTGGCCCAGGCGTACGTGTTCGCCATTCTCGCGTCGCTGCTGGTGGCGTTGACGGTGACGCCGGCCATGGCGTTGCTGCTGCTCACGCGAGGCAAGGATGCGTCCCGCGAACCGCGGCTGGTGACGGGCCTGAAGGGCCTGTATCGTCGCGCGCTGGCGCGCCTGATTGCACGACCCGCAGTGGCCGGCGTCACGCTCGTCTCCCTGCTGGCCGGGACCATGGCCGCGGCGCCACTGCTGGGCGAAGAACTGCTGCCGAACTTCCGCGAATACGACTTCCTGATGCACTGGGTGGAAAAGCCCGGCTCGTCGGTTGAGGCCAGCACGCGTATCACGCAGCGAGCCAGCGAAGAGTTGATGGCCATTCCCGGCGTGCGCAACTTCGGCTCGCATATTGGCCGAGCCGAAGTGGCCGACGAGGTGGTGGGCCCGAACTTCACGGAGCTCTGGATCAGCCTCGACCCGTCGGTCGACTACGACGCCACGGTGGCCACCGTGCAGTCGGTCGTGGACGGGTATCCCGGTCTCAAACGCGACCTCCTGACGTATTTGAGGGAGCGCATCAAGGAAGTGCTGACCGGCGCAAGCGCAACGGTGGTCGTCCGCATCTTCGGACCGGACATCGAACGGCTCCAGGCCAACGCGGCCCAGGTCAAGAAAGCGCTTGACGGTATTCCGGGCGCCGTGGACATCCAGTTGCAGTCGCAGGTGCTGGTGCCTCAAATAGAGGTGCAGTTCCTTCCCGACTTCGCGGCGACGTACGGTCTGACCGCAGGAGACGTGCGCCGGGCCGTGACCACGCTCGTGCAGGGCATGCGGGTGGGCGAAATCTACGACGACCAGCGCGTGTTCGGCGTGGTCGTGCGGGGCATACCGGAACTGCGGCACAGCCCGGAGGCCATCCGGGCGCTGCGCATTCCCACACCGGGCGGCACCCACATTCCGCTGAGCGCCGTGGCGCGGGTCACCATTGCGCCGGCGCTGAGCGAAGTCACACGCGAGGGCGGGTCGAGAAAACTCGACGTGACGTGCAACGTCCGCGGCCGCGACCTCGGGTCTGTCGCGCGAGACATCGAGGCCCGTCTCGCCGGTCTGGCGCTGGGTGAGGGATACCACGCCGAAGTGCTTGGCGAGTACGCGGTACGCCAGGCATCGTCACGACGGTTGCTGCTGATGTCGGGGCTGACGTTCGTGTTGATCTTCCTGATCCTGATGATCGACTTCGGCGAACCCCGTCTGGCCACGCTGGTGTTCGTCACCCTGCCGTTTGCGCTGGTCGGTGCCATTGCCGCGGCGTTTATGTCCACGGGCATTTTGTCGCTGGGTTCGCTTGTTGGACTGGTGACCGTGATTGGCATCGCCGCCCGCAACGGCATCATGATGGTGAGTCACTTCCGCCATCTTGAATCCGTCGAGCAGATGCCCTTCGGGGCCGACCTGGTGATGCGCGGCGCGGAGGAACGACTGGCGCCGATTCTGATGACGGCGCTGGCCACGGGCCTGGCGCTGCTGCCCATTGCCTTTGGCGGCGACAAGGCGGGTCAGGAAATCGAGCACCCCCTGGCGGTCGTCATTCTGGGCGGCCTGGTGACGTCCACCATTCTCAATCTGTTCCTGCTTCCGCCGCTGTACCTGCGCTATCGACGGCCGCCTCCGCGCGCTTGAAGCCCAGCGCGCGCTCCGTACGCTCAGGACGGCCGAGCGACGTTCGGAAAGATCGCCGCCACCGTATCGGCGGCCACTCTATCGGCCACCACCACGCGGCCGGCATCGAGCAACACGACATCGGTCGCCAGGCGGAGCACATCCTCGGCGTCATGGGTGACAAGGACCATGGGGATATCCAGCGTGCGACGAATGTCACCGATTTCGTCCTGCAGGTGATGACGCGCCGCGCGATCCACGGCGGAAAACGGTTCGTCGAGCAGCAACACGGCAGGGTCGCGCGCCAGGGCACGCGCCACGGCCACCCGTTGTCGTTCGCCCCCGGACAAGTTGCGGGGACGCCGGTCGCGATGCCGGGCCAGATGCACCACGTCAAGCAGTTCCTCGGCGCGAGCGCGCCGTGCGGCCTTCGGCAGGTGCCCGAGCGCCGTGACGACGTTTCCCAACGCGGTGAGGTGGGGAAACAATGCGTAGTCCTGAAACACGAATCCCACGGCGCGCTGATGGACCGGCACGCAGATCCCCTTCGACGTATCGATCCACGTCTCCTCCCCCACACTGACACGGGCCTCGGCCGGCGCATACACACCGGCGATACTGCGCAGGATCGTGGTCTTTCCGCTGCCCGATGGTCCGAAGATCGCCAGGACCTGCCCAGGGTCACAGGTCATCAGCACGTCGAGCGGCATGGGACTGGTCTGCCGCAGAAACACCTTCAAACCGCGATCAGCCACGTCGTGGCTCCACAGGGCGCCCCAGCCAGGCCGTCAGCCCGAGCACAACAACCGCAATCGTCAACAACACCGCCGACATGACGCCCGCCGCGCCATCGTCAAACGCCTGCACCCGGTCGTAGATCGCGATGCTGAGCGTACGCGTCTCCCCTGGAATGGCGCCGCCCACCATAAGGACGACGCCGAATTCGCCGAGCGTGTGGGCAAATACCAGGATCGCCGCCGTGAGGACACCGGGCCAGGCCAGCGGAAGATCGATTTGCCAGAATCGCTGCCAGGGCGAGAGGCCGCAACACGAGGCGGCATCGCGAAGCTCGGTGGGCACCGCTTGAAATGCGCGCTGAATGGGCTGCACGACAAACGGAATGTTGACAATGACGGACGCCACAAGCAGACCGGCAAACGAAAACGCCAGCGGCTGGCCCAGCAGCGATTCAAACGCCTGTCCCAATGGCGATCGGGCGCCGAAGGCCGTCAGCAGGTAGTACCCAAGCACGGTCGGCGGAAGGACCAGCGGTACGGCCACCAGGGCCTCGATGACGGGCTTGCCGCGAAACGGCCGCACGGCCAGCGCGTGGCCGGCCCAGATGCCGATCGGGAGCAGGACGACCACGGTCGCCAGGGCGAGGGTCAGCGAGACACGAAGTGCCGTGGTGTCCATTCGCTAGTCCGGACGCGCGAAGCCGTATCGCGCCAGCGTTGCTCGTGCTGCGGCGCCCTGCACGTACTGGTAGAACCGCTGCGCGACTGGCCCGGCATTCTTCAGCAGCACCATGCGCTGTTTGAGAGGTGCATGCGCCTCGGGAGGAATCAGGAAGAACGACCCACGGTCGCGCATGGCCGGCGCGAGCACCAGGGAGTACGCAATGATGCCGCCCACGGCGTGGCCCGTGGTGGCGAACTGCGCGGCCTGCGACACGTTCTCACCGAGCACCAGGGAGGGTTGCAGTGCCTCCCAGAGGCCGCGCGATCGCAAGGCCTGCTCGGCCGCTCGGCCGTAGGGCGCGTGCTCCGGATTCGCCATCGCAAATCGTGGCGCGCGTCCCGATGCAATCACCCTCGCCAAGCCGTCCAGCCCTTCGCTCGGCACCAGGGGCGACCCGGGCGGCGCAAACAACACGATGCGGCCAATGGCATACAACACGCCGCTGCCGCTGGTGTGTTGTTCACGCACCAGTTGCTCGACGAACGCCTCGTCTGCGGAGAAAAACACCGAGTATGGCGCGCCGTCCCGGATCTGCCGGGTCAGGTTCCCTGACGAGCCAAACACCAGATCCACCCGGTCACCCGTCTCTCCGGCAAATTGGTCGGCGATCTCCCCCAACGCAAACTGCAGGTCTGAGGCCGCGGCCACCGTGGCGCGCTCCGATGGCCGCGCACAGCCTGATGCAGCGACAAGGACCAGCAGGCCCAGGATGATCCGGCGCGTCACGACTTTTTACGCCTGGCCGGGCGGGGGCGGGTGGCGATCATCACCTCTGTTGACTTGATGACGGCAATGGCATCGTCGCCCCGACGCAGTTTCAGCAGACGGACCGCATCCGACGTGATGACCGCTGTCAGCGACTGATTGCCCACGCGCAGGCGCACCTGCGCCAGCAGGCCGTCCACGCGCACTTCCTCGACAAACCCGGGCAATCGGTTTCTCGCACTCAGTTCACCCAGCACGGTGTCGTCGCCACGTTCGGTGCGGCGTGAGAACGCCCCTGGTTCGCGACGAGCGGACAGGCGCTCGATCTCGGCCTCTGACACGCGATGGTGCCCGCCCTCGGTACGCGTGGTGCGGACCACACCCGAACCGATCCACCGTTTGAGTGTGGAGTATGCGATGCCAAGCCGGTCGGCTGCGACTCGCGCTGACAGAAGCGCCATCCGGGTCCTTTCGTACTAAATCGACTCTATGAATCGAATCATAGTGTGTCAATTCAGGTCAAGGAAGAAATGGCCGTACGTGCGTCTTGATGCACACGCCGGAGGTTGCACTGTAGGGAAGTCGGCAGGAGAGGAAGGGCACCGCCCGGGCCTGAGCCCGGGCGACACATCGGGTGCGTGTTATGCGACGCGGACGTTTTCCGCGCGCGGTCCCTTGGGTCCCTGACCCATCGAGAACGTCACGGACTGTCCTTCGCGCAGCTGGTCGAACTGACCATCACACGCGGACTGGTGGAAGAAATACTCGTTGCCGTCCGGACCCACCACGAATCCAAAACCCTTGTCGCTCACCAACCGCTTAATCGTGCCTGTCACTGCTGTCGCCATGTCAATCTCCCGTTACCAGTCGTACGTAGACAACCAGCATAGTCGCAACGGCCCGGATTTTTTGTGTCTAATCGCACACAGGCCAAAAAACGGCTGTGTGCCTTCAGTTCCTTCACGCCTCGTGTCAAACCTACCGTCGGTTTTGGAGCTTCGCGCGCGCCAGGGGGGCCACGAGCGGGCCTTCATACCAGAGACGCGCCTGGGGAGACGCCGCCGCCTTCGTGAACGCTGCCTGTGCGTCGGGCGCGCGGCCCAGTGCCTCGAACGCCAGGCCGTTCAGGTACGACACCGTGCCGGCCGAGACGCCCGGGCCGTCGAGCATCTGGACGTCCTTGAGGGCCGCCAGGGCATCATCCCAGTTGCCCAGGCGCATGTGGACCAGCGCGAGATTGATCGACGCCGCCATGCTCTGTACGCCCACCACCGGCGACCGCACGGCGTCCTGCAGGTCCAGCAACGCCCGGTTGGCGAGGAGCGCCGGGTCGCGCACGCCCAGCGTGTCCACGCCCATCGTCACGGGGGCGGGCACCTTTCGCATCACGGCACCGGCGCCTTTCACTTCCAACGCGATGGCTTGCGCGGTGGCCGGCTGTGACAGCAGCGCCGCCTGCAGATCCGCCACTGACGTCACGGGCTTGCCGATCGCGGAGGTGATGATGTCTCCTGGCGCCAGACCGGCCCCGTTGCCGGCGCGCGCCACCACCGCGCCAGATGTTCCGGCCACGTCGATGAACGCGGCGTCAATCGCGGGACGCACCAGCGACGGCAACGTGGCGTTGAGGCGCTCGAGCACGCGGCCCTGCGACGCAGAGTCGGTCAGGCTCAACGTGAGCAGGTCCGGTTCCCCGCTGCCGGCGGCCAGCAACAGAAGCGACACGGTGTAGGAATCGGCGCCTACGGCGGCTGCCGCCAGGCCCTGCACACCAAGGCGGGTGGACAGCCGCCGGGCCATGTCGCGCACGGCCTCTCTGGGCAGGCGCGCGCCGGGCAGGCCGAGCATGGGACTCAGCCAGTCGGCCGGAATGTTCTCCTGCTGTATCGCGGCGGCGAGTTCGGCGTCGGCCGGCGCAAAAAACATGACGCGGCTGGCGGGCGCCAACATGCGCTCGAGCGTCGCGCGCAACTGCTCGGGCGTTGAGCCCGCACCGGCATGGACCGCGACGAACGGCACCGCGCTCCGCAAGGTCGCCTTCAGCGTCGCGGTGTCTCCGGCCTTCCACTCGCGCCGATCGACAAACCGTCCGCGCGCGCCGCGCACTTCGATCACGTGGGTGCCGGCGCAGACCGTGACGTCGCTGCCTACCAGGCCGCGCGACTCGCCGTCCACCACCACCGTGGCTTCACGGTCGGCGGTGTCGATCGCGACCTTGGCCACGGCCGGCGTCAACTGCACGGGTTCGGGCTGGATGTCGTCGGAGACGAGCGTAAACGGCATGTCGAAGTCGACATAACATGCACGCGTCAACCGCAGGCGGTGGTCGCCGAGCGAGACGCCCGTGATGGGCAACGGGGCGGACACGCCTTCGACCGCGCCCTTGGTCGTGCGGCCCTTCGACACGTCGTCAATAAAGACCTCGACGTCGTCGGGCATCGTGACCACGGTGATTGTGGCGGCCACGCGCTCGAGGACAATCGCCATGGTGGCCATTTCGGTGGCGACCACGGTCACATTCCGCTCGAAGGGGGTGTAGTTGGGCCGCGTGGCGTTTACCCTGTGCTCGCCAGCCTTGATCTCGATCACAAGCGGCTCGGCCGTGACCTGATACACCTTGCCGTCGATGGTGATCGGGCCCGGCGGCGCGACCTGCACGCTCACGCGGCCGATGGTGAGCCGGCGCACGCTGTCGAGCACCTTGATCAGACGCGGTGAGACGCCTGCGCCCAGCGTGAAGTCGGGCTTGAGCCCAAGAAGGTCTGTGAAGTCCTGGTCGGCGCCGGCTGAATCACCGAGGGCGAAACGGGCCCGTGCGCGCAGTTCGTAGGCCTGGACGAGCAGTTCCGGCTTCAGGACGGGGGCCCCAGGACCGCCGGCGGTCAGCAACGCAATCAGCTTGTCGAAGAGCGGCACGGCCTGGTCGTACTGGAAGGCGCCGAACTGCTTCTTGCCCTGCTCGAACAACTGTTCGGCGGTTGCGGTGGCGTCCTGCGCCTGATCGGCGCGGCTCAAGCCACGCCCGACTTCCCCCCCCGCGCCACGCCCTGCGTCTGCCACGCTGGGCGCAGCCACCAGCGAGGCCAAGACGATGGCGGCCACTCCCACGCGTTTCATCGATACACCATCACACGTTCCGCGCGGTCGTCATACAAGTACACCGCGCCCGACGGATCCACGACGAACGACGTGGCGCGGCGGAAACCGGCCGGGTCGTTTTGGGGCGGGGCAAACACGGTGAGCAGGCGATACGCGCCCGCCCGTGCGGCGGCTGGGGCGGCCGGCGTCGCCGTCGGAGCGGCCGCACCGGCAGGCGCAGCCGGATACGGTGAGAACACCGCAATGGACGTCCGGCTCAGCACATACAGATGCCCAAACGCATCAAACGTCACGTCTTCGGCTTCTTCCAGATCGTAGCCGATGGCCTTGAGAGGAATACGCGCAGTCAGTGTGCCGGCCCCGTCGAAGACCACCACCGACTTTGCATCCTTGTCCAGGCCCGCCACGGTGTCGGTTTCCGTAGACGCCAGGCGCGTGATGCGCCCGGCGCCAAACGTGCCCACATGGGTGCCCGTGCTCGAGAACCGCTGCAACACGCGATCGCTGCTGTCGGCCACCAGCCAGTCGCCGTTGCTCAACTGCGTCGCCGCCTGCAAATTGGAAAGCGCCTTGGGGGTTCCCCCCGACTGAGGCACCGCGAGCGTCAGCGCCACACCGGTCGGCGGCCGAAGCGCGCCCGCATCAAATGCCACCACCTGCCCTGCCAGGTCCACAGTGAGCCCGCGCGGTTTAACGACGGCCTGGGGCCGTTCTGTGGCGCCTGAAGTGAGCACGGACACACCCGTCTCGGCGGCCGAGAACAACGCGTCCTTCCCCGACCAGGCGAGCCCGACGACGTTCTGCAATTTCACCGGGCCGATGGTGTCGGCGCTGAGCGCCCACGCAGGACCACCACGCGCACGAATGTAGAGGCGATGCAGCAAGGAGGTGCGCACCAGAGCCGTGGCCGCCGCCGGCGTGTTGGGCCAACGGTTGCGCACCTGCTGCATCTCTTCCATCGCCAGCGCCGGTTCCCCGAGCGCGAGCAGCACCTTGCCCAGCGTCAGGTACGCCTCGGCCGCCGTGGCATTGGTCGGAAACTCCGCAATCGTCCGGCTGAGGTTGGCGCGCGCGTCGTCATACCGGCGGGCGTACCACATCGTTTCGCCCACGAGGGTCAGCGAACGCGGCACGGCGCCCGACGACGGGAACAGGCGGAACACGCGTTCGAAATTGGCGAGCGCAGAATCGAGATCCGCGGACTGATGGCTGCGGGCCAGCGCAAGCCTCCCGGCCAGCAGATAGGCATCGGGCGCGGAATCAGACGTGGCGTACTTCTTGACGATTGCATCCACTGCGGCTGCGGCCTGGACGGTATCACCCGCCACATCAATGTAGTAGCGCGCGATCTCAAGCAGCGCGTTGTCGGCCACCGAACTGTTCGGGTGGGTGTCGGCCACCGCGCGAAAATCCTTGAGGGCCTCGGTGTAGTTGCCCTGCCGCGCAAACGCCCGGCCACTGTCGAGTTGCCGGCGCGCCACCTCTTCGTCGGGTGACTGGGTGAAGACGATCGTGCTCAGCACGCAGGCCCACGCCAGCGTCATCACCCCGTGACGCATCCTCAATAGCTCTCCTTGGGCGGCGCGAATGTCACGGCGAGCCGCTCACCGGGGACCACGGTCACTCTGCGTGTCTCGCCCTTGCCGTCGGGGCACGTCAGCGTCACCGTATGGCCGCCAGACGCGATGGCCTTGCTCGCGATCGGAGGGAACCCCAGATCGTTGCCGTCCACGCTGACGGTGCAGGTTTCGACGGCCGAGAACACCGCCAGCACGCCTGCCGCCGGCAGCGTGACGTCGGCCGTGGCGCGGTCAAAATTGATCGCCAGCGCCTGGCTCAACAACATGTCTCTGCTGCGCGCCGTCACACCAGCACCCGGCTGCACCGTCACATCGTGACGCGCGGCGGCCGCGGAAATGACCCGCGATCCCTGCACCAGCTCGAAGGGATACGCGCCGGTCACCGTCAGCCGCACAGGCCGGGCTTCGGCAGCGAACTTGACATCCTTGTTGCCCGCCTTCACATCAGCATCCGTGATGCGTGTGGAGATGGGCTTGAACCCCTTGAGCGACAGTTCCACCGTGCTTCCGACAGGCACACTCGCCAGCGCGATGGCGGCCGGAGTGACTTTCCCTGTGTCCGCGCCGTTGATCGTGATGGTCGCTCCGTTGGGCGTGGACACCACCAGCAGTTCGTCTTTGCCGAGCACCGCGCCACCGGCGCCCGCCGCGCCCGCACTGGCCCCCGAGCCTGTGGCTGCGCCATCGGCGGTGCTTGACGCCGCATCGGGCGTGGTGCCGGCAGCAGGCTTGAGCAGGAAAAAATAGCCGCCGACGCCGAGTGCCAGTACGACCACTGCGCCGGCAATCCACACCACCGGGCCCTGGCCCGGCTCTTCGCGAGGCGGGACGATGACCGCCGACGGGGTGCCGGCTGACGCGGCGGCCGCGCCCGTGGCCGGACCACCGGCGCGCATCCCCTGGGTGGCATACAGCGGCACCGTCATCATGCCGGTGCCGTCGGATGTGGGCATGCCCAGCACGGGCGTCTTGCCCGAATGCAGCTGGGGGTCGAGCATGGCGCGCACCGTCTGAAGGTCGGTGGCCATCTGCTTGGCCTTGCCATACCGCTCTTCCGGATTCTTGCGCAACGCATGAGACACGATGTCGCTGATGGGTTCGGGCAGGTCCGGGATGGTGTTCTGCAGGGGCACGGGCTCCCCGTTCATGATCTGGTAGACCACGGCCGTGGGGCTGTCGCCCTGGAACGGCTTGGTGCCGCTCAGCAATTCATACAGCAGCACACCGGCCGAAAACAGGTCCGACCGGCCGTCGATCGGCTGCCCCATGATTTGCTCGGGAGCCATGTAGCTGGGCGTGCCCATCACGGTGCCGGTCTGCGTCACCGACGACATGGCGAATTTCGCGATGCCGAAGTCGAGAATCTTGACGGTGCCGTCATCGAGCACGCGCACGTTCCCGGGCTTGATATCGCGGTGCACGATGCCCTGCTCGTGGGCGTACGCCAACCCTTCGCAGACCTGGGAGGCGATTTCGAGTTTCTGCACCAGGCTGAGTTGGACGTCGGCCTTCATCAGGGCGTCGAGGTCGCGCCCGCCCAGGAATTCCATGACGATGTAGGGGGTGCCGTCCACCTCGCCGAGTTCGTGAATGGTCACGACATTCCGATGGGCCAGGCGGGCCACCGCCCGGGCTTCCCGCAGGAACCGTTCGCGGGCCGCCGTGTCGTGTGAAAAGTCCACGAGCATCATCTTGAGCGCGACATCGCGCTCCAGCACGTCATCGTGGGCGCGGTAGAGCACGCCCATGCCACCTTTCCCGACCATGCCCAGGATGGTGTAGCGCCCGACTTTTTCCGGTATAGCTGTCACTGTGCTGCTCGTGCGAACCGGTTAATTGTAGCCAAAAAGCGCGTCCGATACGAGGGATTCACCGATTGAAAATGAGCCAATGGGCCAATTGGGCAATGAGCCAATGCGGCGGTGGCCATTGCTCATTGCCTCATTGCCGCGTGGCTCGCCCTCAGACGCCGATGACGGTGGTCAGTTCTTTGACGGCGGCGGCGGACTTGTTGAACGCGGTCTGTTCGTCGGGTGTCAGGCGAATCTCGATGATCTCTTCGGCGCCGCCCCGGCCCAGTTTCACCGGCACGCCGACACAGAGGTCCGTCACGCCGTACTCGCCCTGCAGATACACCGAACACGGAAGGATGGACTTCTTGTCTTTGAGCATCGCTTCCACCATCTCGGCCGCGGCCGCGCCGGGCGCGTACCACGCGCTGGTCCCCACCAACCTGGTGATTTCCGCGCCGCCGTTGGCCGTGCGGGTGCAGATTTCGTCGAGCTTGGCCTGCGAAAGCCGGCCCATCGCCACAAGTTCTGTCAGCGGAATGCCCGCGACGGTGGAGAACCGTGGCAGCGGCACCATCGTGTCGCCGTGGCCACCGAGCACAAACGCGTGGATGTTCTCCACCGACACGTTGAGTTCCATGGCAATGAACGTGCGCATGCGCGCCGAATCGAGCACGCCGGCCATCCCAACCACGCGTTCGCGCGGGAAGCCGCTGAGGCGATACACGGCCTGGCACATGGCATCCAGCGGATTGGCCACCGGCACGATGATGCAGTTGGGCGAATACTTCACCACCTGCTCGACCACCGACTGCATGATCTTGTAGTTCACGTTCAGCAGGTCGTCGCGGCTCATGCCGGGTTTACGCGGCACGCCCGACGTAATCACCACCACGTCGGAATCGGCGCTGGCCGAATAATCCGACGTCCCGACGAGCCGGGTATCCGACCCGTCAATGGGGCAGGCCTCGTAGATGTCGAGGGCAATCCCCGCCGCCTTCTCGGCCGCAATGTCGATGATGACGACATCGGCCAGTTCCTTGACGGCAATAGCGCGCGCCACCGTCGCCCCCACGTTCCCTGCCCCACCGACTACTGTGACTTTGCGATTCATGATGCCTGCTCCCAAGAAAGAAAAATTTCACACGAGGCGTGAGCCTTCATGCCTCGTGTCACAACTAGAGTCGCGCGATCAGCGCGCTGGCGAACGCTGAGGTCTTCAGCTCGGTCGCGCCTGGAATCATGCGCGCCAGGTCGTACGTCACCTGTTTGTCGTCGATGGTCTTTTCGAGACCGTTGATGATGAGGTCGGCCGCTTCGGTCCAGCCCATGTACCGGAACATCAAATCGCCCGAGAGGATGACCGACCCGGGGTTGACCTTGTCGAGATTGGCGTACTTGGGCGCGGTGCCGTGCGTGGCTTCAAACACGGCGTGCCCGGTCAAGTAGTTGATGTTGCCACCTGGTGCGATGCCGATGCCGCCGACCTGCGCCGCGAGGGCATCGGAAATGTAATCGCCATTCAGATTCAGTGTGGCAATCACGTCGTACTCGGCCGGTCGCGTCAGGATTTGTTGCAGGAATGCGTCGGCAATCACATCCTTGATGACCGTGCCGTCGGGCAATGTGCACCAGGGGCCGGCGTCGATCTCCACGGCGCCGAATTCGCGCTTCGCGAGTGCGTAGCCCCAATCGCGGAAGCCCCCTTCGGTAAACTTCATGATGTTGCCCTTGTGCACAAGCGTCAGGCTCTTGCGCTTCTGGGCAATCGTGTATTCGAGCGCCGCGCGAATCAGACGCTCGCTGCCTTCGCGAGACACGGGCTTGATGCCGTACGCGGAGCTCTCAGGGAACCTGACTTTCTTCGCCAGCGTTGGAAAGGCGTTCGCGAATATCGCGCCGAACGTCTTCGCGTCCTCGCTTCCCTGTTCGAACTCGATGCCGGCGTAGATGTCTTCGGTGTTCTCCCGGAAGATCACCATGTCCACGAGGTCTGGACGCTTCACGGGTGTTTCCATGCCACGGAAGTAGCGCACCGGCCGCAGGCACACATAAAGATCCAGTTCCTGCCGAAGCGCCACGTTCAGCGAACGGATGCCGCCGCCCACGGGCGTGGTGAGCGGCCCTTTGATGCCCACAAGATATTGACGGAACGCCGCGAGCGTCGCCTCGGGCAGCCAGCTGCCCGTCTGCTGGAATGCTTTTTCTCCCGCCAGCACTTCCTGCCACGCAATGGCGCGCGTGCCGCCGTACGCTTTGGCCACGGCCGCATCAAACACGCGCACACTGGCGCGCCAGATGTCGGGGCCGGTGCCGTCGCCTTCAATAAAAGGAATGATGGGGTTATCGGGAACCTGAAGCGTGTCGTTCTTGCGGGTGATGGCGACGGGGCTCATACGGACCTTTCCGATGTTTTAGGTCACGTCCCTCCCATGTTGGAGTGAACGTCACGGGATCTTCACAGGATCTGTTGAAAACTTTGTGGAAAAGTGCTCATGGATGTGTGAATGTCCGCGTGTTTACTGCCGTCGCAGCGATTTGCACCACGGTGGTGCGCCTCGCGTGCGCAGACAACACAACATTATAAATGATCAGGCGATCAGTATTCACACGAGGCGTGAAGGCATGTTGGACGCGCCCGGTTTGAACTCACCCCGGCGTACGGAAAGCCCCGCGTGAAGCACTTCCCCCAGGAAGCCCCTTCAGACCTTCATGCCTCGTGTGAATACCGATGTTCTATCGAATCGCGAGGCGGGTGGTGGAGGACGAGGCCACGTGCACGAGTTCAACGGATGTGGCAGTGACCTCGCGGACCTGAAAACCCCCAACGGTCCCGCCGGCGCTGAGGATCTCAATGGCGTCGCCCAGGGCCAGCACTGCGGTCAGCGCTGAGCCTTCGTCCCTGGCGGTCAACAGCGCCACAAGCGTCGGCCAGGCGATGGCCGGTGGCGCCGTGTCGATCAGCACTGCCGCCGGCTCGGCCGTCGTATCAGGTGTTGACGGCGCGGGGCGCGTCCGATTCCCAAACCCAAATGGATTGCGGCGCGCCACAGGCGCGGCAGGCGCCGGCGTCAACCTCGATCGCAGACGCTCGGTTTCCTGCGTCACTTCTGCGGCAAGCGGAATCATCGCGTCAATCGCCGCAACGTCGGCAGACGACACCGGCACACGCGCCGGCGTCGGCGCGGCAGGCGCGTTGATATACGACGTCAGCAACACGGCGCTGCCCAGCAGGAGCGCCGACGTGAGGCGATGCATGTCACGATCATCGTAACACCGGACGGAAAAAAGACGTGTGCTAAGATTCCTCGTGCCAGTCGTCTTTCCCGCTGGGCTTGCTGCGCGGGGCCGGGTCGTTGCCATTATCCCGGCCAGATATCACGCCACCCGTCTCCCTGGAAAACCCCTCGCACTGATTGCCGGTCATCCGATGATCGAACATGTCTACCGGCGCGCATCGTCAGCGCGATCGGTGTCCGACGTGATCGTGGCCACCGATGATGCGCGCATCGCCGATGCGGTGCAGGCGTTTGGCGGCACGGCCGTGATGACACGCGCCGACCATCCGTCAGGCACCGATCGCCTGGCCGAGGTCGCCGAACAGCTTTCGTGCGATCTGGTCGTGAATGTTCAGGGCGACGAGCCGATGCTTGACCCCGCCTCGATCGACGCGGCGGTGGCGGTGTGCCTCGATGACCCGTCGGTCGAGTTGAGCACGTTGCGCGCGCCACTGGCCGACGCCGACCTCGACAATCCCAGCGTGGTGAAGGTCGTGGTGGACCTGCAGGGCGACGCGCTGTACTTCACACGCGCCGCCGTACCGTTCGTGCGGGCGGGCCACCCCGCGCCGCAGGCCTGGCGGCACCTGGGCCTCTACGTGTACCGGCGCGAGACGCTCCTCCGGCTGGCGCAGTTGCGGCCCACACCCCTGGAAATGGCCGAAGGCCTTGAACAGTTGCGTGCCCTGGAACACGGCATCCCGATTCGCACCGTTGCAACCCTGACCACATCCCCGTCGGTCGATACCCCGGACGATCTGGCCCGGGTCCGACAGCTGATGGAGCCTTCTCATGCGTGAACTTGTGATGTCCCACTCCCATCCCGACCGGCCGGTCAAATACATCTTCGTCACCGGCGGCGTCGTGTCGTCGCTTGGAAAAGGACTGGCGGCGGCCTCCATCGGCTGCCTGCTCGAAGGCCACGGCTACAAGGTGGCCCTGCAGAAGTTCGACCCCTATATCAATGTCGACCCCGGTACGATGAGTCCCTTCCAGCACGGCGAGGTCTATGTGACCGACGACGGCGCGGAGACGGACCTGGATTTGGGCCACTACGAGCGGTTCACCAACATGGTGGCCACGCGCAACAACAACTGGACCACCGGCAAGATCTACGCGTCGGTGATCCAGAAGGAACGGCGCGGCGACTACCTCGGGCGCACCGTGCAGGTCATTCCGCACATTACGAACGAAATCAAAGACGCCATCCGCTCGGCCGCCGCAGGCGTGGATGTGCTGCTGGTGGAAATCGGCGGCACGGTGGGCGATATCGAGAGCCTGCCGTTCCTCGAAGCGATCCGCCAGTTCCGTCAGGATGTGGGCCGCGAAAACGCGCTGTTCGTCCACCTCACGCTCGTGCCGTACATCGCATCGGCGCACGAACTCAAGACCAAGCCCACGCAACACAGCGTGCGCGACCTCCGGTCGATTGGGATTCAGCCCGACGTACTGCTTTGCCGCACCGACCGCCCCCTTGAACAGGACATGAAGGGGAAGATCGCGCTCTTCTGCGATGTGGACGAAGAAGCCGTCATCACGGCCCGCGATGTCTCCAGCATCTACGAGGTGCCCCTGAGCCTGGCCGGGGAAGGCCTGGACCGCATCGTGCTTGAGCGCCTGCACCTGCCCAAGACCGAAGCGCGCATGGAGCCATGGCAGGACCTGGTGGACCGCATCCGCGAGCCCGAGGGCGAGGTGACCCTGCACTTTGTCGGCAAGTACACCGACTATGAAGACTCCTACAAGAGCATCAATGAAGCGCTCTACCACGGAGGATTCCGGCACCGCCTCAAGGTCACACTCAAGTTTGTGGAAGCCGAGGCGCTTGAACAGCCCGAGGGCCTCCGCTTGCTCGACGATGCGGTGGGCGTATTGGTGGCGCCAGGGTTCGGCGACCGTGGCAGCCGGGGCATGATGGCGGCGGCTGAATTCGCGCGCACACGCAAGGTGCCTTACTTCGGCATCTGTTACGGGTTCCAGTGGGCCGTGGTGGAATTCGCCCGTCACGTCGCGGGCCTGGCCGAAGCCGATTCCACCGAAGTGGTGGAAAACGCCGAGCACAAGGTCATCTACAAGCTGCGCGACCTGCTCGGCGTGGACGACATGGGCGGCACCATGCGACTGGGCAGTTACGCCTGCCGCCTGGTGCCCGATTCACTCGCGTTCAAACTCTACGGCGACGAAATCATTCATGAACGACATCGCCACCGGTACGAGTTCAACTGCCTCTACGAAAAGACGCTGACCGACAAGGGCCTGCGCATCGTGGGCCGGTCGCTCGACGGCAAGTTTGTAGAGATCGTCGAACTGCCCAACCACCCGTGGTACGTCGCCGTGCAGTTTCACCCCGAATTCAAGTCGAAGCCCCTGCGCCCGCACCCGCTGTTTGCCGGGTTTGTGGAAGCCGCGCACCGCTACGCGCAGGCGCAGGCCGGGTTGACCACCAACGTCACGGCGATCGGTGACCGGCGGCGATGACGCTGGTCCCGATCACACCGAACGTCGTGCTGGGCCGGCGCGAGCTCGTCCTGATTGCCGGGCCCTGTGTCATCGAGAGTCCGTCGCACGTCATCGACATGGCCCGCGAAATCGCGGCCATCGCCGCGCGCGTGGGCATGCCCTACGTGTTCAAGGCGTCGTTTGACAAGGCCAACCGCACGTCGGCCTCGTCGTTTCGCGGGCCTGGAATGGCCGCGGGGATTGAGGCGCTTGCTGGCGTCAAGGCCGCGACCGGCGTCCCCATTCTCACCGACATCCACGAGGCGGATCAGGCGGCTCGGGTCGCTGAAGTCGCCGACGTCCTGCAGATTCCCGCCTTCCTGTCGCGCCAGACGGATCTGATCACGGCCGCCGCGCACACCGGACGCGTGGTCAACATCAAGAAGGGCCAGTTCCTGGCGCCGCTCGACATGCGGCACGCCATCGCGAAGGTCACGGCCGCCGGCAACGACCGCGTCTGCATCACCGAGCGTGGCTACACGTTCGGCTACAACAACCTGGTGGTGGACATGCGCGCGTTTCCGATGATGCGCGCGCTGGGCGCGCCGGTGATCTTTGACGTCACCCATAGCCTGCAGCTGCCGGGTGGCGGCGACGGCGTGACGGCGGGCCTGGCCGAATACATCGAGCCGCTCGCCTGCGCGGGGGTGGGGGCCGGCGTTGACGGCGTCTTCCTTGAAGTGCATGAAGACCCGACACGTGCGAAGAGTGACGCGCAGAATGCATTGAAGCTCGACCTGCTCGAGGCGCTGCTGCGCACACTCGTCCAGATCAACGAGATCGTGAAACCCCATGCGTGACAAGGTGGCTGAAGACGCGCTGGACATTGCCCGGCAGGTGCTCGACACCGAGGCCCGGGCCATCCTTGGCCTGATTCCCCAGCTCAACGACGATTTTCCGCGCGCGGTGACGCTGCTCCACTCCTGCACCGGCCGGGTCATCGTCACCGGCATGGGCAAGTCGGGCATCATCTCGCACAAGATTGCGGCCACGCTGTCGAGCACGGGCACGTCGGCATTTTTTCTGCATCCGGCCGAAGCCATCCATGGCGACCTGGGCGCGGTGCGCGCGGAAGACGTGGTGGTGGCGCTCTCACACAGTGGCGAAACCGAGGAACTCATCCGGCTGGTGGAAGCCATCCGCCGCATCGGCGCCCGGCTCATCGCGCTCACCGGCAACCTGCACTCGACGCTGGGCCAGGCCGCTGATCTCGCGCTCAGCTGCCACGTGGCGGCCGAAGCGTGTCCCATGAATCTGGCGCCCACTGCCAGTACCACGGCGGCGCTGGCGCTGGGCGACGCGCTCGCGCTGGCCCTGTCACAGCGCAAGGGCTTCCGCGCCGAGGAGTTTGCCGACCTGCACCCGGGCGGCAAACTCGGAAAGAAATTAATGCGGGTTGAGGCGTTGATGCACGGCGGCGACGCGGTGCCCCTCATCGCGGCCGATGCGCCGATGCCACTCGTGATTCATGAAATGAGCAGCAAGCGTCTGGGGATGACCTGCGTCGTCGATCCCGCACGCCAGCTCCTCGGCATTGTCACTGACGGCGACCTGCGGCGGCATATGACACCGGGCTCTGCCCTGCTCGAGCAGCAGGCGCGCGACGTGATGACCCGGCACCCCGTCACCATCACAAAGGGTATGCTTGCGGTGGAAGCCATCCGGCTGATGGAACAGCGGAAGATCACAGCCCTTGTGGTTGTAGACGATGCGCTTCGCGTTGAGGGCGTCGTGCACCTGCACGATCTCTGGCGCACGCAGATGATGTGATGCAGCTGACCGACGAACATATTGGAGCCCGCTCAAGGCACGTCCGACTCCTCCTGCTTGACGTGGACGGTGTGCTCACCGACGGCACGATCGGCGTGACCGGGTCCGGCGACGAGATGAAGTCGTTCTTCATCCGGGATGGCGCAGCCATCGTGTGGGCGCAGCGCGCCGGGCTCAGGATTGGGCTGCTCAGCGGCCGCGGATCGGACGCCACGACGCGGCGGGCCGAAGAGCTGAAGATCGACATCGTCATCCAGGGCCAAACGGACAAGCGAACCGCATTCCTGAAGCTGGCTGCCACAGAGGGCCTGGAGCCCGATCAAATCGCGTACATGGGCGATGACCTGCTGGACCTTCCCGTACTGCAGTTAGCCGGGCTGTCGGCCGCGCCCCACGACGCGTGCGAAGACGTGCGAGAGCGGGTCCATGTGGTCACGCAGGCCTCGGGTGGCCGTGGCGCGGTGCGCGAGTTCATCGAATTGATTCTGCGCGGCCAGGGCCGCTGGGACGCCCTGCTGCGTTCCCATCTGGCCTAAGCGTCATGGACAACGGACTCGTCCTCATCCTCGTCATTACGGCGCTGCTGGTCGGCCTCGCGGCAGGCAAGGCGTGGGAGCGCTACAAGCTCCAGGAAGGCCAGTGGGTGGATCGCCGGCGCGTCCGCCAGTCGCCACACTTCATCGTCGGGCTCAACTACCTGGTGGCGGGGCGCGTGGACCTGGCGATCGAGGAACTGGAAGAGGCGTCGAAGCTGGACCCGGGCGCCCTTGAACTGCGGCTGATGCTGGGCAACCTCTACCGGGAGCGCGGCCAGGTGGGACGGGCGATTCAGGAACACCAGAGCCTGCTGCAACGGCCTCGGCTCGGCCCGATGGAGCACGCGAACGTGCTGCTCTGCCTCGGGCTGGACTATCGCCGAGGCGGGTTTGTCGATCGCGCGACCGAAGCGTTTACCGAAGTCCTGAAACTGGCGCCCGACAACGAATCGGCGCTGAACAACCTTGAGAAACTGCAGGAAGAACAACACCAGTGGCAGGAGGCGTACCAGACGCGGCAGCGACTGGCGGCGATTGCGAGCCCTGCGGGACAGACGCGGTCGAAGGTCATCCTCGCGTTCCTCGAACACGAGTTGGGCTTGCAGGCGCTGGCCAGAGGCGACATCCCCGACGCCATCCGGCGATTCACGTCCGCCATCGAGCTGCATGCGGCGGTGCTGCCGGCCTATCTGAGCCTGGGTGACGCGCGCCTGAAACAGGGTGAGGCGGCGGCCGCGGCGGCGATCTGGGAGGCGGCGGTCAACGTCTCGCCCGATCGCGCGTATCTGCCGCTTGAACGGCTGGAGGCGCTGTATGTGAGCCAGGGGCGCGCCGATCGGTTTATCGCGCTGTGTGAGCGGCTCACCGACGCGGCGCCTCGCGAATGGCGGGCACGCGCAGCGCTCGCCCGCCACCTGGTGTCGCAGGGGCACCCGACACGGGCCCTTGAGTCGCTGTTTGGCGCCCTCGAGCACAATCCTCACGCGCTGGCGATTCACCAGTCCATCTGGGCGCTGCTGTCATCGCTGGATCTGCCGCGCCCCCTCGTCGCGCGCTACATCGAAATCACCCGTCAGTCAGTGTTCTACCTCGACCCACATGTCTGCACGCGCTGCCGGTATCGCAGCACGGAGCTGCTGTGGCAGTGCCCGCAGTGCCATGAATGGAATGCGTTTGTTGAAGAGCGCATCACACCGGCGAGCGATGTCGAGTCGGAAATGCCCTCAGGTCCGATCGCGTAAGCCCCTGCCATGAAAACACCCACTCGCCCGAAGTCCACCCAGGCCCGCCGCATTGCACTCACTGGCGGCATCGCCACGGGAAAGTCGCTGTGCCTTGCGACGTGTGCCCGGCTGGGCGCGCCCATCATTGACGCCGATCAGCTGGCGCGCGACGCCGTGGCGATCGGATCGCCAGGGCTGGCGGCGGTGGTCCGCCGGTTCGGACCAGCGGTACTGCTGCGCAATGGCCAACTCAACCGGGCCGCGCTCGGCGCGGTGATCTTCGCCGACCCGACAGCCCGCAAGGACATTGAGAAGATTGTCCACCCGCATGTGTACGCCGCCGTGGCGCGGTGGTTCACGGCGCTCACGGCCCCGCTGGGCGTCGCCGATATCCCGCTGCTCTTCGAGACCGGCCACCAGGGAGACTTCGACGTGGTCGTGGTGGCCGCATGCCGGCCCGAGCAACAACTCGCCCGCTTGATGGCCCGGGGCGGCCTCAGCGAAGCCAACGCCCGCGCCCGGATCGCCGCCCAGGGACCGTTGGCTGACAAGGTCGCACGCGCCCACTACGTCATCGACACGTCGGGGACGCTCGATGAGACCGCCATGAACGCTGAGGCGGTCTGGATGAAACTGCAATCGTAGGGCGAGCGACGTACGGAGGGCTGCCGCGCGACGTCCGGACGTGTCTCGGGCCGGTCCGCAGCTCGGGCTGGGTCTCAAGCCCGAGGAGCTTCCGTCGTCACGCGGCCTTCAGCAGCGGTCAGCGTGTTCTTGAGCAACATCGCGATCGTCAGCGGCCCCACGCCACCCGGCACCGGCGTCATGGCGCCGGCAACCTCCGCCACTGACGGATGCACATCGCCGACAACCATCGAGCCCCGCTCGTCGAAGCCGGCGAGCCTCGGGTGAGCCGCGCCGAAGAGTGACACCGCCTGCTCACGTGAATCCACGCGGTTGATGCCGACATCAATGACCACCGCGCCGGGTTTGACGAAGTCACGCGTCACGAACCCCGGGCGACCGATGGCCGCCACCAGGATGTCGGCGCGCGCGCACGTGACCGCAAGGTCCGGCGTCTTCGAATGACAGATGGTGACCGTGGCATCGCGCTGGAGCAGCAGCAGCGCCATGGGTTTGCCGACGATCTCTGACCGACCGATGACCACCGCGTGTTTGCCGGCGATGGCCTGGCCGGTCCGATCCAGAAGTTCGATCACGCCTGAGGGCGTACACGGTTTCAGCGCAGCGCGGCCTTGCACGAGTAATCCCACGTTGTGGGGATGGAAGCCGTCCACGTCCTTGGCGGGGTCGATGGCATCGAACACCAGCTCGGTGCCATGTTTGCCGATCGCCTTGGGCAGCGGCGCCTGCACCAGGATGCCGTCACACGCCGGGTCCGCGTTGAGGCGCTGCACCGTCGTGAGCACCTCGTCAACCGGAGCGATGATCGGCAATCGGTGCACGACCACGAGCAGGCCGGCGTCAGTGCCGGCGCGTTCCTTGTTGCGGACGTAGATTTGGGACGCGGGATCGTCGCCGACGAGCAGGATGTGCAACGCCGGACGACGACCACGCGCCGAATGAAATTCGGCCACCCTCGGCGCCAGTTCCGCCCGAATCGCGCTGGCGACCCGGCTCCCGTCGAGCCACACGGCGCGCTATTTCTCGCCCGACGCTTTCGACAGCACTCGGCCGATGATGAAGACCAGCAGCGACACGCCGAGCACCTGAAGGCCGAAGACGTCGGCTTGTTCGTGGGTCACACCAATCTCGTGCCACTTGGCGGTGGTCTCGTTGGTGATGCCCCATTCGGTGAAGAACCCGAGGATGGCCATGGCGAAACCGTTGAACAGCGCGAGGGCGCCAAACGCCGTGGTGAAGTTTGCCAGCGCCTGCATGCCCGTGCGCTTCGCCCGCTCAGCCGCGTTCGCCAGCGTGCTATGCGTACGCCCGTACACCCAATAGATCACCAGGCCGATGTCCAGCCACACCAGAAACCGCACCCATGTGATCGCGGGCAGGCTCAACATCAGATAGAAGCACGACACGATGCCCAGAACCGGCAACACCTGACCACCGGGCGCGCGGAACGGCCGTTTGGCATCGGGGCGCGTCCTGCGCAGGATCAGCACGGCTGCGCAGACGACCACGAAGGCGAACAGCGTGCCGATGCTGGTCATTTCGCCCACGGTCTGGATCTGTGTGAACCCGGCGACCACCGCCACCACCACACCGGTGATGATCGTCGTGATGTACGGCGTGCCGTATTTCGGATGCACCACGCTGACGCCTGGCGGCAGCAGCCGGTCGCGGCTCATGGCGAAGAAGATCCGCGGCTGGCTCAGGAGCATGACGAGCAGTACGGACGTGATGCCGGCGACGGCGCCTGCCGACACGAGGTACGCGGCCCAGTCCTGGCCGATCAGGCTCAGCGCAAATGCGACGGGCGCGTTCAGGAACGCCGCATCGGTCTTGCTCTCGACGACCGGCACAATGCCGGTCAACACGGCCGCCACGGCCAGGTAGAGGACGGTGCAGACCACCAATGACGACAGGATGCCAATCGGCAGGTCTCGCTGCGGGTTCTTCGCTTCTTCAGCCGTGGTCGAGACCGCGTCAAAGCCGATATAGGCGAAGAAGACGACCGCGGCTGCGGCCATGGTGCCCTGCCAGCCGTAGGCGAAGAACGGTTCCCAGTTTTCGGGTTTGACGTAGGTGGCACCGACGGCGATAAAGAACACAATAGCCACGAGCTTGATGCCGACCATGATGGCGTTGGCGCGCGCCGTGGCCTGCACGCCGACGACCAGCAGGGCGGTGATGGCGAGCACGATGAGCACCGCCGGCAGGTTGATGAGTGCGCCAATTGAGGCGCCGTTGGCGTCAAGCGTCCCCGGCGCGGCGCTCATCCAGACCGGCAGGTGAATGCCGGCGCCCGACAAGAGCTTCTGCATGTAGCCGCTCCACCCGATCGCGACGGTCATCGACCCGACGGCGTATTCAAGGATGAGGTCCCAGCCGATCATCCAGGCCACCAGCTCACCCAACGTGGCGTAGGCATAGGTATACGCGCTGCCCGCGATGGGAATCATCGAGGCGAACTCGGCGTAACACAGTGCGGCGAATCCGCAGGCGAGGCCGGCCGCCAGATACGACACCATAATGGAGGGCCCGGCCTGATTGGCCGCCGCCGTCCCTGTGAGGACGAAGATGCCGGTGCCGATGATCGCGCCAATGCCCAGCAATGTCAGGTCCCAGGCACCCAGACTGCGCTTGAGCGCCTTTGACCCGTGTTCGACATCTCCGACGAGTTGTTCAATCGACTTGGTTCTGAGAAGGTTTGAATCCATGTTGTAAGGTCCGCAAACAGGCCCGTGGCCCGGCCATTATAGGCGACCGGCGTCACAGTGCACGATTAAAAAGGACCCGGCGCGGGACGTGCTGCGCTGACGCGTCAACGCACGGTCGCCCGGACCGCCGACACCCATACGCGGGCGCGTTCCTCCACTGCGGCGAGGGTGGCCCCTTCGATCAGGTCAGCGATCACCGCCACGGCATCCGCGCCTGCGGCCAGCACGGACGGCGCTCGCTCACGCGTGATGCCGCCGATGGCCACCAGCGGCACACCGGCGGCGTGCGCAGCGACGCAGGCCCGCGCGACCTGTGCCAGGCCCAGGGGGCCGTACCCGGTGTCCTTCGTACCGGTTCCGAAGACGGGCCCGATGGCCAGATAGGAGATGGGCTGGCTCACGGCCGCCGCCACCTGCGCATCATCGTGGGTCGACAGGCCGATCAGGCCGCGGCCTTGAGACCCGGGGCGCGCGACGTGCTCGCGGACGTCGACCACCGCCAGATCGTCCTGGCCCACGTGCACCCCGTCGGCGCCGCACAGGGCGGCGACGTCGGCGCGATCGTTGATGATGAGCATCGCTCCGGCCTCGCGGCACATGGCGACGACTTCATCGGCGATCGTGAGGAACGCCCCGAACCGCGCCGACTTGGCCCGCAGTTGCATCAGACGCACGCCGCCGGTGAGCCAGGCACGGCAGACATCCGCCGGCGCCCAGCCGCGGGCGGTCACCGCGTCCACATCGAGAATGGCGTACAGCGGCGGCAGCGTCAGCGGCGGACCTGACGGCCGGGTCACGCGCTTTCGGCGAGCGTGCCCTTGCCGGCGTTTTTGTCCGGCATGAACCGCTCCATGAAGCTCGTGTTGATCCGCGCGGCCACGAAATCCGGATCGTTGAGGATCTTGAGATGGAGCGGAATCGACGTCTTGATGCCCTCGATCACGGTCATCTCAAGGGTGCGCTTCATGCGGGCGATCGCTTCATTCCGGTCGCGGCCGTAGGTAATGACCTTGGCGATGAGCGAGTCGTAGTACGGCGAGATCGTGCAGTCGGAGTGCACGAACGAATCCACGCGCACCCCGGGGCCGCCGGGCACGCTATAGGCGGTAATGAGGCCGGGACTGGGCGTGAACGTCACGGGATCTTCGGCGTTCACGCGGCACTCAAGCGCGTGGCCCCGAAACTCGATCTCGCCCTGACGCACCGACAGCCGCTGTCCCGCCGCCACCCGGATCTGCTCTTTCACGATGTCGATGCCGGTGATGAACTCGGTCACCGGATGTTCCACTTGCAGTCGCGTGTTGACCTCGAGGAAATAGAAGTTGCCGGTGGCATCGAGCAGGAACTCAAAGGTGCCGGCATTGCTGTACTGCACGGCGCGGGCCGCATCAACAACCGTGGCACCCAGCTTCTTGCGCTGCTTGTCGGTCAGGGCCGCCGAGGGCGCTTCTTCGATCAGCTTCTGGTGCCGGCGCTGGACGGAACACTCGCGCTCGCCCAGATGCACCACGTTGCCGTGATGGTCGCCCATCACCTGGATTTCGATGTGCCGCGGCGACTCCACGTAGCGTTCGAGATACACATCCCCCAGGCCGAAGGCCGCTTCGGCCTCGCGCATCGCGGTCTTGACGTTCTTGGGCAGTTCCTCAAGGTTGCGCACGATGCGCATCCCCCGGCCACCGCCGCCCGCCACGGCCTTGATGATGAGCGGGAAACCGAGTTCCCTGGCCACCTTGATGGCCTCTTCCTCGCCCTGCACCGGGCCGTCGCTGCCGGGCAGAATCGGCACGCCGGCTTTTTTCATCGCGCGGCGGGCGCGGGCCTTGTCGCCAAGCAACCGAATGACGTTCGGGTCTGGCCCGATGAACTTGATATGGCACGCCTCACACACTTCAGCGAGATACGCGCTCTCGGAGAGGAACCCGTATCCGGGATGAATCGCGTCGGCGCCGGTAATTTCCGCCGCGCTGATGATCGCCGGCACACTCAGGTAGGAATCGGCACTGCGCGCGGGCCCGATGCAGACATCTTCGTCGGCAAACCGCACATGCAGGGAGTGCTCGTCGGCCTGGGAATAGACCGCGACGGTCTTGATGCCCATCTCGCGGCACGCGCAAATGATGCGCAGCGCGATTTCACCACGGTTGGCGATCAGAATCTTGTTGAACATGGTTCTTCGGAGCCCCGCAGACGGCCTCAGCTCACCTTCACGGCGAAGAGCCGGTCGCCAAACTGCACCGGCTGGCCGTTATCGACGTAGGCGGCGGCAATTTCGCCGTCACATTCGCACTCGATCTCGTTCATCAGCTTCATCGCCTCGATGATGCAGAGCACCTCCCCCTTTTTGACGACCGACCCGACGTCAACAAACGGCGTGGAGCCAGGCTCGGCCGACCGGTAGAGCGTGCCCACAATGGGGGCCTTGATGACCGCGAGCGGCACCCCGGCGTCCACCGGCAATGGGGGCGCGGCCGCAGCCGGCGCAACACTGGCCAGCGCGGCGACCGCCGCCACAGGCGCAGGGGCCGCGACCGGGGCCGCCTGGGTCACCACGGACTCGCGGCCGGCCTTCCGGATGCGGACCTTGAGCCCGTCGTGCTCCATTTCGAATTCCGCAAGCTCATGCTCGCGAACAAGGTTCAGGATGTCTTTGAGGGCGTCGAGATTCATAACATCAAACAGTCAGCAAGTCGCGTGGTCCTGGCGTGAGGACCTCGATGCCCGTATCGGTCACGAGCACATCATCCTCCAGCCGTGCCCCACCAATCCCGGGCACATAGGCTCCTGGTTCGACGGTGCAGACCATTCCGGCCCTCAGCCGCTCGTCGGGGGCCGAGAGGCGCGACAGTCGTGGCGCCTCGTGTACCTCGAGTCCGAGCCCGTGGCCGGTCCCATGAACAAACGCCGCCCCAAGCCCTTCTGCGTCAAGAACCTGGCGAGCGGCCCGATCCACCGCGCCGGTGGTCACACCAGCGCACATCACGTCCAAGGCGGCCTGCTGCGCCTTCCCCACCGCGCGAACGATGCCGGCCGCCTCATCCCCGGGCCAGCCCACCGCCGCCATCCGGGTCAAGTCCACGCAGTATCCGTCCAAGACCCCGCCGAAGTCCAGCACGACCAAATCGCCGAGGGTGAGGAGCCGCTCGCCTGGATGCGCGTGCGGATGGGCCGAATTTGGGCCCGAAGCGACAATCGTGTCGAAGGCAGGTTTGGTGAATCCGGCCCGGCGAAGTCCAAGGTCAATCTCGGCCGCCACCTGTCGCTCAGACCGACCGGCCCGCACCCACTCCCCCAGCCGACCGGCCACGCCCGACAGCGCCAGGCCCGCCCGGCGAAAGACCGCAATCTCGTGCGCGTCCTTGATCAACCGGAGGGGCTCCACCAGGCCGGCGTGGCCCTGAAAGTCCCCAGGAACGGCCGCCTGCCAGCGCGTGAGGTGCGAAACCGTGACGTGGTCAGCCTCAAAGATGATGCGCGTGGCGCCCGATTCCGCGATGACGCCGGCCAACGCGGCTTCGTAAGTGGTGTCGGTGGTCACAATGCAGACCGGCGCGATGTCGCCCCTGGCCGCGGCCTCGGCGGCCACTGTGGTGTACCGGCCGTCGAGCACCAGCCAGTCGCGCTCAGCGTCCTGGATGAAGAGGCCGGCAGACCCGTGGAAGCCCGTCAGATAGGCGATGTTGGTTGCCGACGAGACAACACAGATGGCGTCAGCGGTGCGCCACCGGCGTCGGACCGCGGCCAGACGAGCGGGCCAGTTGGGACGGGAATCAGTCACCCACCGCAGATTGTGTCAGACGGCGGCCCGAAGCGCCTCGACCCGCGACAACCACGTTTCAAGGCGCATGACGACCGGCGACGCGTGCGCCGGCTTTTCGCGCCGCGCGACCGGGACCGGAGCCGGGGCCGCGACCACAGGCTTCGGCGCGGGCGGAGCCTCGGCGACAACTGGATGGACAACTGGCGCGGCGACAGCCACCGGAGCGACAGGAGCCACGGAAGCGGCGGCGCGCGCAGGCGCCGGCGCGACGGGTGCCGGCACTAGCTCGGGTGTGGCCGCCGCGTCCAGATCCGGCGCGTATGAATTGTCGTTCTCTTCAAGCACGTGAAGCTGGGCGAGCCCGCGGATCGCCGCGAAATTGTCCGGCGCCGTTTGCCGGACCACCTGGAATTCCTCCCGGGCCTCCTGCAGCCGCCCCAAGTCGAGCAGCGCCCAGCCGAGCGTCACCCGCGCTGAGAGATGGCCGGGAAATCGCGCGAGCGCATCCCGGCACAGGTCAATGGCCGCCGCCGGGTTTCCCGATCGGCGTATCTGTTCGGCAGTCACGGCAACGGCTCCTGGTCAGACGGCGGCCGTGGCGCCTCCTCCAGCGGAGGCGGCGTCACGGTAATGGTTGCGGATTTCACACCCTTGCGGCCGGTGTTGTCGGTGACCGTCAGCACCACCGTGAAGGTGCCCGCGGTTGTGTATGGGTAGCTCGTGGTGACGCCCGATCCCACGGCGCCGGGGACACCAAAGTCCCACTCGTACGACACAATCTGGCGGCCCGCCGGAACGGTGGATGCCGTGGCGTTGAAGACCACCGGCGTGTTGATGGCAGGATTGGTCGGTGAGACCGTGAACTGCGCCGTTGGCGAGGTGAGGTCGCTGACGGTCAGCGTCTGTGTGGCGACGCCCGTCCGGCCGGTATCGTCGGTCACCTGCAGGATCACGCTGAACGTGCCTGTGGCCGTGTACTTGTGCTGCACCGCGATGCCTTCGACGAACGTGCCGTCGCCGAGATCCCAGTTGTAGCCCGTGATGCGTCGGCCGGCCGGCGCGGTCGAGGCCGCCGCATTGAAGATCACGTTGGTCCCAAGGCCGGGCGACGTCGGCGAGTAGGTGAACTGCGCCACGGGGCCAGGTGAGGATGTGACGGACAATTGGGTGACTGGCGTCGACACGCTGGTGCCAAACGCATCGCTGACGGTCAGCACCACGCCGTAACTCGCCGCGAGCTCATAACTGTGCGTCGTCTGACGCCCCGTTCCGGTGCGGCCATCGCCGAACTGCCACAGGTACGAGACGATGTCGGCGTCCGGGTCCGATGAGCTTGAGGCGTCAAAGAAGATCGTGTCGTACGTGCGGGGACCCGATGGCGAGTACGTAAACCGGGGCACCATCCGCGTGGGGGGACGAATCGTCCCTGGCGGCACCAGGAGCAGTTCCACCGTTCGTGCAACCGCATCCGAATAGTCGGTGCCGATCGGCACGACCCTGAAAGTGACGACGCGGTTTGTCACGACGCCGCCCGAGGGCGTCGGGGGTGCCTGATACGTGACCACAGCCTTGCCATCGCTGCCGGTCGAGGGCCAGCGGTTGCTCAGCGTGCCGTAGTCGGCCGGGACCAACCCGCCATTGACGTCCTGCACCAGGATGTCCAGACGCATCGCCACGCCGCCTTTCAGCAGACCGTTCGCGTCGCGCGCCGTGATGTTCAAGCGTGATGTGGAGACGCCGTCCTGGCTGATCATGTCTGGCGACGCGCTCAAGGCCAGCGACAGTGACAGCTCGGACGGACCCGTCGGAACCGGCACTGACGCCGGTTCGACGCTACAGGACACACTGGCCACCACGGCCAGGGCCACGACCACGGCTCGACGATGGATCGCGCTCATTGCGTATCACCCCAATCGGCAAAGTTCACACTGATCCGCGCCGTCACGGTCACGTCGCGTCCCGCTTGATCGGTGCCATAAAACACGACGTCGGCAAACGTGGAAATCACGATGGCCCCCCCGCCGAACGCGAGAGTGCTCAACGGCGACTCGAGCTTGGCCTGCACGCGCACCAACACCATCGATGCGGTGGTGGTGGTGCTGACCGTGGCTGTCAGTGCGCCATCAAACGGATACGGCACATCCACGCCAGGGGTGTTGCGGCCGTCGGATCTCGAGAAGGTGACGCGATAGCCGCGCACGGTCACGGCGTTGACGGGCGACGGGCCCACGAGGGGGTCTTTCATCGCCAGCCGGAACTGCACCTGCGCCAAGTCCTCAAGCGTGGTCGGGACGTTGTTGACGACCGTCACCACGTCGGACGAGAGCGACCCGCCGAATTCAGACGGTCGGGCGCCCGACGCCGCGGTGAGCGAATCCACGATGAGGTACGAACTGGCCTGGCCGGTGCGGCCATTCGCGGCACAACCGGTCGTCAGGGTGATGAGCGCCATCAGGCCGAGCGCCCGGACGGCGGTGTTGGAGGCGTTGAAGTTCATGAGGGACTCCGCACGATGCGAGGGGTGATGAAGATGATGAGTTCCCGACTTTCGTCTTCCTTGTCTTCACCCTTGAACAGCCAGCCCAGCAGCGGGATGCGGTGCAGTACGGGTGTGCGGTCCTGTGTGGACTGCTCGCGGCTGAGGAGAATGCCGCCGATGATCGTGGTGGCGCCGTCCGACACCTGCACCGACGTTCTCGCGCGCTGTGTGTCGATCGACGGGATGCCTCGCACTTCCTGGCCGGGCGAGGCGTTTTCGAGCTCCACGTCCATGATGACGGTGTCGGCGGCCGTGATGCGCGGTGTGACCAGCAGTTTGAGCGCGGCGTCCTTGAATTCGATGGTGACGGTGTTGTTCTGTTCCTTCTGAATCGGAATCTGCACGCCCTGCGTCATCTCGGCCTGCTTGTTGTTCTGGGTGGTCACCCTGGGTGACGACAGGATTCGCGTGTTGCCCGTGCGTTCGAGCGCCGACAAGGCCACGTCAAGGTTCACGGCGCCGGTGATGGAGCCAAGAGCCAGACCAAGGGCCGAGTTGTGCACGCTGTCGCCAGGCTTGTTGACCGCGGTCGTGCCAACGGACCCGGTGTTGGGGAAATTGAGACTCGTGGTGTTGCCCAGTTCGGGCGCCACTCGGCCGGTGCCCCCCCACGTCACGCCCAGGGCACGCGCCGAGGTCCGGTTGGTCTGGACAATACGCGCCTCGATCTCCACCTGCGGTTCGGCGCGATCGAGGGTCGCAATGAGGTCTGCCGCGGCCGTCAGCCGTTCAGGCACGTCGCGCACGATCAGCGTGTTGGTGCGCTTGTCATGCTGCACGTAGCCGAACTTGGACAACACGGCCACCTTGAGCAGCGGCTCCAGTTCCTCAGCCTGCGCGTAGTTCAGCGTGAACGCGCGCGTTTCGATCGAGGCGGGCGCCTGGGAGTCTGCCAGTTTCTGCCGAGCCGTGTTCTCGGCATCCAGCACCGCCAGCGGCACGATGCGTACAACGTTCCCTTCGACGATGTACGAGAGCTTGTTGCTCTTGAGGATGACGTCAAGCGCCTGATCCCACGGCACCCGCATCAGCTTGATATCGACGGTGCCATCCACGGCGGAGTCGATGACGATGTTCAGGCCGCTCACCTCCGCGAACGACCGCAGGACCGCGCGCAGGTCCGCGCCCTGGAAGTCGAAGTCGCCGACCGCGCCCGTGTAGCGCTTGACCGCGTCCTGTGTCGTAAAGGTCGAGGGCACCTGTGCGACGACGATCGCGCCCGCCACACACCACGCGCCAACAACCGCGCACCGAAGCCACCGTGAGCTCATCATCGCCCCGCTCCTGTCGTCGGCCGTAATCCCTTGCGCACTTCTTTGGACACGATGGTGCCGGTCCCATCGGGCACCCGCGCGAGGAAGGTCACCGCGTCGCGATCAATCCGCCGCACGACGGCGTCATGCAACTTGTCGTGGGTGCGAGCCAGGTAGGTGATGCCATCGGGCCCTGCCACAATCGCAATCCATTTCTGCCCGCTGGTGATGATGCCGGTCACCACGGCGTCCACCACGGCCACACCCGCGAGGCCTTTCGCGCGAGTGACATCGGCCTCGGGGACGTGGGTCGGTTGTTCCTTAATCAGGCTGGCGAACGGATCACGTCGTCCCCCCGAGTCGTACCCGGACGCCGGCACGCCGACCCGGGTGCCAATCTTGATCGGTTCCTGTGCGTGGAACGCGACGCCGGCGCCCAGCGACAGCCCCACGACCATCACCATGTGTCTGAGCGCGATCACGGTCGGCCTCCTGGTGGAGCGGTACTGAAGACAAATGTGGTGGCGGTACACGACGCCAGCACCAGGGGCCCTTTGCCGGACGTGGTATTGACCCACAGGTGAAGATTCGACACCGAGATCAGGCGGGTATCCGATGCCACACGATCAAAGAAGCGACTCAGGTCGTGATACCCGCCTTGCAGACCCACCTCAATGGGCCATTCCGAGTACTGCTCGCGGTCGGCCACCGGCTTGGGTGTGAAGTTGCTGAGGCTCAGGTTGGTTTCACTGGCCAGGACGTGCAGGCCGCGCAGCACCACCTGCGCGTCTTTTTCGTCCGGCAGGACGGCCGTGGTCTCGTGGAGCCTGGCTTCGAGCGCCGCCACTTGCTTCTTGACCGCCGGCAGTCGCTGGGCCGTGAGCGTGGCGCGGTCGACGTCGGTCAACACGGTCGCGAGGCGGGCGCGTCGCGTCGCCAGTTCGGCGCGCTCGGGTGAGATGAGGACCTGCCAGGCGGCCGCGAGTCCAACCACCGACAGGATGCCGCACATCACGGCCTGCGCCTTCGGCGAATACTGATGAAAACTCTTGGCCATGGCTATTGGCCTCCCTCAGGACCGGAGAGCGCGGTCACTTCGCCACGGATCGCAAAACGCACCACGGATTGTTCGGCCACCGTTTCCATGCTGGTGGTCACGATATCGATCGTGCGCGCGAACCGCCCTGACACCTGCAGGCGATCGATGAAGTCCGTCAGGGCCGACAACGACATGGCGCGCCCTTCGAGCTGCACCATCGCGCCGTTTTGTTTCAGATCCATGAGCCACAGGCCTTCGGCGAGTGACTTGCTGATGGTGTCGAGCAGGATCACGGGGGCGCGCTGCGTGGCGCGCAGCCGATCGATGAGCGCCAGGCGCTGGCGCAGGTCGGCTTCGCGCGCGGTGGCGAGTTCGACGAGCCGCGACGCTTCCTTTAACTGCGTCAGCGTGGCTTCGGCAACGGCAATCTCGGCATCCACCCTGCGGCGTTCGCGATCGATGGACCACCACCAGGTGCCCACGCCGACGGCGGTGGCCACGAGCATCGTAAGACCGATCAGGGCCGCGCGCTGCTCCTGCGGCACCACCAGCCAGCGTCGCCACGCCCCCGCCTCTGCTGCGGTGCCCGAGGACAGCAGGTTGACGCGGATCATCGATCGTTCTCCCGGCGCAGGGCGAGGCCCACGGCCACGGCGAACGCCGGCCCGTCCAGGTCGGCGCCGATGGCACGCGACGGTCGGGCAATCTGCCGGAAGGGGTCGCACCACTCCACCGTCGTCTGGAACTCGTCGTCGAGCAGCGCACTCAGTCCTTCGACCCGGCACGCACCGCCCGACAACACGATGCGGGCGAGGGCGGTCGGGTTGGCGGTACTCCAGTAGAAGTCCAGCGTCTTGCGAATCTCGAGGATCAGTTGGAGATGCACCTCGCGCAGGACGCCGGCAACTGCGGAGTCGCCATTGCCTTTCTGACCGTGGATGATGCGGCGCGCACCCACTGGGTCCAGACCCACTTCGCGTTCGAGGGCGGTGACGTACGTGGCCCCGCCGACCGCCACATCGCGGGTGAACACCAGTTGGCCCTGTTCAAGGACGCAGACAATGGTGGCGTTCCGACCGATGTGGATCAGCGCCGACACGGCGTCGGCCCGGTGGGGATAATTCACTTCGTACGCGTTGGCAAGAGCGAAGGCTTCGACGTCGAGCACCGCCGGCCGGCGTCCGGTGGCCGTGACCGTCGCCACCCGTTCGTCGGCTCTGTCTCGTCTGGCCGCGACCAGAAGGATGTCGAGCGCGTCGGCCGGCAGCGCCGCCGCCTGGCCGTTCAGCACCTGGTAGTCCAGTTGGACATCGGCCAGGGCAAACGGAATGTACTGTTCGGCTTCCCAGGGAATCGCCTCGGCCAGTTCCTTCTGGCCCATCGGCGGCAGGGCCAGGCGTTTGACGATGACCGCCTGGCCGGACACGGCGGCGGCGATGTGGGCGCGGCGGAGGCCGAGGGTATCAAGGAGCGCGGCAGCGGTCTCGCTCACCTGCTCCTGGGTCACTCTGTCCCCAGGCGGCAAGGCGGCCTCGCCGGCAGCGAGCAAGGTCCAACCGCGTCGGCTCTTGCGCAGAGCCACGGCTTTGACGGCGTGCGACCCCAGATCGAGCCCAACGATGGGTGGCCGGAAGGCGGAGACAAGTCCCATTACGCTGTGGGGACTGGCAAGGCTGATGCCAAGTGCTCAGGCGCGTGAGTTTCACAGCGGGCCGGGCTCGATCCCGTAATCGGGGGTGCGGGTGGCCCGCCCATTCTTGTGCGCGACTTGCACTTTCGTAAGTCGGGCGGGTACCCAGCCACGTCCCGGGTCTTGTGGGGGAACAAGGCCGGATTGATTGACATTTCTGCACATCGTCGCTATTCTTTTGGTTTGCCGTCCTTTGGATCCGGCTGAAAGGGAAGCATGGGTACGTTTACGCCATCTGCCAAGACCGTGACTCGGCTGTGGCATGTGATCGACGCGGACGGACTGGTCCTGGGGCGCATCGCGACCCAGGCGGCACGTTTGCTGCAGGGCAAGCACAAGGCGGAGTGGACGCCATTTCTTGATCGGGGCGACCACGTGATCGTGGTGAACGCGTCGAAGGTCAAGCTGACCGGCAAGAAAGAAGAACAGAAGTTGTACCGCTATCACAGCGGCTACGAGGGTGGGCTCCGCGAGGAGCGCGCCAAGATCGTGCGCCAGAAGGATTCGCGGCGGATCGTCGAAGAGGCGGTGCGCGGCATGCTTCCGAAGACGAAGCTGGGCGCGGCGATGTACGGCAAATTGAAGGTGTACGCCAATGGCGAGCACCCGCATGCGGCACAGCAGCCGCGCAAGCTTGAGGTAGCGTAACGTGGCAGCAGCAACACAGTTCTACGGCACGGGTCGTCGCAAGACCTCAACCGCACGTGTCTTCCTTCGCCCCGGTGCCGGGGCCATCACCGTCAATCGCAAGCCTGTGGAGGTGGCCTTCCCCACTGAAACGCTTCGCCTGGTGATTCGCCACCCGCTGGTGGCGACCGAGACCACTGAAAAATTCGACGTCATGGCGACCACGACCGGCGGCGGTGTGGCGGGCCAGGCGGGTGCGCTGCGGCTGGGCATTGCGCGCGCGTTGCTCGAGTTCAACGAGGAGCTGCGTGCGTCGCTCCGCAAAGAAGGTCTCTTGACGCGCGATCCGCGCGCCAAGGAACGCAAGAAGTACGGTCAGAAGGGCGCTCGCAAGCGCTTCCAGTTCAGTAAGCGTTAACTTTCACACGAGACGAGGCAGTCTTTGAGTTCGATTGCAATGAAGGATTTGCTCGAAGCGGGCGTCCACTTCGGCCACCAAACCAAGCGCTGGAATCCGAAGATGAAGCCATTCATCTTTGGCGAACGCAACGGCATCTACATCATCGATTTGGGGCGCACCGCGCGTCTCTATAAGGAAGCCGCACAGTTCACGACCAACACCGCCGCACAGGGGGGCACGTTCCTGTTCGTGGGCACCAAGCGCCAGGCGCAGGATGCCATTGCGGAAGAGGCACAACGCTGCGGGATGTTCTTTGTCAACCAGCGGTGGCTCGGCGGCCTGCTGACCAACTTCTCCACCATCCAGCGGTCGCTCGGACGGTTGCGGGAACTGGAAGCGATGACCACCGACGGGCGGTACGATACGCTCTCGAAGAAGGAAATTGCACGGCTCGACAAGGAGCGCCGCAAGCTCTCCAAGAACCTCGACGGCATCCGCGGCATGAGCCGGCTGCCCGACGCACTGTTCATCGTGGACACGCGCAACGAACAGATCGCGGTGGACGAAGCGCGCAAGCTCAAGATTCCGGTGATCGGCGTGGTTGATACCAACTGCGACCCCGATCAGGTGGACTACGTGATTCCGGGCAATGACGACGCGCTGCGGTCGATTCGGCTGTTCGCGGCCGGCATCGCCGATGCGATCCTCGCGGGTCGCGGGATTGCCGAGTCGGCGTCGGCCGAAGAGATGCCGGCCGCACCGGTCAAGCCGGCGGCCATCGAAGCGCCTGCCGTCGCCCCTTCTCCGTCGGCGTAGGACGCGCGGCAATCTGCGTCGCTGCGGACTGCGGCGAGCCGCCGTGCGGCAGCGAGGCGCGACGCGATTTTTTTCATGTCAGGAAGCGCCGGCCGGCCTGGGCCGGCGTTTCTATTTGGTGTACTCCCAGGTGAGGATGAATGATGTCCGTTGAAATCAGCGCAAAGTTGGTGAAGACCCTCCGCGACCAGACCGGCGCGGGCATGATGGAGTGCAAGGCGGCTTTGGTGGAGTCGGGCGGCGATCTCGACGCGGCGCTGACCGTGCTGCGCAAGCGCGGCCTGGCGCAGGCCGCCAAGAAGATGGGCCGATCGACGTCAGAAGGCGTCATCAACTCGTACATTCACATGGGCGGCAAGATTGGCGTGCTCGTGGAGGTCAATTGCGAGTCGGACTTCGTGGCCCGCACAGACGACTTCCAGGCGCTGGTGAAGGAAGTGGCGATGCACATCGCCGCCGCCAGTCCCCTGTACGCCAGGCGCGAGGACGTGCCGGCCGAGGTGCTTGACCGCGAGCGCGCCATCTACCGCGCCCAGATGGAAAGTTCCGGCAAACCCGCGAATGTGATCGAGAAGATCATCGAGGGGAAGGTCGGCGCCTACTACGAGCAGTTCGTGCTGCTCGATCAGCCGTCGATTCGCGACCCGAAGGTGACCATCGGCCAGGTGGTGACTGCGGCGATCGCCAAGCTCGGCGAAAACGTGGCGATTCCGCGCTTCGCGCGCTTCAAACTCGGCGAGCAATAGCGGGCTTTCTCGTTCCGCGCAGCCTCAGTTCGCACGGCCCCAGTACCTGCGGCCTCAATTGAGGGTGGAGGATGGAGGGATTGAGGATGGGAACTGTCGGATAGTGCGATGGGTCAATCCCATCCCTCAATCCCATCCCTCAATCGCTCAATCTCACAATTCAACAATCCCACAATTCAACAATCCCTCAATTTCACGATCGCGCAATTGCCATCCTCAATCCGCCATCCGTTCCATTCCGATCCTCAATCCCTCCATCCTCAATCCTCAATAGGGGCATCGATAATTGGGGCATCGGTGAATTGCCGCAGCTATAATCTGTACCCGTGCCCTCCACTCCCGCATATACGCGCGTGCTCCTCAAGCTCTCCGGCGAAGCGCTCATGGGCGAACAGCCGTTCGGCATCGACCCGGCGGTCGCCACACAGATCGCGCAGGAGATCGGCGATGTGCAGGCGATGGGCGTGCAGATCGGGGTGGTCATCGGCGGCGGCAACCTGTTCCGCGGGCTGGCGGCCAGCGCCAAGGGCATGGACCGCGCCACCGCCGACTACATGGGCATGCTCGCCACGGTGATTAACGCCCTGGCGCTGCAGGATGCGCTGGAAAAAATTGGCGTCACCACGCGTGTGGCCGCGGCCATTGAAATGCGGGCCGTGGCCGAACCGTTCATCCGGCGCCGGGCCCTCCGGCACCTGGAAAAAGGCCGAGTCGTGGTCTTTGCCGCCGGCACCGGCAACCCGTACTTCACCACCGATACCGCTGCCGCGCTGCGCGCGATGGAAATGCGTTCAGAGGTCATTCTCAAGGGCACCAAAGTGGACGGCATCTACACCGCCGACCCGATGACCACGCCCACCGCCACCCGGTACGACTCGCTCTCCTATCTGGAAGTGCTCGAGCGCGGCCTCAAGGTGATGGACGCCACCGCCATCTCCCTCTGCATGGACAACAAACTGCCCATCATCGTCTTTCGCCTGCGCGATGCGGGCAACCTGCGCCGGGTCATCATGGGGGAACCTGTGGGCACCGTGGTGCGCGCCTAGCTGATTCGTCGTTCTCTCTGGAGCCTTGCATGGACGTGACCGACCTCAAAGAACTGTATGCCGAAGTCAACGCGCGGATGGACGGCACGATCGAACACGTGCGGAAGGAGTTGGCCGGGCTGCGCACCGGACGTGCGTCGATCTCGATCCTCGATCCCGTGCAGGTGGAGGCCTACGGGTCCCTGGTGCCCCTCAACCAGGTGGCGCAGCTGTCGGTGCCCGAGCCCTCGCTGATTGTCGCGCAGCCGTTCGATCCGTCGCTGCTGTCGGCGATTGAACGCGCGGTGCAGAAAAGCAACCTCGGGCTGAACCCCGCCTCGGATGGCAAGATCATCCGCATCCCGATTCCGTCGCTGACCGAGGAACGCCGCAAGGAAATGTCGCGGCTCATGCACAAGTACACCGAAGAAGGCCGCAACGCCGTGCGCCAGATTCGCCGGGATGCGAACGACAAGCTGAAGAAGTTCCTCAAGGACCACGCCATCTCGGAAGATGACGAGCGCCGCGGCCTCGACGATGTCCAGGGCATCACCGATCAGAAGATCGGCCTCATCGACGAGTTGCAGAAGAAGAAAGACCTCGACCTGCTCGGCAAGTAGCCGTGGCCACGTACTTCACCCACCTCGAATGCTCGGTACCCTGCGGGGCGCCGCTGGCCGACCCGCGCACGGTGCAGCACCTGTGCGAGTGCGGCATGCCGTTGCTGGCCCGGTATGATCTGACGCGCGCACGCGCCTGGTCGCGCGCGTCGCTGGCCGGCCGCGAGGCGTCCATGTGGCGCTATCGCGAGCTGATGCCGCTCTTCGATGACGAAACGCCGGTGACCCTGGGCGAAGGGTGGACGCCGATGATTGCGGCCACACGGCTCGGTGAAACGCTGGGCCTCTCCCAACTCTTCATCAAGGACGAGTCGCTCAACCCGACCAACTCATTCAAGGCCCGGGGACTCTCGGCGGCGGTGACCCGCGCGCACTATCTGGGCGCCACCGTGCTGTCGATTCCCACGGCCGGCAACGCCGGCAACGCCATGGCGGCGTACGCCGCGCGCGCCGGCATGCAAGCCCGTGTCTTCATGCCGCGCGACGTGAAGCTCCCGTTCATCCGTGAATGTGAACTCTACGGCGCGCACGTGACCCTGGTGGATGGCCTGATTACCGACGCCGGACGCATCGCGGCCGAAACCGGAATACCGCTGGGATGGTACGACGTGTCCACCCTGAAGGAGCCGTACCGCATCGAAGGCAAGAAGACGATGGGCTACGAGGTGGCGGAACAGTTCGGCTGGGAATTGCCCGACTGGATCATCTACCCCACCGGTGGCGGCACGGGCATGGTCGGCATGTGGAAGGCCTTTGCCGAGATGTCGGCACTCGGCTGGATCGATCCGGTGAAGCGACCGAAGATGGTGACCGTGCAGGCCACCGGGTGCGCTCCCATCATCCGCGCGTTCGACGCCGGCACCGAGAAGGCCGCGCCATGGGAAAACGCGCACACGGTGGCCGACGGCCTGCGGGTGCCCCGCGCCATCGGTGATTTCCTCGTGCTGCGGGCGGTGCGCGAAAGTGGCGGCGCCGCCGTCGCGGTCTCCGACGCGGACATGGTCACCGGCATGCGCGACATTGGGCGGCTTGAGGGCGTGAGCGCGGCACCCGAAGGCGGCGCGGCGCTGCACGCGCTCCGCACGCTGATTGCATCGGGACGCGTGCAGCCTGACGACCGCGTGGTGGTGTTTAATACCGGCGGCGCCCTCAAATACCTCGACGTGCTCGAGAACCACTGATGATCGGCGTGCTGTTCACGGGCGGCACGATTTCGATGCGGATCGACCCGGCCACCGGCGCCGCGGTGCCCGCCCTGGGCGCAACGGAGATTCTGGCGCAGGTCCCACAACTGGCCGGCGTCGCCGACCTGGTCACCGAAGACTTTTCGCGCCTGCCCGGCCCCCACGTCACGCCTGAACAGATGTGGCGCCTGGCGCGCCGCGCCGCCGCCTGGCTGGAACGGCCTGACATCGACGGCCTGGTCATCACACACGGCACCGACACCATCGAAGAAACCGCGTACCTGCTCGACCTGGTGCTGACCTCTGACAAACCCGTGGTGCTTGTGGGCGCCATGCGCACCGTCTCGGACCCGAGTTGGGACGGGCCAGCCAATCTCCTCGCGGCCACGCGCGTCGCGGCGTCACCGGGGGCGCGGCACCAGGGCGTCCTCGTGGTGATGGACGATCAGATCATCACGGCCCGCGATGTGCGGAAGATCCACACAGAGGCGTCCAGTGCATTTGCCGCGCCGGAATTTGGCCCGCTCGGGGTGGTCGATGGCCGTTCGGTCATCTTCCGTCGTCAGCTCTGCCGGCGGCCCGACTGGCGCGACGACCGCGCGGATGCCGGGCTGCGCGTCGGCCGTCTTGAGACGCGTGTCGGCCTGCTGCAGGCCTACACCGGTATTCCCGCGTCGGTCCTCGATGCGCACGCCGCTGGCGAGACGCAGGGATTGGCCGTGATCGCGTTCGGGCGCGGCAACGTGCCACCGGCGCTGGTGCCCGCCATCGCCGCGGCCGTGGACCGCGGCGTTCTGGTCACAGTCTCGTCACGATGCCTGTCTGGACGGGTGTCTGCGCGATACGGGTATGACGGCGGCGGGCTGCAACTCGCCAACGCCGGCGCATTGCTCGTGGGCGAACTCTCTGGCGCCAAGGCCCGGCTGCTTCAGATGGTGGCGCTGGGCGGTACGCGAAATCGCCCCGAGGCCGTCACGATCGTTCAGACGACGACGGCGTGAGTGCGGATGCGAGGGCCGCGCGCTTGATCCGCACGCGACGCTTGTTCCACAACGGGTAGATCCACATCCACATCCCGCTGCCCCACAGAAACAACAGCACCAGCGCCGACGGCAGCACGATCCCCAGTTTCACCCAGTCACCAAAAATCGAGCCGTCGTGGATGGTCTCGATCCAGTCGCTGCGACGATACGCCACCTGCATGACACGACCGGTGCCCAGGTCCACCTGCACCTCGTAGTCGTTGTGGAGGGTCGCCTTGGCCACACCACGGTCGGGCCGCACGTCGAGGCGCTTGATGTCGTCCCAGCCGTGCACGGCCACGTGAGGATGGGCGTGGTCGCTGATCGCCTTCAGAATGCCGCTGAACTCGATGACCGGCGCCTTCGTGGACCCGCGCTGCTCCACCGGCTGCACCCAGGCCCAGTGCTTCTTCATCTGCAGCAACAGGCCAGACGCGATCACAAACAGAAGGGGGATCGCGATGGCGGCGGCTCCCCAGTAGTGCAGTCTTCGGTTCAGAACGTTGCCGTGCATGCGTGTGGAGTGATCCTAGGCAGCGGGCCCGACCTACTACCAGCGGCCGTAGAAGCCCTGAACGCGGAACATCGCTCAGTCGCCGAAGCAGATTCCGACGTGTTTGGCGGTGCGCACAATGTCTGAATCCGACGGCACATTGCGCGTCCGGCCTACGACATGTTCGATCGGGATCGCCACGACATTGGGCGGGTGCAACGCCGTCATCACGCCAAACCGGCCCTGTTGGAGCAACTCCACGGCGTAGCTGCCGAAGCGCGTGGCCAGGACCCGATCGTAACTGGTCGGCGACCCTCCGCGCTGCAGGTGCCCGAGTACCACATGGCGGCACTCTTTGTCGGTCAACGGCTCGAGCGCGCGCGCGATTTGCTCGCCCACTCCACCAAGGCGCTCCATCCGATCTTCGGTCGCGGCCGCCTTGATGGTCACCGCGCCTCCAGACGGAAACGCCCCTTCGGCGGCGACCACAATGCTGAACCTCGCGCCCCACCGCTCACGCGCGCGGATGTGTTCGGCCACGCGCTCGAGGCTGTAGGGCAACTCGGGAATCAGCACCACGTCGGCCCCACCGGCGATGCCCGAGTGCAGCGCAATCCATCCGGCGTAACGCCCCATGACTTCGACGACCATCACGCGGTGGTGGGCTTCGGCCGTCGAGTGCAGGCGGTCGATCGCATCCGTGGCAAACGCGACGGCCGTATCAAACCCGAAGGTCATTGTCGTTTCGACGATGTCGTTGTCGATGGTTTTCGGGACGCCGACCATCGGCACGCCGCGTTTCTGCAGTTCGTAGGCAATGGCGAGGGTGCCGTCACCCCCGATGACCACGAGCGCATCGAGACCGAGTTTGTGAAAGTTTTCCACACAGCGGGCGGAATAGTCGGCCGACCCGGCGCCGGTCGTCACCGGGTAGACAAACGGATTGCCACGGTTGGTGGTGCCGAGAATGGTGCCGCCGAGACGAAGAATCCCCGTGACATCGCGCGGGGTCAGGGGGCGAGACCGTTCAGGAAAGATCAGACCGTCAAAGCTGTCCTCGAGCCCGATGCACTCGATGTCGGCGTTGGTCGCAGATTTGACGACCGCCCGAATCACGGCGTTGAGTCCGGGCGCGTCGCCGCCGCCCGTGAGAATCCCAATACGGCGTACTGCTGAAATCATGGGGATGCGGTGCGGAATCAGTCGAGGTCGAAATCGCGGGTGGGTTTGGTGATGGGTTCGTCGCGCGCCTGCTTGAGGGCGTCTTCGAATCGTTTGGCGAGGGCATCGCCGCGCGTCCGTTCGGCCACCACGGACTTCTGGAACAGGGTCTCCCGGCGCGCATGCTCCTGCGCCAGAATATCGTGCGCGTCGTCAAGTTTCGGCTTGTCGGCGCGCTCCGACTCCACGTGTCGCACCACACGCGTGAGCCCCTGGTCGACGACGAGCGTGCTGTGGCAGCAGGGACAGGTCACCTCGAATTCAGTGGGCAGGAGGCTCATCGGACTATCATACGGCCGTGGACCTCCGAGTCGTCACGTACAACATCCATCGGTCGCGCGGCATGGACCGCCGGACGCGGCCCGAGCGGATTGCCGACGTGCTGGCCTCGCTCGAGGCCGACGTCATCGCGCTGCAGGAAGTGATCGGCCCCAGCGGCACCGGCGCGGGCCATGCCGAAATCATCGGCGCCGCCCTGGGCATGGGATGGATCATGGCCCCCGTGCGCGAGTTGAGGCACCACCAGTTCGGCAATGTGATCCTCAGCCGGTTTCCGATGTGGGATCACTCCCAGTACGATCTGTCGTGGAAGACGTGTGAGCCGCGCGGCGCCCAGCGCGTGGCCGTGGACGTCGGCCAGGGAACGCTGCAGGTCTACAACACCCACCTGGGCACCGCGTTGCTGGAGCGGCGCTACCAGGCGACACGGCTGGCCTCGTGGGTGGATGACCGGAAGGTGCAGGGGCCCAAGCTGCTGTTTGGCGACTTTAATGAGTGGTCGCGCGCCCTGGCCACCGACATCCTGGCCAAGCGGCTCCAGAGCATCGACCTGTTTCCGTACCTCAAGCGCCGACGTACCTACCCCGGGTTTTTCCCGCTGCTCCACCTGGACCACATCTACTACCAGGGCGAAATCGAGGTCAGGGCGATCTCGCTGCCGCGCACGCGCCTCGCCAAGATGGCATCTGACCACCTGCCGCTTGTGGCCGACCTCCGCGTCAGACTGTAAAGCGTCAGACGGTAAACTTGACGATGTGGTATCTATATGATATCACTTCGCAATCGGAGGCGATATGATTCGTGAGAAGTTGCGGTCGACGTTGTCTGGCTGGTTGATGGTTCCGGTGATTGTGGTGGGGTCAGGGGTGTCCCTGTGGGGCCTGATCACCTCGATCGACACAGGCGGCGGCACCCCGGAGATTGTGGGGTGGGCTGCTGCGCTCGTGGTGGTCTCGGTGGCCTGGGGCGGCTTCTTCGTGGTGAACCCGAACGAGGCGAAGGTGCTGACGCTGTTCGGCCGGTACTGGGGCAGCATCAAGCGCGACGGGTTTCACTGGGCGAATCCCCTGCTGACCAAGCGGCACATTTCCCTGCGCGTGCGGAACTTCGAGAGTTCGCAGCTCAAGGTCAATGACCTGGAGGGCAATCCCGTGGAAATTGCTGCCGTGGTCGTGTGGCGGGTGACCGAGACGGCCGAGGCGTGTTTCGAGGTGGACAACTACGAGCACTACGTGAAAGTGCAGACCGAGGCGGCCGTGCGTAACCTCGCGACGCAATATCCGTATGACGCGTATGAGGACCATCACAAGTCACTGCGCGGCAACACGCTCGAGATTGCCGAACAACTGAAGACTGAGGTGCAGGAACGGTTGTCGAAGGCCGGCGTGGAGGCGATGGAAGCGCGGATCAATCATCTGGCCTACGCGCCGGAAATTGCGTCGGCCATGCTCCAGCGCCAGCAGGCGGGAGCGATCATCGCGGCCCGTCAGCGCATTGTGGAAGGCGCCGTGGGAATGGTCGAAATGGCGCTGGACCTGTTGTCCAAACGCGACGTGGTCGAACTCGACAACGACCGCAAGGCCGCCATGGTGAGCAATCTGCTGGTGGTGCTCTGCGGAGACCGCAACACGCAGCCCGTCATCAACGCGGGCACGATTTATCAGTGACGGCTGGAGACCCATGGCCGACCGCAAGCCGTTCCTGCTGCGCATCGATCGCCAGGTGCTGGACGCACTTCAGCGCTGGGCGAACGACGACCTGCGCAGCCTGAACGGACAGATAGAGTTTGTCCTCCGGAAGGCGCTGGCCGAGGCCAAGCGTCTCCCGGAATCGAATCGCCCCTAGCCTTCTTCTTCGAAGTCCGGCTGTGCGATCGGGGCGTGGCGCGTCGAGGGGCGCAGGGCTTCGCGGTGATCGAACACCGGCAGGCCGGCGACGTGGATCGGCACCTGGCAGGCTTCGGCCTTGTGGGTGATGACGACCGTGATCGGGCTGCCCTCCACGCCATGTCGAAACCCTGCGACACAGCCACAGGCCATGCGCGCGGCAGCCAGGGGAACGGACTCGGGAACCACGGCCACTTACTGCCCTTCCGCCGTTCGGGGCACAAACAGTCGCTTGATGCGTCCTTCGAACCAGTCGAGCGACTGGGTCCCGGTCAACTTGTAGTCGACCGAGCCGTCGGCACGGATGAACCAGGAGATCGGCAACGGGTTGGCGCCGTAGTGCTCCTGCAACTCATCGTGCCCCAGGCCCACGAGCACCGGGTAGTTCATCTTGAACTCGGCGGCAAAGGGGCGCAGGTCCTCAGGCTTGTCATCCACGGAAATCCCCAGCACGATGAAGTGCTGCGCCTTGTACTTCTCGACCAGCTGAATAAACGCGGGGATCTCGTGTTTGCAGGGGCCACACCAGGTGGCCCAGAAATTGATGATCATCGGGCGGCCCTTGAAGTCGGCCAGACGCACGTCGAGGCCGTTCATGTCCTTCAGGGTGTAGTCGAGTTTGGCCATCTCCACGCCTTCGGGCGGGGTGGCGGCGTCGTCGTGGTCATCCATGGTGCAGCCCAAGGGCCACACGGCCAGGGTGGCGGCCAGGCCCAGCGCGACGGTCCAGCGGGCGACCCAGAGCGTACTGCGTTTCATTCCCTCCACCTTATCGCGACCAGCGCGGTGGCCACAAGTCACCGTCGGGTCACATGGGGGCTGTCCACGAAAGACGACGAGGAGCCATCACCACGCAGGGTTTTGCAGGGGTCTCTCAAGGCATGACCTTTGCTGTCGCATGGCACCAGCCACGAATGGCGGCCGATTCTTGAGACAGCCAGTCGTCCGCATCCGGTCGGGGACCGGGGCCGTAAGCTGAAGAGAGAGTGTGTAAGAATCGAACGTGTTCGCCGACTTGATTCCCGAGGTACCCCTATGTTGATGCGCCGTTCGCGCATGACGACTGTCCTGTTTCTGTCCTTGGCGGTCCTGACGATCGGACTGGCGCCCGCTGTTGCGGCGGCGCAAACCCCGTACGTGCCTTACTTCGGCAAAAACCGCGTCAAATACGACAAGTTCGACTGGCACATCTACGAGACTGAACACTTCGAGATTTATTTCTACCCGGAGATCGAGCCGCACCTTGAGCGGATCACTGGGTATCTCGAAAGCGCGTATGTGCGCATCAGCTCGGAGCTCAAACACGACCTCGCGTCGCGGGCCAAAGTGGTCCTGTTCAAGACGCAGAGCGAATTCCAGCAACAGGACATTTCGGGCGGCGAACTGCCCGAAGGCGTCCTGGCGTTTGCCGAGCCGTACCGCGATCGGCTGGTGCTGCCGATCGACGAACCGCCCGACCAGCTGTACCGGCTCATCACGCATGAGCTGACCCACATTTTCGAGTTCGACGTCATTCCGCGGGGGCTGTTGGGGTCGGGCATCCCGCTCTGGGTGGATGAAGGCCTGGCCAACTACATGGCTGGGTACTGGAACGTGCTGGACCTGATGCAGGTGCGCGACGCCGCGCTGTCGGACAACGTGCCGCGCATGAGCGAGTTCGAGAGCCAGCCGCTCTCGGGCCGTTTGCCGTATTCGATGGGTCACGCGGCATTTGAGTTCATCTCGAGCCGGTGGGGTCAGGACGGGCTTCGTGCGTATCTGTTCTCGCTGCGCAAGAACGTGATTGGTGGCGGCGAAAGTGCATTTGAAGAAGCCCTGCGCCTGAAGCCCGAGGAATTTGACGAGCAGTTCGATCGCTACATCAAGGAGCGCTTCAAGCCGTTCCGCGACAAGGAGCGCCCGGCCGACTACGGCCGCGACATCGCTCCGCGCCGCGATCGGACGGAGTACGTGTCGGTGCTGTCGATTGAGCCCTCCCCCATCGGCGACGTCATCGCTGCGGTGGTGGGCAACACGCGCGATCAGGAACTCGACATCATCCTGCTCTCCGCGAAGGACGGCCAGTTCGTCCGCAACCTGACGAAAGGCTTCGACAAGGATCGTGGCTTTGAGTACATCTCGACGGCCGGGGGACTGCGTGGCAATCTGGTGCCGTGGATCGCGTGGTCGCCCAAGGCCGATCGTCTCGCGTATTTTGCCCGCACCGAGAAGTCCAAGACGCTGGTGATCCAGGACGTGGTCAGCGGCCGCACGGTGCAGAAACTGGCCCTCAATTCCGTCGATGGGCCTGAATCACCTGCGTTCAGCCCCGATGGCGCGCGCGTGGCGTTTTCGGGTCTTCAGGGCGCGACCGGCGACATTTTCGTCGTGGATCTGGCGACCGGCCAGATCACCAATGCCACCAAGGATGCGTTTGCTGACTACGCGCCGACCTTCGCGCCCGACGGGCGTTCGCTGGTGTATACGGCCCGCATCAGCGGTAACGACAAACTGTTCCGCGTCAGCCTTGATGGGGGCGAGAAGACCCAGCTCACGTTCGGCACCCACGACGACACGGGCGCGAAGTTTCTGGATGCCAAGACTGTGGTGTTCACGTCCACGGCCACCGACCCGGCGGTCATGCTCACGCCAGAGGTCGCCAAGAACGGCAATATCCCGAACGTGTGGTCGCTTGACGTGACCAGCGGCGAACTGAAGCAGTGGACCGACGCCGCCACCGGCAACGTCTCGCCGGTGCCGCTGCCTGAAGGCAGCGCAATGCGAGTGGCCTTCGTATCGTACAACAAGGGCGTGAACGGCATCCACATCATCACTCGCGAGAAGCCGCTCCTCACCGTGCCGTCGTCGGACTTCGGTGCACCGGCGCCGATCGTGGACTTTCAACCGCCGATGAGCCACACGCTCCTCAAGCAGAACATGCACCGTAAGGGCACATTCGAGAAGATGACGCTCGACGGACGTCCCCCGGTGAACCTCGGCGTGACGAGCGGCGGCGACCTGTTCGGCGGCACGCAAATCAGCTTCAGCGACGTGCTGGGCGGCAAGCAGGTCAACTTCTTCGCCGCGTCCGTCTCGCAGTACCGCACCCTGTCGTTGTCCTACATCAACATCGAGAGCCGGCTGCAGTACGCGCTGCAGGCGTTTTCGCAGGATACGTTTTTCTACGGTCAGCTCGACGGGTACCTCTACCAGCAGGGGCTCACGCCGTTCATCGACCGCGACCTGGCCCAGGCCGTGCGCACGCAACGCGGCATGACGGCGTTCGGCATCTATCCGTTCAACCGGTACTCGCGCGTGGAGTTGTCGGGTGGATACGTGTATCTCCGCGAGCGTTATGAGGACCCGGCCCTGCAGCAGATCTCGGAAGACTTCCAGGAGCAGAACTTCGGGACGCAGTTGTTCCAGTCGGGCCACATGGTGCCGCTGGGCCTGACCTATGTGCACGAGACCACGGTGTTCCGCGAGTACGGTCCCGTGGCGGGCAAGACCGCCAGCATTGGTGTGTCGTGGTCACCCAAGTTCAGCAAATCGCTTTCGCGACGCACGGTGGACGTGGATGCGCGCTACTACAAACGGCTGGGCGTCAACGGCGTCCTGGCGTTTCGCGCACGCGGCCTGCAGAGCTGGGGCGACAACCCCGAGTTCCTGCCGTTTGGCGGCAACTCCGAGATGCGTGGCTACGAGTACCTGGAGTTCCTGGGACACAAGGCGTTCTTCGGCAACGTGGAACTCCGCATTCCGCTGATCGAGGCGATGCTCACCCCCCTTGGCGTACTCGGCGGCGTCCGCGGCACGTTGTTCTTCAATGTGGGCGGCGCCGGCATCAACGGGCAGTCGTTTAGTCCCTGGACCAGCGACCAGGAACTGGTGACACCCCTGCTGGGCTATGAATTCGACCCGGTTGCGGGCATCTACAACCCGGTGTTCGACACCAATACTTATGTGGTCTCGGGCTTCCGGTTGAAAGACGCACGCGCGTCCTACGGCATCGGCCTGCAGAGCTTCCTGCTCGGCTTCCCGATGCACTTTGACTGGTCGTGGAAGACGATGTTCAACAAGGACTACGAGAACCTGATCTTTGCGGCCGACGGCGGCAGTTCGGTGTTCCGCAAGAGAAAGTTCTCGTTCTGGATCGGCTACGATTTTTAGAATGACCAGTCCCGCCGCGTCCTACACCGAGATGGTGCAGGTCGTGTTGCCCAATGATGCGAACCCGCTGGGGTTCATTCTGGGCGGCACGGTCATGCACCTGATCGACATCGCCGGCGCCATTGCCTGCCATCGCCACACGCGCAGCCTGCTGGTGACGGCGGCCGTTGACGGGTTGCAGTTCCTGCATCCCATCAAGGTGGGCGACCTGATCATTCTGCAGGCGCGGGTCACGGCGGCCTGGAAGACCTCACTTGAAGTGGAGGTCGAGGTGTTTTCTGAAGAAACCCTCACCGGTACCCGTCGCATGACCAGCCGCGCGTATCTCACGTTTGTCGCCATCAATCGTGACGGTGGTCGTGTGCCCATTCCGGCCCTGACACTCTCGACCGACGCCGAACGCCAGAAAGCGGTTGAAGCCGAAGAACGGCGCCAGGCCAGGCTCAAGGCCAAGCAACGGCTGGCGCACTGATGGGGCGCCGATCTGGGTTTTTGCGTTACACGTTGCGGAGGCGAATGCGTGTGACCGCGTGCGCGGGGCCCTTTTCGAAGACCAGGCGGGCGCGGTCGCGCGTGGGCCGGATGTTCTCGCGCAGGTTCACGCCGTTGATGGTGCGCCAGATGTCCTGCGCGGTGTCAATGGCCTGCGCGTCTGTGAGGCTGGCATAACGATGAAAGTACGAACGCGGATCCCGGAAGACCGTCTCGCGCAGGGCCTGGAACCGCGCCACATACCATGCCTCGATATCCGCTTCGGCGGCGTCGATGTAAATCGAAAAATCAAAGAAGTCCGACACGAACACCCGCGCCGGTTTGCCGGGCTGTCCATCCCCCGTCTGCAACACGTTCAACCCTTCGACGATCACGATGTCCGGCCGATCCACGACCTGGAATTCGCCGGGGACGATGTCGTAGGCCTGATGCGAGTAGACGGGCGCGTGCACGGCGCCTGCGGCCGCCTTGACGTCGGCCATGAACTGCACCAGTTTCCTGACGTCGTAGCTGTCGGGGAATCCCTTGCGATGCAGGAGCCCTCGCGCCTCAAGGTCGCGGTTGGACCGCAGAAATCCGTCGGTCGTGACCAAGTCAACGCGGGGGTGATTGGTCCAGCGCGCGAGCAAGGCGCGGAGGATGCGGGCAAACGTACTCTTGCCCACCGCCACGCTGCCGGCCACACCAATCACGTACGGCGGCGGCGCGTGGTCGGTGCCAAGAAACGTGTCGGTGGCCGTATGCAGCATCTGCGTGGCGCTGACGTGGAGATTCAGCAGCCGCGACAGTGGCAGGTAGATGGTCTCGACTTCGTCGAGCGAGATGCGCTCGTTGAGCCCCTGCAGTTCGGCGAGGTCAGCCTCGCTCAATGTCAGCGGCGTGGAAACCCGGAGGGCCGCCCACGATCCGCGGTCAAAGTCGAGGTACGGCGACGCCACCTATTTGCGGTAGTACGCCGCGTTCTCTTCGATGAAGCTCTTCCACTTGTCCGGGGTTTCGTCGAGCGCGAAGATCGCCTCCACCGGGCACGCCGGCACACACGCGCCGCAATCGATACACTCGTCGGGATGGATATACAGAATCTTGGTGGTCTCGTAGTCCGGTTCGTCCTTGCGCGGGTGAATGCAATCGACCGGGCACACGTCGACACAGGCCGTGTCCTTGGTGCCGATGCAGGGCTCGGTAATGATGTACGCCATATGCGGGCTATTTTACATGTACCGGCGGGCGCGCTGGCAGCCATCGTGACCCTCTTGGCCGTGGCCGTGACGTCCTGTGGCGGGGGCTCGTCGGTTCCCTCCGAGCCCACGCCACCCACGGGCCCACCGTCGGTGACCAATACGATCACGATCCTGGCGTCGGGCGCCACGCCCCAGAACATCCAGATTGCGGCGGGCACCCGGGTGCTATTCGTCAACAACGACTCGCGGGCACACAACATGTCGAGCGACCCCCACCCGGAACACACCGACTGCCCCGAACTCAATTTGATTGGCCTGCTGGCGCCAGGCCAGAGCCGCGAAACGGGCAATCTCAACAGCGCCCGCACGTGCCGGTTTCACGACCATGACCTGCCGTCCGACACCAGGCTCCAAGGCCGAATCATTATCCAGTAGCGGTGACTTCAACGGCCCCGGGCCCGGGGATGGCCGAAAACCAATCGGCGCCATCCCGGTGGCGGTACTCGCGGTGGTACTTCGCGAGCCACGTCGCGCCAAAGCGTTCCGCGTCTGCCGCGGCTACCAAGGCCCAGACGCTGCCGCCAAAGCCCGCACCGAACGCCGATGCGGCGAATGCGCCCTCCTCGTAGGCCATCCCGACCAGCGCCACGGTTTCCGGGATCTGATTGCCCAGCAAGGCCTCGGCGTCCTCCTGCGAGGCCCGCGCCAAACTGTGCAATTGCGTGAAATCCATGTCGGCAAACGCCGTCGCGGCCCGAGGCACCCGTGCAGTTTCGTGCACAAACTGCGTCAGCCGTCGGCTGAGGTCTGCGTGCGTGAATCCCGGCAGGTCCGATCGCCGGATGGCCTCCCGGAGCTGCCCTTCCGCATCGGCATGGCGGTCCAGCGCGGCCGCAAGCGAGACCGCAGACTCGGCGGGGTTCGTGGCGTTCGAGATCGCCACCAGTGCCCGCACCGCCAGCGAGGCGCGGTTGTACCGCTCCCGGACACTGCCGGCCTTGTCCGCGTGCACACCGCTCGAGGCAACGACAAAACGCCAGGACTCGGGCATGGGCGCCACGCCGTGAGCCCGCACCGGGATGAAACTGTAGTGACTCACCACACCGGGCCGGCACGCCAGGATCGCGGTGTGGTCCTGACTGCCCCCGTGGGTGCCCACGCCAAGCGTCCCTTCCAGTGACTTGTAGGGCAGCCCGTTTTCCACGCACCCCAGATACCAGGCCAGGTCCTCGACCGAACCAATCACGCGCCGCCAGTCGTCGCGGCCCTCGAGACCGCCTCGTCGAATCAAGGCCAGCGCAATGCCCACCACAAGCGCGCTCGAACTGCTCAGGCCTGCCGCACGTGGCAAATCACTGGCGAAGGCGATGTCCATCCCGAGCCGTGCCCCCGGAAAGTCCCTGGCCAGGCGCCGAGCCGTCACCGCGACGTAGTTGGCCCACCCCCGCCACACGCGCCCGGAGTCGAGAATGTCGATGAGCGCCACATCACCATGACGCGCGTCAGTCACGCGCACCCGGTCATCGGTCCGGGGCCCACCGACCACGGCAAAGCCTCGAGGCACCGCGGCCAGCAGCGAGCGCCCACCGGCGTAGTCGGTATGTTTGCCGAAGATCTCAATGCGGCCGGGCACCGACCAGTGCCACGCGGGTTGCGCGCCGGTCTCGCGCACAAATTCCGCCGAGGCGCGCTCGAGCCAGACGGCGCGCCCCTGAGCCGCGTCCGCGTCATAACCCGCGGCTTGAAGACGGGCCACCAGATCCGGGGTCATGGACGCGGCTCCACAATTGCCAGTCGAGCGACCACGGTGTGCACGTCCGTGCGACTCGACAGGTCGAGTACCGGCCCGGTGGCCGGCAGGCCGCGAAAGACCACGCCGCGACGCATCGCGAGACGCACGGCCAGGGGCAACTCGAATTCGCCTCGTGGCGACGCGTCCACATCGCGACAGGCCGCCAACAGCCGTGCGTCCCCGCGCCAGCAGTTCATGCTGATGAGCGCGCGTGGCCCTGCGGCGTCGATCGCCGCCTGGCCCGGTTTTTCCACGATGTCCGCAAGCGTCCCGTCGGGGTGCAGGCTCACCAAGGCGAACGCGGCCATGCGCTCTGCAGGAATCTCGCTCGACTGGACCAGTTCGTCTTTCTCGTACACGGGCAGCGCGGGGCCATCGGCGAGCCGCAGCGCCCGCAACGTGCCGGCGCCATACAGATTGTCTGCATTGAGTACGACAAACGGCCGGGGCCCCACCCAGGCCGCAGCGGCCGCCACCGCGTCGGCCGTGCCCAGGGGCTTCGACTGCGCAACAAACGTCAGGGCCAGGCGCCTGGGACGCCCTGCACCCCGGTAGTACGCGCGCACCGGATCTGGGACGTCCCCTTCGGGCGCAACAATCAGCGCGACGCGCGTAAAACCCGCATCAGCCAGGTCGCTCAGGACGTAGTCGAGGAACGGGCGGGCTCGCGCGCCCGGGCCTGACATCGGCATCATGCCTTTCAGACCTGCCTCGGCCGCGGCCTGCTGGTCGGCATTCAGCGACGCGCCATTGCTCGTGGCTTCCCGCATGCGGCGGCCCAGGCCGCGAGCGAGGACGAGGGCTACGACGTCTTCCACAACCGCGGCAGGAGGCGCCAAAGGGTGACACCACTGGCGGCGAACAACAGTGCCGCCACCGTGGCCGAGGTCGTGTGGCCGAGGAGGAAGTGGCCGGTGCCAAACAGGGCGCTGTAGGTGAACACGCATCCGGCCGCCCAGCCCTGGAACGCATCATTGAGGCGATCCATGGGCGCGAGATTGCCGCATTGTGCCCGCACATGGGCCCATCCAGGCCCGGCGGGACGCGCCAGCCGGTAGAACCCGCGCAGCGTCTCGGGGTCGGTGGGCTTCGCAAAAAATGCCACCGCCATCCAGACAGTGGTCGTGGTCACGACCGTCGCGATGAGCGTGACGTGGCTGGGCCAGTTCATGCCTTGGCGCTCGGCGGCGAAGACGACCAGCGCCAGCACGAACGAACTGACCATCGCCGCAATCTCGCTCCACGCATTGACGCGCCACCAGAACCAGCGCAGCAGATACAACAGCCCGGTGCCGGCGCCGATCGACAGCAGCAGGTTGAAACTGCCACGCGCCGACTCGAGCACCAGCGTCACCAGAGCGGCCGCCACCATCAACAGCGCCGTCACAACTCTGCCTGTCATGACGTAGTGCGCTTCTGATTCGCCGGGCCGAAGAAAGCGGCGGTAGAAATCGTGCACGAGATACGACGTGCCCCAGTTCAGGTGTGTGGAAATTGTCGAGACGTACGCGGCCAGCAGCCCGGCCACCATCAGGCCGAGCATGCCGGCCGGAAGGAACGTGAGCATGGCCGGGTACGCCATGTCGTGGCCCAGCAAGCGCGCATCGACGTGCGGCAAGGCGCGGCCGATGTCGGCGATCTCGGGAAACACCAGCATCGAGCACAACGCCACGATGATCCAGGGCCACGGGCGGAGCGCATAGTGGGCCACGTTGAACAACAGCGTGCCCGACAGCGCGTCGCGTTCAGACTTGGCCGCCAGCATCCGCTGGGCAATGTAGCTGCCGCCGCCGGGCTCCGATCCCGGATACCACGTGGACCACCACTGCACGGCCAGAGGCACGATGAAGATCGGCACCGCGACACTCCAGTTGCCGAAATCAGGAAGCATCGCCAGGGTGTCGACAGGAATTTTTGCGAACAGTCCCTCGAGTCCGCCCACCTCAGGCCGGCGCAGCGCGTAGACGGCCGCCGCCACCGACCCGGTCATCGCGATCCCGAACTGAATCAGGTCGGTCACCAGGACGCCCCACAAACCCGATGTGGCGGCAAACGCCACGTTGATGACGCTGCAGATGAGCAGTGTCTCCCAGATCGGCCAGCCCAGCAGGACGTTGGCGATCTTGGCCGCGGCCAGATTCACGGCAGCCATGATGACCACGTTGAAGAGGACGCCGAGGTAGATCGCCCGGAAGCCGCGCACCCACCGGGCCGCCGGTCCCGAGTATCTCAACTCGTAGAACTCCAGGTCGGTGACCACACCCAGCCGCCGCCACAACTTCGCGTAAAAAAACACCGTCGTCATCCCGGTGAGCAGGAACGCCCACCACACCCAGTTCGCCGCCACACCACCTTCGCGTACGAGGTTTGTCACGAGATTCGGCGTGTCGGTACTGAACGTTGTTGCCACCATGGACACGCCGATGAGCCACCAGGGGGCGGCACGGCCCGAGGTGAAGAATTCGGTGGTGCTCAGCCCGGCGCGTCGCGCCAGGTAGACGGCCGGCGCGAACGACACCAGCAGCGAGGCGAAGACGATGGCCCAGTCGAGGGTGGTGAGCTGCATGCGCCCTCAGGCGTGCACGATGCCGAGCTTCGGGTTGGTGCGCCAGAGCCCACGCGTGAAATCGGGAATATCCACGGCGCGGCTCTTGCGCGCGTTTGACTGCGCCGTCAGATCGACCAGCGAGCTGATCGCGGCCGCGTCGTAGACATTCATGTCGGTCGGCAGGCCTTCACGCAGGCACTTGATGAGGCGATAGTCTTCCATGTAGTCCATGCCGCCGTGTCCGGCGCCGGCCGCGCGCTCGTTCATTTCCTTCCAGAGCGGATGGTCGAACTCGTCGCGCAGCGTGGCTGCCTCCACCCACTGATCATTGCGGCCGCGGCCTTCGATGTAGACCCGATCCGGGTATCCCTGAATGATGCCCTTCGTGCCCTGGAGCTGATGGATCCGGCTGTACGGCCGCGGCAGGTTGGTGTTGTGCTGCACCATGAGGGTCTTGCCGTTGACGGTCTTCACGAGGCACGTGTTCACGTCACCGAGCACGTACGTCTCCTGGCGCTGTGGGGCGTCGGCTGGAAAGTGTTCCCGCGCCCAGTCCTGCAGCCCGCGCGACGGTCCGCTCATCGAGACCAGGTACGACAAGCGATCGCCGCGATTGATGTCCATGCAGTTGGCCACCGGCCCCAGTCCGTGCGTCGGGTACAGGTTGCCGTCCACCTTCATCGCCCACGCACGCCGCCACAGGCCCTCGTCGCGATTCTCGAACTTGATCCCGCGAAGGTCGTGCAGGTATCCCCCTTCGGCGTGCACGATGTCGCCGAGCAGGCCCTGACGCACGATGTTGAAGGCCATCATTTCGGCGCGTCCGTAGTTGCAGTTCTCCATCATGACGGCATGCTTCTTGAACTTCTCTGCCGACTCCACCATCGCCCAGCAGTCTTCCACGGTCATCGCCGCCGGCACTTCGGTCGCGGCATGTTTGCCGTTTTTCATGGCCGCCAGCATGACCGGCACATGCCATTCCCACGGAGTGGCGGTGTAGACCAGGTCGAGGTCCTCTTCGGCGCACATCCGTTCAAAGTCGCGCGACCCATTGGTGTAGGCCTTTGGCGCGGGATGTCCGGCGGCGGTGATGGCCTTGGTGGCCCAGTCGGTGCGCACCTGCCGGATGTCACAGACCGCGGTGATTCGGCACCCGGGAATCTTCAGGAGATTGCCGACGTGTCCGCCACCCTGAAGACCGATGCCCACAAATCCGATGCGCACCATATCGATGGGCGGCGCCGCCAGCAGGCCCGATGCGCCCTGCGCGGCGGCCTCGTTCCCACGCGCCGCCGCGGCGCCGGCGACGACCGCGGCGCCACCAATCTTCAGGAAGTCGCGGCGATCCAAGTGCGTCTGTGAGTCACTCATAACACCTTCCTCAATTCTCAATCACCCGTAAACGTCGGTGTGCGTTTCTCCAGGAACGCGCTCGTGCCTTCCTGCTTATCCCGCGAATCAAAACAGATCGCCTGCGCGAGTGTTTCAAACAGCAGGCCCGAATCGAGATCCACGCGCGCCGAGGCGTTCAACGCCAGCTTGGCCAGACGGATCGCCAGCGGACCTCGTGTCATCACCTTCTCGGCCAACGCCAGCGCGTGGGTCAGCAGCTCGGCGCCCGGCACGACGGCCGACACGAGCCCCCACTCAAGCGCGCGCTGCGCATCGATCGCATCACCGGTCAGAATCAGATGTTTCGCGCGGCCCAGGCCAACGATTCGAGGCAACCGCTGGGTGGCGCCGGCGCCGGGTATGATGCCCAGCCCCACCTCGGGCTGGCCGAACTTCGCGTGGGCGGCGGCGATCCGCAGGTCGCACGACAAGGCGAGTTCGCATCCGCCACCCAGTGCCAGGCCGTTGACTGCCGCGATGGTCACCTTGGGGCACTTGTCGATGGCCGCGAACAACGAAGAATTGATCGCCGCCAGCCCGTCGTCACGCGTGCGCGCCTTGATGGCATTGATGTCGGCGCCCGACACAAACACGGTGTCTCCGGCACCTGTGATGATGATGGCGCCCACCGAGTCGTCGGCAGACAGGGCATCGATGGCGGCAGACATCTCGCCGACGGTGGCCAGATCGAGCGCATTGCGCACGTCGGGTCTGTTCACGCGAAGGACGGCGACTCGTCCGTGCCGGGTGATGTCAGTAGTCGTAGACACCCTTGCCCACTTTCTTTCCCAGCCGGCCCGCCTTGACGTACTGCGAGAGCAGCGGACACGGACGATATTTTTCGCCCAGGCTCTTGTGCAGATACTCAAGAATACTGAGCCGCGTATCGAGCCCCACCAGATCGACGAGTTCAAACGGGCCCATCGGGTGATTGAGCCCCAGCTTGAGCGCCTTGTCGATGTCGCGGGCCGACGCCACGCCTTCCATGAGCATATAAAATGCCTCGTTGCCAATGCTCGCGTTCACCCGGGTGGTGATGAACCCGGGCGCCTCGCGGACGAGCACCGTCTCCTTGCCCATCTGCCGCGCGACGGATTCAATCGTGTCGAGTGCCCGATCGCCCGACTCGAGCGCACGGACAATTTCGATGAGTTTCATCTTGTGGACGGGATTGAAGAAATGCATGCCTGCCACGCGTGACGGGTCCTTCAGCGTGCCGGCCATCTCGGTAATCGACAGCGCTGATGTGTTGCTCGCCACCACGGCACTGGCGGGCGCGTGTGCGTCGATCGCGGCGAACAGCGCGATTTTGATGTCCATGCGCTCGGGCGCGGTCTCGATCACGAGGTCCACGTCGGCAAGCGCCGCAGCGACGTCGGCCGTCGTGACCAGGCGAGCCATCGCGGCATCGGCATCGGCGGTGGTCGTCTTGCCCAGATCCACGGCCTTGCGAAGAATGCCATCGATCGTGCCGCGTGCCCGGGTGACCAGTGCCTCCGAGACGTCGTAGAGCCGCGTGGCAAACCCGGACGCGGCCGCCGCGTGCGCGACGCCGTGCCCCATCGTGCCGGCGCCAAGCACCGCAATCGTACGAACGGTCATGCCTCCCCCACGATGTCCTGCATCACATCCACCGCGTGGTCGATTTCGCGTTCCGTATTATAGAAGTGCGGGGCGATGCGGATGCCGGCACCCGGCCGATAATCCACAATCACCTCCCGCGCGAGCAGCGCCTGTGTCACGGCGGCGCCATTGGGCAGGTCAATGATCACGGACGCCCCGCGTTCATGGTCGCCGCCAGGCATTGCCAGGCGCCAGCCTCGCGACTGTGCCGCGTCCATGAGCCGGCGCGTCAGCCTCAGCGATTTTTCGCGAATGGCCGGCACGCCAATCTCGGCGACGATCTCGTACCCGGCGCGCGCCGAGTACAGCGCCGGCACGTTTGGCGTGCCGCTCTGAAAACGTTCGAGGCCTTCCGCATACGCCACCGGGCCCGGCGTGAATTGGAACGGCTCGGCATGGCCCGCCCACCCGACCGCCGCGGGCCGAAGCGTGGACACCAGGTCCGGCCGGACGTAGAGGTACCCGGCGCCCGGGCCGCCGCAGAGCCACTTCACGCTGCCGCCAACGGCAAAGTCGGCGCCGAGCGTGGTCACGTCCACCGGCACGGCTCCGGCCGCCTGATAGAGGTCCAGCACCACCCTCGCCCCCACGCGATGGGCTTTCTCGATGGCCGGCGTGACGTCCTGGAGGTGCGCACTCCGGAACAACACGAGTGACAAATTGACCAGCGCCGTGCGCTCATCAATCGCGTCCACCACCCGATCGATTCGCCCCCGCACCGCGTCGTCCGAGGGCACGGTCACGACCTCGGCGCCGTAGCGTTCGAACCCATGGAACAGGTAGTGGTTCGAGGGGAAGTCGAGGTCCTGCACGACGATCCTGCGGCGCGGACCGTCGTACGAGAAACACGACGCGACAATGGCCTGGGCCACGGTGGCGTTCTGGTGCATCGAAATCGTCCCCGGGGGCGCGCCAATGGTTGGCGCGAGGATGTCGCCGGTGACACGGCCGATCTCCCACCACCCTTCATGCCAGGCACGGACGCCGCGGGTGCTCCACTCACGCGCGAACTGCGAAAGGTAGGTTTCCGTTCGCGCAGGCATGGCCCCCAGTGAATGACTCACGAGGTAGGTGCAGGTGTCGAGAATTGGAAACTCGGCCCGCCACGATAAGAGCGCATCCATGCCCGGGCAGTTTACTGTGTCTGGCCGGGCGCTTCCAGATGCGCATGGTGATGGCCTCAAAGCTCAGCCGGCCTGGAAGCCGGGCTGGAACGCTTGCCGAAGGCCTGCGGGATAGGTATCCTTGGCGCTCACGCCACTGGAGGGCCGCATGGACCGCAAGACCATCGCTGACTACGACCCCGACCTGCTCGTGCTGTTTGACGCGTACGTGCACGGTCACGTGGATCGCCGCGGCTTTCTGGACCGCGCCACCAAGTTCGCCGTGGGCGGGGTGACCGCCGGCATGTTGCTCGACTCGCTGAGTCCGAAATTTGCCGAAGCGCAGAAAGTGGCGAAGGACGACGCCCGCATCAAGGCGGAAGTCGTCGAGTATCCGTCGCCCCAGGGCAGCGGCACCATGAAGGGCTACCTCGTCCGGCCGGCGAAGGCCGCCGGGAAGTTGCCTGGGGTTGTGGTGGTGCATGAAAACCGCGGGCTCAACCCGCACATCGAGGACATCGCGCGACGCCTGGCGCTCGACAACTTCATCGCCTTCGCGCCGGACGCCTTGACGCCGCTTGGTGGCTATCCGGCCGGCGGCGAAGACGAAGCGAGAGCGCTGTTCGGCAAGCTCGATCAGGCCAGGACGCGGGAAGACATGGTGGCGGCTGCCGGGTTCCTGCAAAAACACGCCGAGTGCACCGGGCGCGTGGGCGCGGTCGGATTCTGCTGGGGCGGCGGTATCTCGAACCTCCTCGCGACCCGTGTTCCGGATCTCGGAGCCGCCGTGCCCTTCTATGGCAGCGCCGCCGCCGAGGCCGACGTGCCGAAGATCAAGGCACCGCTCCTCATCCACTATGCCGGCACGGATACGCGCATCAACGCCGCCTGGCCCGCGTTCGAGGCCGCACTCAAGGCCGCGAACGTCCGCTACACGATGCACATGTACGACGGCGCGTCGCACGGCTTCAACAACGACACCACGCCGCGATACGACGAACAGGCCGCCACCCTGGCCTGGACGCGGACCGTGGAATTCTTCAACACCCACCTGCGTAAATGACACGTCACCCCAACCGGGAGTTTGTTCACATGCGACGTTCGCCGAATCCGTTCCACAGTGCTATTCGCCCTCTGGCATTCGCAGTCATGTCGTTTGTGGCGGCGGGCCTCGGGGCCTCAGCCTGCAAGAAGAGTTCGCCCACGACCCCCACGCCCACGCCCACGCCGCCGGTGTTCACCACATCGAACCCGACCGGAAGTACGGCGAACCTGGATGCGCGGACATCGATGAAGACACCGGCCGATTCAGGCACGTTCATGTACGACGATTTCGTCTCAACTGCAGCCGCCACAATCACCAAGCTGACCTGGCAGGGCATTTATTGTGCTGAAGTACTGAACCGGGCCGCACCGGCGGCGACGGCCACGACCTTCGAAGTCGGGTTCTATCCCGACAGCGGCAACAATCCCAACCGGACCTCACCGATTCAACTCGGCGTGTATCCAGTCGCCCGCGTCGCGGAGACGCGAGGGACCGACCGGGTGCTCAACTGCGGCACGACCTCGACGGGGTGGTCGTTCTACGACTACACCCTGACACTCGACACCCCGTTTCAGGCAGCGGCAGGCGTGCGCTACTGGCTCAGCATTCAGGCGCGGGTGCCCTATCTGCAGGCCAACAATAACGACTTCATTTTCTGGGGCTGGCGCAATGGCGTGCAGAACAACGCGCGGTCCATCCAGTTCAGCGCGGCTGGCGTCGCCACCGAGCACGCGCTCGACAGGGCCTATAGCCTGATCAAGTAGGCGGGTATTCACACGAGGCGTGAAGCGCCTTCATGCCTCGTGTGAGATTTTCTAGGGCGCCATGTCCACCCAGACCGTCTTGAGCTGGGTGTAGTACTCGAGGGCGTGCATCGACATTTCCCGCCCGAAGCCGCTCTGCTTGTAGCCGCCAAACGCCGCGGCCGCATCGTACGTGTTATACGTGTTGATCCAGACCGTGCCCGCCTTGAGCTTCGACGCCACGTAGTGCGCCTTCCGGACGTCCCTCGTCCAGACGCCTGAGGCGAGGCCGTAGATCGACGCGTTGGCCTTGCTGATGGCGTCTTCTACGTCGGCAAACTCGATGGCCGCCAGCACGGGCCCGAAGATTTCTTCTCTCGCGATGGTCATGTCGACGGTGACGTCGCCAAACACCGTCGGCTGCATGAAGTAGCCCTTGCCCGTGCCGATGTCGGTGCGTTCGCCTCCCGCCAGCAGCGTGGCGCCTTCCTGCTTCGCCGTCTCCACGTACCGCAGCACGCGCTCGAGCTGCGCCTTCGACGAGATTGCGCCCAGACGCGTCTTTGGGTTCATCGGGTCGCCGGCCACCATCTTCTTCGTGCGGTCCGCGATCTTTGCCAGAAACTCGTCCTTGATCGACGACTCCACAAGCAGGCGCGATCCGGCGGCACACACTTCGCCCTTGCCATAAAAAATGCCCATCGTCGCGCCCCGCACCGCCGCATCGAGATCGGCGTCGGCAAAGACGATATTGGGGGACTTGCCACCCAGTTCGAGGGTGATGTGCTTGAGCGTGTCGGCCGCGCTCTTCATGATGCCTTTGCCGGTGGAGGTATCCCCGGTGAACGCAATCTTGTCGATGCCGGGATGATTCACGATCGCCTGGCCGGCGGTGCTGCCCGAACCGGTGATCACATTCAGCACCCCCGGGGGGAATCCCAGGGCCGTGGCCATCTCACCCAACGCCAGCGCGGTCAGCGGCGTCTGGCTGGCCGGTTTGAGGATGACGGTGTTCCCCATCGCCAGGGCCGGCGCCACTTTCCAGACGGCAATGAGCAAGGGGAAATTCCACGGGACGATCGCGGCGACCACTCCCACCGGCTCGCGCAACGTGTAGACGAGCTGCCCTCCCTTGACCGGCACGGTCTCGCCGTGGACTTTGTCAGCCCACCCCGCGAAATACTGCAGGCACTCGGCGGCTGCCGGGATCTCAACATGGCGGGACTCGGTAATCGGTTTACCGTTATGCAACGTTTCCAGACGGGCGACCTCGTCGGCCTGCGCCATCAGCTCTTCGCCGAGTTTGTAGACCAGCCGGCCGCGCTCGCGCGCCGGCATCTTCCCCCAGGGGCCATCGAGGGCGGCCCGAGCGGCACGCACGGCCGCATCCACGTCTTCGTCAGTGGCCGACGCCACCTCGGCGATGACCTCTTCAGTGGCCGGATTCACGACCGGCTGCGTCTTGCCATTGGACGCATCGCGCCACTCGCCGTTGATCAACAGTTGTTTCCGTCCGAGCATCATGTGTGGTGTCCCCCCAGGATGAATCACACGAGGCGTGAAGCTCCGTTACGCCTCGTGTAGCACTCTATCGCCCTTCGAAGTGCGGCTTTCGCTTTTCGAGACTCGCGGCGATGCCCTCTTTGGCGTCGCCGCTCTGGAACAGCAGTTGCTGCAGTTCCCGTTCGATCGCGAGCCCCTCGGCAAACCCGGCTTCGGCGCCCGACTGCACCGCGCGCTTGATACGGCCCACCGCCATGCTCGCTTTGTGGGGCGGCGTGAACGTCTTCGCGTACTCGACCACGGCGTCGAGGAACGACTGCTCCTTCAGACGATCGGCGTCCCATACCTCAGTCACAAGCCCGGCCGCCTGCGCTTCGTCCATGGTCATCAGCCGGCCGCTGATCAGCAGTTCCATCGCCTTCGCCTTGCCGAGCAGGCGAGCCAGCCGCTGGGTGCCCCCGGTGCCCGGGAGTACGCCGAGCGCGACTTCGGGCAGCCCGATCTTGCCGGTGCCTTGTTTCGCGATCCGTAGGTCGGCTGCAAGCGCGACTTCCAGACCGCCGCCCACGGTATGACCATTCAGCGCAGCAATCACGAGCTTCGGCGTCTGCTCCAGACGATTCAGAGTCTCATTGGCGTGCAGACAGAAGTAGTACTTGTACTCGGGTGTGGCGTCCTTGAGCATCGCAATCGTCGCCCCGGCACAGAAGAACTTCTCACCCGCGCCAGTCAACACGATCACATGGATGGCCGGGTCCATCCGCGCGTCGAGTACCGCACGATCGAGTTCCTGCATCAGCTCGTACGAATAGGTGTTCGCCGGCGGCTCACACAACGTGAGGACACACACGCCTTCGGTGACGGTGCTGTTGACCTTCACATCTCCGTCCTGACGTATTCGAAGTTCGTCGAGGTCCGATTGACGCCACGCGCCGGAGGGGCGATGTAATTGGCGAACGTGCCCGTCTCGTAGATGGGCTGGTTCATGATCGACAGCAGGTATTTCTTGTCGGACGGGCTGGGCAACCACTCGTACTTGCGTCGCTGCCACTCATCGTCAGACAGGATCCGGCCATCAGGGTCGGTGTGGATGGAGGCAAACTGCCCGATGCCGCGGTTGAACTTGCGGTCCGGCAGACGCAACCGGTCTGAGAATCCGTACTTCTCCAGTGTCTTGTTCCAGCGGGTGACGCCCGACTGGCAATCGTCCACATACCAGTCGCGCAGCACCTCGTTCATCGCGTTGCGCATCGGTACGGCTTCCCGCTTCACCACGCCGTTCTCGACGACGTCGAGGTCGTAGGTGGTTTCCACCACACGATGTTCGGTCCACTTGCCTTCTTCGGCGCGGCCCTTGAGGCCATTCGCGAAATACGATGCGGCGTTGGTCGAAATCTCGTTGCCGTGCAAGTCGAGGCTCAGCGAGAACCAGAGGTTGATGTGCTTCTGGATCGTCGGCAGGTCAATGCCGCCGAGCTTCCGAACGTCCTCTGAAAAACCGGATTCCTTCATCAACTGGCAGGTGCGCTCAACGATGCGGTGGATGCCGGTGTCGCCGACGAACATGTGGTGCGCTTCTTCGGTGAGCATGAAGCGTGTGGTGCGCGCCAGCGGATCGAGGGAGCTTTCCGACAATGACAGCAGCTGCGACTTGCCGTCGCGGTCGGTGAACATCGTGAACATGAAGAAGTCGAGCCAGGTGTCAATCGGCTCGTTGAAGGCTTCAAGGATGCGCGGCTTATCCTGATTGCCGCTCTGACGCGCGAGCAGGTCCTCGGCTTCGTCCCTGCCGTCGCGTCCGAAGTACGAATGCAGCAGGTAGACCATCGCCCAGAGATGACGGCCTTCTTCGACGTTCACCTGGAACAGGTTGCGCATGTCGTAGAGGCTCGGGCACCGGTGTCCGAGCCATCGCTGCTGTTCGACCGAGGCGGGTTCGGTGTCGCCTTGGGTCACGATCAGACGCCGCAACTGGTTCCGAAATTCGCCAGGCACTTCCTGCCAGACCGGCTGGCCAAAGAAGTCGCCGAAGCCGATCGTCCGATTGATCACGGGATCGGCCAGGAAGATCCCCCAGCGGTACTCGGGCAATTTCACATACTCGAAGTGCGCCCAGCCGGCGGCATCGACGCTGATCGCCGTGCGGACGTAGACCTGGTGAAAGTGCTGGAACCCCTGCGGGCCCATGTCGCGCCACCACTGAATGTAGGCCGGCTGCCAGTGCTCGAGTGCGCGCTGCAGCCGCTTGTTCAGATGGAGGTCGACGTTATTTGGAATCTTGTCTGAAGAAATCATATTGGGGTCCTGGGGTCCCGGAAGTCCTGGGGCTACTTCTCTACTGCCTTACGTCCGGCCGAAGTCGAACTCTGCGCGATCGGACGTGCCGTACGATGTGAGCGCGCCTTTCGGGCCCACGGCGTTCGGACGCTGGAAGATCCAGTTCTGCCAGGCGGTCAGACGGCCGAAGATCTTGGTCTCCATCGTCTCGGGCCCGACAAACCGCAGGTTGGCTTCCATGCCGGTGAGCGCATCGGGCGACATCGACGCACGGCCCTCCACGGCCAGCCGCACCTCATCGTCCCAATCGATCTCGTCGGGCGCAAACGTCACGAGGCCCGCCTCGAGCGCATCGGCCGCCTCGAACGGCCCGTCGTGCGCGAGCACGGTGGCGACCTGGTCGGGCGTGCCGTAAAAACGCGCCTGCAGGCGGGAGATGCCGTTGCTCATCGGCAGGATGCCGGCGTTCATCGCCGACAGCTGCACGGAATTGGGCCGGTCGGGGTCGTCGAGCATGTAGGAGCGATCGGCGGCCAGGGCGAGTTCGAACAACGAGCCGGCAAAGGCGCTGCCTGGTTCGATGACCGCAAAGAAGCTGCGCGCCGACAGGTCCACACGCTTGAGGGTGCGCTTGATGAAGTGAATGACCTCGCGCACCAGCCAGTGGCCCGCATGGTCGAGCAATACCTGATCGGCCTCGAGGACACGCGCCCGATCGCCCTCGGTCTTGAGGACGATGGTGCCAATCTCCCGCTCATTCACGCGCAGCCGCAAAATTGCATCGTCAATTTCACGGAAGACCCGTAACGGCCAGAATTGATCACCGGCCGCAAGAATCGCGTCAGGCGTATTTTCAACGGGCGTCTCTGGCGCACGAACGGTCATGGTGGCCACGCGCTTGGTGCGGTCAAACGTGACCGAGACCGAGGAATACGTATAGGCGTCATCGGTGATCGCGGCATTGAGGGGACGCAGCGTCACTCCGGGGCCCGACGGCCGGTCGGACATCGCGGCCAGTTCGAGGGCACGCTTCGCGACGGCCTCCTTGAAGCGGCTCGTGGGCACCACGGCGTCCACGAGTCGCCACTCGACGGCACGCTTGCCCTTGATCCCCTCGGCAATCGTCCCGAAGAAGTCGGCCAGGTCGCGGCGCACCTTGCGCTTGTCCACCACCCTGGTCAACCCGCCGGTACCGGGCAACACCGCCAGGAGCGGCGTTTCAGGCAGGCTCACAGCCGAATTCGCGTCGTCGATGAGGATGATCTCGTCGCACGCGAGGGCCAGCTCGTATCCACCGCCCGCGCAGATCCCGTTGAGCGCGGCGAGGAACTTGAGGCCGGAGTGCTCGCTGGCGTCCTCCATGCCCAATCGGGTCTCATTGGTGAACTTGCAGAAGTTCACCTTCCAGGAATGTGTGGACCCGCGCAACATGAAGATGTTGGCGCCGGCGCAGAAGATGCGTTCCTTCAGGCTGGTGACCACCACGGTGCGGACTTCAGGATGTTCAAACCGGATGCGGGTGATGGCATCGGCCAGTTCGATATCGACCCCGAGGTCATACGAGTTGAGTTTGAGCTTGTAGCCGGGCGCGAGGCCCGCATCTTCCTGCACGTCCATGCCCAGGGTGGCGACCGCGCCATCGAAGGTCAGCTTCCAGTGCTGATAGGTGGAAGGATGCCGCTCGAACGAAAGCGGTGCCGGGGTGGAAACAACCGAGTCAGTCGTGGCCATTGATGCTACTGAGCGTATGCGCCCCCCAGCCGGACCGTCAAGGTCGGACATGCAATATATTGCTTACTGAAGAGGCCGCTCATGGTTGCCATCGCCGCCTGTGGTGCATTATATTTCCTCTCAGTGGTGTCCCCTGTCGAACCTCATCGTCTACTTGAATCGCTCGGCCGCCTGGTGCGCCAGCGCCGCCTGCGTGAATCGTTGACGTTGCGCGAACTGTCGCTGCGGGCCAACCTATCCTCGCGGTTCCTGATGGATGTGGAGGCCGGACGCGGGAACATTTCCATCCTGAAGCTCGCGGCCATTGCGGTCGCCCTGGGCACGCAATTAACGGACCTCCTGGCCACACCCGCCAGAGACCATCCGCGGCCGATCGTCGCGCTCCTCGGCCTTCGCGGCGCGGGCAAGACCTCTGTCGGACGGCGGTTGGCGCGCCGGCTCAAGGTGCCCTTTCTCGAGCTTGATACCGTCATCGCTGAACGCGTCGGCCTGGCGCTGGGCGAAGTGTTCTCCCTGTATGGCGAAGATTACTATCGGCGGCTTGAGCGCGAGGCCCTCTCCGACCTGCTGGCAGCCGCGACTCCGTGTGTCATCGCCGTCGGCGGAGGGTTGGTCACCTCGCCTGACACCTTTGCCCTCCTCCGGCGGCATGCCGTCACCGTGTGGTTGCGTGCGCGCCCAGTCGACTACTGGAACCGGGTCATGAAGCAGGGTGACCAGCGGCCGATGAAGGAGCATCCACAGGCGCGCGACGCGCTGCGCGACCTGGTGGCGCGACGCGACCCGCTCTATCGCCAGGCCGATGTGATCGTTGATACGGCCGGACTGACGGTGGCCCGCACGGTGAATCGGGTCGCTGATGGCATCGACAACCGTCTGCAAATTTCAGCCTCCGATCAGCGATAGTCGACTAACATCTCATGGCGTCCCGCCTTCCCCGGGACCTCCAAGGAGAATGTCCATGTTCGACGTCAAGATCCCTATGCGACGCTGGCTGCTGGTGATAGCCGGACTCGCGGCGATGGCGGCCCCGTTTGTTGGCGACCTCGTCGCGCAACAGGCGCCGGCCCCCGCGGCCCCGCCCGCACTGCTGCATCAACCGTCCGATTCACGGCTCCAGGGCTTCCGCTGGCGCTCGATTGGCCCCACGGGCCAGGGCGGCCGCATTGACGACCTCGCGGTCGATGAGAGAAACCCGTCCACGTTCTACGTCGGTTTTGCGGTCAGCGGCCTCTGGAAGACCGTGAACAACGGCACGACGTTCGAAAACATCTTCGGCGAGTACAACCATTCGATCGGCGACATCGCCCTCGCGCCGTCGAACGCGAACATCATCTACGTCGGCACGGGCGAACCAAACAACCGTCAGAGTTCGTCGTTCGGTGACGGCATGTACAAGAGCCTTGATGCCGGCAAGACCTGGACCCACATCGGCCTGCGCGAGACGCAGTCGATTGGACGCGTCGTGGTGCACCCGCGCAATCCCGACATCGTGTGGGTCGCCGCCGTCGGGCACCTCTTTGGCCCGAACGAGGAGCGCGGCATCTTCATGACGGTCGATGGCGGCAAGACGTGGACCAAGACGCTCTACATCAACCAGGACACGGGCGCGACCGATTTGGTGATCGATCCGGCAAACCCGAACACGCTCTTTGCGGCCACCTACGAGCGGCGCCGGACGGCGTGGGGCTTCGTAGGCGGCGGCCCTGGCAGCGCGATTCACCAGAGCACCGACGGCGGTAAAACGTGGCGGAAGGTCACCGGCGGCGGACTCCCGCGCGGCACGATGGGCCGCGTCGGCCTGGACGTCTCGCGGTCGAACCCGAACGTCATCTACGCGCAGATTGAAGTGGCGCCCGACAAGGAGCCCGCGGCGGCGACGCCGGCGGCGGCGCCGACACCGGCGGCGGGACAAGCCGGCGGCGGCGGTGTGGGTGGTGGCCGCGGTCAGGCCGGACCGCCCGATCCCACGCTGAGCGGCGTGTGGCGTTCGGCCGACAAGGGCAAGACCTGGACGTTCCAGTCGAACGAGAACCAGCGCCCGATGTACTACAGCCAGATTCGCGTGGACCCCAGCAATGAAAACTACGTGTTCGTCGGCGGCGTGGGCCCGCGCAAGTCGCTTGACGGCGGCAAGACGTGGACCAGCCTGCCAAACATGGGCCACGTGGACAACCACGCAATCTGGATCAATCCGGCCAACGGCAACCACGTGATGTACGGCAACGACGGCGGCCTGGATGTCAGCTACGACCAGGGCGCCACGTGGGACTCGGTGCGTCTGTGGGCGGTGGGTCTGCCCTACCACGTGTCGGTGGACATGCGCCGGCCCTACAACGTCTGCACCGGTCTGCAGGACAATGGCTCCTGGTGTGGCCCCAGCGGCCAGCGCTCGGGCGGCATCTACATGTGGAACTGGATGAGCGTGGGCGGCGGTGACGGCTTCCAGACGATGGTCGATCCCACCGACCCGAACATCTTCTACACCGAGTCGCAGAACGGCAACATCAACCGCTACGACATGAACACCGGCACCACCACCAACATCCGGCCGCGCATCGGCGGTGCGGGACGCGGCGGTGCCGGCGGCGGCGGCGGCGCGCAGGGTGCCAACATCCTCAACGAGCTGCCGGCCGACCAGGTCATGCAGTACAACTGGAACTCGCCGATGCGGATCTCTCCGCACAACCCGAGCACGATCCTGTTCGGCGGCCGGCACTTCTTCATCTCGCGCAATCGCGGCGATACGTGGACCATCAGCCAGGCGATGGGCAAGAACATCGACATCTCGCAACGCAACATTCTCGAGCAGTCGTACGGCCTCCCCTCCTGCGGACGCGGTGCGGGGCCCGGCAATCGGTGCATCCTCTCGCGTCACGACGGCTTCGTGCAGAACGAATACGGCACGGTGGTCGAACTTGAGGAATCACCGATGGTGCCCGGCATCTACTGGGTGGGCACTGACGATGGCAACCTGCAGTTGAGCCGTGATGGTGGCGTGTCGTGGAACGAAGTCGGGAAGAACATCCCGGGCGGCACGAAGGAGTACCACATCTCGGGGATCGAGGCGTCGAAATTCGACGCGGCGACCGCCTACGTGGCACTCGACGGGCATCGCAACAACGACCACGCCCCGTACGTCTTCAAGACCACCGACTACGGCAAGACGTGGGCGTCGATCGCGGGCGACCTGCCGCGCGGCAACGTCAACTCGATCCGCCAGGATCCAGTGGCGAAGAACCTGCTGTATGCACCCACCGAATACGGCTTCTACATCTCGTTGAACGAAGGCGCGAACTGGATGAAGTTCATGCCGAACATCCCCAACGTGCGTGTGGACGAAGTAGTCGTGCATCCGCGCGACAACGACCTTGTGCTGGCCACACACGGGTACAGCATCTGGATCATGGACGACGTCACGGCGCTGCAGCAGATGGCGGCGGCCGCGCCGACCGCACCCACGCTCTACAAGCCGCGTGAGGCCGTGCAGTGGAAAACCGACCGGCGCAATCAGACCGAAGTGCCGGGTTCCAAGTACTGGACGGGCGACAACATGCCGCGCGGCACGGCCATCTCGTACTTCCTGCCGTCGGCCGCCACAGACGTGCTGGTGAAGATCACCAACACGGCCACCGGCACCGACGTGCGGACGTGCGTGGGCGCGGGCAACGCGGGACTGAACCGGTTCCAGTGGGCACTGACGGGCAACCCGGCGGCAGGCGGCGGTGGTGGTCGGGGCGGCCGTGGTGGCCAGCCTGAAGCCGCTCCGGCGGCGGCACCGGCCGGCCCCGGTCCGTGCACAACGCCGGCACCCGCCGGTGGGCGTGGCGGTGGTGGCGGCTTCGGTGGAGGCGGGGGCGGCGGCATCGGCCCCGGCGTCTATCGCGTCACGCTGTCGCTGGCCGGCAAGGAAGTCGGCACTCAGACGTTCAACATCCTCGAAGACGTCTGGTTGAATAAGTAGTCGGGGTCCTGGGGTCCTGGGAGCGGTGAGCAGTGTAGGGCCGGTTGGTGGACAACACCAGCCGGCCCTTTTTTTCTGGTAAGCGTGCCGATGCTCCGTATCTTGAGGGAGCGTTCCCGTGCCGAAGCGGGGAGCCGGCGGGCAGTTGCCCGGGTACTCGCTGCAGGCGGCATCACCGGATGGGCGGTCGGCAGATCCACGCTCGTGGCTAGGCGCCCAGGCAACTCGGCAGCTCGCGGTCAGCAGAGTCATCCAGACGGCTGAGGGTGAGGTGTCCATTCGCACCGGGATCAGCAGCGTCGGTCCGGGTTTTCTTCAGGTGCGTGGGCTCACGGCTCGTGCAGGAATGCTGCCGGCCACACCGAACGACACGTTAGGCGGGCACGCGTCCGTTGTGACCTCGTCCTTCGCCCGGCAGGTGTGGGGTGAAGGTGAAGCCGTCGGACAGTCCTTCAGCGTTCACGGTAGGCACCTGACGACGGTCGGCGTCGTGGACACGGGATATGGCGCCGTCCAGTTCGGCGCGGCACCGGCGGTCTTCATCTTCGACAATCGACTGCTCGCAGTTGGCTCCACCCTCGCGGTGGCATTTCGCGTGCATGACGCCGCCAGCGCCAAGCGACTGGTTGCGGATGCGCTGCGAGAGGAGTTCAGTGCTGAGACGCGGATGGAGATCGTGACTGGGGACGAACTGGTCCAGCGCGACCTGGAACGCGAACAGGCAGGAACATGGCTGTTCACGGGATACGGCGCCGTCGCATCGATGCTCGCCCTTGGTGGTGTCCTGGGTTTGGTGAGCTGCACGCTGCGGGTGAAACGGCGCGAGATCGGGATTCGCGCGGCGCTGGGAGCCTCGCGGGGGAGGCTCGTTCGCTACTGCGCCGCCCTCGGGGGCCGCCCCGTGGGCACGGGCGCGTTCGCAGGAGCGATCGTGTCGCCCCTCTTCGCCTCGGCCGCTCAGTCCTCGTTCGCTGGGCTGCTGCGCATCGGCACCCTCACTCCGGTTCTCGCAGCGGCTGCCGTTGCCTTGGCTGCTTCAACAATCGCCGCGCGGCAGTCGGGGCCGGTTAGGGCCTGTCAGGAAATAGGTGACGCATTTGGAGCGTCGAGGCGCCCACATGGCGAGGCGCGACGACCGAGAATACCCAGCGTATTTGAGGGAGGAGCAACAAAGCCAGGCGGGATGGATCGGCGGTCCAAATGCGTCACCTATTTCCTGACAGGCCCTTATCTCCACTCCGCCCCAGGATCTCCTGCGCGACAACTGACTTTCGACTATCGATGAACCATCACCTCGCGGTTTGTCCTGGAGCGAGTTCCAACACCTCGATCCGGGAGCCGGCCAGGTGTTCCTTCAACATCGCGGGCGTGCCCGTGAGAATCGGAAACGTGCCCCAGTGCATGGGCACCACCTGCCTCACGCCGAGCCACTTCGCGGCGATAGCCGCGGTGTCGGGCCCCATCGTGTAGTGATCACCGATGGGCAGGAACGCGATCTCGGGCGCGTAGAGCTCGGCGATGATTTTCATGTCGCCAAAGAGCGCCGTGTCGCCCGCAAAGTAGACCGTCGGCATCCCCGCCTGCCGCAGCACGAACCCTGCGGCGCCACCGAGATAGACGATGTTTCCCTCGTCCATCATGCTGCCCGAGTGAACCGCGTCAGTCATCGTGATGCGGACGCCTGCCACCTCCTGCGTACCACCTTTCCCCATGTCCTGGACGCGCTTCAGGCCCTTGGCGGTCAGGTACTGCCCCAATTCGAAGAGGCACACGACTGGTGCGTGCGCGGCCCGAGCCACATGGATGGTGTCGCCGAGATGATCGCCATGGCCGTGCGACAGGAGGATCAGGTCAATCGGCAACAGCGCCTCGGCATTCGTGAGCGCCGCCGGGCATGACGGATTCCCGAGCCAGGGGTCAGTCAGCATCCTGGTGCCTGAGGGCGTGATGATCAGGAATGCCGAGTGGCCGAGCCAGGTGATCTGCAAAGACATGGGGGAAAGTATACTCAGGAGAATGTCCGTCGCTCCCCTGCAGTTCATCCGAGGCCGGCACGTGCGGTCGGTGCCGCTCTCGCGCGAGCAGAAACCCGACTGGCTGAAGGTACGGGCGCCCGGGTCCGAGAACTACGTGCGCATCAAAGGCCTCATGCGCGACCTGGGCCTGCACACGGTCTGCGAAGAGGCGCACTGCCCAAATATCGGAGAGTGTTGGCATCACGGCACGGCCACCTTCATGATCATGGGCGATACGTGCACACGCGCGTGCACGTACTGCAACGTGAACCACGGCACGCCACTCGCGCTCGACCCGAACGAGCCCGGCAAGCTCGCGCACGCGGTGGACACGATGTCGCTGGCCTATGTGGTCGTGACGTCGGTCGATCGCGACGACCTGGCGGATTTCGGTGCGGGTCACTTCGCCGACACGATTCGATCAATTCATGCGGTGCGGCCCGACTGCCAGGTTGAAGTGCTGATTCCCGACTTCCAGGGCGAAGAAGCGCCGCTGCGCACGGTCCTCGATGCCAGGCCCAACATCCTCAACCACAACACCGAGACGGTGCCGCGCCTCTATCGCACGGCGCGTCCCGGCGGCAAATACCCGCGCGCGCTTGAACTCCTGCAGCGCGCACGCACCTGGGCGCCCGACATTCCTACCAAGACCGGTTTAATGGTCGGGCTTGGCGAGACCCCCGACGAAGTGGTCAAAGTCCTGCACGACCTGCGTGCGGTGGATTGCCAGATTCTGACGATCGGCCAGTATCTACGCCCGTCACTCGCCCACATCCCGATGGATCGCTACTACACGCCCGACGAGTTCCACGAGTTCAAGCGGATCGCGCTCGAACTCGGCTTCGGCCACGTCGAGTCAGGGCCCCTCGTGCGGTCGTCGTACCACGCGCACGAACAGACGAAGTCGTTCGAAGCGGCCAATGAGGGTTGCCAAGATGACTTTCCAAGCCGGCGTACGGGCCTTTGACATGGCCCGGGCTGCAACACGGGGAGCAGGAGCTGCCCGTCAGGATGGGCCGCCGCGACGCCTGGCAGGTGGTCTCTCCCACCACCGAGTGGAAGACCATGACCACAGGGCCAGCTGCCCGCAAGCCCGGGTCCGGCCGATACGGCCGGGCGGCGCTCGCGGGCAGCACGTACGAGCCTGCTACTGGCTGCCCTTGCGGCGGGTGATCTGATCCCAGATCGTGGCGGCGCCGCCACCGATGAGGCCACCGACGACCGCGCCCTTCTTTCCCTTGGTCACGCCGCCGATGATGGCTCCCGCAGCCGTGGAGCCTGCGATGATCGCGACGCTCTTCTTCGTCGAACGGTTACGGGAGGCCGGCGCACGAGACACCGCCGGCGTCGTGACCGATGACGTCCGAATGACTCGTGGTGCGGGCTGTGTCGCGTACCGGGCGGCCGGATACGACGCCGGCATGTAGCCCACCAGTTCGGGCTGTGCGCTCACGCACGCGACGGTCGCCGCGCCGAGGTTCACGGCGGCCGTTTGACGAACGACGGCCCGTTGACCGGGCTCGCACTCCACCTGCAGCCCAGGAGCCGGATTCGAGGCGACGATGGCACCCGGGCCCGGCGTCAGGTCAGACGCGGCCAATCGACCACCCAGAAAAAACGCGCCGGCGACGACACCAACGCCCAACGCTCCCACAACCCATCCGGGTAAATTACGCATGATGCCTGTTCTCCTCGCACCTTCCTCTTTCAAGGAACGTGCCGTCACGCGAAGAGTGCTGATTGTCAAATTCGCCAGTGTTTTGGCGTTCACCGGTTCTGGTTGTCACTGCATGAGGACAGCCCACGTGACGTTCACCGCAACGGAGCCAAATTGGCGCGGCTAAAGCCACGCCCTACGGCTGTGAGGACGTCGCAGGCCCCCACCACCTACTTCACGAACACAGGCTGCACCCAGGCGGTGCGGCCGCCGCTGTCGACTACGGTCGCGCGCACATAGCCTTCAGTGCCGGTAAACGTGTACGTGGCCGTCGGGTCAACTGACTCACGCAAGACCTGACCGCCCTTCCCGACAAACCGGATGCGGTACTTGAAGTCGCCTCGTGGGCGCACCTCGACCGTCATGGCGGTAGTACTCGTCCTGACGTCTGCCAGTTCGACGCCCGTGGACGCATAAAAATCTCCCCGCTCCAAGGCGTCCAGTAACGTGCGCGCCTCGAGACGCGAGGCGCGGACGGCGACCCACCCGCGACCAGGCCCGGCCACGTCGGGATTGCCCGGCTGCTTGAACGTATGCGCATCGTCAACCGCGATGCCAAAGAGGAGGAGGCCCTGCGAGAGCAACTGGTCCCACACCTGCTCGAGGCCGGGGACGCCGCCACCACCTGAGTTGTGGACGGTCGGATGTCCGTTGTAGACCTCGAACAGCCGGTTGTTCTTCACCTGCCGCAGATCCTCTGGCGTGATCGACCATTGAAAGTTCGGGTGATTGATGTGAGGCACGCCGTCCGCCTTCCGGATCGCGTCCACATTGCCTTGAATCGTCTCCACGATCGATGCCGCGTTCCTGGTGGGCTCGACGCGTGATGACACGTTCAGTCCGTTGACATGCACCGACTTGGATTGGAACGACGACGTGACTTCCTCGCCTTTGACGACCAGGAATTTTTCGTTGGCGCCGTGGACGGCGTTGAGCCCGTCCACGTTCGTCAGGAAATTGTGATCGGTCAGCACCAGAAACTGGTACCCGTGCTCGCGATACCAGCGCACCACTTCGTCAGGCGTACTGTCGCCGTCGCTGTTGAGCGTGTGTGTGTGGGTGTTGCCCTTGTACCAGCGGAGTGTGCTGCCGGGAATGGCCTGCTCGAATCTGGCCGTATCGGGCGCAACGGCGCTCGCCGCGCGTTCGACGTAGGGCAGAGCCACGACGCCAAGGGCACCAATTGTGAGCCACACGCCGTCGAACACACTAAATTGGCCTCGTGCCATCAGCCTCACCCCCGCAGGGATTCTATCCGAGGGTCGCTACAGTTCGAAGAGCCGGACGCGGCGCAGCAGCAGGTCCGTCGCCCATCCAATGAGCGCGAAGAGCACCAAGCCTGGCCAGCCGGCGCGCCGCGCGGCGCGGCTGTCGGAGCCCGCGCTCCTGAGTTTCTCCGCATCTGGCGCCACGGTGCCGCCCGTGGAGGACGCCAGCGAGGTCAGCAGGGTGTTGTCGGGTGCACCGAAACGATACTCAGCACCGGCGTCCGGCACGAACCGGCGCGACAGGCCTGCCGTGGTGGGCGCGCTCGCGTCCACAAGCGTCGCCGAGACATCGGCTGATGCATCCGTGGTCAGGCGCGCCTCATAGCGGCCCGGCGCCACCTGGCGGGCCACGAGGTCTCGCGGCTGACCGCCGGCTTCGACACGAACCGTGGGCCGCAGAAGATTGCGCGGACGACCATCGGGTTCGCGCGCCTCGACGGTCACGGTGACGTTGCGAGACACGCCGCGTGCGGGCGCCACGTCCAGATCCATCGACCAGGCCGGAAAACGCTGGCCAGCAAGCTCACGGACGATGGCCGAGAAAAACGGCCCGTAGCCGCGCCACTTCAGCCAGTCGGCAGCCCAGCGATCCTTGACGTCAGACGCAAACACGGCCGCCCGTCCGGCGCCAATCGGCCAGTAGGCCAGCAGCGGATCTTCCTCTTCGGTCTGGATGAGTTCCAGGGCCGTGTCCTTGATGACTGTCGCGGTCCGTCCCCGCAATTGCGGCGCACGCGCAAAGTCGATGCCGTCGAGGAAGCCGACGTGTTTGACCACCGGCTTGAGCAGCTTTTCGTCGAAGCCCGGCGACGTCACATCCTTGGCTTCTTTCACGAAAATCTGAGGCACGTCCTTCGGGTCGTCGGCGGCGTAGCTGCGGCCCTTGCCCCACTTGGCGATGTTGGCCAGCAACTCGCGGTCGGCCGCCGCGCCCATGGCGACCGACGAGACCGTCATCTTCTCGGCCGTCATCTTGTTGATGAGGGCCTCGTAGTCATCCGGGTACGAGCGTCCGTCTGACAGCAGCAACACGTGCTTGGCGCGGGCCTTGAGCTTCTGCAGCGCCAGATATCCCTGTTCAATCGCCGGGAAGATCAGTGTGTGGCCACTCGGTTCGATCCCGGCAATGGCCTTCTTGATCATGTCGCGATTGGGTCCCACCTGCCGCGCCGTCAGTGTCCAGTCAAGGCTGTCGTTGAAGGTGACGATGCCGAGTGTGTGTTCGTCTTTCATCACGTCCACGGCCGCCTGTGCCGACACACGCAACATCTCGATGTTGGTGCCGGCCATGCTCCACGACTTGTCGAGCACCATAATCAACGCCACTTCAGGCTCGTCCTTGCGCTCGAACGTGACGGGCAACAGGCGTTCGAGCGGCGACTCGCGATAGCCGTCTTCGCCGAAGACGGCTTCGCCGCCGGCCACGAGCAGACCGCCACCGAACTGTTCCACCCAGGTGGAAAGGACGGCAACCTTCGGGTCGGGCAGCACCGATCGCGCAAGGTCGCTCAGCACGACCACGTCGAATGGCGTGAGCCCGTCGACCGTGGCGGGCAGGCCCGCGGCCGGTCGGACTTCGACGTCGAAGCCCGACTGTTCCAGGGCGGCGGTCAGGTAACGGGCGCTCGCCATGGTCCCTTCGACATAGAGGACCTTCGGCCGTGGCGCGACCAGCGCGGCCTGCGTCAGCGTATTGTTCGTCTCGAGCGGATCGCCAGGAGACGTCACCCGGGCTTCGAGCGACACCGCGCCGACCTCATCCACCGAAATCTCGACCGGCACGGCCGTGCTGCCCGGCGACAGGGCCACCGCCTTGCTGCCGAGCACTTTCGTGCCGCTGCGAATCTCCACAAGCGCGCTGGTGTCGCGCTGCGACCCCACATCCACCGTTGCCGCGATCAGGCCACCTGGGGCCAGTCGCAGGGGCAAGCGCACGCCTTCCACCCAGGTATCGCCAAGTTCGCGCGGCGCCATCGGGAACACGTGCACGGGGATGCCCGCTGATGCCAGCTGCGCCACCGCCTTCGCCACATCGCCGGTCGTGGCGTGCCCGTCAGAGAACAGGATGAGCCGCGGTACGTGCCCCGGGGCGAGTTCAGCCCGTGCGGCTGCCAGAGCCGCGTCCAGGTCGCTGGCGCTGCGGTCAACCGCCGACCCGGCCTGGTTGGTCGGCACGTCGGCCGACACGAGTTGACTGAGCGCGGCGCCGTCGGTCACCACGCGCGCATGACGCCCGAACGCCACAATCCGCGAGTGGTCCGGCCGGAGCGCGGTGTTGAGCTCGGCGATGCGCGACGCGGCCTCGGTCACCGACCGCGACGAGATGCTGTAGGAGACATCCACGAGGTAGACCACCGACAGGCGCGACGAACCGACCTCGAACACGGGACGCGCGAGCGCGATGGCCAAGGCCGCGAGTACGAGCGTGCGCACGATCGTTTGCAGCAGGTGCTGACGCGGATTGAAATTCGTGCGCGAGTACCTGGCCGCCACCCAGACGAGGGGCACCAGCACGAGCAGCCACAGCGCGGCCGGTGAGGTCCAGATTACCGACATGCGCTGGTCTCCTTTGCCGCCATCACACCGTAATCCTGCGATGCCACGTCCACCACTCCACCAGCCCCAGGACAAACGCGATGGCGATGAGCACGGGCCACCATGGCGCATTCGACGCCGTAGTCGCGGCCCCGGCCAACTGCGCCTGCGCCAGCGACGTACGGCCGATGTTCGACACCTGCGGGTCGCCCACATTCACCGCCAGCGCGCTTCGCATCCCGCCGCCCTCGGCCAGATACAAGCCAGGCATCGTGATGCGCGCCAGGTGCGCGTCGCCAAATCTGGTCACGTCCACCAGCTTGCCGTCCGGCGAGGTCAGGCGCGAGACGACGGCGTCGAGGCTGACGACGCCCGGCCGTACCTGCTCACCCATCGAGGGCCGCGCCAGCCATTCCAGGGAGTTGATCAGGAGCACGGGAAACGCGGGCTGGAGTGCGATGTTCGATTCGGCTTCAGAGAAGCCGAATCCCAGCATGACGCGGCGATGTTCGGCCGTCTCAGCCACACTGACAAGCGGTGTGCCGGTGGCGGAGCGTGCCACGGGCGTCCAGGCCTCCGACTGCACCGCGCGGGCACGCTCGAGGGTGACGGTGGACGGGTCCACACCACGCAGCACCGGGTGTGCCAACGCGGTCGTCCACATTGGCGATTTCTCCGTGACCGGAGTGCCGACCCACCCCCCGGTGGGCGGCGACACGAACAGGGCGGGCTTGACGGGCGCTTCCGCCGGCACCCAATGATCGAAGATCAGGACGTGTTCGGGGCCCGTGCGGGGCCTGGCGTAGTCGGCCGTGGCCACAAACGTCGGCTTCACCGACGGCGTGCGCTCGAACAGCACCTGCAGAAACCCAGGCGCGTCGCTCACCACGGTCACGGCCAGCGACTCGGCGCCGCTGATCCACGCCACCGCCTCATCATCGATCGCGAGCGCATTGTCGCGCGCCGAAATGCGCGCTCGAACCCGAGCGTCGCCCGACACCCCGAGGGGCACGATTTGGCGCACGGCCTCACCAGGCGCCAGGTCAATCGACGTGTCCGCCACACTGGCGGTGCCGCGCGTGACGACCAGCCGCACGGGTTGCGCCGTGGCACTGTAGTTCGCCAGTTCGAGGTACGCCTCGGCCTGCTGGTCCGGCGCTCCGCCAGCATGGGTCTCAAACGCGGTGATGGCCACATTCGACGCGGCTTCATACACCGGGTCGACATTCACGCGTGCGCCCGACGCCACCAGATCCGCGGTCGATCGGGGAATGGTGCCGTCCGTGATGAAGTGCACCACCGATACGTCGGCCAACTGGGGCCAGTCGCCGCCTTCGCCGCCGGCCGGCGCGATGCGGTCGAGGGACGCCTCGAGCAACACGCTGTCGGTGGTCGGTCCTTCGATCAACCCGTCGGCGGTCGTGGCCAACGCGACCTCGTCGCCAGCAGAAGCGGCAATGAGCGTACGCGCCTGCGCAATCGCGCGGGCCCAGCGCGTTCCGCCACTGGGCATCTGAGCACCCATCGACCACGAAGAATCGATCACGATGAGCCGTCGCCCGCCACCAGCGGCCACCACGCCTGGCGCGGGTCGCGTGAGTGCCAGCATCAGCACCACACCAGTGATCATGATGATGATCCACGACACGGTTTTCCGGATGCGCTCCCACAACGTGACTTCGCGATCCGCGTCGAGCACCTTGGCCCACAGGAGCAGCGACGGCACCCGTACTCGTGGCGCACGGATCTTCATATAGAAGAGCCACGTCAGCACGCCCGCCGTGAGCGCCAGCAGGCCCCAGGCCTGCCATCCCGCCATCGCACCGAAACTCATGCGACGAACCGTCCCTGACGGAACGTCTGCAGGATGATCTCTTCCACTGACCGCTCCACATCGGCGCGCACGTATCCAATGTTGTACCGGCCGCAGAACCGCGCCAGGGCCTCGGTGTGCTCTTCCCAGGCCTTCGTGTACGCGGCCGCCAGCGCCGGCGTCACTTCGACGTCGCGGACCACTTCGGTTTCCGTATCCACAAACTTCACGTCGCCGAGCGCACCCGGATCGCGATCGGCCTCGGAGGCCATCTGCACCACATACACATCGTGCCCACGGGCCTGCAGCACTTTCAACGCGCTCTCGTACCCACCTGGATCGAGAAAATCGGAAATGATCACCGCCAACCCCTGTCGGCGACCACGCGCGGCAAACAACTTGAACGATTCGGCCAGGTTGGTCCTGCCCCCGGTCTTCATCTGCTCAAGCTGCTCGAACACCCGGAAGATGCGGCCTTTGCCCTGTCCGGCCGACCGTTCCTCGCGCACGGTTTCATCAAACGGCATGATCGTGACCCGATCCAGATGCGCCAGTCCGATATAGCAGAGGGCCGCGGCGAGACGCCGAGCCTGATCAAATTTTTCGGCGGCCTCCATCGAACGGCTGGCGTCGATGAACAGGTAGATCGGCAGGTCCTGTTCCTCGTCGAACAGGCGCAGCAGCAGGCGTCCCAGACGTTTGTACGCCTTCCAGTCGATGTGCCTGAAGTCGTCACCCGGCGAATACCCTCGTGTATCGGCAAACTCCAACCCACGCCCGCGCTTGGGTGCCAGGCGATCGGCACGAGCCTGACCCGCAAACGCCTTTTTGGAGACGACGTGCAGGTACTCGAGCTTCTTGAGGAAGTCTGAATCGAAACTGAGAGCCACTGGGCGTGCTTTGAGACGATCAGGCGTCGACGGACACGCCGGCCAGGAGTTCCTTGACCATGAGGTCGGTGTCGATCTGTTCCGCCTCGCCTTCGAAGTTGAGCAACAACCGGTGCCGCAGGGCCGGCAGCGCGATGGCGCGAATATCCTCGGGCGACACAAAGGCCTTGCCTTGAGTCAGCGCGTGAATCTTGGCGGCCAGTACCATGGCCTGCGCCGCGCGCGGGCTGGCACCATATCGCACATACTTCTTCACCATCGGCGTGGCGTACGGCGACAGCGGATGTGACCCCAGCGTCAACCGAATCGCATAGCCCTGCACCGGCTGCGCAATCGGCACCAGGCGCGCCGCATGCCGCATCTGCAGAATCTGCTCGGCATTGACCACACGCTCCACGGTGTCGGTGGTCGCCTGCGTGGTGCGCTCCAGAATCAGGTGCATCGCGCTTTCCGTCGGATACACGACCTTGAGCTTGAAGAAGAACCGGTCGAGCTGGGCTTCCGGCAACGGATAGGTGCCTTCCATCTCGAGTGGGTTCTGCGTGGCGAGCACGAGGAAGGGCTGTTCGAGCTTGTAGGTGGTCTTGCCCACCGACACGCTCATTTCCTGCATCGCCTCAAGCAACGCCGACTGCGTCTTCGGCGTGGCGCGGTTGATTTCGTCGGCCAGCACCACGTTCGCGAAAATCGGCCCCGGCTGAAAGTCGAAGAACGTTCCGCCGTGTGCGTGCTCCTGCACGATGTTCGTGCCGACGATGTCGGCCGGCATCAGGTCGGGCGTGAACTGGATACGCGAAAATTTCAGATGCAGGACGTCAGCCAGCGTATGCACGAGGCTGGTCTTGCCGACGCCAGGAATGCCCTCAAGCAACACGTGACCACCGGCCAGAAGACTCGTGACCGTATTGGCCACAAGTTCCTCGTTCCCGACGATGCGCCGCCCGACTTCTTTCGTGATCTTGACGAAGTGTTCCTGGAAGTGATCGATATGTTGTTCGACAGTTGTAGGCATGGGCGATATTCGTTATTGGCGGCGAAGGAAGTAGCGTTGAAGAAGCGACCGGTGGGCCTCCGGAACTGGAGGCGGCAGGGCCGCGCGGCTGCGATCAAACGACGTGGGCGTGGCCATGCGGGTAAACCCGACTTTGGCCTGGCTCTGCTCGGTCTTGCGGCGAATTTCAGTGTCGACGGTCTGGCCGAGCAAGTCGGCCTGGGCCTGAATCATCTCCTGCCGCAGCGCCTGCTTGAGCGCGGCCATCTCCGCCAGGCCGTTCCCGCCCTGGTTTCCGCCGGCACCCGGACGCGAATCACCACCCATCGCGCCCCCGCCGCCATTCATCATCTGGCCCTCGGCGGCGTCTGATGCGGCTTCGCGCACCATCTGCATCCCGGCCGCCTCGCCCATTTCGGCCTTGGCTGCGTCATCGGACCCAGCCCCCTTTTCGCCGGTCTTCTCAGACGCGGCGGCGTTCTCTTTATTGGTTTCGCGCTTGCTCGCGTCGGAGTTGGCCAGCCGCGACGCCAGGTCATCAATCGACCAGCGCACATCTTCGGGAAGCCCGGCCGAGCTGTCGGCCAACTCTTCGGCCTTCTTCGTCAGCTTGTCACCCTCATCGTCATTCGGTTTTTCGCCACCGGGCTGGGCGTTTTTGGCGGCCTCGGCCTGGCGCTTGGCTTCTTCGGCCGTGGTCGCGTTGAGCTTGTCGAGCAACGCACGAATTTCGTCCACCTTCAGTCGGGCGGCATCGGCCGTGAGTTCGCCGCTCTTGATGGCGGCCAGCAGTTCGTCGATCTTTTTCTGAATGTCTTCGGGCAGCATGTCGCGCGCCGCCATGTCGGCGTCGGCGGCCGTCAGGCCTTGCGACGCAAGGATGGCCGCGTTCGAGCGCGGTCCGATTACGAGCGCGATGACGGCCACGGCCACGAGCGCGCCGCTGGCCATCCACTGGCGGGCGGCACGCACAGGCGGATAGAGGTTGGCCCAGTCGATGGAAGCAATGCGCGAGGCGGCCTTCGCGCGGTGGAACGTGGCCCACCGCCCCGGCTCTTCGTCGCCGGTCGCATGGGGTGCGTCATGCGCGGCAAACCAGTGGGCGCTGTGGAGTTCGCCGCCGAGTCCCGCGCGGGTATCAATATCGGTGGCCGCAGCGTCAGACACCGCAAGGTGGCGACGCCCCCAGCCGATGGCAGCCACCAACGCCACAAGCGCCACGGCCAGCCAGACGGCCAGCACCACCCACGACCAGCCGAACCACCGCGACGCGAGGGCCAGCACCAGGCCCGTACCCGCGACATAGGGAGCACATGTGGAAACGACCGACACAGCGGCCCGCGATCGCCTGAGGCGATCAATATCGGCAACCGCTGCGCGCAGCGACGGATCGGGTGAGCCGGAAGGCTCTGGTGGCATCATACGAGGTCTCTCAGGATGCTTACGATATCCGAGATTCCCCTATTTACGTAAGCAGAGGGGCGAATCGCATTGTTCGGGACGTCAACCGCCGGACGCCAGCTTCAGGTCCTGGGTCTTTTTCTCGCCCTCCCCTATCGTGATTCGGATGGACGCGGGTGCCAGTTCCTCCAGGAACTGCCGATTGCCCAGATCGCCGGGCTCAAGCCGCGTGACTGCGGCCAGAAAATATTCTCCGGCGGGCAACCCCACCACCAGGAACTTTCCGTCCGACGCCGGCTGTGCCTGCACCACTCGCCTGGACCCTGCGCCCCAGCGCTCGCGATCCACTGAAAAGACGACGATGGGAAAGGCGCCGGTGGGCCGGCCTGCCGCATCGAGGACCCGGCCCCCAAGTTCGGCGGGGCGACTAGTCAGCGTCACCACCACACCGGTCACAAGCACCTCGGGCTTCACGTCAACGCCGGAATCAGCCAGATCCTGGCCACGCCAGAGAATCGACTTCACCACCCACCCGCTCTGCCCCGGTGCCATGCCTGGAATCAACGTATTGAGGCGCATCGGCTTACCCGACACCGCCACCCGGTATGTGCCTGGCATCAGTCCCCGAACCGCGAACACTCCGTCTTCTTTGGGCGCCGCAGACGAGGCGTTCAGGACTGTCGAAAGGAGCGCCGTCACGGGGTTCCCAGGCGATGGACGCGAGGCGCCTATCCTGAGTGCCGTCACATCCGGGGGGGCCGCGCCGCCCTCAACCACGACAGTGCCCTCGATCGTCAGGCCATCGCGCAGTTGCAGCGACAGGTTCCCGATGTCCTGCCCATTGACCGCCAGCGAATCAGCCGCCCACAGGGTCGCTGAGTTTTCGACGTTCCCCCCTATCAGGCCGCGCATCGCGGTGGCCATCCACATCGCCTCGGCCATCTGGGCGTCGGCCGCCGACATGGGCGCGGCTCCGGGGCGTCGCGCGGTGCCCCGAACTGTCACCGTATATCGCCCCGGCGTCACTCCGGTCAGTACAAACGTGCCGTCGGGGCGCGTGGCCGTGCGGCCCCCTCCCAACATGACAGTGATGAGATCTCCATCCCCGCCGCCCTCAGGCTCCAGCACGACGGTGGCGCCGGCCGCCGGTTCGCCATCGATACCGAGCACAGTGCCGGTCACCCGCGCGGTTGGCACCAGCGACAGCGAGAAGTCCACACCGAGCCGCTCTTCCCCGGGTCGCACGGTGACGACGGCTGCGTCCGACGCGACGGCGGTCCCCGGGAAGTACACCGCGGTGTAGGCGACTGAGGGCCCGAGAGGCGGTGCCGGCGCGGCAGCCGACGCTGCGGTCAACGCCGCGGCCTGCGCCTGGGCGATCTGTTGGTCGGCCCATCGCACTTCAGCCTCGGTCACCTGCCGCAACACAGGTCCCTGACCCATGTTCGGCTGCGACCTTGCCTGCACCACGTAGTCTCCCGGCGGGAGGCCAAACACCCGGTAGGCGCCCAGATCGTTGGTCGACACGGGCGCCGCCACCGTCGAGGTCTGCCGGCGGCCATCGACGTTGCGGACCTGAAGTACTTGAACCGCCAGATCCCGGGCAGGTTGTCCGCTGCCCAGGCGCACGACGCCGGCAACCACGGCACCGCGCATCATCGGCAGGCGTATTCCTGAAACCCGTTGCCCGTCGGTCACCGCAACCGGAATGCCCTGAGTATCGGTGGCGCTGCGCGCGCCATAAATGGCCGGCACCCATGCGGGCTTCTGTCCGACGAGTGTGTAGTTGCCGGCGGCAAGCCCGGTGAACGCAAACCGTCCTGCGTCATCGGTCACTGCCGTGCGGGGGACCGCGACAGGCCCGGAGGCCAGCATCACGCTGACGCGACGCACAGGCTGCGCGGCCTCATCCTGCGTGACGACGATCCCCGCGATAACGGCCGTCCCCACTGGGGCTTCCGCCGGACGATCGCGCGCCGGCACACGTTGATCGCGCTGCGCCTGCGCGCCCACCCGGGCGCTCACGCCACCTGCCAGCAGTGCGAGCAGCATGACGGCAACCCGCCGGTTCAAGCCGACTCCGACCGCCGCGCTCACCGCACCACCTGCGCGAGCTTGAGGGCCACCGTGCGCGGCCCGTCCTCCGACAGCGTGATCGACGTCGCGCTGCGCGCCAGCGCGTCGTACACGCGCGGGTCCTGCGCATCAGGCACATCAGCGTCGGCTAACGCCACCACCAGATACTCGCGCGCGGGCAACCCTGAGACGGTGAATGTGCCCTTGGCCTGCGCACGTAGGTTTCGCGTCAGGCGCGGCACCATTCCCCGCGCGATCCAGTCGCGGTGCGCGGCCGGGAAGATCAGCACCGTGGCCTCCACCGGCGCGCCATTGGTGCCGGTCACCGTACCTGACAGTGTGGTCTGGCGATCGACGTACGTGACGATGACGTTGCCGATGTCCTCGCCTGTGATCTCGATGTACTGATCGAGCGCTTCCACGCCGTCGACCATCGCGGACCGGACGAACCATCCTGGCGCGCGTCCCGCTGCCGTCAACAGGTACTTGCCTGGTGGATACCCGGCCATGATGAACCGGCCATCCTCCGCCACTCGCGTGGGAGCCACACGCGCCGCCTGCTCGCCTTGTGGCGCAAGCGTCATCGTCAATCCATTGAACGGGACGGGGGCGGCCGTGCCGACAAACTCCACGCGGCCCGACAACGTGGCACCGGACGAAAGCGTGATCACCAGTCCGGTGATGTCTTGTTCTACCGAGACCGGCACGTTCGCAAACAGCGTCAGCCCATCACTCGGCGTTGCGGGACCACCACGACCTCCGAGCAACGCCTGCATTTGTGGATTCCCGGCCATGGCCGGCGGCAGTTGCAGACGCGGCACACGCAGGATCTTGATGACGTGTGGCCCTGCCGGTACGCCGTACAACTGAAAGGCCCCATTGGCGCCGGTGGCCCCGCGAGCCACGTCGCTCAACAGATCACTTCCGCTTGCGGCCCCGACCGGCACCACTCGCACCTGCACGTTTGCCAATGGGCCGTCTGGCCCGATCACCGTCCCGCTGATGCCCGCCGTCGCCACCAGCGGCATTCGGATATCCACGCCGGCGCGATCGTCGCCCGACGCCAATGTCACCGTGGTGGCCTCTTCTGCCGTTGCAGCTGCCGGAAAGTACTGCGTGAGGTACGCCGCCATCCGGCCGTCGCCATTCACCACAGGCAGCGCGCCGGAGATGGCGCTGACCAGCTGGTCTCCCACCTGCAGGCCCACTCCGCCCGTGGGCATCACGCCAGCCGCAGCCATATCGAGCACCGCCGCCGACATGCCCGCGCCGCTCAGCATGCCGTCCATGGCCGCGTTCATCGACGCGACCGGCATCGTCGTCTGCGTTTGTTGCACCGCAACGACATAGTCGCCGGGGGCGAGACCGGAGATGCGGTAGGCGCCGCGATCGTCGGTACGACCAAGGCCACCCGGCACGTACCGTGGCAGACCGGAAACGAAGGTGCGCCGAAACGCGCGCACGGCGACATTGACGGCAGCCGCGTTGCCATCGTCGGTGAGCAGGCCCGACACTGCGGCGTACTTCCACAACCGCACCGTGGCCTGCAGAATACGATTCTCGGCCGTGATCACTACGGGCAGTGGCGGGCCACCCGGCCTGGCCTGACCGTGGGAGCCATTCATGTATCCGGGCGCGATGACCGCCAACTGGGCGTTGCCCACGGGCACATCGCGCACGACGAACCGCCCGTCTGGCCCGGTCAGCAATCTCACGGACGGCCCCGTGGCGGCCTCCGCGCGAATCGCCAGTGTGACCTGCGCTTCCGACACGGGCTGCCCCGTTCCGGCATCCACCACACGGCCGACGATGGTGCCGGTGACCTGGCCGATGGCGCTCTGGCCAGCCGGGCCGGGTCCGGCGCCCCTTTGCGCCGCCCACACCCCGGCGCCCGCGAGTGCCACCATCAGCGCCGCCGCGATATTGCGCGCTCTGTTTCGCATGAGGACACTATACGGCTGTGGCGACGCCGCGCGCGGGGGAGGCGGACGATTCGTGTACATGGAAATGCGGGCGCCTGCCGCTGCCGCGCGTAGTGGCGAAATGTCACAAATGACAAAAATGGCGAAGTGTTAGTCTGCTCTCAGAACCACGGCCGGGTCGATTCGGGAGGCCCTGAGCGCAGGCAGATAGGCCGAGCACCAACCCATCCGACCAGCAACGCGACACCGAGTATGGTCACGCCACTGATGGCGCCGACACCGAACAACTGGCCGCCCAGCAAGCATACCCGCGGCGATGCCCACGGCTGCCCCGACCATCACGATCCGACGGGCGTGAGCGAGGACGAATGCTCGTGCCTGGGCCGGCTCGGCACCGAGCGCCAGACGGATTCCAAGTTCATGAGTGCGACCAGGCCCATTACGGCTGCCCGGCCACGCCACGGTGTATAGGTCCGTTTCCACATCATCGGCCATCAGGCGCAGTTGCGTGGAGCGCATCGGGCCGAATTCTTCTTCCACGACACCGCGAAGCGTTTGGAGGAGTGGCGTCGCGGGACCAGCCGTTCGAACAAGAATCAGTTGGGCGGCAGAAGTGCGATGTTCTGCTCTGTGAAGAATCAGGGGTGTTGCCGGAATGTCCGGTCCAGCCTCAACGAGGTCTCGCATAACACCGATGACTGTGGCGTCGAGATACGGAGTCGTAATACGCAGACCGACAGCAGGAATGATCGGCGAGAGCTGGCGAGATAAAGTCTCGTTCACCACAACGACCGGCAGTGATCCTGGCAGGGATCGGATCAATCGGCCGTCCATCGAAAGTGAGCGGCGTTGCGTATCGGACAAACGGGAGCGCCCTGACGTGTTCGGTCATGGCCGCCACGCGCTCGGTATGAGCGCGGAAGGCGTCGGCGCCAGCCTGCCCACCGAGCTCCAGCCGGCCAGAACGACTCTGCGGCGAACTGCAAGACGATTCGCCGAAAGCCGGCGCCAAGTGACATCCGGATGCCAATTTCGCGACGCCGGTCCGAAGCGCTGGTGAGTATCAATCCGCCCACCTGCACCCACGCCAGGAGCAGCCGTGACAAGGCAGTACCGAAAATGAAGAGTACATCGAGCAGTGGAACTGCGGCGCGAACCTGTTCGATGGTTGCCCCTGGAGCCAGCTGAGCAAAGCCTCGCAACTGGGAGAACCGGCCACCGCCGCGCGGCGTCCAGACGTCCGTACTGCCGGGAAACTTGGCACCCGGACGCATCACGCCGACTACCACGACGTTGCGACCGGCAACCATGATCCGTTGACCGATGATGACGCCCGCAGGCCAGTCTCCCATGCGAGTTTGGTGTTGAACCGGCCGCCAGGTGCGCTGGCCATGGTGGACCTGAACAGCGGGGAGGACGTGAAGGCGCGCACGTAGCCATCACCCGTTGCCGGATCGACCACAACATCGGCCAGCTTCGATCGCCGCGGTCCTGTCGGAAGTGAAACGACGACGGTATCGTCAGCGTTGGCCAGTGGAAGCGGACGAAACAGAAGCCCATCGGCGATAGCAAAGAGCGCCGCGCTCACGGCCGTTGCCAGCGCAAGTGGCAGGACCACTGCCACCGCCAGTGCCGGCCGCCGGATGACACTCTTCAGACCCGTATGCAGCGCTCGGAACATGTCACCCTTGAAAATGACGAAATGCCACAAATGACCGAAATGGCGAAATGACTCCAGACATTTCGCCATTTCAGTCGTTTCTGACATTTCGCCATTACCCGCGAGCGCGTTAACCTTCTCTTTACAGCCGGCAGCCATCTCAGGCGTCTAAAGTCGGCATATGAGGTTTGTCCCTATGGTGCCTAGTCCCACAACGAGAACACGAGGCGCGCTTGTGCTCGCCCTGGCCGTCGTGGCCATTCAGGTGGTCGCCGCTGGCGGCCGACAGGTTGTCGTCACGAGTGGCAGCAGTGGCATGACGACCATGAGCGAGATGATCGGGCCCGGGGTCAGCGGGGGCACCAAGCCTCTGGAGATCGGCACCGGCGTCGTCATGGGCCGCGTGGTGGAGGCCGACGGCACGAACCCGGTCGCTGGAACGATTGTCACGTTGTCGCTGCCAGGATTCGCGCCGCAGCGCGTGCTGACCGATGGACAGGGGCGCTTCGCGTACCGAGGCCTGCCGAAGGGCAGTTTTTCGCTCACCGCCACCCGCCCTGGCTATGTTGATGGCGCCCACGGACGGCTACGGCCAGGCGGCACACCAATGGCGGTGGACCTCACCGACACTCAGCGCACAAGTACCGCCGACATCATGGTGTGGCGTCACGCGGCCATCGCTGGCACAGTCCTGGACGAAAACAACGAGCCCCTTGTCGGCGCCCCCGTGCGGGCGCTGCGGCGCGACTACACGGGTGGCCGGCGCCGGCTGACTGAGAGTGGCTTCGACTCCACCGATGACCGCGGGCAGTTCCGCATGGGGGCGCTCGAGCCCGGCGAATACGTCGTGGTATTGCCACTGACGCAGCGGCCGTCGCTCGACGCCATGATGCGTGGCATGCGGGAAACCGAACGATCGATGGGTGCAAGCATTGCCACCTTCACGATGCGCGTCGAGGCGACGGCCATCGGCGGGGGCGGCGGAAACATGATGGTGACGTCGAGTTCCGACGGCGGCGTCCCGCCAGCGGGGACCGATGCCGAAGGCCAGCCGCTCACGTACCAGACCGAGTTTTTTACCGGCGCACTGTCGGCATCGCGCGCCACCGCTATCGCGCTGGGGCCGGGTGAAGAACGGACGGCCGTGGATTTCCGCCTCACACCGGTCCGCGCGCTCAGCGTCGCTGGAATGGTGGTGGGCCCCGACGGTCCGGCCGCAAACACTCAGCTCCAGTTGATCCCTGCCGATGCCGAGGACCTCGTGTCCCCGATCGAGGCTGCGACTGCCACGACGGATGCGAACGGTCAGTTCGAGTTCACCACGGTGCCGGCCGGCCAGTATGTGCTTCGCGCACAACGCACACCACGTTTTGCGCTGGGCGCCGGTGAGCGCATGTCATTCTCGATGGGCGACGACCAGGTGCGAGTGATTACTCAGGAACTCGTCGCCGCGCGGCCCGCCGGTGCCGCGCCGCTGCCCACCGAACCGACCCTCTGGGCCGAAGTGCCGGTGGGCGTTACGACGCGGGCGCTTGCCGGAATGACGGTGGCCCTTCGCGAGGGACTCGCGGTCAGTGGCCAGGTCATTTTCCAGGGAGGCACCGCGCAGCCGACAGCGGACGCACGCGGCGGCATCGGCAGCACACTCGAGCCGGCCGACGGCCGCACGGCGGGCCTGAACTCAACCGCGCGTGGGCGCGTGGATGAAACGGGCTCGTTCAAGACGATGGGCGTGCCGGCCGGAAGGTACATCCTGCGAGTGACCGGCGCCCCGCAGGGGTGGACGTTACGATCGGCGACGTTCGGCGGCCGCGACATCACCGAGACTGCCGTCGAGCTGAAGGACGAGAACGCGGGCGGGGTGGTACTCGCGTTCACCGACCGCCCTTCCGAAATGAACGGCACCGTGCGCGACGGCTCGGGCAACGCAGACGCCACGGCTTCGGTGATCGTGTTCCCGGTCGATCCGTCGGGTTGGGTGGACACCGGCTCGCAGCCACGGCGACTCAAGACGTCGCGCACCGGCAAAGATGGCACCTTCAAGATTGGTCCGCTGCCCCCCGGCGAGTATCACGTGGTCGCAATTGAAGGGTCGGCGCCGCGCACGTGGCAGGACCCGGCATATCTCGACACCATGGCGCGCAGCGCCACGCAGGTGCGCATCGGCGACGCAGATGCGCGCACAGTGACACTGACCTCCGTGAAAGGACCCTCGTAGTGCGGCGCCTTCTTCTCGTGGGTGTGGTGGCCGGGGCGGCCAGTGCGGCCGTGTGGGCGCAGGCTGGACAGCAGCCGCCATCGCGCGACACGCGAGTGACCTCGGGCATCGTGGGCGAGATTGCGGGGCTCATCGTGACCGACGAAGAGACGCCGCAGCCCGTGCGGCGGGCGCTCGTGCGCGCACTCGCCTCGAGCGGTGATCCGCGCAGCACGTATACGGATGCGACCGGACGATTCGTGTTCCCGAGTCTGCCGTTGGGCAGTTATACCATCGAGGCATCCAAACCCGGGTTTGTTCGTACGGCATTTGGCTCGCGTCGGCATGACCGACCTGGCACACCCGTGAATCTGACGGATGCCCTGCGCACACAGAATCTGCCAATGCGCATGTCCCGAGGCGGCGTCATCACCGGCCGCATCATGGACGAATACGGCCAGCCCGCGCCGGGCACCAACGTCCGCGCGCAACAGGTGCGCATCGTCAACGGCGAGCGCACACTGTCGAACGTGCCCATGGCGGGTGGCCTCGTCGGCGAGACCACCGACGACCGCGGCGTGTATCGCCTCTACGGTCTGCCGGCCGGCGACTACCTGATCTCCGCCACGCCGCGTTACTCCGCATGGGGCGATATCCGCCGGATGACCGAGGCGGATCTCCAGGCGGCGCAGCAAGCCGTGAAGCAACCGGCCACTCCCACCGAACCCGCCGAGCCCCCGGCCACGATGGGTTACACGGCTGTGTTTTATCCGGGCGCGCTCACCGCCGCGCAGGCTGGCGTGATCACGCTGAAAGCCGGAGAAGAACGCTCGGGCGTAGACGTCTCCGTGCAATTCGTTCGAACGGCGTCCATTGACGGCGTCGTGCTCGGCCCAGGATCGGTGCGACTCGAAGCGGTGGACCTGCTCATGCTGCCGCGGCAGACCGGGGGCGGCTCGGCGACGATCATCAACATCTCCAGTGCCAACCGCAGGGTGGGCCCGGACGGCCGCTTTTCGTATGCCGGCATCACACCCGGGGCCTACACCATCAGCGCACGGGTGAATCAGGAGGGCGCGTCGCCGCTGTGGGCGAGTGCCGATGTGGACATCGACGGCCAGCCGATCAGCGGCGTCACGCTCGCTCTGCAGGAAGGCCTGACCATCGTCGGGCAGATGGCCTTCGACGCGGACGGCGTGGACCCGCCGACGTTGTTCACCCGCGCCCGGTTGAACCTCATTGCTGCCGACGGCAACGCGATGATTGGGATCGGCGGCAACTCGACACAAGTCTCGGCGTCGGGAGGCGTACGCATCAAGGGCGTCGTGCCGGGCCGCTATCGCGTCACGGCCAACTTCAATACACCCGAGGCCAACTGGATCCTGAAGTCGGCGGTCATCAAAGGCAAGGACGCCGTGGATGCGCCCTTCGATCTGGCGGCCGGCGACACCATCACCGACGCGGTCTTTACGTTCACCAACCGGACCCAGGAGGTGACTGGCACGCTGCAGGACGCCAGCCGGCGTCCCGCACCCGACTATACGGTGGTGCTCTTCCCGTCAGACCGCGCGCTCTGGGGCTCCACACGCCGCGTGCGCTCGACACGCCCAGGTACGGACGGCCGTTTCGCCTTTGCCAACTTGCCGGCCGGCGTGTATCGCATCGCCGCCGTCACGGACATCGGCGCCGAAGAACTGCGCGACCCGGCACTGCTCGAAGAACTCGCCGCCGCGTCGATCGCCTTCACGATCGCCGATGGCGAAAAAAAGGTTCAAGACCTCCGGATCGCCTCAGGCGGATAGGAGATTTCACGCTCTTATTTAATGTCGTTTTTTCGCCCGGCGTTGAGGTTGTCGAAGTTGACGATGACGTTGAGCACCAGCGCGTAGCTGCCCACCGTTGACCCGCGATAGAGCGGGTTGTTGGCGAAGAGCACCACGTGCCCCTGCTCCATCGGGACATCAACGACCACTGGACGCTGCGCGATGTCGCCACCACCCTGCAGCAGGCCAGACACCAGCAGCTGATTCTGGTCCGCGAATCGCAGTGGCACGCGGGGCCGATACTGCGGCGGAATGATGTTGAGCGGCGATCGCAACTGCTCGTCTGTTGGCAACGCGTAGGCCCAGGCGCCCACGCCCCGTGTGGACG
>Ga0163151_10000053_pt1 | contig 179305 bp, 154 predicted proteins | sample OliLakLV19MP5IB2_FD_145596 | JGI IMG/M metagenome (GOLD analysis project Ga0163151, IMG submission 145596) | Freshwater microbial mat bacterial communities from Lake Vanda, McMurdo Dry Valleys, Antarctica - Oligotrophic Lake LV.19.MP5.IB-2 | ecosystem: Environmental > Aquatic > Freshwater >...
TTAGCTGTTATCATCTGCAAGGGTTTTGATACATTTCCTGCAAATGTCATGCATTTTTATTTGCACGCTGCTCTCTGTTTAGCTACACTTTTCAACAAAATAACAGGTTTGAGTGAACCCTAAGTAAATAAAGAATAATCATTTTTTTACCCATTTTACAATTTCTGCAACTGGCAAATGATCGCCTACATATTTTCCGTAATAGGCTGTTTGTATTATCCCATTTTCATCAATTAAAAAGTCTGCACCAATTCTATTTAGGCTCCCATCCCGGTCATATTCTGATTTGAACATTTTTTTTCCGGCCGAATGTTTTCTTTTGTAGTCTGTAAATCGTCCTCGTATTGTTCTCCACCAGCTTTTTCGGATTTTAAACATTTTATACAACTTTTCAGTTGGGTCTGCAATCATTATAAATGGAATCTGTTCTTTACTAGTGTATTCATACAGGGTTTCCTTGCTTGATTCATATACGGATAGGATAATAAAGCCTTTAGTTTTTAAGGAATCGTAGTGTTCTAAAAGTTCATGCGTTCTAAAATTACAAAGCGGGCAGCTAACGTATCTGTTAAATGTTAAAAGTATCTTTTTGCCTTTTAACTGAGAGGTACTAACTGAATCGCCAAAAGCATCTTCTAATTTTAGTTCAGGTAATTGATCGCCTGATTTATAATACCGACCTCGTTTTTGGGCATTAGAAAAAATAGAAATAAAAAGAAGCAGCAATATAATGAGGAGAGTAGTTTTCATATTTATTTAGACGATGTTTTAGATATTCCTTACGGTTAAGGTAGAATTATTTGCATTAAAGTTTGTAATTTTAATGCAATTAATTTATTGCATCGATGATAAAATTTACGACAACAATATTGAAGTTTGATAAAAAGGGAGAGAAATCCGGGTGGACTTATATTGAAATTCGCTCAGATATAGCCAACAAAATTAAGCCAGCAAATAAAAAGTCTTTTAGGGTAAAAGGGAAATTAGATAGCCTTGCAATTACGCAAACATCTTTGCTGCCTATGGGGAATGGTAGTTTTATTTTACCGATAAATGCTGAGATTAGAAAAAAGTTAGGCAAAAGAAAGGGCGATGTTTTACAAGTACAAATGGTAGAAGACAAAAGCGAATTTATATTAAATACAGATTTTGTTGCTTGTTTAAAGGATGAGCCAAAAGCAGGTGAATTTTTTAACTCTTTGACTGGATCCCATCAAAGGTATTTTTCTAAATGGATCGATAGCGCTAAGTCGGATGTTACAAAAGCTAAACGCATTGCCATGTCAATAAATGCTTTGGCTAGAGGTAATGGATATCCAGAAATGATTAGGGAGAATTCAAGAAAAAACAAGTACTAGTCTTTTTTGTTTTTGTCCTCAAGCTTTTTAAGGCGTTCCACAATAGAATCTAAATTACGAAAGTGTACGTATGCTTTTCTGTATTTCGCAATATCAAAAGCGGGTGATCCTAAATACGCTCCTCCTTTTTTGCTAATACTTTTAGAAACCCCAGCTTGAGCAGCCAAAATTGTATGGTCAGCAATAGTTAAATGCCCAACAACACCAACCTGACCACTAAGCATACAATTTTCTCCAATTTTAGTAGAACCCGCTATGATGCAGTTTGCTGCTAAAAATGAATAGGAGCCAATTTCTACATTATGTGCTATGTGTATCAGGTTATCAAGCTTTACTCCTTTACGTAAAATTGTTGAACCAAGTGTTGCTCTATCAATAGCGCAATTTGCGCCAATTTCAACATCATCTTCAATAATTACATTTCCAATTTGCGGTATTTTTTTACTCTCATTTTGCAGGGAAAATCTAAAGCCATCGCTCCCTAAAACTGTTCCTGAATGAATAATGCAGTTTTTTCCAATTTCATTATCAGAATAAACTTTGACGCCTGAAAAAAGAATAGTGTTGTCATCAATTTTACAATTATCTCCTATGTAGGTGTGTGGATATAATTTTACATTATTTCCAATTATTACATTTTCACCGATTACTACAAACTCGCCAACATAAACAGTATCTCCAATTTTTGCTGACGAGGAAATAGAAGATAGTTTTGAAATGCCTACTTTATTTAATTTTATTTGATTGTATTTTTCTAACAATTGAGCAAACGCATTTTCGGCACTTTTAACTCTGATTAGAGTTGCTTGAATGGGGGCGTTAGGTATAAAATCTTTGTTTACAATAACAACAGAGGCATTTGTTTTATATAAATATGGAGTGTATAAAGGATTAGAAAGAAACGATATGCTTCCAACAACACCTTCTTCAATCTTTGAAAGTTTACTTATTTTAACATCTGGATTGCCATCTAACTCCCCATTAAGAAGTTCGGATACTTGTTGAGCAGTAAATTCCATACTAGTAGTTTTGAATGATAAAGGTATGAAAATCAACTTGTGATGTGTTTTATTATTTTAATGAAAAGTCTATTTTGGATTACCTTTGCTTTATGTTAAAGCATTTTGCTATATCTATTTTTCTGCTTTTTATTTTTTACCAGGGATATTCGTTTTTTAGTGCTAGGATAATTTCAGCAGAAACTCCAGCAGTGAATTGTGATATTGAAAACACTTCATTCTATTCTGGCGAAGAACTTGAATATGAAATCTCGTACAATTGGGGTCTAATTTGGCTTCAAGCAGGCAAAGTAACTTTTAAGGTTGAACTGTCGGATTTTAAAGGGATACCTTGTTATAAGCTAAGTGGAATAGGGGGGACTTATCCTTCGTACGATTGGGTTTACAAAGTAAGAGATCGATTTGAATGCTGGGTAGATACGATTTCGTTAAAACCTTACCGATATATTAGAGATGTTAAAGAGGGTGGAAGGACATTTTATAACGAATGTTATTTTAATCACCAAAAGCAAAAAGCGTATTGTGTTACTATAGACAAAAACAAAGCTCCACGCTTAGATACAGTTCCTTTCTCGTCATGTTCTTTTGATCCGCTTACCATGATTTATTTTTCCAGAAATATTAATTATGCTACTCATAAAGTAAATGATACAATTCCAATTTCTCTATTCTTAGATAATAAAATGTATTCTTTGTATATCCGTTATTTAGGTATGGATAAATTAAAGCTAGAAGATAAAAGCAAATTAGATTGCATTACGTTTAGTCCATTGTTGGTAGAAGGAACTATTTTTAAAGGTGGAGAAGGAATGAAAGTATGGGCTACTAACGATAAAAATAAGATACCATTACACGTAGAAGCTCCTATTATGGTAGGAACAGTGAAAGCCAATGTAATTTCTAAAAAAGGGTTGCGTAATAAAAGCAGTTTTTGAGCAAACAATCAAAATTTGCTTTTTAAGAATTTGCCTGTAATACTTTTTTCACTTTTAATTAAATCCTCTGGGCTTCCTTCAAACACAATGTGACCACCTGCTTCTCCGCCATCAGAGCCTAAATCTATAACGTGATCGGCACATTTTATTATATCGGGATTATGTTCAATAACAATAAGTGTATTTCCTTCATTTACAAGTCGGTTTAAGGCGTATAAAAGCTTTTTTATGTCGTTGAAATGAAGTCCGGTAGTAGGTTCGTCAAATATGTAGAGGGCACCACCGGATTTATTTTTTTCCAATCCACTTCTAAATGTTGCTGATTTAGGAGTTTCGGGTAATTTTGAATTACTCAAAAAAGTAGCAAGTTTCACTCGCTGAGCTTCTCCGCCACTTAACGTGCTGGATGATTGTCCGAGTTTAATATACCCCATTCCAACTTCCTGAAGTAATTTAAGTTTAATGTTTATTTTATCTTCTTCTTCAAAGTAAATAATCGCTTCATCAACCGTCATATTTAATACATCGGCTATGTTTTTTTCTTTATAGGTGATTTCTAAAACATCTTCTTTAAAACGATTACCTTTACAAACTTCACATTCTAAATGAACATCGGCCATAAACTGCATTTCGATGGTTACTTCTCCTTCTCCTTCACAGGCTTCACATCTACCTCCATCCACATTAAAAGAAAAAGAGGCTGCCTTGTAGTTTCTCATTTTAGCAAGTGGTTGTGCTGCAAAATGATTTCGAATATCGTCATACGCCTTAATGTAGGTTACGGGATTTGACCTAGAGCTTTTGCCAATTGGATTTTGATCTACAATTTCTATGGATGTTATTTTATGCAAGTCCCCTTTGATAGTATCAAAACTGCCGGATTCTTCACTGTAGCCTCCAATTGCTTTTCTTAATCCTGCGTGCAATACTTTTTTTACTAGCGATGTTTTGCCAGATCCGCTAACGCCAGTAACTACCGTAAATACATTTAAAGGAAATTTTACGTTAACATTTTTTAAATTATTTTCTCTGGCTCCAATTACTTCAATAAAGTTTTTCCACTTTCTTCTTTTGCTAGGGATTTCAATTTTTTCAACTCCATTCAGGTAATCTACCGTATAGCTTTTTAGCGTGGTTATAGGGCTTAAAATTTTTATTTCTTCAGCATTTCCTTGAAATACAACATTTCCGCCATCAGTTCCTGCGCCTGGGCCTAAGTCAATAATTTCATCAGCGGCACGCATTATTTCTTCATCATGCTCTACAACAATTACAGTGTTGCCTACATTGCGCAAGGACTTTAATACACTTATAAGTCTTTGCGTATCTCTAGGGTGCAGCCCAATACTAGGTTCGTCCAATATATACATAGAGCCTACAAGCGAACTGCCTAGTGAGGTAGCTAAATTTATCCGCTGAGATTCTCCCCCTGAAAGTGTATTAGATAAGCGGTTTAAGGTTAAGTATCCAAGTCCTACGTTATCCAAGAATTTAAGTCTAGTGCTAATTTCAATTAACAAGCGCTTAGCTATTTCTTTGTCTTGATTGTTTAATTGGATGTTTTTAAAAAACTCCAAAGAGTCTTTGATTTGTAATGAAACAATATCTCCCAAAGTATGATTATCAACTTTTACATAATTTGTTTCTTTTCTGAGTCTGGACCCAGAACATTCATTGCAAATGGTTTTGCCACGGTATCGCGAAAGCATTACCCGGTATTGAATCTTAAAGCTTTCTTCTTCAATGTATTCAAAGAATTCGGTTAGGCCTCTGAAATATTCATTTCCTGTCCAAAGCAATTTTTTTTGTTTGGAAGTTAGTTCATGGTAAGGACGGTGAATTGGAAAGTCAAATAGCAAAGCATCCTTTATAAGTGCATCTTTCCACTTGCCCATTTTTTCTCCTTTCCAACAAGCTATTGCTCCTTCATAGATAGATAGATTCTTGTTTGGGACAATTAAGTTTTCGTCTAGACCTATAATACTACCAAAACCTTCGCAAGTTCTGCATGCGCCTATTGGGTTATTGAAACTAAACAGGTGTACGCTGGGTTCTTCAAACAATATTCCGTCTAATTCAAACCTATTAGAAAACAATTTTGAAATTATTTTCTTGTTTTTTTCCGTGCTTTTAACTAGCAGCTCTCCTTGTCCTTCATAAAATGCTGTTTGAATAGAATCGGAAATCCGGTTGTCGTTATCTTCATTCCCTTTTAAAACAGAAAAACGATCTATGACAAGAAATGCATTTCCTGGCTTTTCTTTATTTGTTTGTTTGTTGCTTTTTATTTTTTTTATAACTAGTAAGTCGTCAATTTTATTTAAGTCACCATCAATTTCTACCCTTGAAAATCCCTGCTTTTGTAATAATTCCAGTTGCTCGTATAATTCTTTTTCAGCATTGATAGGGGAGAGTAGCGTTATCTCTGTGTCTTCTTTTAAGGATTGAATGTAGTTTACAACATCAGAAACAGTATTTCTTTTTACTTCTTCACCAGAAATAGGAGAATACGTTCTTCCAATTCTAGCGAATAGTAATTTTAAGTAATCGTAAATTTCTGTTGAAGTGCCTACAGTAGAACGGGAATTTCTTGAAATTACTTTCTGCTCTATGGCAATGGCAGGCGCTATCCCATGTATGTAGTCAACATCCGGCTTATGCATTTTACCTAAAAACTGTCTGGCGTAAGAGGATAAACTCTCTACGTATCTGCGTTGACCTTCAGCAAATATGGTATCGAAAGCAAGGGAAGATTTTCCTGACCCTGAAACACCGGTGATAACAATTAGTTTATTGTGAGGGATAGTAAGATTAACATTCTTTAAATTGTGAACCCTTGCTCCAACTATTGAAATTATTTTTTTCTTATCGTTAGGTTTTAAACTTTTTTGAGCAATTTCCATTATATCGAATTCAAGTAGCAGTATGTGTTTATGAAGTTTGCAAAAGTAAGATTCTAATTCAAAATAATTTTTATATTGTTCTCCGTGTTGGCGTAATTCTGCAATAGATCCAACTGAGTAATGAGTATCTTTATTATCTTTATGTTGGATATCGCAGATAAATTGATTTTAACAGTAATTCACAATTTATTAAAAGTTAAAACTGTAGAATATAAATAATATTACCTGTAAGTATCTGATAATTAAATTAATATAATAAATAATAGCTTTTAGAAAATATTTTATTGAATTTCTTTTGTTTTAAATTGCTATACATTGACCCTAAATTTGGGTATTGAATCAAAACAACTATAAACTACAAAATCAAATTAACTATGAAAAAAATTACTCTATTGTTTTTTACTCTTGTAACTGTTGTTGCAAGTGCTCAATTGCCAGTGAGCCAGACTCCTGGCAAAAAGCAGGCAATTATTGAAGAGTTTACTGGACATACCTGTGGGTACTGCCCAGACGGACACAAGATTGTGGACAACCTTATTACAGCAAACCCTGGGAAAATTTTCGGTGTAAACATCCATGCTGGAAGTTACGCAAACACTTCTTCCAGTTATCCAAAAGATTTTAAAACTGCTGATGGAACTGCAATTGCTGCAATTCCCGGTCAAAGTATTGCTGGATATCCGGCAGGTTCCGTGAACCGTGTTCCTGCTGCAGTACCTCAAACTGCTGGAGGAATGGCAATGAGCCGTGGTAGCTTCGGAAGCGCATGTGCTACTCAATATAATGCTAACTCGTATGTAAATGTTGCAGCTCAAGCAAACATTGATCCTAATACTAAAGTGTTAACAGTAAATGTTGAGGCTTACTATACTGCCAATGGTCCTTCTGCAAACAAATTGACTGTTATGCTTCTGCAAGATAAAATCATGGGTCCTCAAAGTGGTGGAAGTACTTACTATCCTGCAATGATGGTTGGTTCTAACTATACACATAATAAAGCTTTGCGTGATGTTATTACTGCAGGCGCAACCGGTGAAGCTATGACAGGTGGCACCACCATGGGAACAACTTTCTCTAAAACCATTACCTATACCATCCCTGCAACTATTGGAAATATACCAACTGTTTTGGCTGATATGACCGTATTGGTGTTTATTTCTGAAACAGAAAAGACTATTCTTGCAGTTACTAAACCTCCTATTACAATGGGCGCAACAGAAGTTCAAGAATTTAATGCTTTGGTAAGCAATCTAAATGTATTTCCAAATCCTGCATCAAGCAATCCAACTGTAGATTTCAGCATTTCTGAATCAAATAATATTTCTGTTATTGTAACAAATGTTGTTGGTCAGACTGTTGTTACTAAAAATCTAGGTCAGTTAAGTGCTGGAGATCATACCTTTAACTTAGATGCATCCAATCTTCAGAATGGAATGTATTTCGTTAAGCTTACTAACGGTACAGATAACATTGTAACAAGTGTTAGCATCGAGAAGTAATTATTTTAAAATTTTTTATTAAAAGGGGATTGCTTGCACAATCCCCTTTTTTTTGTTAAAAATCCTTAATTAGTAAGATTTATTAATTCCTAGTGCTTAAGTTGAAACCTTTTTTATAGCTTTGCGTATATATATGAAAACAACCCTCCTGATATAGAATATACCTCTACTCGTATTTTTTTAGTTTTTTAATTTTTATTAACCTTTTAATTTTATTTTTCATAGAATAAACCTCTACTCAATTTTTAACGTTTAACAATTTCTGATTCATAATTTGAATTGGATTTTAAAACTGAGGTTTACTATGAAAAAACAAATCATCACTCAAAGTGCTACTATTCAATTAGCACCTAAGCCGCAGATACGAAAATCTGCAAACACTAATCTAAATCTTCTTAATGACCGTGAGCTGGTCGAGCAGTATGTAGAAGGCAACGAACACTGCCTTGCAGAACTGTTGGAAAGACACAAGCGAAGAATTTTTGGACATATCATGAAGTTAGTGCGTAATAAGGCATTAGCAGAAGATATTTTCCAGGAAACATTCTTTAAAGTAATACGCTCCTTAAAATCTGGTTTATATAGGGAAGATGATAAATTCCTTCCTTGGGTAATGCGCATTTCTCGTAATATGATTATTGACCACTTTAGAAGAGCTAATCGAATTAGAATGATAAGTACCGTACGTAATTTAGACGGTGAGCATGAAGATATTTTTAATGTAATTGATGTGGTTGAAAAAGAAGAGTTTTCGCATGTTGAAAAACGACAAGCACACCGTCAAATTAGACATTTGATAAAGCAATTACCTGAAGAACAAAGGCAGGTATTAATAATGCGCGAATATTTAGATATGAGCTTCAATGAAATATGCGAAATGACAAAAATGAATCTCAATACTGCATTAGGTAGAATGAGGTATGCTATCATAAACCTCAAAAAAATGGCAGAATCGGAGAATATTGGCTATTAGTAGTTGTTGAAATAAGTATTAAAAATATTTAATCTCTATGCAATATCATGAATTGGTAATCGTTTTTATTTCATTAATGAACAGAAAAATTAAACATATAACCTTAACTCATTTTGCATGGCAAAAAACTCTACTCTTTCCTTTAACGTGCCTTTTAATCACCGCGATCAAAAAAATCTGAAAGAAAAAACTTTGTTGTTCCCTCAGATTAGTCCAAGTGATTCTGTAATTACAAACATTCTAGCTTTTTCTAAAGCGCTTAAGATTGAAAAATCTAAAGCTGGGTTGATTGAGATAGTTCTCAATTAGCTTGTTAGAATTCTTGTAATTCAAGAAATAGTCCGTTGTTTTTTTATTCATCTTTAAGGATAAATATACCTTTGTCCTATGAATGAAAAGTTAGCTGCATTTGAACGCCTGCTGGGCATTATGGATGAGCTCAGGGAGAAATGCCCTTGGGACAAGAAACAAACCCTCGAATCTATCCGTCATCTTACTATTGAAGAGACGTACGAGCTTTCTGACGCCATTCTCGATAAAGATTTAGAAAAGGTGAAGAAAGAACTTGGCGACCTTTTGCTTCATATTGTATTTTACTCCCGTATTGCTTCTGAAACTAATGACTTTAACATAGCAGATGTGTGCAATTCGCTTTGTGAAAAATTAATACATCGTCATCCGCATATTTATGGAGATGTAACAGTTAAAGATGAGCACGAAGTGAAAAGCAACTGGGAAAAATTAAAACTGAAAGAGAAATCCGCCTCCGGAAAACTAGAAAACACGTCAGCACTTGGAGGAGTTCCATCTTCTTTGCCTGCTATGATAAAAGCACATCGCATTCAAGAAAAAGCAAGAGGTGTAGGTTTTGATTGGGAAAAACCAGAGCAAGTTTGGGAGAAAGTGCAGGAAGAATTATCTGAGTTAAAGCAGGAGTTAGTCGCTCCTTCTGCAAATGAAGGTGACATCAATCCGAATGTAGAAGCTGAATTTGGCGACCTGCTTTTTTCTCTGATTAATTATGCTCGATTTATTAATGTAAATCCTGAAGATGCACTTGAAAAGACAAATCGAAAATTTATTAAACGCTTCCAGTATTTAGAAAAGGAATCTGCTAAAGATGGCAAGGAGCTAAGTAAAATGAGTCTGTCTGAAATGGATGAATACTGGAATAGAGCAAAAAAATTATAATCGTATTTTAGCGAGGAGTACGACCATTTTTTTGACATCTGTTTCTTGCAACGAAGTTAAAGGCTGCTTGTTCAACATCAACTACTAGAATTATATAAAAGGACGGATTGAAAAATACAGAAACCACTCCGAAGGAGTCCTTCGGACTAAGAGCGTGAAGTAAACAGCCTACAAAGACCACAGAGAAATAGTTGCTCGGAAGTTTGTCGTGTGCCCAATCTAATGAGAAAGAATAACTAGTAAATTTGCCATGAATGTACAAGCTACTAATCCGACCCTTTTTATTTTTATTTCCACCGGAAACTGCGCATCATTTGGTGGCTTCAATACTTAAAATTCCTGGTATTGGGTTTTTGTTAAGCTTAATATATAAGTACGAAAACAAGAATCTAGAAACTACATTGTTTGGTTTAAAATTTCCAAACTCGATAGGGCTTGCTGCTGGCTTTGATAAGGATGCTATTTTCTTTGACGAGATAGCTAATTGTGGGTTTGGGTTTATTGAAGTAGGAACTATAACACCTAAAGCGCAACCTGGAAACGATAAGCCAAGATCTTTTAGATTGCCAGAGGATAGCGCTCTTGTAAACAGAATGGGCTTTAACAATCATGGGGTTGATGAAATGGTGGAAAGGTTAAAGAAACGCAAGAACTTTAACGTAATTATTGGCGGAAACATTGGAAAGAATAAACTAACTCCAAATGAAAATGCATTGGCCGATTATGAATACTGTTTTAATAAACTATATGATTTCGTAGATTATTTTGTTGTTAATGTAAGCTCTCCAAATACGCCCGGACTTCGTGAACTTCAAGAAAAGGAGCCTTTGAAAAAAATTCTTAACAGACTGATGGAGATTAGAGAGTTAAGAAATAATGAAAGTAACATGAAGCGCCCACTGCTTCTAAAAATTGCCCCAGACCTAAGCAATGAGCAGCTAGATGATATCGTAGAGATTGTTAGAGATACCAAAATAGATGGGTTGGTTGCTACAAACACTACGATTTCCCGCCATGGATTACATTCTTCTGCAATCACCTTAGAAGCTATTGGCGCTGGGGGCTTAAGCGGAAAGCCGTTAACTAAACGCTCAACGGAAGTGGTAAGGTATTTACATGAAAAGTCTGGAGGCAGTTTTCCTATAATTGCTTCTGGTGGTATACATTCTGCCGATGATGCAATTGATAAATTAGATGCAGGAGCAAGCTTAGTGCAGCTGTATACAGGATTTATTTATGAGGGACCTAGTTTGATTTCGGATATCAATAAAAAGATTTTGAAATGGAAAAAGTAAAGCTGATAGAATGTCCTCGCGATGCCATGCAAGGCATTCATGAATTTATTCCTACGGAGAAGAAAATTGCTTACATCAACTCAATTTTAAAATGCGGATTTGATACTGTTGACTTTGGAAGCTTTGTATCACCCAAAGCAATTCCTCAAATGAGAGATACTGCCGAGGTGTTGCGAGAATTAGATCTTACCGATACTCAATCTAAACTACTTGCAATTGTAGCTAATACCCGAGGAGCAGAAGATGCTGTTGCTTTTGATGAAATTAGTTACTTGGGATTTCCTTTTTCTATTTCTGAAACATTTCAGCAAAGAAATACGAACTCATCAATTTTAGAATCGCTAAAGCGGGTAGAGGAGATACAGTCTCTTTGTTTGAAAAGAAATAAAAGTTTAGTAATTTATATTTCCATGGCATTTGGCAATCCTTATGGTGATGTTTGGAGCAGTGATATTGCAATTGATTGGGTGAAGAAATTGGCTGATTTAGGAATTACCATTTTTGCTTTATCTGATACAATAGGAGTTTCCAATCCTCAAAATATTTCTACTTTATTTTCAAGTTTAATCCCTGCATTTCCTCAACTGGAAATTGGTGCTCATTTACATACCACTCCCGATACTTGGGAAGAAAAAATTGAAGCTGCTTACAATGCAGGATGTAAAAGATTTGATGCAGCAATAAAAGGATATGGTGGTTGCCCTATGGCAACGGATAGCTTAACAGGCAACATGCCTACCGAAAATGTACTATCCTACTTTAATAAAAAAGAAATTTCTACAGGCGTGCATTCTAACGGATTTCTGGATGCAATGAAGATGGCGGTAAATGTTTTTCCTTAACGGTTTCGGGCTTTGCGTTGGTGGGCATTTGAAACCGAAAACTGTCTGCCAGCACTGAACCCGCTTTTTTGCCAAACGTCTATTAGGTGCGGCCTTCATTCTTTGTCGCCAGTTTTTAGGTCTCTTGTTTCAATAATGTCGTCAAATTTGAGAGTCATTTTATTCTCTTTCAATTCAAAGTGGTAAGGTGGCGATACAAAGGTCTGCTAAAGATGTTCTCCGTTCGTATTAAAAACACCAAAAGCAATTTCCTCTTGTTGGAGAATAAAGTCTTTATATTTAGTCCAACCCCAAAAAACCATTCCATCGTTTTTGTCAAAAATTAAATTGTTGTCGGTAAGCCTAATGGTTTTTATTATTGTCCCAGCCCCAATAAATAATGTTTGGCTGTCATTTTCGTAATGCAGTCCAGGTCGAAAACCAGCATAACCCACCGGGTCGGTTTTAAAAGCAATTATTGCAATCTCAGGTTTTGCAAAACCTTTGGAGATGATTACATAAACTTCAGTCCCTTCATTTTTCAAATCTTTATCGTCAACAAATACTGCGTGTTTTTTATAGAAGTCTAAAATGTCGGGACTTTGTCCAACGAATACTGTTATGTTATAATTGTCAACTGAAAACTCAATCATTGTCTGTCTTTAAGGTTGCACCTAACTAGCGTATTAGCGCATAGAGTGTATTCGACCAAATATGGTTGGCTTTGTGAAAGTTACATGTGCTTTTTATTATGGAGTAAAGATACAGAAAAGAGAAACAAAAAAGGGTAAGCTTACTGTAGCGCACCGCTCAACCATTTTATCCTTGCTATCTTCCGATCCTGGGGAGTTCGACAGGAGCTGGTCGTACAGGGCTTACCCGTAGCGAAGATAGAAAAAAAGAGGAGCTGCCCCCTCCCGTGAGCTACGCTCGCAACCTTCGCCTCCTTTGCTCGGTTGTCCCATTGGGGAAGAGTAGCACACTACGTGAATCCAGTTTCTCGCAGAGGCGCAGAGTTCGCTAAGAACAGCCCTTGTAAATTTGTATTTCTCTGTGCTCTTTGCGTGTATTTGCTTAGCGCACTTTGTGGTTACTGTATTTCAACAGAATAAGTGGGGCTTTTTGTTTTTATTACCTTTGCAGCCAATGAATTTGTCACTTGTAATACCTCTTCTTGATGAAGAAGAATCTCTTCAGGAACTAGCAGATTGGATAGCTCGTGTTTGTGATGCAAACAGCCTTAGCTACGAAGTTTTGTTTATTGATGATGGGAGCAGAGATGGATCTTGGAATAAAATAGAAAGCATTTTTGCTCAAAACTCAAACATTAAGGGCATTCGACTAAGAAGTAATTATGGGAAATCTGCTGCATTGCAAATAGGTTTTGAAGCAGCGCAGGGTGATGTGGTTATTACGATGGATGCGGATTTGCAGGACTCTCCGGATGAAATTCCAGAGCTCTACAAAATGATTACTAAAGATAATTTTGATTTAGTTTCCGGCTGGAAGAAGAAACGATATGATCCTTTAACGAAAACAATTCCTACTAAGCTTTTCAATTGGGCTACTCGAAAAATGTCGGGCATTCAGTTGCATGATTTTAACTGTGGTTTAAAGGCATACAAAAAAGAAGTTGTAAAAAACATTGATGTATATGGCGAAATGCATCGTTACATTCCTGTAATGGCAGGCTGGGCAGGCTTTAGAAGAATAGGGGAGAAGGAAGTAGCGCATCAAAAAAGAAAATACGGAACTACAAAATTTGGCTTAGAGCGATTTATAAATGGTTTTCTTGATTTGCTTTCTATAGGATTTGTAACAAAGTTTGGAAAGCGTCCTATGCATTTATTTGGGTTGCTGGGCACTATATTATTTTTTATAGGTCTTGTTATTGCAGCATACCTTGCATACGGAAAGTTTGTGTTTATGGAATACAAAATGACTGAACGCCCCTTGTTTTATTTTGGACTATTAGCTATGATACTTGGTACGCAATTGTTTTTGACGGGTTTTATTTCTGAATTAATTGTGCGTCATTCTTCCGATAAAAACAAATATCAGGTAGAAAAAAGGATTGGAGTTTAGAATTTTATTTTAATTATGAAGGTTTCGGAAATTAAATATGATTGTAAGTATTTTAAAGGCGAAATCCCTTGTGTGCCCAATAAGTTGCGAGACAAAGTGTGTTCTAGCTGCGATGAATATTTGAAAATTGAAACTCGTATTTTAATTATTAAACTTGGTGCCATAGGCGATGTTATGCGCTCTACACCTTTGTTAACACGCTTTAGAAAAGATTTTCCATCTCCGCACATTACTTGGATGTCCTTAACTCCCGAAGTATTACCTAAGAATATGGTTGATGAGGCTTGCAAGTTTGATTTTGCTTCTGTATATAAAATCGAAAACATTGAATACGATATTGCAATAAATCTAGACAAAGACAAAGAAGCTTGCATGCTATTGCAAAATGTACAAGCCAAGCGTAAATTTGGATTTATTTGGAAAGACAATCATGTTTCGATAGCTACGCCTCATGCGGAGCATAAACTGATTACTGGTGTTTTTGATAATATTTCTAAGCAGAACACAAAAAATTACATGGAGGAGATTTTCGAGATCTGCGACATGAAATTTAATGATGAGCCTTATTTGCTTAATTATAATCCTAAGCTTGCAGAAAAATTTACTTTCATAAAAGAAAAGGCTGACGGTAAAAAAATTATTGGGCTAAATACTGGATGCGGAAAACGTTGGCAAACTCGTCTTTGGCCTGAGGCTTATTGGGTTGAGTTGATAAGAAAATTACAAGCACAAAATTATTATCCTTTATTACTGGGCGGACCTGATGAGGATGAGATGAACGAAAAGTATGCAGCATCTACTGGTGCATTTTATCCCGGCACTTTTACCTTGCCAGAATTTATAGCTTTATCTTCCATTGCAGATTGTATTCTTACTGCAGTATCCATGATGATGCATATTGCTATTGGCCTTAAAAAGCCATTGGTGCTATTCAATAATATTTTTAATAAACACGAGTTTTACTTGTATAATAATGGCGTAATTGTGGAGCCTACTTCTGGATGTGATTGCTATTATGGTAATTCTTGTAAACGAGGCGAAAAACATTGCATGAAAGATATATCGGTTGATACAATTTTTGAATCAATAAAGAAAATGACAAAGTGACCTTTGGCTGTTTCCATCTGCCCTTTGCTCTTTTACGTTTTACATGAAAATAGCCTTTCTCTCAACTTTTTATCCTTTCCGAGGTGGCATTGCTCAGTTTAATGCTTCTCTGTACAGAGCATTTGAAAAGGAGCATGAAGTAAAAGCATTTACGTTTACCCGACAATATCCTAATTTTCTTTTTCCAGGAGAAACACAATTGGTTACGGATAAAGATAGCGCAGATGAGATTCCTGCTGCACGAGTATTGGATACACTAAATCCATTTTCTTATGGCAGTGCAGCTAGTAAAATAGAAAAATTTGCACCTGATTTACTTTTAATGAAATATTGGATGTCATACATGGCGCCTTCTTTAGGTTCAGTAGCAAAAAGGATTAAGAGAAAGTCAAATGTAATTACGATTTTAGATAATGTTATCCCGCATGAAAAACGCTTTTTTGATGAGGCTTTTACAAAATACTTCCTTAAGCAAAACAAGGGTTTTGTCGTAATGAGCGAATCTGTAAAAAGTGATTTATTGAGATTCATGCCAGATGCTAAATATATTTTATGTCCTCATCCACTTTATAATCATTTTGGAAATAAAATTGAATCTGCTGTAGCGCGTAAACAGTTAAATATTCCACAAGATAAAAAAGTTATTTTGTTTTTTGGTTTTATTAGAGATTACAAAGGACTTGATTTGCTAATTGAAACTGTTTCTAGGCTCGGAAATGATTACCTATTAGTTATAGCAGGTGAAGTATATGGTTCTTTTGAGAAATACCAACAGCAAATTGACAGATTAGGTATAACTAGTTCCGTAAATCTTCATGTCCGTTATGTTAGCGATAGTGAAGTTCCGGCTTTTTTTTCCGCAGCAGATGTATGTGTGCTACCTTATAAATCTGCAACACAAAGTGGAATTACTTCTATTGCGTATCACTTTGACCTCCCTTTAATAGCTACAGACACAGGGGGCTTAAAAGAAGCTATTATCAATAATAAAACAGGGCTAATAGTTAATACTCCAGAGGTTGAACCAATTACAAACGCTATAAAATCCTACTTTTCAGACAACTTAAAAGCTCAATTTCAGATTGAAATTCAATTATTAAAGGAACGGCTTTCTTGGGCTGCACTTTCTAATGTAATAATTGATTTTAATAAGTCGTTATAGTAGTATAAATTATTCCCCATTTTTCTTTGTATCTTCGTTCAATATGATTAAAAGGCTGTTTTCCATATCTGTTTTAATGATTTGTGCATTCATAGTTTTTGCTCAGCAACCTACATTGAATCAGGTTGATAAAAATGGAAAAAAGCAGGGAAAGTGGGTTAAAAAAGATAAGTATGAAAGAGTATTATATGAAGGGAATTTTAAAGACGGTAAACCGGAGGGAGAGTTTAAGTATTATTATGATAATAAAGACATAAAAACAATTTCTGTCTTTTCAAAAAATGGCACTTTTTGTAGAACCAAACATTATTTTCCGGAAAATGTACTAATGGCGGAAGGAAATTATCTAAATGAAAAAAGAGATAGTGTTTGGAAGTTTTATAATGCTCCCAATGCACTTGTGTCGGAAGAGTCTTTCAAGAATGGTAAAAAAGATGGATTTGAAAAAAACTATAATGGAAAAGGTAAGTTGGTTGAAGAAAGAAATTGGAAAGACAGCGTTTTAAATGGAACTTGGAAAAAGTATTATGAAAATGGGGAGATTCAACAAGAAGGTAATTATCTAAACGGGAAACTGGAAGGACAAATGACATTCTTTTACCCAGAAAAAATAGTTGCTGTTTCTGGCTCTTATGTGCATTCTTTAAAACAGGGAAAATGGGTGCAGTATCATAGATCCGGAAAATATATTACTCAATCAGAGAATTATAAAAATGGAACATTGGATGGCGCCTATGCTGAATGGAATGACAAAAATGGTGGACCACTGGTTCGTGGTTTTTACAAACAAGGAAAAAGGCATGATCGATGGACCTATCACGATGAAATAGGAAAGATAAAAAAAGATACTACGTTTTTTATTGGGTATCTACAGGGAACTTGTTCAGAATATTATCAAGATGGTAAAAAGAAAAAAGAAACTAATTACTATTACAGTAAACCTATTGGAACGTGGACGGAATGGGATGAGAGTGGTAAAGTCGTAAAAGAAGAAAAGTTTGATACTATTGAGCAAGCTAAAGCTAAGTTAACTGCAGAAGAAAAAGTAAGAAAAAATAAAAATAATGAGTAAGAAAGGACGCGTACTAGTAGCAATGAGTGGTGGGATAGATAGTTCTATGGCTGCTCTTTTTCTGCATGAGCAAGGGTATGAGGTGATAGGAATTACCATGAAGACTTGGGACTATGCATCAGCTGGTGGTTCAAAAAAGGAGACAGGATGTTGTAGTTTAGATTCAATCAATGATGCACGTACAATTTCAGTAAACTATGGTTTTCCGCATTATGTTTTGGACTTAAGAGAAGAGTTTGGAGAATCTATCATCAATAATTTTGTGGAAGAATACATGGCTGGAAGAACTCCTAATCCATGTGTGCTTTGTAATACGCATATCAAGTGGGATGCTTTGCTAAAAAGAGCCGATCAATTAGATTGTGAATTTATTGCAACAGGGCACTATGCAAGAATACGTTTTGAAAACGGACGATATATTTTATCAAAAGGCTTAGACGAAACTAAAGACCAGTCTTATGTGCTTTGGGGACTTACTCAAGATAGTTTGAAGCGAACGATATTTCCTTTGTCAGAGCTCACTAAGAAAGAAGTGCGTAAAATAGCAATAGAGAAAGGGTTTGCTGATTTAGCAAATAAAAGTGAGAGCTACGAAATTTGCTTCATTCCTGATAACGATTACAGGTCATTCTTAAAAAGAAGAGTACCTGATATAGATAAAAGAGCCGGAGAGGGAGATTTTGTTCTAGCAGATGGAACCGTAGTTGGAAAACATAAAGGATATCCTTTTTACACTATTGGTCAGCGTAAAGGTCTAGAAATTGCAGTTGGTGAACCACTGTATGTGACTAAAATAAATCCTGAAACAAATACAGTAACACTCGGATCGGTCACAGATGTGAAAGAGCAGCGTATGCAGGTAAAGAAAATAAATTTAATAAAATACGATCGTTTACCTGAAAACTTTCAGGCAGTGACTCGCATCAGACATAAAGATGCAGGTAAGATGAGTACGGCTAATCAAACTGAAAATGATTCTGTGGATGTTTTTTTTCACGATAAAGTGTTAGCCATTGCTCCAGGGCAATCAGCAGTTTTTTATGAAGGAGAAGATGTGGTAGGGGGTGGAATAATTGAAAAAGCTGTTTAATGAAATTAGCTGCAATCATATTAATTTTTATGTGTTTGTTGTTCTCGTCTTGTAAGAAAGATGCTCCTTCTGATACTACTTTGAATCAAGGATATAATTACTTTCCAGGAGAAGTTGGAAGTTATATTATTTATGAAGTTGATTCAATTGCTTACGATGATAAATCCCACGCTCCGGATACAACTCGTTATCTGTTAAAAGAAGTGTTCGCTTCAACGTTTACAGATAATTCAGGCAGGCCCACATTGAGGTTAGAGCGATTTATTAAAATGTACAATGATTCTATTCCTTACGATTCTTTAAATTGGACTGGCCCTAGGGTTTGGTACGCTAATATAACTTCAAATACGGTAGAAAAAGTTGAAGAGAATATACGTTATATAAAGTTGGTTTTCCCTACAAAGAAAGGAAAAGAATGGGATGGAAATGTATATAACACTTTTTCAAAGAAAAACTATGAAATTGAATCAGCTGATGTTCTCGAGTCTATTAATAATTTAACTTTTGATTCTGTTGCAACGGTAAAACAAAATGAACAAATAAATATTATCGAATACATATACGAAGCAGAAAAATATGCTAGAAATATTGGAATGATTTATAAAGTGCGAGATAGCTTATATGATGGTGGAACAGCAGATACGGTTGGATATTCCTATCGACAAAAAATTGTTTCCTATGGAAAATAACCTTACATCAAAAAAAAATAAATCGTGCAAAATGTATGTTAAAGCTTTATTGTCAATTTTGGCTATTATCACTTTAATTCCTGCAATAAGTTACTCTCAATATTCAAAGTATTGGATTCAATTTACGGATAGGGCGAATTCTCCCTATTCAGTTGCAACGCCATCAGCATATCTTTCTGCGCGTTCAATTCAGCGAAGAGCGAATCAAAACATTTCTGTTGTCCAAAATGATTTGCCGGTAAATCCTAATTATTACGATAGTATTAGCAAGGTTCCCAATGTTACTGTCATTAATCATTCTAAGTGGTTTAATGCAATAACTATTCAAACAACAGATACCAATGCTCTTAATACAATTGCCGCATTGACGTTTGTTAAGCAAACTAAACCAGTGGCAAGGTATAATAGAAAAAAATCTGTCGAAGAAATAATAAAGCCTATTCCGAACGTAAATAAAACCAATCCTTCTACTTATACAAATTACAATTATGGCCCCTCTTTAAATCAAATAGTGTTAATTGATGGAAAATGTTTGCATGATCAAGGTTTTCATGGAGAAGGAATGCAAATTGCAGTATTAGATGCAGGATTTTACAAAGTAGATTCACTGCCAATATTTGATTCTTTAAGAACTAACGGACAAATTCTTGGTACATGGGATTTTGTTGATAATGACAGCATAGTTTATGACTCGCATACGCATGGAACAATGGTGCTTTCAACCATGGGTGGTAACGTTCCTGGAATGATTGTAGGTACAGCTCCAAAAGCAAAGTATTGGTTGTTTCGAACAGAAGAAGGTTCCACTGAATTTGTAATAGAAGAAGATAATTGGGTATCTGCAGCAGAATATGCAGATAGTATTGGTGTAGATATATTGACTACTTCGTTAGGTTACACAACATTTGATTCGGTAATGATAGGAGGGGTGATGGTTGTAAACCCTGATGATCATGCCTATGCTGATATGAATGGCAATACAGCTCGTATTTCTATTGGTTCTGACATAGCGGTTAGTAAAGGTATGTTTGCTGTTTGTAGTGCTGGGAATTCAGGAGGTTCGCCTTGGAATTTTATTGGTGCTCCGGCAGATGCTGATAGTGTTTTAGCAGTTGGCTCGGTTGATTCTACTAAAAATTATTCTTGGTTTAGTTCCAATGGTCCATCTTTCGATGGGAGAGTAAAGCCTAATGTTGCAGCACAAGGTCAAGATGCTGTAGTTGCTGAGCCAAATGTTGGAGGGATTGCACATTTAAGCGGCACCTCTTTTGCATGTCCAATTACTGCTGGTATGGTTGCTTGTTTATGGCAAGCACATCCCACAGCTACGAATATGGAACTTTTAAATGCTATTCAAAATACAGCAAGCCAATCTTCAAATCCTGATACGTTGCTTGGGTATGGAATTTCTAATTTTTGTGCTGCTAATTTATCTTTAAATGTTCATGAAAATGTGGAGCTGTCAGGTCAAGTAATTACGGTTTACCCAAATCCATTTAATGAATCAACAACGTTGACTATAAAAGGAATTGATGCAATAGGATTAAATTTAGATATTATTGATTTAGCGGGTAAGTTAGTCTATACTGAAAAAATCACCTCTTTAACAATCTCTCTAAATTTAAATGTTGCAAAGGGCTCTTATCTGTTGCGAATAAAAGATAAGGGAAATAGTTATTCTGCGAAGATTGTAAAATATTAATTTGTTTTACTATTATTTGGGAGTAGCAATAACGAACTCTTTATTACAAAAATAATATTCTTCTTTGTTGTAATTGGAACAAACGATTACCAGTTTTTCTTTAGCAAACTCCGAAATTAAATGATGATACCATTGTACTGCATTCGCGTCTAGGTTAGTGGATGGTTCATCTAAAAGTAGGAGAGGAGCATCGGATAAAATAGCGAAGGTTAGACGAGCACGTTGTTTCATCCCAGAAGAAAAATTGCGAATTTCCTTTTCGGAGGATTCTTTGAGGCCAGATATTTCAATAACCTTTTCTTCATTAATTCCATTTGTAAATTTTTTAAACTTACCATGAAAACTTACAGCTTCTTTCCAGGTCATTTCTTCTAGCAGTTCGAGATAAGGGGCTGCTAAGCTTACGCTCTTAAACAGATTTGCCGTGTCTTCGTAATTATTGAATTTAATAGTGCCTTCGCTCTGGCTTGAAGCACCTGCTAGAATCTGCAATAATGTAGATTTTCCGCAGCCGTTAGTTCCCAGAATGACATATTTGTTTGCTTCAGAAAATTCGAAATTCAATTTTCGAAATATCCATTCTTTATTAAAACGTTTCCCTATGTTTTCAAGAATGATTTTCACTTTGATTAATCTGTTGCTTTTTTGTTGAATAATATGTAGCCAAAGTGAAATAGAAATGAAAAAGGTTCTACTTCTTCATGATAATAATTTACACTAAAACTCATTGGGCCTATTGGCGTATGACCTATTAAGGCAGCGGTTCCTATTAGGTACCTTCGAAGAAATGGTTCGTGATAATCATTTTTTCCTGGATCAATTTCTTGGTACGGTTGATAAACATACCCTTCAATTCGCAAATCAAATCTATTTTTAATAGATATAATATTTTTGAGTCCCAATGCGGCATAAGTATGTGCGCGAAAGTTAGGTTGAAAAAGTGTTTTACTTTCTGTTAGTGGTTGGAAAGCAGGAGCTGCTAATATGCTTGCTGTGTAATTATTAAACAATGGTTGTGTAGATGTTACTCCTTCAAAGTATAGTCCCATTCTAAGTACGCCACGCTGCTTGTAGTATTTGTCATATACTATTTTGAATTGTAGCCAATCGTGAATAACTCTTGTTGGTTTTAAGCTATCAGCAGCAGTAGATCCGGGTACAGTGTGCTCTTCGCCATGTACTGTTCGAGCCTTGAAGCAAAAGTAAGTTCCTTGTGTAGCGTATTGTTTTCTGTTTAATGTTTTTCGTTCAAACAATAAATGACTTGTAATCATTTCAAAAGAAGTGCGATCCGCAGTATCTTTTTGAAGGAATTGACTAGTTTGATAATAATCATCTATGGTTGTAGCGAGCCCACCGCCAATTTCCAATTTATCTTTGTTGCTTACGGGCATTGCAAGTTTGATATAGGCGTGTTGGTCATTTTGAATTAAATACGCTGGTTTTACATCTTCAAAAAAAAGATTGCTGCTTTTGTAAAAATTCCACCGGTTAAATGAAACTTCCGGTTCTATATAGAAAGGAATACGGAGTGGAAAGTCAAATCGTGCGCTTGTTTGGGCAGAGGTGTATAGTTTTCCAAAATAACCATTCCCCATTAATCGAATGCCTATGTTTCCTAGATACTTATATTCAAATCCGGCAAACACTTCAGATATTGGACGATTTGAGATGTTGCCTCCTAATTCTGCAACTATATCTCTTTCCTTTTTTATTTTTAAATAAATATCATAATTGCCTTTCTCAGCATTAAACTTTGCTTTAGGGTAAATGCTTTTTATTTTATCATCTTCAATAAGTCGGAAATAAGCAGGTTTGAAACTGGATATAGTTACATCGTTCTTCTTTTTGCGCAATACTCCTCTCACGTAACTAGCTTGACCTTTTTTTAATCCTTCTATATAGATATCACCAATAATAAGTGGAGGCAATTTATTCAAGAACTTTATTCTCTTTTCTGCTATTACCTCCGCTGATTCTCTACGTTCTATACGACTTTTAATAGTCTCTATAAGCCGTATGGTTGCAACATAGCCGCTATCTATTTGAGCTTTTGGGTTTGAAAAATCAAATGTGGACGAGTTTACGATAGGCTCAATGAGAATTTCGTTTTGGCATTGTACTGTCTGGTTAGTTCGATTGATGAGCATTGCTTTCATTTGAGATAGCAGGTTGTCTTCATCAGGTTCTGTAACTGTTCCAGATACATTACTTCCTATAATAATGTCTGGGTACATTTCCTCATACATGATATTGGAGGGAAAGTTATTGTAGATGCCTCCATCAAAAAGCAACCTACCATTTACGGTAATGGGTTTTAAGTAGAAAGGGTAAGATATAGATGCGCGAACAGCTTCACTTAAGTCTCCTTCTCTGAATGTAATAGATTTCTTATCAATTATATCTGCTGCAATACATCTAAAAGGGATGAATAAGGAGTCGAAATTATTTTTAGCTGCAGCACATGCTGGAGATAAGATTTCCATTAAGGAAAAGTCAATGGGTGCAGGAGATACTATATTAGTAGGTAAGTTTGTTTCTAAGGTTGTATCTAATGAAAGCTTAAGTGATATCCACGAAGCATTATCATCTTTCTTTTTAAAATAGTAAATGTATCTTTTGTCAATATTGCCATACACCCAGTTGTTAAAATTTTCTGATAAAGCAATTGCTTCCATTTGTTTTGGAGTATAGCCAATCGAATACAGGGCACCTACATAAGCGCCAATGGATGTGCCACTAATATAATCTATAGGGATGTTATTTTCTTCAAGTGCTTTGAGCACTCCTATGTGTGCCATTCCGCTTGCGCCCCCACCGCTAAGTACCACACCAACTTTTTGTGCAAAGGAGGTATTGTAAAAGCAAATAAATAGAATGCAGAGTGCAGGGATATAGTTGGAGGAGAATCTCATTCTTTTTACTCTTAATCTAAGAGCATTGCGAAGTTACTAAAGATTTTGCAGCAATCTCTCAAAGTAGGCAGGAGCGCATATCAGCCTTGAGCCATACCAAGAAAACATTTCACCATCAACTAATACAATTTTTGCTTGTGGGCAAATAGTTTGTAGTTCTGCAATATGCTTTTCTTTAAAAGGGTAGGGTTCGGAGGAAAGAAATATTAGAGCAGGGTTTGACTTTTGGATTTGCTGTTCAGATACTTCGGGGTAACGATTGTTGTCTGACAAAGCGTTTCTTAGATTACATATTTGTAACATGTGGTCTATGAAAGTATTTGAAGAAACTGCTAGGTAGGGCTTTCTCCAGATTAAATAGATAACAGTCATTCCTTTGGTAGAAAGATTAGTGGCTTCTGTTTTGAAAAAGGAAAACTGTTCTCGAATTTTATTTTGAATGCTAATGGCTCTGCTTTCGGTTTCAGTAATTTGCCCAATGGCATCTATCATGCTAAGTGCATCTTCCAGCGTAACGATGTCGCTCATCCAAACTGGAAAGTGCTTAGATAGTTCTAGTATCTGTTCTTTTGAATTTTCTTCTTTGTTGCCTATGATCAGGTCAGGTTGTATCTTATGAACTAGTTCAATGTTGAGTTTTTTGGTTCCGCCCACAAGAATTTTATTTTCTTTCCAACTTTTTGGATGAATGCAATAATCTGTTATTCCAACTACTTCACGATCCAGTCCAAGCTCAAAAAGTAATTCTGTTTGTGATGGAACAAGAGAAATTATTTTTTTTGGTTTAGAAAAAATAGAAATAGAATTATTTAGTTGATCAGTAAAAAACATTTTTCAAAAAATTTTTTTCTAAAAGTACAAATTGACGCGAAATGTTTTTAACGATTCAAACAATTCATTGTTGAAAAGTAATTTGACGTTTTTCTTTATAATAAATAAAAATTATCGTACTTCGTAGTAAATCAATACTAAAAACAAAAACTATGGCTAAGAAAAAAGCAGCAAAGAAAAAAGCAACAAAGAAAAAAGCAACAAAGAAAAAGGCAACAAAGAAAAAAGCCGCTAAGAAAAAGAAGAGATAATTTCTACTTGTTTTTTTCAAAACAAAAAAGTCCCGATAAAATTTATCGGGACTTTTTTTTGTGCCTTTTCCCCTATGAGGATGGATGATGGCTTCGAAAAAATAAATTATTGTAAGTGAATGTATTTATAATTCAAACAACGAAAGGAAAATAGATATCCAGAAAGAAATTTTAAAAAGATATTATCCGTTTACTTTTTTATGATCTGCTAAAAATTGTGCAAGTCCACTGTCTGTTAATGGATGTTTCAATAATCCAAGTATTGCACTTAATGGACAAGTTGATACATCTGCGCCAACTTCGGCACATTTAATAATGTGCATAACATTTCGAATGGAAGCGGCTAGGATTTCTGTTTTAATTCCATAATTATCAAATATCAATCTTATTTGTGCAATTAATTCAACACCATCGTATGCAATGTCATCTAGTCTTCCAATAAATGGAGATACATACGTAGCGCCAGCTTTTGCTGCTAGCAAAGCTTGGCCTGCAGTAAAAATTAATGTGCAGTTTGTACGGATGCCTTTGCTTGAGAAATATTTGATTGCTTTAATGCCATCTTTAATCATTGGTACTTTAACAACAATTTGTTTATGAAGTTTTGCAAGCTTTTCTCCTTCTTTAATCATTCCTTCATAATCTGTTGAAATTACTTCTGCACTAACATCACCAGTAACAGCATTACATATGTCCACGTAATGCTTAATGATATTATCTTCGCCTTTTATTCCTTCTTTAGCCATTAAGGAAGGATTGGTTGTTACACCATCTAATACTCCTAAAGCTTGTGCTTCTTTTATTTGTTCAAGATTTGCTGTGTCGATGAAGAATTTCATGTGATTTTATTTGAATTATTGTTTATGTGTTGATAGTTTCGGTTTTTTGTGCAAAGGTAGAAAAAGGAAGGTTAGAGAAGAAGGCTCGTGTTGCTTGTAGCTCATTTAAGTATATATTATTCTGGTGCTGTGGTTTCGGATTCAGACTCCGGATTTGGCTCTGGCAGCTCAGTCGGTTCTTTCAATTTTTCTTCTTCAAGTTTTGCAAATAATTGAATGATTAGTTGGCTATCGAAATTTTCAAAATGCAAAATATTTTTTTCAATTTCTATTTTTAATGAACTAATCATGTTGGATTGTATCCAATTCAATAATACATCGTCTATGTCTATATCAAACTCTGTGGTTCCAATCTTTAATGAAGATGAAAACTCGGTTTTAATTTCAGTAGAGTCTGAATCAATCTTATGCTCTACATGGCTTGTGTTTTTAAAAGTTAATATGCAGCCCTCGTTAGTTTTAACTTTAAGGTTGCCTATAAGTTGAAACTTTAAGAACTTGTATTCATTCAATTCAAACAAGGAGGAATATAGCTTGAAGCCATCATTAAAAGCAATGACTTCTTCTTGTATTGCGTTTATACGCTCCTTAGCATTTTCATCTTCCTTGCTGCTTCCTAATATATTAAATAGTGCCATTTTGTTTTTGTTTTATTGATTCGTAGCGAGCATTTGCTTCTACCTTTTGATTTGAAAAATCTCCTTTTAAATATTTATAATATCCATTAATGGCAATCATAGCGGCATTATCAGTGCAATATTCAAAGTGAGGAATGTAGGTTTTCCATCCTTTTTCAAGTCCTGTTTGTGTTAGCTTATTGCGTAATCCTGAATTTGCAGAAACGCCACCTGCAATTGCTATTTCCTTGATGCCCGTAAGTATGGACGCTTGTGTTATTTTATCAATTAGGATTTTTACAATAGTATGTTGGATAGAAGCGCATAAGTTCTTTAAATTATTTTCTATGAAGTTTTTATCCTCTTTAATTCTATCTCTTACAAAATATAATATTGATGTTTTTAACCCACTAAACGAAAAGTTTAATCCTTGAATTTTAGGTTCAGAAAATTGAAAAACCTTGAAATCACCTAGCTGTGCATACTTATCTATTAGTGGGCCACCTGGATAGGGAAGTCCTAATATTTTTGCTGCTTTATCAAACGCTTCTCCAGCAGCATCATCAATGGTGTTTCCTATAACTTCCATATCCATGTAGCCTTTTACTAAAACTATTTGAGTATGACCGCCAGACACCGTAAGGCATAAAAACGGGAATTTTGGCACCTCATTTTCGCCTGTATTAATAAAATGAGCTAAGACATGTGCTTGCATGTGATTTACTTCAATCAAAGGTATATTTAAAGAAAGTGCCATTGCTTTAGCAAAAGAAGAGCCAACTAATAAGGATCCAATTAGCCCGGGTCCTCTGGTAAATGCTATTGCATCAATTTCTTCTTTTTTGATTCCCGATAACTTTAATGCTTGATCTACAACAGGCACTATGTTTTTTTGGTGTGCTCTGGATGCTAGTTCAGGCACAACACCACCATATAGTTCATGAATTTTCTGACCCGCTATTAAATTGGCAAGAACTTTGCAGTCTTGTAGGATAGCTGCTGAAGTCTCATCGCAGGAGGATTCTATTCCTAATATAATAATGGGTTTTGGAGAGCTTAATGACATATCTTTATTCAAATACCTATGTTAGTTAATCTATATAAGGACAATAAGCAATTGTGTTTTCATTCGTACCTTTGGGGGCAATAGATTTATTGTGAATAGTAAAGTTATTAAAAAAATATTCAAATTTTTCCTCTATTTCTTAGGTGGATTCTTGATATTAATGCTTTTTCTCTATTACTCTTTTAAGAGCCCCTCCTTTCAAACCTGGATAACAAACCAAATAGGTACATATTTTTCTAATAAGTGGGGTACTACGGTTAAAGTGGATGGGGTAGATATTGAATTTTGGAAAAAGGCTGTACTAAATGGGGTATATGTTGAAGATCAGCATAAAGATACCTTATTATATGCAGAAGAATTAAAGCTAGATATAAGCTTGTTTGACTTTGATTCTCAGCGAGTTTCTTTTGATAATGTAATAATTAAAAATACTATAGTTAAATTGAGGCATTTTCAAAAAGACTCGGTATTTAACCTTCAATTTATTGTTGATGAATTTGCTAGTAAAAACGTGGCAGATACAAATCAGTTAAACTGGGGTGTTAATTTAAGCTCAATTAGCCTTATAAATGTTTCATTTTCATATTTAAATGAGAATGATACCTCAAAAACCTCTGGTATCAATTATTCAAATATATATGCCAAAAATATAAATGGGCAAATTTCTAATTTATCATTTTCTGAAGATACAACCTACTTCAACCTCCATGACTTTTCATTAATAGAAAAAAGTGGTTTTATCTTAAAGAAGCTATCTGCCAATGCTAGTATTAGTCCAGTTCTTTTAAGTTTAACTGATTTAAACTTAGAAACTAACAAAAGTATTCTTGCTGCTGATTTAGTCTTTAAGTACAAGGATTACACGGATTTTAATGAATTTATTGATAAAGTGAAAATGAAAATTCAATTTAAAAATTCAGATATAGAAATGGCTGATGTTGCCTTTTTTTCTACTGAGTTATATGGCATTCATAAAAAGATTTTTATTGATGGAAATGTAAGTGGGAATGTAAATAATTTAAATGGCAGAAATTTGATGTTGAATATTGGGGATGAGACAAGCTTTAAAGGAAACATAGACATTTCAGGCTTGCCTGATATTGACCAAACTTTTATGCTTTTTGAGGCAAAAGATTTCAGAACTTCCAAGAAAGGTATTGAGAGCATCCCCTTGCCGCCATTTGATAAGCCCAATTTTATTTCTTTACCAGACAATCTTGCTCTCTTTGGTGTAATAAAATACAAAGGTAATTTTACTGGATTTTACAATGACTTTGTTTCCTTTGGGAAGTTTAGTACAGACCTTGGGTTTATTTCAACTGATATTTCTTTACGTTCAGATTCTGCTTCAGGACTTCCGATTTATCATGGGAAATTTGCCTGTACTAATTTTGAACTAGGAAAGTTTTTTGAAGTCGAAGAACAGGTTGGGAAAGTTTCATTGAATGTTCAAGTAGATGGGAAAGGGTTTAAAAAAACTGATGCAATCGCTACAGTTGAAGGGCAGGTGAGCCACTTTTCTTTCATGCAGTATGATTATCAGAATATTGATTTAAAAGGCAAGCTCTCAAAAAATATTTTTGATGGTCATATGTTAGTTAATGATGAGAACCTTGATTTAGATTTTAATGGAAATATTGATTTTAGTCATTCCCCAACGAAGCTGAACTTTGTAGCAGATTTATCAAAAGCTAACTTATCTGCATTAAATTTTGTCAAGTCTGATGATTTAGTTGGAGTATCAGGAAATATTGAAGTAAATGCCATAGGCAATAATATTGACGATGTGGTTGGCAATATGAATTTTAATAACGTAATATATACAAAGGGAAGGAGTAAATATGATTTTAAATCCATAGAGTTGGTAATTAAAGATACTGCTGGAATTAAAAATATGGAGTTAAAGTCGCACATGCTTGATGCGCACTTGTATGGCAAATTTTTGCCAAAAAATATTGGCACTAGTATTAATGATTTTTTTAGTAATTATATTCCAGCTTACATTACAAGCATTAACAATAAAAAGAATATTATTTCAAACCCTCTTTTGAAAAACGTAGAAGAGTTTTCTTTTGATGTAGTGTTTAAAAATACAGATATTGTTACAAGTGCTTTTTTTCCATCTTTAAAAATTAAATGTCCAGCTAGTTTGAAGGGAAATTACGATGAGAAAAACAATATTCTTTCATTCAACAGCGATTTCCCGCTTATATCTTTTAATGAAAGTAAGTTTTCAAAATGTACTTTTTCTGCCAATACTAAAGACAATTATTTTTGGATTGATGCTTATTGTCAACGACTTTCGTTGTCGGATAGTGTTTGGATAGATAGCGTCAGCGTTGTGTCATCTGTGGCTAGAGATACTGCTAGTTTTAATATTAGCTGGCACAATGGTACTCAACTTCAACACAAAGGGGATGTGCCAGGTTACATTGCGTTTTTTAATCAGCCTGAATCAGGAGGCTCAAAGGTGAAAGTTAAATTATTGCCTACTGAAATAACTATTGCAGATTCAACTTGGAATTTAACTGAAGAAAATGAGGTCTTAATTGATTCGAGCTTAATTAAGATTCAAAATATAAATTTTGTCTGTGGTAAACAACGCGTGAAGTTAGATGGCAATATTTCCAATGTTAAAGAAGATCATTTTTACTTGATGCTTACTTCTTTTTCATTAGCAAATCTTAATACGTACCTGCGAGGAACAGACTTGTCTTTCTACGGCACTGTCTCCGGTAATACATCTATTAGTAGTTTGCACAGTAAGCCAATGTTTGGAAGCAGCCTTGATATTAAAGACTTTAGGATAAATAAAGAGTTAATAGGCGATGGGAGCATAGTAAGCATTTATGACAGCAAAAAAGATGTTGTAAGTTTTAATAGTTCTTTTAAAAGGGGAGGAGGAGAAAATTTAAGTATATCTGGAAACTATTTTCCCTCAGAAAAAATAAATAGTTTAGATGTTACAGCGTCTATTAGAGATTTTCGTTTAGATTTTTTTGAACCATTTATAAAAGAAAATTTTGAAAATTTAAAAGGACTCGCCTCCCTAGATATTAAGGTTAAAGGCAATCTAGTATCACCCATGATAAATGGAACAGTAAACGCAAAGGTGGATAATGTCCATGTGAATTATTTGGGCACCGATTATAAATTTGAAGGGGAAGTAAAGATAGAACCAAACTCATTTGATTTTGGTTCATTAACGATTTTGGATGTAAATAATAACAAAGCAGATGTTATTAGTGGTAAAATATTTCATACTAATTATAAAGACTTTCAGATGGATATCGATTTGAGTCTAGCTAAGTTTTTATGCTTAAATACGAATCAAGTTGATAATTCCATTTATTACGGGAAAGTATTTGCTACAGGTATTGTAAATGTTTTTGGGTTTTTGGATCATCTAAATTTATCTGCATCTGTAAAAACAGATAAGGCAAAAAATGTATTTGGAAAACTTGAGTATAGTCAACTTTCTATTCCGCTTTCTGGATCGGAAGAAGTTGGTGAAAACGGGTTTATTTCTTTTGTAAAACATGATACGGCACAAATTCAACCCAAGTATAAAGTTAATACTCCTGGTTTTACAATGGATTTTAAACTTGAAGCAACTTCTGATGCACAAGTCCAATTAATTTTTGATGAAAAAGTGGGAGATGTGATTAGAGCTAATGGGACTGGAGATATTCGAATGCTAATTGATGAGTATGGTGATTTTAAAATGTTTGGAGATTATACTGTTGTTGAAGGAGATTATCTTTTTACTCTTAAGAATGTTGTAAATAAAAAATTCAGGTTAGAAAAAGGAGGAACTATAAATTGGTCTGGCAGTCCAGAGAATGCAGATATTCATATGAAAGCAATTTATGAATTAAGAACATCTCTTACTCCTTTGTTTTTATCGCATGAACAAACAGATGCTATTCGCAAACGATATCCAGTTGATTGCATAATGAATTTAAATGGAAAATTACTTGAACCTGATATTGCTTTTGATATTTACATGCCTACCGTAGATGATTTTACTAGACAGCAGGCTTACGATAAATTTAGAGGAAGCGAAAGTGAAACAAATAAGCAGGTGTTTTCATTAATGTTTACAAATAGTTTTAGTCCACCATCGGGCCAAGTTCAGAATGAAAGTAGCGGTGGACCTGGCGCAGGTACTGTAACGTCAACGGAGATGTTATCAAATCAATTAAGTAATTGGCTTTCACAAATTAGTAATGAATTTGATGTAGGTGTGCATTACCGATTAGGGGATGAGGTAAATAAAGATCAGGTTCAGCTAGCGCTTTCTACTCAACTTTTTAATGATAAAATGAGTATTGATGGCAGTGTTGCAAACAGTTCAAATACCAATACGCAAAATACAGCAAGTGTAGTAGGGGATATTAATGTTGATTATAAATTAACTGAAGATGGAAAATTTAGAGCCAAGGCTTATAATAGAGCAAATGAAGGAGATATTCTAAATACGCAAAAAGGACCATACACACAAGGGGTAGGGGTTTTTTACAGAGAAGAATTTGAAACCATTGGTGAATTATATCGCAGATATTTAAGGAAAATCAAAAAAATAAAAAAATGACATTGTGAAATCTCTTAAATACTTAAATAAATATTTTTGGAAATACAAGTGGAGGTTATCGTTGGGGATTCTGTTCGCTATACTCTCAACCTTTTTTGGTATATACATTGCAGTATTAGTTCGCAAAGCGACAGACTATATGATGTTAGCGGCAAAACAGAACTTTTCCTTCGATGTGGTAGCTAAAGAGCTGTTAGAATACGGGCTATTAATAATAGGAACAACTATTGTGAGCGGGTTCTTAATGTTTTTGATGCGTCAGGCCATTATTGTAATGTCAAGGCATATTGAATATGATTTGAAAAATGAAATATTTTCTCATTACCAAACATTAGATACTGCTTTTTACCGAAGAAATAACACCGGTGATTTGATGAACAGAATCAGCGAAGATGTTAGCAGAGTTAGAATGTACATAGGCCCAGCAGTGATGTATTTTGCAAGTACGCTAGCAACTATTATTTTAGTATCTGCAACCATGACTGGTGTAAATGCTAAGCTGACTCTTTTTGTATTGCTTCCTCTTCCAATACTAGTTGTGGTAATATATTTTGTAAGTGATTTAATTAATAAACTCAGCAACAGTGTGCAAGAGCAGTTATCTACACTTTCCATAATGGCGCAAGAAACATTTTCGGGTATTCGAGTACTTAAGGCGTATGTGCAAGAGAGTCCTTCGGGAACTAACTTTTCAAATGCAAGTGGAAGTTATAGAAAGAAATACCTGAAACTAATACTTACTGAATCTTTATTTAGCCCTTTTATTCTTTTATTAATTGGTTTAAGCACCATCATTACGATTTACATGGGTGGAAAGCAAGCCATCGATGGGCAAATATCCTATGGCAATATAGTAGAGTTTGTTATTTATGTTAATAAACTTACCTGGCCCGTTGCTGCGTTGGGCTGGGTTACATCTTTAGTTCAAAGGGCTGCAGCTTCTCAAAAACGAATAAATGAATTTTTAGAAACTGCCCCTATCATCCATAACAACACAGCTGAAATCAACGCAAATCAAAATAAATTTGAAGGAGAGGTTGAGTTTAAAAATGTGTCTTTTACCTATCCAGATTCTGGAATTCAAGCACTGAAAAATGTTTCTTTTAAAATTGAGTCTGGCAAGTCGTTAGCAATTATTGGAAAAACAGGTAGTGGGAAATCTACCGTTGCTGCTTTAATCTGTAGGTTGTATGATGTTAGCTCAGGTGCAATATTGCTAGACGGGAAAAACATTAAAGAGCGTGATTTGTTTTCTCTAAGGAAAAACATTGGGTATGTGCCGCAAGACACTTTCTTGTTTTCTGATACCGTTGAGAACAATATTGCTTTTGGAATAAATAATGAGACTGAATCTTTATCTGCGATGAATTCAAATAAAAAAACTAAGTTAATTCATTCTGCCGCAAAAAACGCAGGCTTGGCAAGAGAAATTCAGCACTTCCCAAACAAATACAATACAATGATTGGGGAGCGAGGAATTACTTTATCGGGAGGACAAAAGCAACGAATTGCAATTGCCAGAGCTATTGTAGGTGGCCCTCAGGTTTTATTGTTTGATGATTGTCTTTCATCTGTAGATACGGAAACTGAATCTGAAATTCTTGGTAACCTAAAAGCCATTATGAAAGGGAAGACCACCATAATAATTAGTCACAGAATCTCTACTGTTAAAGATGCTGACCATATCATCGCAATGAACGAAGGCAGAATAATAGAAGAAGGAACTCACGAAGCATTACTATTGAAGAAAGGATTTTACTTTGAGTTATATCAAAAGCAATTAGTTGAGGAGGTAAAAAGTTTAGGCGTTAACTAGCCATTTTTTTTATTTGATACGGGAATATCATCGTTTATGGATAAAAACGTTTGATAATAATGCTTTAATATATTTTGATTTTAAATTTATTTATTGGATTTTCGTGAAACCAAACTAGAAACCAAACTAGAAACCAATACACTACTTCCTATGAAAACTAAAATTTACTTATTAATTTTCCTTTTCACTTCTTTTGCTTTATTTAGCAATGCTCAAAAGCGAGAAAAATATGACATAATGCTTGCCTCTGGCACAGTAAAACCGGTTTCCAATGTCGATCAATTATCCACAATGCGGATTAACAGCAGCGAGATAGTGGATGGGAAATATTTTAGAATAATACAGTTTCTTGAAATTCCAACAGATCAAGAAAAGTTGGATTTGAAATCTATAGGAGTCAACCTCTATACATACCTGCCTAGCCATTGTTATTTTGCAACATTCGATAAAAATGTTGATTTGTCAAGACTAAATACTTCAGGAAATATTCGTGCATTACTACCTATTGTTAAAGAATACAAATTAGATTCAAAATTAAAAGACAATAAGTTCCCTCAAAACTCAGACATAAAAAATAGCTTGATAGATTTGACGCTAAGTTACTTCTATGGCATACCGGCTGATGTTATTGCACATGAATTAAAATCTAGAATCAAAAGAGTAGAAATACTTTCTCAAGATGATGTATTAAAAGGTATTAGAGTTCGTGTTAAGGGGAAATATATTTCTGCTATTTCAGACTTGCCATTTATCCAATATGTTGAGCCTATTGAAAAAATAGTAGAAGAGAACAATTCCGGAACAACCTTACATCGATCTAATACGATTAATACTAAAATCCCAGGCGGGTTACAATATGATGGCACCGGGGTGGGGGTATCGGTAGGCGATGGAGGTATATTTAATGAGCATGTAGACTTTACCGGAAGAAGCACTGGTCAATCTACATCTGGCCCAAGCCATGCTACACACGTTGCAGGAACAGTTGGAGGTGCAGGAAATATTAATCCAAATTATGCCGGTCAAGCTCCTGGTGCAAACCTTATTGCTACCAATGGCTATGCAGATATTAGCAGTGTAGCAGCGGCTACCGTACTTTACAACGGTGCTAATGTAATGCGGGTAACAAATCATTCTTTAGGGCAAGGAACTACTTCAAATTATACGTCTGATGCGAGAATTTCTGATCTGCTTGTTGAGTCATTACCTTCTTTATATAATGTACATTCATGTGGAAATAGTGGGTCTGGATGGTCTACCATAACTGGGGGATATAAAGCCGGAAAAAATGCAATTGCAACAGGTAATTTAGACTATAAAGATTTAATTGCTTCTTCAAGTAGTCGTGGTCCATCATCTGATGGACGTATAAAGCCGGATATTTGCGCTAAAGGATCAACCGTATATTCAACTATGCCTGGCAATGCGTATGGTCAAATGTCAGGTACATCCATGGCTTCGCCTGGAATAGCTGGCTGTGTTGCTCAATTGATACATGCTTATAAATCTTTAAACGGAGGTACTGATCCTAAACTTGGTCTATTAAAAGGCATCATGTTAAATACTGCGGATGATTTAGGGAATTTAGGACCCGATTATATTTATGGATGGGGTAGAATAAATGTACGAAGAGCTTATAATGCGATTAAAAATAATACGTATGCATCAGGATCTATTTCACAAGGGGGAAGCAACCCGCATATTATTACCATTCCTGCCAATACGCAAGCTATTAAAGTTATGGTTTACTGGGCTGATCCAGCAGCAGCAGCTGGTGTGTCTTCGGCATTAATAAATGATCTCGACATTCTACTTGCTGGTCCCTCGCAAAATTATAGTCCTTGGGAGTTAAATAATTCATCTCCTTCAAGTGCAGCAATTAAAGGATTAGATAAAGATAATAATATGGAGCAGGTATTTGTTGCTTCTCCTGCGGCTGGAACATACACACTTAATGTAAGTGGATACCTGGTTCCACAAGGTCCTCAAGAATATTTTATGTCTTATGAAATACTTACCGATGAAGTGAAGTTAACTTATCCAATTGGTGGCGAAGCTATTGTTCCAGGCTTAAGTGAAGTCATCCGTTGGGATGCGTACGGATCTACAGGAACATTTAAGGTTGAATATTCTGCTGATTCTGGCTCAACTTGGACAACTGTAAATGCAAGTGTTGCCGCAACGCTGCGTTATTTAAATTGGACACCTCCTACAACTATTACAGGAAAGGCATTAATGCGTGTTACAAGAGGAAGTTCTGTTAGTGCCTCTGAAGCTAAATTTCATGTTATACCTGTTCCTAGTTTATTAAAAGTAGATTGGAGATGTCCTGCTAGCTTCCAATTATCTTGGAATGCTGTTACAGGTGCAACTGCTTACGAAGTTTATTTGTTAGGACAAAAATACATGATGCCTCAAGGTACAACTACGGGAACAGACTTTTGGGTGCAATCGCCAAATACTGCTGTTACTTGGGCAAGCGTAAGAGCATTAGCATCTAACGGACAAGTTCTTGGAAGAAGAGCGTTTGCAATTCAAGTGTCTACTGCAATTTCAGGTTGTTTAACTTCTGTAAACAATAACGTAGGAAACTCTCCGTACTCTGTTTCTGTTTTTCCAAATCCTATGAACTCAGATGCTACTATTTCATTAAATCTTCCAGAAGAAGAAAGTGTTAGCATTACTTTGATTGATGTGTTGGGAAAGAAAGTTTCTGTAATTGTTGATAATAAGAAATTGCCAGCAGGTGCTCATCAATTTCAGCTTACAGAGTCTTATGCTCCAGGCGCGTACATGGTGATGGTAAAGGGGGAGAAAGGTATTAGTTACGAAAAGATAATTGTAGGAGGAGAATAGGGTATAGAATTGGTTCTAATTACGACACCAGTTTTTGAAACTCGTTTTCATCTATTATTTTTACGCCTAGCTTTTCGGCTTTTTTTAGTTTCTCGGGACCCATATTTTCCCCGGCAACGATGTAGCTAGTTTTTCCGGACACACTGCCGACTACTTTGCCGCCATTTTGTTCGATGGCTGTTTTTAAGTCATCGCGAGAAAATTTTGTAAACACACCAGAAACCACAAATGTAAGTCCAGTTAATTTAGTGGATTTAACTTGCTCTGTTACTTTTGATTCCAACTGTAGACCGTATTTTTTTAATCTATCAATTACTTCTTTGTTGTTTTTTTTAGAGAAATATATTTTAATGCTTATTGCAACTTGTTTGCCAATATCATTTGTTGCGGTAAGAGTTTCTTCGCTCGCATTCAGAATAGCATCTATAGTTCGTAGTTTAATGGCTAATTTTTTAGCAAGTGTTTCTCCAACATGACGAATGCCGATAGCGTACAGCACCCGTTCAAACGGTACATCTTTAGATTCTTCAATTCCGGCTAGCAGATTTGTGACAGACGTTTCGCCCATGCGATCGATTTCCATTAATTCATTTTTGTATTTATGAAGTTCATAGATGTCTGCAATATTTTTCAAATATCCTTTTTCATACAACAAACCTATTGTTTCTTCTCCAAGCGAATCAATATTCATTGCCTTGCGTGAAGTGAAATGAGTCATGTTGCCTTTAATTTGTGGTGGGCAACTCCATTGATTTGGGCAAAAATGTTTTGCTTCGTCTTCGCCTCTTACAAGTTCTGTTTTACATTCAGGACATTTACTAATGTATTTTGTTTCATGCGAATTTGCAGGTCGTTTTTTAAGATCTACTCCCGTTATTTTTGGAATTATCTCTCCGCCTTTTTCAACATATACCGTATCACCAACTCGTACATCAAGCTTTTCAATAATGTCTGCATTGTGAAGCGAAGCACGTTTTACGGTTGTTCCTCCTAACGAAACTGGTTTTAAATTTGCAACAGGAGTAATAGCCCCTGTTCTTCCAACTTGATAGGTTATTTCTTCTAGCAGCGTGCTAACAGTTTCAGCTTTAAATTTATAAGCAATTGCCCAGCGTGGTGATTTTGCAGTGAACCCAAGTACTTTTTGTTGATCGTACGTGTTAACTTTTATTACTACGCCATCAATATCAAACGGTAGTTCGTGACGTTCCTTATCCCATTGATCAATAAATTCAAATACTTCGCTTAATGTTTTACATTTTACAATATAGTTAGGCACTTTGAATCCCCATTTTTTTGCTTCCTTCATGCTTTCGTAATGATTTTTGAAAGGAAGCTCCTTTCCGTAAAGCATATACATGTAGCAGTCTAAATTGCGGGATGCTACAACGGCAGAGTCCTGCATTTTCAGTGTGCCAGATGCTGCGTTTCTGGGATTAGCTAATAATGGATCTCCAATTTCTTCGCGCTCTTTATTTATTGTTTCAAATACTTTTTTAGTAAAAAAAACTTCTCCTCGAATTTCAAATTTATCTGGGTAAGGAGTAGCTGCTTTGTTTTTTTGGGAAGATTGCAGATGTAAAGGAATACTGCGAATTGTTTTTGCATTGGTGGTAATATCATCTCCTTGTTCTCCATCGCCACGAGTAACAGCTTGTACAAGTGCTCCGTTTTCATACTTTAAGCCTATAGCTACGCCATCGTATTTTAATTCGCAAATATATTCGATGGTGCCGGCAACTCCTTTTCGTATTCGTTCATCAAAGTCTGTAAGATCTTCTTTTGAATAGCTATTGCTGAGCGATAGAAAGGGGTAATCGTGCTTTACTGTTTTAAACTCTTTGGTTAAACCACCTCCAACTCGCTGAGAAGGTGAATTTGCATTTAAAAATTCAGGGTATTCTTTTTCTAATGCAATCAACTCTTCCAGCTTTTTGTCAAATTCAAAATCACTAATACTTGGATTGGAAAGAATATAATACTTGTGATTGTGTTCCTCCAGCTCAGTTGAAAGACTTTCTATTTTTTTCTTTGCATCATTAGTCATTAGTCGTTAGTTCTTAGTCTTTAGTCGTTAGTTTTTGGTTTTTAATTCTTAGTTCTTATTCTATTGCTTAACTACCAATCCTTAATTCTTAACTCCTATTACCTATTTATTACCTATTGCAATTCTTTCTTTCCCGCTCATGTCTTTTATGATTTGTACATTTTTAAATCCTTTTAATTCTAACAATAATTTCAGGTCATTGCCAATTGCTTCATTTATTTCAAAATATAGTTTGCCATTTAGGATAAGGTTTTTTATAGCGAAATCAGCAATGTGTTTATAGAAGAGAAGCGGGTCGCTATCATTTACGAATAATGCTAAGTGAGGCTCGTGTTCTAGTACGTTTTTGCTCATGCTATCTTTTTCGGACAAACGAATATAAGGCGGATTGGATACGATAATATCAAATGTTTCTTTTAATGAAAATTTGGAGTCTAAGATATCTGCTTTGATAAAAGATATTTCAGCATTGTTTATTACAGCATTTTCTTTAGCAACCATAAGAGCATCATTGGAAATGTCAATAGCTGAAACTATGGAGTTAGGCAGCTTTTTCTTTAATGCTATGGCAATGCAGCCACTTCCAGTACCAATATCTAATATTTTTGGAGATAAATTATTGGAGTCATTGCATTCTCTAACAGTAAGGTCAACTAACTCTTCAGTTTCTTGCCTGGGAATAAGTACGTGTTTGTTTACCTTAATCATACATCCTAAAAAAGTAGTTAAACCTAAAATGTATTGAATAGGTTTCAATGCTTTTAAATCCTGAATGATTGCATTTATTTTTTCAACTTCAACCTTATGAAGGAGTCTATCTCCTTGATTATTAATTTCATTTCTGGAAATTGCGAGCACCTCTTCGGCTACTAAGAGAAATATTGCCTTAATTTCTCCTTTTGGATACAAATCATTAAGCTCTTTTTGAAAACTAAGATTGATATTTTCTAAGCTATTGCCCTCCATGATAGTACGAAAGTAAAGTATATATTTGTTCGGATGAATGCCCATGAAAAATACATGCACTTTTGTTTGTCTTTAGCAATCAAAGGCATTGGTAAAGTAGCGCCTAATCCATTAGTGGGTTGCATAATTGTTAATGATGGTAAGGTGATAGGGCAAGGCTATCATCATGAATATGGAGCTTCCCACGCTGAAGTTGATGCCATCAATTCAGTAAAAAATAAAAAGTTATTAAAAAGCTCTACGCTTTATGTAAACTTGGAGCCCTGTGGACATCACGGGAAAACTCCTCCTTGTGCAGACCTTATAATAAGGAGTGGAATAAAATATGTTGTGATTGGCACCATTGACCCCAATCCAATAGTGATGGGAACAGGATTGCAAAAACTAGTGTCTGCCGGATGTGATGTTAAGGTAGGGGTTATTGAATCCGAATGCAACATATTAAACAAGCGCTTCATTACCTATCATACAAAAAAGAGACCTTTTATAATATTAAAATGGGCACAAACTGCGGATAAGTTTATTGGAAGAAAATCTAAGGACTTAAAAAAGAAGGATAACATTCACATTAGTAATTCTGCATCTCAAAAGTTGGTTCATCAGTGGAGGGCAGAGGAACAAGCTATTATGGTCGGAACAAATACAGCATTAATAGATAATCCTAAATTAACAGTAAGGAAAGTTAAAGGGAACCATCCTGTACGAATAGTATTAGATAAAGATTTAAATATTCCTGCCTCGTTTCATTTACTTGATGGTGCTATTGCTACCATATTATTTACATCTAGAAAAAAAGCCCGCAAAAAAAATATTGAATATGTAACTATAAATTTCAAGGGTAATGTTGTAAAGCAAGTAATGAACGAGCTTTATTCAAGAAATATTACTTCTGTTATCATAGAGGGCGGGACTATTCTTTTAAATTCTTTTATTAAAAAAGGTATATGGGACGAAGCAAGAGTATTTACTAATAAGCGTAAGTGGAATGAAATTGTAGCGAACGGTATTGCTGGTGTTCAAGCGCCTGCCATTGCTGGGGAAGTAATTTCTGCGAAGGAAATAAAAAGCGACTTGCTGCTGATGCTTAAAAATGTTTCTTGAGTTTGCTAAGAAACGCCTCTGGAGCAGCAGTGGGCTTGTTGCTTTTGATATCTATAAAAACTAAGGTAACCTCTCCTGTATTTAATAGCTCTGATTTCTCATTGTATATTTCGTGCGAGAATGTAATTCTTGCCTTCGGAATTTCCTTAATGCTTGTTTTAATTGTCAGCATGTCATCATAAAACGCAGGCTTCATGTATTTTACGCTGAACATATAGACGGGCAGCATGATGCCGTTCTCTTCCATTTCTTTATAGTTCATTCCCATTTCGCGCAGTGCTTCAACACGAGCAACTTCAAAATACTCTGCGTAATTACCATAATAAACATAGCCCATGCGGTCGGTTTCCCCATAGCGTACACGTATTTTTACCTCTGAAACAAACATATTTTGTGTTTTTCTTTTCGTATATTTAGGTAAAGTTATGTAATTACTTGTAGGTGTAAAAAACGGGTTTGTCGGGTTGCTATTTAAAGGATTACTTCAAGCAGTTAATTTATTTTTGGGTAAGATAATATTATTTTAATCCAAACCGCAATAAAAATGAATTTGTTTTTAAGCCAATTTCTCCTATGAGAAAATTATTTTTTACGTTACTAGAAAAATTTCTGACACAGCTACGCATCGGAGAAAAAATATTTATTAAAAAATAAAAATTACTTGTGCTTTCAATTGAAATACTTTTCTACATTTGAACAATTAATCGCGTAAGTTAGATTTTCATAGGTAAATATACATATTGCTCTTAAAAATTTTTAGTGCTACATGAAGAAAGAATTCGAAAAAGTATGGGACAGTTGTCTCGAGATAATAAAAGACAACGTAAATGCACAAAGTTTCAAAACATGGTTCGAGCCGATTAAACCAATCCGATTACAAACTAACGTACTTACAATCCAAGTGCCTAGCCAGTTCTTTTATGAATGGCTTGAGGAACACTATGTTGCATTGTTAAAGAAGGTGGTTCGTAAGGAGTTAGGAGCAGAAGGGCGTTTGGAATACAGCATTGTGATGGAGAACATATATGGAGTAAAACCCTATACCGTTCGAGTACCTGCATCCAACAAAAAAGACATTAGAAACCCCTCGGTTAACATGCCGCTAGACATGAACAACGGAAGCATCCGTAACCCGTTCATTATTCCGGGCTTAAAGCGTGTTACTGTAGAGTCTAACCTAAACCCTGATTATTCGTTTGAGCATTTTGTAGAAGGAGATTGTAACCGCCTTGCTCGTTCAGCTGCTTTTGCAGTTGCAAACAAGCCCGGAGAAACCTCTTTCAATCCACTCCTTATATATGGTGCTGTTGGATTAGGAAAAACTCACCTTGCTCATTCTATCGGAATTGAGATTAAGAAAAAGTTCCCTGCTAAAACAGTTCTTTACGTTCCATCGGAACGCTTTACTAATCAGTTCATTGACGCTATTCAGAATAACAACACCAATGATTTTGTGAATTTCTATCAGATGATAGATGTGCTTATCATTGACGATGTGCATTTTTTCTCCGGTAAGGAAAAGACGCAGGATGTGTTCTTCCACGTTTTCAATCACCTTCAGCAGAATAAAAAGCAGATTGTGATGACTTCAGACAGAGCTCCTGTTGACCTTCAGGGTATTGAGCAGCGTTTGCTTTCTCGCTTTAAGTGGGGCTTAGCTGCCGATCTTCAGGCTCCTGATTTGGAAACTCGTATAGCTATCCTTGAAAAGAAGGCGTATGCGGATGGAATTGAAATGCCAAGAGATGTGATAGAATACATCGCCTATAGCATTACTTCAAATGTTCGTGAATTAGAAGGAGCGTTAATATCTCTTCTAGCACAAGCATCATTAAATAAAAAGACATTGAATATCGATCTTGCTCGCCAGATGATCGATAAGTTTGTTCGTAACACAGCAAAAGAGGTTTCTATCGATTATATCCAAAAAGTGGTTTGCGATTACTTTAACATGGGCATTGACTTACTTAAGTCTAAAACCCGTAAGCGCGAAGTGGTACAAGCTCGTCAAATTGCAATGTATTTTGCAAAACAGCTTACCAAGTCATCTTTGGCAACGATTGGAATGCATTGCGGAGGTAAAGACCACGCAACCGTTCTTCATGCTTGTCGCACGGTAAATAACTTGATGGATACTGACAAAAAATTTAGACATTATATTCAGGAATTGGATAAGAAGATAAATCTAGCTTAAAGAAAGATTTTATTTAAATGAGAACCCCGCTTGTCGGGGTTTTTCTTTTTGAAGGAAAATGAAAAGCGTATTATTTGTTTGCCTAGGTAACATTTGCCGCTCACCCATGGGAGAGGGAATATTGCGCAATAAGGTAGAGCAGGCAGGACTTAGTCTTGAAATTGATTCGGCTGGAACAGGTAATTGGCATGCAGAGGAGCATCCGGATAATCGAGCAACCCAAACGGCTAAGGAACGTGGAATAGATATCTCCAAACAAAGGGCAAGGCAAATTAGGGTGGAGGACTTTGACCAATTTGATTTGATACTGGTTGCCGATGCGCAGGTGTATAGAGATGTAAAATCTCAGGCAAGAACAAAAGAGCAGGAAAAAAAAGTAGAGTTTATCATGAACCTTGCTTACCCTGATTCCAACATGGCCGTTCCTGATCCGTATTTTGGAGGGAAGGATGGGTTTGATAAGGTGTTTGATATGCTAGATAAGGCGTGCATTGGTATTTTAAGTAGAATGAAAGATTGTGAATAATGCCAATTACGAATAATACCAATAATACAAATGATACGAATAATGCCAATTACGAATAATACTAATAATGCAAATGATACGAATAGTGCGAATAATGCAATTCAAACTAATTACGGATCAGAACAAATTATATAGCAGAGAACATTAATTTTATAAAATAAATTGTATTTGTGCCATTCGTATTAATTAGTATCATTGGTAATATTAGAAGCCATCTCAAAAATGTAAATGGTGCAGAATAAAAAATAATTTCCATAACAAAAGCCACGAATTACACGAATTATCACCAATTAATTTGTGTTAATTCGTGTAATTGGTGTCTGGATTGTTTTTGAGATAGGTTGTAGTATCATCGCATTAAATTAGTAACACTCATATCCCATGTTGTATTTAATTCCTGTTCCTATTTCTGATAAGGAGGACAACACTTTCTTAGTTTATCCTGCGCTTGCAACTACTGTTAATTCTTTAGATGAATTTATTGTGGAAGACCTTAAAACTGCCAGACGCGCCCTCCGTAAAATTGGTTTTAAGAGAGAGTTTGATACTATGACTTTTCATATTTTAAACGAGCACACCGAGTTAAAAGGCATTGAAAAGTTTCTTGTGGCTGCCGAAAAGGGAAAAAACATTGGGCTTTTAAGTGATGCGGGTATGCCCTGTATTGCCGATCCGGGAAGTGATATCGTACGCATAGCGCATCGTAAAAATATTAAAGTAGTTCCGCTATACGGACAATCATCCATTTTTTTGGCGCTGGCTGCCTCGGGCTTAAATGGACAACATTTCACCTTTCATGGCTATCTGCCCAAAGAGCAAGTGGAGCGTAGGAGAAAACTGAAGGAAATCACCCTATCCCCTGCCTTGCCGGCAAGCAGGCAGCCTTCCCCGAAGGGGAAGGAGGTGGGCGTGCAATACTCCCCCTTTGGGACAACCAATGGTTGGGAACGTAGTTCGGGAGCGGGCGGACTTACGCACATTTTTATAGAAACCCCATATAGGAACAATCATTTGCTTGAAGATATTCTCTCAGTTTGCTCACCCGAAACTTTACTTTGTATTGCAATGAATATTTCTGGTGAAAACGAAATGATTCAAACTAAATCTGTAGCTGAGTGGAAAAAAAGCGAACTGCCCGATCTTGCTAAGCAACCTACAGTGTTTTTGTTGGGGAGGTAGAAATTAATTTTATATCTTATTTAGCAGCCTAAAATTATTGATTGTAAGGATGATTGCGGGAAGTAGCACTAGTGTATAATAAAACCCCAATACAGCTCCGTCATTAGAAACTGGCAGGATAATAGACATAGTTAAGATTATATCTAAAATAATAATAGCCGTCCTCCTAATAATAGATTTTTTATTGGATTCACTTTTTTTATTCATTGTCATTGCAAGCGAGATTATGCCAGTGAGTGTGCAAAATCCAACGATTGCAGGCGTGCCAGAGTCCATATAAATAATCATTATTCTGGCAATACAATGTTCTTGAAAATAAATAAATGAGCTTACATATAAAGGCTACCAAATTCCACATGGATGCAAAGTAATTATAAAGTCTTATTCTAAATGTTTAGCTACTTGCCTTTGTAAATTTACGGTTACTGGGTCAGTTTCAAGTCTTGTGTTTCTTAGCGAACTTTGCGTGCCGCATCTTTGCTTTCTTTGCGTTAAAGGCTGTTAAAATACCCGCCTGTCTTCTTTATACAGAAATAATAAAGGCGGGCAGGCAGAAACAGCAAAGGACGCTAAGCAAATGCAGCGCAAAGTTCACGAAGAACAGCCAAACTGACCCACTACTGAATTTACAAATATTTCCTGCTAATAGAGAAAAAAATTCCCCTGTTACATCAATATAACAGGGGAATTAAATAAGAGGGTATGATTTATTATTACTTCTGCAAGTTCCAAATTACATCATAGTCGCCATTAGATTTTTCTTGAGCTATAATTTCTTTAATAGCTTTTCTAAAAACGATTAGGAGGTCTGTTCTGCGAATTATTTTATCTAAATTATCAGGTGTTATGTTGTTGGTAAAGCTAACTCCTGCAGATGATTTAATGTTTCCAGTACAATATTTTGTATTAGCGGCAAGTCCATTTGTTTTTCCTACTAATTCAAATGCTAACTTAGGTACCATTAACACTAGGTCGCTCTTTTTATCTTCAGATACTTCTAAGTCTAGTGTAAGTGTAATTAGCGCATCAGATTCAGACTCTTTCATTATTCTATCGTTTGCGATGTTTACTCCAAATCCTTCGATTATAGGCATAAAGGCTGATACTACTTTGGTGTTTTTGTAGGCACGGGTAAATTCAACCTTTGTATTTGCATCATCTTTAGAGAATGCCTCAATGGTTTTGTATGCTGGTGTGCCGGTTGTAGCTTCAACAGGCAACACAGAAGCGTTAAATTCTGATTTTATAATAGCCATCAAATCAGGATACATTTTAGCTAAAACAGCATCCCAAACTTCGTTAGGCTGCTGTGGGAACGTAAGTATCGTGGTTGTGGTAGTAGTTGCCGTTGCCTGACTTGTTTCGTATTGTGATACATCTACAACTTCTTTATATGTTGTGCCGCGAATTGAAAAGGATAACACGCCAATCTTTTTTAACTGACTAAACGGGCGACTTAAAAATGCATTTGGTTTAAAGAAGTTGTAATCCATGTTTACTTCTTTGCCTTTTGCTGTTAGCCCCGGATTTAATACAGGCTCTCCTGTAACATTCACAAACTTTCCATCGCTATAAGAAGCAGCGTATTGTACTGTAGGAAATGCACCGCTTACTGCTGTAGCATTTTCCATGCTTTCAAATCCTACAGACAAATAACTCTTTTTGTAATTATAGAGCGCATCTCCTCCCGGTTTAATGTTCAAGTTTCTAAAAGCAGCTGCAGGAATAGTAACTTTCATTCCGGTATGTGTGTAGCATACTTCGTACAAACTTTTAATACTTACTTGATTGATGGCTAAACTAACTTTTAGTAATTTGTTTTCAGAAAGTTCAGCGCTTTCAAGTTCTAGCACTACATCTTTTGTAATATCAATTGAAATATTATTTGTTTGCCCGTTTATAGAGATAAGCTTTATTGGATTTTTGTAAGGCTCAATAGTAAAGCTTGAGGTTTGTCCGCTTGTGGTAGTGATTTCAATCTTTCTTGGAGAAGTATTTTTGTCTGTGATGTAGCTATACATTCCAGCAGTAACATATTCTACTGGTTTTCCATCAATGGTAACTGTGCCGTCTATTTTAACGAAGGCAGGAGTGCTCTTTTTAGTAAACATGATCTATGTCATATCGCCACCTGTTTTCCATCCTTTGTAAAATGCCTGCGATACAATACCTAATTTTTCATCGTGCAGGTTACTTCCAATGCCTACGGTAGGAAATACAAGTTGCAGATCTGAAACTTGTTCAGCAGGAGGGGCCATCATTTTTGCAATTTTGGCAACCCCTTTGGTAAATAAGTTTTGTGAGTAGCCAAATTGTGTAATTAGCAATAAAGCAAGTATGAGTTTAAATTTTATTTTGGTTTGGTTTTTTTATGTTTTATTTCTGTGTGTATTAACAATTCGTGGGCTGATGAATAAATTTCAGCTAATAAGATTTGCAGAAGTATCATTTTAATAACTCTGGGAGCTTTATTGTTTTTATTCAAAAATGACATAAAAATATGCTTATTGATAAGAATAAGGTTCGTTTTGGCGAGCCATTTCTCTCACATTTTCTAATACTCTTTTCATATACGTTTTCCAGAATGTGTTGGTAAATAGCCAATTCAGTGGATATAACAAAGTAATGTTAGAATGTAAGGTATAGGTGTATTCTATTAATATTTTATTTGGTTCCAGTTCTGTTGTTTTCCATTCGCCTGTAAATTTATAGAAGCCCAGCATTCAGGATTAAAAGTCGCTAACTTCTATTTTCCAGTATTTGTTTTCGCTCCGTTCAAGTGCTTTGTCAGTCGAAGCAAATCCTCCTTTTTGAGAAAGAGATTTAGCTACAAATACTTTTTTGCTATATCCTGGCTTGCCCCAGTTTTCATCATCTGTGCAATGGGGAACTTTAGGCATTATTCTAAAACCAGTATGAACTTTTGAAACATCACAAAGCATTGGTGTTTTAAATGCTCTTTCTAAGCTGCAATTGTAAATAGTTTTTACTTCAACTTTTGTAGTCATAACTTAAATTTTATTTTCTACCAATCAAAACCTTCTCAACTTCTTCCAGCTTCACATTTTTTGCTTTCAAGAGAATTAAGAAGTGGTAGAGTAGGTCAGCAGCTTCGTTTTTGAAAAGGTCTATGTTGTTGTCTTTGGATTCAATTACTAATTCAACTGCTTCTTCGCCCACTTTTTGCGCTACTTTATTTACGCCACTTTTAAAAAGCTTGTTGGTATAAGAGTTTTCTTCGTTGTTGTCAATACGCTGGGAGATGGTGCGTTCGAGTTCGTATAGAAAAGACCCGCTCCCTCCCGAACTACGTTCCCAACCTGTGGTTGTCCCAAAGGGAGGGAGTTGCGCGCTTGGCTCCTCCCCAATGGGGAAGTTAGGAGGGGCTTGGAAACAGCTCACTGCCCCTGTATGACAAGCAGGACCTTTTGGCTTTACGCTAATTAGTAGGGTGTCGTTATCGCAATCTTCTTTTATAGTTACCACATCAAAGTAGTTGCCGGATGTTTCTCCTTTAGTCCACAAACGGTTTTTGCTTCGGCTAAAGAAGGTTACGCGTTTTTCTTTTTGTGTTTTTGATAATGCTTCTTCATTCATAAATCCTAGCATCAGCACTTGTTGAGTGATGTTATCTTGAATGATGGCGGGAAGAAGTCCGCTTCCTTTTTTGAAGTTTAATTTCATACTGTATGATTTAGAGCCCACCCCAACCCTCCCAAAGGGAGGGAGCTTGCGCGTGCAATTCTCCCCCTTTGGGGGAGATAGAGGGGGCTTGGCTTATCTTATAGCTATGTTATTTATTTTTAAATATTTTTTTAATTCAGGTATTGGTATTTCTCCGAAGTGAAAGATGCTGGCAGCCAATGCAGCGCTGGCTTTTGTTTTCTCAAAGACTTCTTTAAAATGTTCTTTTGTTCCTGCACCACCGGAAGCAATAACTGGAATGTTAACTGCTTTGCTTACAGCATTGGTTATTTCAATTGCGAATCCGTTTTTAGTTCCATCGCTGTTCATTGAGGTGAGCAATATCTCTCCTGCTCCAAGTTCTTCGGCTTTTTTTGCCCAAGCAATTGTGGTTAGTTCTGTTTTTATCCTACCACCATTCACATAAACTCTGGCTCCCTCCAGCTCCCCCAAAGGGGGAAAGGGTAGGGCTACTTGCTCCTCCCCTTCGGGGAGGCTGGGTGGGGTGGCTGTATCTATCGCCACCACCACACACTGACTGCCAAACTGTTTAGCAATTTCTGAAATCAATTCTGGGCGTTTAACAGCAGAGGAGTTGATGCTTATTTTATCTGCGCCTGCTTTAATGAGCACAGATACATCTTCAATGGAATTTATTCCTCCTCCAACGGTAAAAGGAATATTTATTTCTTGTGCTATCCTTTGAACCAGCTCAGCAAATGTTTTTCTTTTTTCGATGGTGGCAGTGATATCCAGAAACACTAACTCATCAGCTCCTTCCAGTGCATATTTTTTTCCTAGCTCAACAGGGTCACCTGCATCACGTATGTCAACAAAGTTTACGCCCTTAACAGTGCGACCATCTTTGATGTCTAAGCATGGTATGATTCTTTTTTTTAGCATGTGATAGCACCCTTCGACAGGCTCAGGATGCGATAATTAGATTAAGTTCTTGTAATTTTATTTTCCCTTCATAAATCGCTTTGCCAATGATTGCGCCTTCGCAGCCAAGTTCTTTTACTTTGATAAGATCGTCCATGCAAGATACGCCACCACTAGCAATTAAATTTACTTTTGACTTTTCAATAATCTCAGTATATAATTTATTCGATGTTCCTTCCAGCATTCCATCTTTCGCAATATCGGTACAAATTACATTTTTAATTCCTTTGCTTTCGTAATGTTTTATAAAATCAACTACATCTAACTTGGAGCTTTCCGTCCAGCCTTGAGTTGCAATCATGCGATCTTTGCAATCTGCGCCAAGAATAATTTTGTCGGCTCCGTATTGTGTTAGCCATTCAAGAAATAATAATTCGTTGCTTGCGGCAATGCTACCACCTGTAATTTGTGTGGCGCCATTTTCAAAAGCAATTTTCAAATCATCGTTAGATTTTAAACCACCACCAAAATCTATTTTAAGTTTTGTTTTGGAAGCGATGTTATAAAGTATTTTATAGTTCACAATATGCTTAGACCTTGCGCCATCTAAATCTACCAGGTGTAAATACTGAATGCCGCTAGCTTCAAATTCTTTGGCTACTTCAAGAGGATTTGTGTTGTACACTTTTTGTGTGCTGTAATCTCCTTTAGTAAGGCGAACGCACTTTCCATCCATTATATCTATAGCAGGGATAATTCTCATATTGTTTTTATTGCAGATAACAAATCATTTTGAATTTACGAATTTTGGTCTAGTTTTTCAATCGAAAATGCATATTAATAAGTTATCTGTACAATTCATATATTTAAAAAATTCTTTAATATTAATTCTCCAACCTTTCCGGATTTCTCTGGATGAAACTGAGTTGCATAAAAATTATCTTTTTGTAATGCTGCGCTAAAAGGTAAAATGTAATTGCAGATAGCAGAGGTGATGCCTCCCCGCCCTTCAAAGGAGGGAGCCATGCTTGTGGTGAGTTGAGGGATAGTTTCAGCGTAATAGCTATGTACAAAATATACATCATCATTTTCTGTTAAGCCTTTAAATAAAGGCCCTTTCATCTCTGATAAGTTATTCCAACCCATTTGAGGGACAAGTTCTTTCGGGGGAAATAATTTGACAGCGGTATCAAACATTCCCATGCATGTGGTGTTTCCTTCTTCCGAAAACTTGCACATCAGTTGTAAGCCTAGGCAAATTCCCAACACAGGTTGCTTCAATGAAATCAAGAGTTGGTCTAATTTCTTTTCTTTCAGATAGCTCATAGCAGTGCTAGCTTCGCCAACACCAGGAAGAATTACCTTGTCTGCCTTGCGTATCAATTCTAGATCATCTGTAATTGTACAAACAGCACCAATGCGGTTTAGCGCATTTTCTACCGACCGTATATTACCTGCGTTGTATTTTACAATGATGATTTTCAATTTTGTTTTATTTTTGTTTTGTTCTTGCAGTTTTAACTCTTAATTCTCAGTTCTTAATTCTTAATTCTTAACTCTCAATTCACAAACTTCCTTTTGTACTAGGAATATCAAAGTTGTCTGTTTGTTGAACTGCCATATTGATTGCTTTTGCAAATGCTTTAAAGATAGCTTCTATCTTGTGGTGTTCATTTTTACCTTCGGCTTTGATATTTAAATTGCATTTTGCGCTATCGCTGAACGACTTGAAAAAGTGCATAAACATTTCTGTTGGCATTTCTCCAATTTTTTCTCTTTTGAATTCAGCATTCCATTCTAACCAAGGACGACCACCAAAATCAAGCGCAACCTGTGCCAGGCAATCATCCATGGGCAGCAAGAAGCCATAGCGCTTAATGCCTTTTTTGCTTCCAAGTGCCTGTAAGAATGCATCGCCTAGGGTGATTGCAGTATCTTCAATACTGTGGTGTTCGTCAATCTCTAGGTCGCCTTTTACTTCAACATTTAAATCCATGTTGCCGTGTTTTGCGATTTGCTCTAACATGTGATCAAAAAAAGCAAGTCCTGTTGCTATTTTACTTTTTCCGGAGCCATCAAGGTTAAGTTCTATTTTAATGTCTGTCTCTTTTGTTTTTCGGTTTACGGATGCGGTGCGAGGTTTGCTCTTGAGGAACGAATAAATGTCCGCCCAGTTTATTGTACTGAGTGCAGCATCTTTATTTTTTTCAGTCCCAATAAATATTGCTTGTGTGCTAAGATTTTTTGCTAGCTGTACATCGGTTTCCCTATCTCCAATTACAAATGAGTTTTTTAGATCGTAATTTCCTTTAAGGTAGTGAGATAAAAGTGCTGTGCCAGGTTTGCGTGTTGGGGCATTGTCGGCTGGAAAAGTTTTATCAATGATGATGTCTGTAAAAACAATTCCTTCGCTTTTTAATGCTTCCAGCATTTTGTTTTGTGCGGGCCAGAAAGTTTCTTCTGGAAATGATTTAGTTCCAAGTCCATCTTGATTGGTTACCATCACTAGTTCGTAATCTAATTCCTTGGCAATTCGTCCCAGATACTGAAAAACACCGGGGTAGAAGGATAGTTTTTCTAAGCTGTCAACTTGAAAGTTAACGGGTGGCTCAATAATTAGCGTACCATCGCGATCTATGAATAATACTTTTTTCATTTTATATATTTATTGGCCACTAATTACACCAATTTACACTAATTAGCGATAGCGATTAATATTGGATATTTATATAATCTGTGGTTTGCATTTATTAAACTTTTTTTCTAATTTATTTATTTCGTGTTAATTCGTGCAATTGGTGGCTTATATTTATTTAAGTGCTTTTATTAAGTTTGATTTTCTTTAATATTTCTAATGGATTTGCTTAGTGTAAATTAGTGCAATCTGTGGCTATAGTTGTTTGAGTGCTTCTATTAGTTTTTGATTTTCTTGTGGGCTTCCAACGGTAATCCTAATACAATTTTTTACTACTGAGTTTCTGTTACGGGTTATTACTTTTTTGTTTACTAAATCAGTATAAATTTTATCCGCATTATCTACTTCTATTAATAAGAAATTAGCTTCGGAAAAATATATCCTTTTTACTTTATATAATTCTTTTAACTTATTGATTATTAATGCTTTTTCATTTAAAATAACTTGTTTATTCCTTTCAAAATTCGAAATATTATTTAATGCATTTATTGCAGCTTGCTGGTTTAATTCGCTTACATTATACGGTGGCTTCACTTTGTTAAATAAGGCTATTATTTTAGCATCAGCATAAGCGATTCCTACACGTGCTCCTGCAAGTCCCCAGGCTTTGGAGAAAGTTTGCATGATTAATAGATTTTGGTAATTAGGTAATTGGGTAATTAGAGATTTGTAGCTAGCAAAATCAATATACGCCTCGTCAACAACTACAATACCGTTAAAGCTTTCCAGAATCTTTTTTATATCCTCCCATTTAACTCCATTTCCTGTTGGGTTGTTTGGGCAACAGATAAAGATCAGCTTTGAGTTTTTGTTAATTGCTGAAAGGATATTGCTTGTATCCAGCTGAAAAGTTTCTGGAAATAAGTTTACTTTTTGCAAAATCGCATCGTTAATATTTGCGGACACTTCATACATGCCATAGGTAGGTGGACAAATTATTGCGCTGTCTTTTCTTGGCTCACAAAAAATGCGGTATGTTAAATCAATAACTTCATCGCTGCCATTTCCTATGAAAATATTCTCAACAGAAACTTTTTTGTACTCGCTTAGTTTTTGCTTTAACGTTCGCTGATAAGGATCAGGATAGCGATTCAATGGCCCGTATGGATTTTCGTTCGCATCAAGGAATATACCGTCCTTCCCCGAAAACTCATCACGGGCTGAGGAGTAGGGCTTCAACGATAATATATTTTTTCTAATTATTGATTCCAGATTAAACATTTTATATAGTTCTTAGTCGTTAGTATATAGTCCTTCGTTTTTTTTGTTCTTCGTTCTCGATTTCCCCCTTTTCCTATTTCCTATTTATTCAACCTAACTGTTACAGCATTCTTATGTGCATCCAATCCTTCTGCTTCTGCCATCAATTGTATTGCAGGGCCAATTTTATTAATTCCGTCTTTTGTTAGCTCCTGAAAAGTTATCTTTTTTACAAAGCTATCTAAGGAAACGCCACTGTAAGCGCGGGCATAACCATTGGTAGGCAAGGTGTGGTTGGTCCCACTTGCGTAATCTCCGGCACTTTCGCAGCTGTAATTGCCTAGAAACACAGAACCTGCATTAGAAACCTTTGAGGATACTAGCTTAGAATTTTTAACAGCTAATATTAAATGCTCGGGTGCGTAAAGATTCGAAAACTCAACACATTCATTTATGTTCTTTAGTAAAATAGCCTTGCTGTTATTTAAAGTTTGCTTTGCAATATCTTTTCTTGACAACATGCTTAATTGCTTTTGCAGTTCTAAAATAGTATTATCAATAATCTTCTGTTCATCAGAAAGCAAAATAACCTGACTATCGGCTCCGTGTTCTGCTTGAGAAAGCAAATCGGCTGCAGCAAACATAGGATTTGATTGCTTATCAGCAATTACCAAAACCTCACTTGGTCCTGCAGGCATATCAATAGCTACGCCACTTTGCTGTGCAAACTGCTTAGCAGCTGTAACAAACTGGTTTCCTGGGCCAAATAGCTTATCCACTTTGGTAATTGTCTTGGTGCCATAAGTCATGGCTGCAATAGCCTGAATGCCACCAACGCAATAAACAGAACTTATCCCAACCAGTTGAGCTGTGTAAAGTATTGCAGGGTTTATCTTGCCCTCTTTGTTGGGAGGGGTGCATAAAATAATTTTTTTACATCCTGCTAATTTAGCCGGAACTCCCAGCATTAATATTGTAGAGAATAGGGGAGCAGAACCCCCTGGAATATAAATTCCTACTTTGTCAATGGCACGATTTTCTCTCCAGCATTTTACGCCCTTTACCGTCTCAATAATTTTTACTTTTTCTTTTTGTGAAGCGTGAAACGTTTCAATATTATTTTTTGCAAGCTGAATAGCTTTTTTTAACTCAGGCGAAAGTTTATTTTTTGCTGATGCTAATTCTGTAGCACTTATTTTTATAGATGAAACATTGACTTTATCAAATTGCAAAGTATATTTTTTAAGAGCAGCATCTCCGTTTTTCTGCACATCTGTAAAAACTTTTTTTACTGTTTTTTCCAGAACTAGAACAGATTTAGCTGGCCGTTGGGTTAACAAAGGCCAGTTTTTTCTTAATGGGTAAATAATTTTTTTCATTTATAATTTGTTACCCATTCCCTGTCCCCTTCCCAAAGGGAAGAGGAAGTTAGGCTACAAGTAGAAAGACCTGTAGCATTCCAGCTCCTTCCCATTGGAAGGCGGGGGTTGGGTGGTTTTATTACATCACCATTTTTTCAATAGGCACCACAAGAATTCCTTGTGCGCCATTCGCTTTTAGTTTTTCTATAATATCCCAAAACTCATCTTCTTTAACCACAGAGTGTATGCTGCTCCATCCTTCTTCTGCCAAAGGTAAAACGGTAGGGCTTTTCATGCCGGGAAGGATGCTTATTATTTTATCAATCGAAGCGTTAGGAGCATTTAGTAAGATGTATTTATTCTCGGCAGAATTGCGCACGGCTTTCATACGGAAAAGCAATTTCTCTAAAATGATTTGCTTTTCTTTGTCTAGTGATTGATTGGAAATAAGAACCGCCTCACTTTTGGTTACTACTTCCGCTTCTTTTAGGCCGTTCATTAATAGTGTGCTGCCTGTACTTACGATATCAAAGATGGCGTTTGCCAATCCAATGCCTGGAGCAATCTCTACGCTGCCTCCAATTTCTTCAATCTCTACATTTAGTTTTTTCTCTTTAAAAAACTTAGATAATATTTTAGGGTAGGAGGTTGCTACTTTTTTATTGTTAAACCAATTCAGTTCGGTGTAGTTTTCATCCTTAGGAATAGCAAGCGACATCTTGCAATTGGCAAAACCCAGTTTCTCTATGGTTTTAACATTTTTGTCCTTTTCCCATACTTCGTTTTCGCCAAGTATGCCAATATCTGCAACGCCTTGTTCTACGTATTGAGGAATATCATCATCCCGAAGAAAAAGCACCTCTATTGGAAAGTTTTTCGCTTCCGTTTTTAGCTTTCGTTCCCCGTTGTTATCGAGCTTTATGCCGCAGTTTTTTAATAGAAGTAAAGACTTCTCACTGAGGCGTCCACTTTTTTGAATTGCAATTTTAAGTTTTGTCATGTTGTTTTGTTTAGCCACTGATTACACAGATTTGCACAGATATATTTTTTTTTGTTATGCCACAAATTTCATGATTATTACTGAAAATCCTTTGTATTTGTGTTTCTTTTGTTTCTTAACCTGAGTTATCTGTGTAATCAGTGGCATTTTTGGTTTAGGTCTTTGGTTCAGATTGGGCTAAAAAAAAACCCGACTGAAGCTCAGACGGGTTTTGAAATATCGATATTACACATATCACTTCATCCTCGCCTGATAGCCAGTAGAATGATGATGGTGATGTGTTGTTTTGTTCATGATGCAAATATAAAGGAATAATTTGAATTGCAGCAACTATTAATTTGTACGTTAGAATTATAAGGCAAGCGAGCTAATAAGGAATAAACCGCTTATATCTTTCTGCAAGCAGCTAAAATATTTTTTACTTTTACAATATGAATAAAAAAATTAGTTAATGCCATCATTGCCCTTAGACAAACAATGGTAAAGGAGTTGACGAAGACTAACCTGTTGCTTGCAGAACATTCTCGTTCCATCATAACACTTGCAAATAAATTTGATGGTTTAAGCAGCGAGATCAATAAATACGCTAAGCGTAATGATAGCCGATCAGGTAATCACGAAACTCGCATTACCCGCTTGGAAACTCGCTCCTCTGCGGTGAGTGGGCCCAAAGCAGCTTATAAAGTGAAAAGAAAAAGAAAGTAGTTAGCTAATATATTGGCCAATAGAAGCAAGCTAAGTAACTGCTTTTTATAAGCGAATTCCGATAATCAGAATATCATCTATTTGTTCTGTTCCTGATTTCCAGTTTTCCGCAAAATCATCTAAATATTTTTCCTGTTCTTTCATGGTTTTGGATTGAATGCTGATTAAAATTTCTTTGAACTTTTTTATCATTAATTTTTTCCCTGTTTGTCCGCCAAATTGGTCTGCGTAGCCGTCTGACTCGTCCTGAAAAAAGTTTACACATATTGAACTGATAAAATTGATAGATAAGGCGGACTTCTATAGAATGGTAAAAGAAAAAAATAGCGACTATTATTACAAAGCGTTTAAGAGTTGGACGCATCTCACTACGATGCTATTTGGCCTCTTAAGCCGATGCGATTCTATGGGTGAAACCTACGAGGGATTAAGGGCGATGAGCGGAAAATTAAATCATTTAGGATTAGATAAAGCACCTGCCAAAAGCACAGTAGGCGATGGACTAAGAAACAGAGATAGTTCGTTTTTTGAAACAGTGTATTATAGCTTAACGAAACAATATAGCAGTTTTTTGTCGGACAGCCCAACATTGGGACTGACCGTAAAAGAGTTATTTATCGTTGATTCTACTACCATCCGCTTGTTTAGCGATATATTGAAAGGCGTAGGGAGAAACCCCAAAAACGATGGCAAGAAGAAAGGCGAGTTTAAAGTGCACATGCTCATAGATGCTGTACAATCGGTAGCTAAGTTTGTAAAGATTACCGAAGCCAAAATGCATGATAAAAATTTCCTCAAAGACATACAAGTACCCCCGTTCAGTATGTTGGTCTTTGACAAGGCATACAATTATTACAAGCAATTTGCCCAGTGGACAGCAGGGGATATTTACTTCGTAACTCGTCAGAAGAATAATGCGCTCTATGAAATAGAGAAAACCGTGATGGAAAAAGAATTGGAAAAAGATAAAGCGGGAGTAAGCAAAGAAGAAATTATCACGATTGCATACAAAGAAGACAAGCAAGAGAAAAAGTTTCACTTGCGCAGAATACATTACCGTGATGAAAAGAACCGGCAGTATGTATGTATTCATCTGCAATAATTTTCAAATCACCAATGAAGAAATCGCCCTTATCTACAAAAAGCGATGGGGAATAGAACTGTTGTTTAAGAAGTTGAAACAGAATTTTCAACTTCATTATTTTTACGGAGAGAATGAAAATGCCATTCGTACACAAGTATGGTGTACGTTAATCGCTCAATTACTTTTGACCGTACTTCAAAAAATAGCGGACACGAAAAAAGCATTTTCAACCATTGCTACGCTGATAAGAATACATCTTGTCAGCATGCTTGATGTAAATGAATTGCTGAGAGGTGTCAAACGAAAATACAGTTTAGAAAAAATAGAAGTGCCCAGTTTATTTCCAACCTAAAGTTAGGAGGGGTCACTTTCTAAGAAATTTGAAATACAGCGAAAACAATGGAATTAAACAGAAAACTCTATTTGCTGAGTTTTAGTCGGTTGATAATGTTATTTTATTAAGTATATAGTATTCCTGCCATCCTGTCATTTTTTATAGTTTGGAATAACTTTTGACCTTATATTCGCCAGCCCAATCACCACAGAAATTTAGTGATTGGTTCGAGCAAGTCAAATTAACCACAATTAAAAGTTAAATTATGTCACAGAAATCAGAAAAAGGCAGTATCTCCATTGATACCGAGAATATTTTCCCAATTATTAAAAAATTCCTTTACAGCGATCATGAAATATTCCTAAGGGAATTAGTTTCCAATGCTGTAGATGCTACACAGAAGCTTAGGAAAGTTGCCACCTTGGGCGAATTTAAAGGTGAAGTAGGGGATGTGAAAATTGAAGTAAGCTTTGACAAGGATAAAAAAACCATTACTGTTAGCGATAAAGGTCTTGGAATGACTGGGGAGGAGATTAAAAAATACATTAATCAAATAGCCTTTTCTGGTGCTACAGAGTTTGTAGAAAAATTTAAAGACAAAACAGATACCAAAGACATTATCGGAAAATTTGGATTGGGTTTTTATTCTGCCTTCATGGTTTCGGATAAGGTTGAAGTGATTTCTAAATCTTATAAGGAAGGAACCGAAGGTGCACGTTGGATTTGCGATGGCTCTACAGAATTTGAGCTTAGCCCTGCAGACAAGAAAGAGAGAGGAACAGATGTTATCCTTCATGTTAATGAAGATTCTACTGAGTTTTTGGACGAATACAGACTAAAGGGAATTCTTGAAAAATATTGTAAATTTTTACCCGTTGAAATTAAGTTTGGAACCAAACAAGAAAGTGTTCCAGATGGAGTGGATAAGGAGGGGAAAGAACAGTTCAAAACCATTACCGTAGAAAATATAATTAACAACCCTAATCCGCTTTGGGCAAAATCACCTAGCTCTTTAAAGGATGAAGATTATTTGGCGTTCTATAAAGAGTTATATCCATTCAGCGAAGACCCTCTTTTTTGGATTCACTTGAATGTGGATTATCCATTTAACCTAACTGGCGTGTTGTATTTTCCGAAGGTTAAAAATGACTTTGAACAACATAAGAGTAAGATTCACCTTTATTCCCGCCAGGTATTTATCACAGATGAAGTGAAAAATGTAGTTCCAGATTTTCTAATGTTACTGCATGGAGTTATTGATTCACCGGATATTCCATTAAACGTGTCACGCAGTTATTTACAAAGCGATAGCAACGTAAAAAAAATTTCTCAGCACATCAGCAAAAAAGTAGCAGATAAATTGCAGGATTTATTTAAAAAAGATAGAGTAGATTTTGAAAAGAAATGGGACGATATTAATTTGTTTGTAAAGTATGGCATCGTCAGCGATGAGAAGTTTTATGATCGTGCAAAGGATTTTGGGTTGCTAAAGAATGTGGATAATAAATATTTTACGTTCAATGAATACAAAGAGAAAGTAAGTCCACTGCAAACAGATAAAGATAAAACGTTAGTGTATTTGTATGCTTCTGACAAGGACAAGCAGGATAGTTTTATTCAGGCTGCAAAAAATAAATCATACGATGTGCTGTTGATGGATGGTCCGCTGGATAACCATTTTATTAATTCCATGGAGCAGAAATTTGAAAAAACTCAGATTAAACGAGTGGATAGCGATATCGTTGATAAATTAATTGACCAGGGAGTTAAACTTGAAAGTGTGCTTTCTGCGGATGAACAAGAAAAAATAAAAATCATTTTTGAAAAAGCAATTGACAATAAAAATATGGCAGTTGCAGTAGAGACTCTATCTCCTGATGATTTACCTGTAGTAATTACCATGAGCGAATGGATGCGCAGGATGAAAGATATGGCAAAAATGGGTGGAGGTGGAATGCCTTTCATGATGGGTAATATGCCTGATAGTTATTCAGTATCCATAAATGGAAATCATCCTATTGCTAAACGTGTACTTACGGGCGAAAATGAAGAGCAGCAGAAAAAACTTGCAAAACAAGCTTACGATTTAGCATTGTTGTCTCAGAATATGCTTACTGGTGCTGAGCTAACTAATTTCATCAAGCGCAGTGTAGAAATGATTGGGTAAGTTTAGTGCTGCACTTTTGCCACTACAGCCATTTGTAGGTACAGGGTGTCAAATTGATTACGGAGAGTTAAAAGACTTATTAGTAATGCCAGTAATTGGTATTTTATAGACTTTGTTCCTGTAATTCCCTTCATTGTTTCAATTTCATATCCGCAGTCTTTAAAAAATGGACCATTACTTTTTTTAGTAAAGAACCTGAAGTGTGTGTAGTCCATAATTCCTGATTCAGTGTATTCCCATGTTCCTTTTACTAGATATAAATAGAGGTTTTTTATATAACGAATGTTGGGGATGGAAGCTACTATTCTCCCTTCGGTACTTAGTTTTGAACGTAGTAGTTTTAAGTTCTCTTTCGGATAAAACATGTGTTCTAGCACATCGTTAAAGATAATAGCATCAAAATATTTATTTGGGAGTTGGTCTATGGCTTCTTCTAGCGTAGCATGAATCACTTTAAATAGTTTGCCTTTTGCAATTTCTGCTGATCGTTGATCGGGTTCTAGTCCCCAAAGTTCTGTGTTTTTGTTTTTAATCTGCAAAGAAAACCGCCCTTCTCCACAACCAACTTCAAGAATTTTTTTTGCTGAGGCAGGAATAAATAGAAGCATTTCGTTCCTATAATTTTCGTAGTAGCTGTTATCTTTTTCGATCATGATGGATTATTAAAATTTATTTCCCATACCATAAGCTTCCTGTCATCGCCCGTAGATATTAATTGCCCGGTTAATTTATTCCAAAGTAGTTTATTTACTGAGTTTATGTGTCCATCCTGATTATCCTTATTTACCCTAAGCTGGACATCTAAATTTTCAGCATCCCAAATTTTAAATGTCTTATCCCTGCTCGCGGTTGCAACATATTTTCCGTCTGGGCTAAATTCAATGCTGTATATTGCATAGTTGTGCGCAGGAATAGATTTTTCTAAAACCCATTCACTATTTTCTAATTTCCATTTTTTAAGATGCGCATCTTTACCACCAGATAACAAATAGCTTCCATCAGGAGCAAATTTTACTGAATATACCGATCCCGTATGTGCAGCGAATTCAGCGATAACTTTTTGTTCTGAAATGCTTATGATTCTAATAAATCCATCTCCACAAGCTACAGCTGCTGTGTTTTCAAAAACATCTATCGCTCTTAGTTTTTCATTGCACAGTTTTAGTAATTTAATAGTGCTAAAGTCTGTAGTATTAATAAAAGATAATAGTCCATCGCCACCTGCAGATAGAACGATTACCTTATTTTTATTAAAATCAGTATACTTTATATCAAATACCGGCTGATTATGGTTTAACAATATTTTAGATTCTTTTTTTTCAGCTAAATCAATTACGTGTATTTTTCCTTCGGAAGTTCCAGCCAACAAAATATTTTTGCTAGGTAAAAACGAAAGCGCATAAATAATCCCAGGAAGTTGAGCTGAAAACTTTTCAGGATGCAACGTGTTTAGATTCCACTTAGCCGTGATTTTATCTCCGCTGCCACTATAAATATATTGCGATTCCTCACCCTGCTCAAGTGCATAAACAGCTCCCGAATGTCCGGTAAGCTCTGCAAGTTTTTTTATGATGACCATTAAAAATTAGGAAATGCGAATTCCCATAACAAGTACGTCATCTATCAATTGCTGATCGCCAAGCCATTGGTCCATGGTGTTTTCAAGAATTTCTCTTTGCTTAATCATTGGCTCGTGCTGTATGGTAAGTAATAATTCTTTGTAGCGCTTCTTGGTAAATTTTTTTCCTTTTAACCCTCCAAACTGATCTGCATATCCGTCAGAGAATAAGTATATGGTGTCGCCAGATTCCAGCTCCATTTCTTTATTTACGAATGGACGGTCTATTCCAAGATAAATACCAATCGGCATTTTATCGGCATTCAGTTCTATTAACTCCCCTTTTCGTAATAAATATAAGGGGTTGTTAGCTCCTGCAAAAGATAATTTGTTTATTTTTTTTCCATTTTCTTCTACTACTTCAAAACTGGCAAGCGACATATCCATACCATCTTTTTGTTCGCCTTCTTGTCCGGTTTGGCCTAATGACTTAATAATCCCTTTTTTCAAAGTATCGAGTGCAGCAGCAGGGTTTGCAAAGTTTTTTTCAAGCAATACCTCATTTAAAAGCGAGTAACTGATTAACGACATGAATGCTCCTGGTACACCATGTCCGGTGCAATCACAGGCAGCAACTATGAACTTACCTTCTTTTTCTGCAAACCAATAAAAATCTCCAGCTACAATATCTTTAGGTCTAAAAAGAATAAAGCTTTCAGGAAACCTACTACGCATTAATTCTCGAGGAGGTAAAATTGCTTCTTGTATTTTTTTAGCATAGTTTATGCTATCGGTAATATTTCTGTTTTTGTATTCGATAACTTCTTTTTGCTCTACTATTTCTGCAGTTCGTTCTTTTATAATTGCTTTCAATCCACGAGACGTATAGGTAACTACTCCCCAAACAAATCCTATTGAACCCAGTACGTAAAGTATATACGCCCACCAGGTGCGATACCAAGGTGGTAGCACATTAAACTCATAGGTTGCTTCTAAGCTTTCGCTGTTAAATATATTTTTTGATTTAACATGGAATACATGTTTTCCTTCGGGTAGGTTGGTGTAAACTGCTTTAGTTTCATCTTTCCAGTTACTCCAGCCTTTGTCAAACCCTTCTAAGTAATATTGGAACTTAACAGCATTTTCATTGGTAAAATCTAAAGATGAAAATTCAAATATTACGGAGTTTAAATAAAAAGAAAGTTCAGGCTTAAGAGATTGGTTTTGCAATACAGATGAAATGGATACTTCGTTAAAAAAGGTTCCATTAAAAATGATTGAATCTCTTCCCGCAGTTACTTTTCTAATGATTGCATTAAAGTGTCTGTTGTCTTGCAAATCGGCTGCTGCATCGTAACGATAAAGTCCTTCAGATCCTCCAAACCAAGTTATTCCATCTTCATCGTGAAAAATTGAATGTATAATTTCTTCAGAATAGGGCAGGAAAGGAGTTAGGTTCCAAGTATATGAATCGTTGCTTTCTTTTTTTAAATAGCCAAATTCAAATTTATATTTGTCAGACAAGTGAGTCTCCATCCAAATTTTATTTGAATTTTTTTCATGCGAAAGTCTATGAATTTGCCTGTTATCAACTCTAAAATTATTTGGCAGGCTACTTTCTTCAACAAATTTCCCGTTGTCTTGAATATAGATTCCGTTAATTGTTCCAAAAAACATTTTTCCGTTCACATTTTCAATTTCAATTGTTCGGGCGGGTAGACCATTGGTGGTATCGTATTTTGTAACTAAGTAAGTGCTTTTGTCGAGTAGCTTTCTGGATCCGGTACTGCCTTTTGAAAAAGAAATTTTAATTGCTCCACTGTTATGGCCAAGCCATAGGTTCCCATCGTCATCTTCTGCAATTGAATGTATACTCTCTTTAACTTCAGAGATAGTTTCTTCTTTTGTCCACTGATTATTCTCCCGGTATAAAGAGGTAACTCCATTTTCTAGCCCTATAAATACACGAGCTGAGTCATATTTTGATTGATATACTCGCCAAGGTCTACAGTCAAGAATGACTTTAGGATTCATCTTTTCATCTAACGAAAAAATGTTAATACTTGAAACCCCAAGCAAAGTAGAATATCCTTTATACGAAAACGGAAGTAAATCCCAACATTCTTCGTTAATAGAATGTATTTTTTTAAAATCTGCTGGCTGGTAGTTGATGCCATCCTTAAAACTCCCTCGCTCAAGTACGGATATTCCGTAGTTTGTTGCTACATAAAGCGAACCATGAAAACGAACGATATCTAATACGTGACCATTCAATCCGTTTTTATCGGAGAAAATTGTAACGGGCGAATGAATATTAATTCTTGATATGCCGTTGCTGGTTGCAAGCCACAAATTTCCTGAACCATCTGCTTGTTGTGAATATATTGTTTCATCTTGTAAGCCAGCCTGTTTGTTCATTAAAGAAGAAAAGTCCCCATTAAGATTAACGATGGCAGATCCGTTTGTGACAGTTCCGATGGCGTATAAAGACTTTGAATTTAATAAATGATAGCTAATGTTCTCAGTAAGATAACTATCTAATTCCGTTTTGAATTTTTTAATAACTAAATTTTTATTTTCTTGAGTTAATGTGAAAAGTCCTTTGTTCTTTGTGCAGATTAATATTTCTTTAGAGGTGCTGTTTGCCAATGAAACCATGCCGTAAATACTTTCTTCGGCAAAAGCATTGCCTCCATTTAGAGTTACTAGTTTATCGTTTGTTAACTCCATGAGGCCTACTTCTCGTTGCCTGACAAATATGCGGTCGTTCACATAAAAGATCCTATGAAATGATTTTTCTGCCTGCCAAGATTTTATAGTATTACCATCCCATCTAAAAATTTTATTATCTGTTTGAAAATAGATGCCACTTTCTGTCGCAACAGCACTCCATACATCTGAAAAGTCAGCGTCTTGACTAGGAATTTTGTCTTTCAATGAATGGTAGTTCATGGATCCTGCGGCATTAGGTTCTAAAAAACCTATTTCACCATCAGCTCCAACATAGATTCTACCGTTTGCATCTTTAACCAATGACCTTACATTGGTTTCGTTTGAAACTTTTATTAACCTCCAAGAAACACCATCATATTCTAAGACTCCTTCATTATTTCCAAAGTACATAACTCCGCGATCATCTTGAACGATAGACCAATTTTGAGTGGCTGCCTTATACTCTTTAGCTGAATAATTGTAAACGGGTAAAGAACCTTTTTCTCCAGCTTGAGTGTTTTTTTGGGAGATAGAAAGAAACGGGGTACAACTCAGAAAAACTACAAATATTGAAGCAAGAATATTAGATATAGTTCTGGAGAAAAACATGTTGGCAAATATAGAAAAGATGGGTTGTTATTAGCTTTGATTTAAGTTTTTTTAACATGTTAAGATAACAAAAGAATATTAAATTTGCCACCTATTAAACAACACTTTAAAAAGTATAATTTCATGAAAACAAAAATTTTCTCTACCGCTATAGTTTTAGGACTTTTTTCTCTTTCACTTGCCGCGCAACAGCCTGCAGGCGCTACCTTAATGACCATTGGAGGTGAAAAAGTTGCCGTTGAAGAATTTGTGAATGTTTTTAAGAAAAACAATAATAAAGATGGCACCCCAATTGATAGAAAATCAATGGAGGAATATTTAAACTTGTATACTATTTTTCGTTTAAAAGTTAAAGAAGCGAAAGATATGGGTATTGATACAACTAAAACATTTATAGATGAGTTAGCGGGTTATAGAAAAACACTCTCTCAGCCATATCTTACTGAAAAAGAAACTATTGAATCACTTGTAAAGGAAGCTTATGATAGAATGAAATGGGACATACGCACCAGTCACATATTAATTAAGTTGGAAGCAGATCCTTCTCCTGAAGATACGCTAGAAGCATACAATAGGATTTTGTTGATTAAAGATTTTTTAAACAATAAAGCTACTCCTGTAGGTCTGAAAAAGTGTGAAACGTTAATTGTTGCGAATCACAAAGCTTCAAAATCTTCTGACACATCAGAGGTTTATAGAAAATTACAGCCTCTAAAAAATATGATGAAAATGAAAACTCATGAATTTGCCTATGTAGCAAACACTACAACAGAGCATGATTCAAAAATTATTGGAGGAGATGTTGGTTATCTTACCGGATTAACAGGGCAAGGGTTCCCATATGAATACGAAAATGCCGCTTATAATGCTAAGGTTGGAGAACTAGTAGGTCCAGTTAGAACATCGATGGGTTATCATTTAATTCGAGTTACCGATAAAAGAGCGCACAAAGAAATTCGTGTTTCGCATCTTATGCTTCAGTTTAAAAGAGGCATGACTTTACTTGATTCCACTCAGCTAAAAGCGAGGGTCGATTCTATTTCAAAAGCAATTAAAGGCGGAGCTGATTTTAATGAGCTAGTGTCCAATTTTTCAGATCATAAGCAAACAGCTAAAAAAGGCGGTGACCTAGGATGGTTGGCAGTAAGTTCAAATTTCCCACTGGAATTTAAAGATGCTGCATTTGAAATCAAAACTAAGAACTCGTACTCGTATCCTGTACAAACTCGTTTTGGATGGCATATCATTAAGTGGACAGATGAAAGGGAACTTCCATCCTTTGACTCACTAAAGGTAGAGCTAAAAGCAAAAATATTGCAAGATGGCCGTATGTCTGTTGCAAAAAATAAAATGCTGCAAAAAATAAAAACGCAGTATCAATTTAAAGAGCTTTCTAAATCTTATACTGAGTTTTACTCAGTTGTAGATTCAACGCTTTTTATGGGATTGTGGAATATTTCTAAAGCAAAAGGGTTAAATAAACCGTTATTCAAGTTGCTGGATAAAACATTTACTCAAGAAGACTTTGCAAGATATATAGATAAGAATTATAAATTAATTTCTAAGATGCCTGTAAAGAGAACGGTGGACGCCTTGTATAAGCGGTTTGTAGATGAAAGCTCTATGAATTTTAAAGAAAGCAGACTGGAGCTTGAGTTTCCTGAATTTAAATTGTTGATGGATGAATACAGAGATGGAATATTGCTATTTAATTTAACTGATCAAAAAGTTTGGACCAAAGCAATTAAAGACACTACCGGTGCTAAAGAATATCATGAGAAGTTTAAAAATCATTTTATGTGGGATGATAGATTGGATGCATCGGTTTATACCTGCCGAGATGAGAAAACAGCTGATGGTATTAGAAAGATGTTAAAGAAAAACAAATCTGATGTGGATATTTTAACAGCTTTTAATAAGGACACTGCTATTAAAGTTTCTATTGAAAGTAAACTTTTTTTGAAAGGCGAAAACACCATGATGGATGTTATTGGCTGGGCGCCAGGTGTTACTCAAAATCAACCCATAAAAGGGAAAGTTGTTTTCGCTAACATTAGAAAAATTGTTAAGTCAACGCCTAAAACATACATGGAGTCAAGAGGATTGGTAACAAGCGAGTATCAATCTTGGCTTGAAAAAGAGTGGGTAGAATCCCTCAGGCAGAAATACCCAGTTACCGTTGATTCAAAAGTTTTCGATTCAATAAAGTAATTAGTGGGTGTAGATAGACTTTTAAAGAATGGCAATACGAAATGGGATATTACTATTCTTTTGATCGTTATTGTTGTCGGGTTTCTTTTTTCATCCTGTGATAATAAGGTTGCTAATTCATCGGAAGTACCATTAGCGCGTGTTGGAGATAGTTATTTGTTTTGGAGTGATGTTGAACACTCCTTTAGTGATAAAATTGAAGCCAAAGACAGTATTGAGATTGTGCAGAAATACATTCAGGATTGGATAAAAGAAATGTTGGTTTTACATCAAGCAGAAAACAATCTAACAGATGAAAGAAAGAGTTTTGATAAAATGGTTGAAAATTATAGGAGGTCGTTAATTACCTATCAGTATGAAAGCGAGCTAGTAAGTCAAAAATTAGATACCGTAGTTAGTGATTTAGAAATAGAAAGATATTACCAGGAAAATAAAGGAAATTTTGAACTTAAGGACAATATCATCAAGGTTAAATTCGTTAAAGTCAGAAAAAATGCACCTAAAATTGATAAAATTAAAGATTGGTACCGTTCGGATGACACTAAGAGTATGGATGCCTTAGCAAACTACTGCCATCAATATGCAGAGAATTTTTTTTTAGATGATAATACATGGCTTTTATTTGACGATTTGTTGAAAGAGATTCCTATAAAGTTATATGATAAAGAGCAGTTTTTAAGAAACAATAGAATTATTGAAACACAGGACTCTACTTTTATGTACTTTGTAAACATCAAAGGATTTATGACCAAAAACAGTGAGTCGCCTTTGTCATTTGAGCGAGCAAGTATTCAAAGTATTATAATCAATAAACGAAAAGTGGTTTTGATAAAGAAAATGAGAGAAGATATTTTTGAGGCTGGCATTAAAAACAAAACATTTGAAATTTTCTGATATTAATTAAATAATGAAAAGCATTTACATTACATCGATATTAGTTTTTTCTTTTTTGACATCATTTAGTCAGCAGCATGAATTAGACGCTGTTGTGGCAGTTGTAGGTGCTAGTCCGATTTTACAAAGTGAGTTAGAAGCAAAACGATTCCAAGCTATTAAAGATTCATTGCCTTTTGATATTTGTGTAGCCTTAGAAGATTTACTCTATCAAAAGCTTCTCTTTGCTCAAGCAGTTAAAGATAGTGTGATAGTTAGTGATGAGCAAGTAGAAGAGGAGTTAGATAGGCGTTTAAGGCAATACATACCTCAGTTTGGCTCTATAAAAGCATTTGAAGCCTTTTTGGGAAAAAGTATAGAGAAATTTAAAGAAGAATCGAGAGAAGAGTTACGTGAGATACTATTGGGCCAACGTATGCAAGGTAAAATAACGGATCTTATTACGGTTTCCCCTGCAGAGGTGAGAGCATTTTTTGATTCCATTCCTTTGGATAGCATTCCGTTGGTTAATGCAGAAATGGAGGTGGGGCATATTGTTAAAATTCCGAAAATCAATCCAGAGCTAAAGAAATACGCAAAAGAGAAACTTGAGGATCTTCGTAAAGATATCATTGCAGGTAAAAAAGATTTTGCAACAGCTGCAATTATCAATTCGATGGATCCGGGGTCTGCACCTCAAGGAGGTTTGTATAAAGAAATTCAGCGCGGCACTTTTGTTTCCGAATTTGATGCTGTTGCCTTCCGATCTAAAGAGAAAGAAGTGTCCGAAGTATTTGAAACAAGTTATGGTTATCATATTCTTATGGTTGAATCCAGACGAGGTGATGAAATAGATGTTCGACATATATTAATAGCTCCACAGCCTTCACCAGCAGATTTATTAAATGCTAAATTGGCTTTAGATAGTATTGTTGATCTTGTAAAGAAAGATTCTATTACGTTTACAGAGGCTGCTTCGCGCTTTTCAGATGATGAGGAGACTAAGCATAATGGTGGACTTATTTCTAATCCCTATACCGGAAGTACAAAATTTGAAATGAATCAACTTAGCCAAATCGACCAGTTTTTAGTTTTTACGACTGATAAGTTGAAGACAGGAGAAATATCTTCTCCTTCAATCTCACAAGGTCGAGATGGGAAGCAGGTATACCATGCCGTGTATGTAAAAAGCAGAACAGAGCCGCACCGAGCTAATTTAAAAGAAGACTATCAGCGCATTCAAGATGAAGCTTTAGCTCAAAAGAAAGAAAAGGTAATTCGTGCCTGGGTAAAGAAAAAAGTAGCTACAACCTATGTTCGAGTTTCAGATAAGTATAAATACTGTAATTTCGATAATCCTTGGGTAAATTAATATTTGACAAATGAATTTTAAAGACGATGTAGAAGCGGTAAATGCACTGCGAGATAAGTATAAAGTTCTTACCAAAGAAATCGGCAAAGTTATTATTGGTCAGGATAAAATTGTTGAAGATGTATTAATCTGTGTGCTTAGTAAAGGTCATTGTCTTTTAGTGGGTGTTCCTGGGTTAGCAAAAACACTTTTAGTGAACACAGTTTCTCAGGTTCTTGGTTTGCAATATAGCCGTATTCAATTCACTCCAGATCTAATGCCTTCTGACATCATAGGAACTGAAATATTAGATGAAAACAGGCAGTTTAAATTTGTGAAAGGTCCATTATTCTCCAACATTGTTCTAGCAGATGAAATTAACAGAACACCTCCTAAAACTCAAGCAGCTCTTTTGGAGGCCATGCAAGAGAGGTCTGTTACTACAGCAGGGAAGAAGTATGAATTAGGAAATCCGTTTTTTGTATTGGCTACACAAAATCCGATAGAGCAAGAGGGTACCTACCCATTGCCAGAAGCACAGTTAGATAGATTTATGTTCAATGTATGGCTTACTTATCCAACATTTTTGGAAGAAATTACAGTTGTGAAAAACACGACCTCAAATTATAAAACTGATTTAAATGTAGTGTTAAGCAGTGAAGAAATCCTTTATTTCCAAGAGTTAGTTAGACGTGTTCCTGTTCCTGATAATGTATTAGAATACGCAGTTCGCTTAGCTACATCAACAAGACCAGAAAGTGATAACGCTACAGATAATGTAAAACAATATATTTCTTGGGGAGCAGGCCCTAGGGCATCTCAATATTTGGTTTTAGGTGCAAAAGCACATGCCGTAATTCATGGAAAATATTCTCCAGATATTGAAGATGTGCGAGCAGTAGCTACAGCTATTCTTCGACACAGGATTGTTAGGAATTATAAAGCAGAAGCAGAAGGAGTAACTTCCGAAGCATTAATTCAGGAACTGCTAAAATAGGTTAGTTGTTAAGAGCTCCATTCGTTACCCAATATTTTACCTTACAAACAGTTTCATCCGATAATTTAGCAGAATTGTCGGGCATTTTTTTGTAGCCTTTAAGATGTGCCACGGTTCCTAATAACTTGTCATTATCTACATATTTTTTAACGTTATCATAGCCATTTAAATTTACTTTCCCTTTTTTGTTGTTATCGTTGTGACAACTGATGCAATGTGACTTGATTATAGGGTTTACTACATTGGAAAAACAAATACTATCCGCTACCCAATTTGTTGTATCGCATTGAATCGTATCTGGGCTTTCTTTTTTACATTGAGATAATAAAAATACAATGATTATTGGAAGAGCAAAATTCTTGTAGTTCATAAAATATTAAATTAAAAGGGATATCCAATCCCAAAGTTTAAGAATGTTTCCATCGGTTTTCCAAACATCCAACGATCATCAGGTTTTCGAGCTGGATCTTTTAATTTAAAAGCCCAGTCAAGTCTGAGGATGAAAAAATTAAAATCTAATCGTATGCCCATTCCTGCTCCAATTGCAATTTGCTGATAAAATGCTTCGGTGGAGTCGCTAGTTGTAAAATTGAAATCACCTTGAGGAAAACTTTTTTGATAATTCCTAAGCCAAATATTTCCTGCATCTACAAAATATGCAGCATTAAGTAGTTTAATAATCTTGAAACGATACTCTAGATTCATCTCTAATTTAGTGTCTCCAATTTTATCAGCAAAATTACTGTTGGTTGAATCACTATATCCTCCAGGACCTAATGTTCTTGCTTGCCAAGCTCTTAAGCTATTGGGGCCTCCTGCAAAAAAGCTTTTTTCCAAGGGTAATGCACGTAAATTATGAAGTGGCTTTCCAATACCAAAAGCTATTCTGTAAACAAGTTTAGATTTTTCACCTAATATTTTGTAAAAACGATAATCAATATCCGATCTTAGGTATTGCGAGAATGGTATGTTTTCAATAGTATAACTTATTCCCTCAGGTTTAGGATCGTAATCTAGTTCTTGAATATGCTTGTCGATTAGATTAAATATACCTCGCATCATATTCCCTGAAGCCTCTGCTCCAAATCGTAAGTACGAAAAGCTTTTTTTCTTACGTGTTTCTTGGTTGCTGAAAATAAATGCATAACGAGATCCCAAAGTAAAGTGAGGGGAGTAGCTGTTTTTAAGAAACAAATCTTTGCTATTGTCTATTGTTTGCTGAAGTTGAGGGGCTACATCAAAAATATTGACCAGGTTAAACTCTATTGGATTTATTATATGTCGTTTAGCAGCAGTTTCATTCCAGGAATATCCAAACGCTGTATTTGCTATTGATCTTCCGTAATCAGGCCGTCTTTGAAAATTATAATTAGCAGTTAAATTAGTTTTAGCATTATTGTTTTTAGAGGTGCTAAAAGAAAAAGGGGTAACAAAGCGAGGTATGTAAAGATTTACTTCACTTCCAAGTTCCAATGTATTAAATGGAATAGGGGACTCAATACCTGTTAATATTTGATTTTCCTCTTTTATTTTAGTTTTTTGAACTTCAAGTGCCCCTTTTAGTTTTACTTCAAAAAGCTCTCCTCCTTTTAAAGTGTTTTTGTTTTGATATATTAGACTTCCTGCAACTCCTAATGTGCCCGATGTATTAATACCCTCGGTTTCTGCTGAAAATGATTGTTTAGGGATGTTGGATAAGTAAATAAAGCAATCTACTTCCGAACTGCTAGTAATTACATATTGAATTTGAATGGAGCGAAATAATTTTAATTCAGCTAATCTTTTATACGTTTGGTCTGTGTGACTTTGTTGGAAAAGTTCCCCTTTGGAGATAAAAACGGCATCTGTTACTAATCTAGGTTTATAGCGTAAGCCTCCGGTACTTAATAGATAATAGTCGTTGTAGGAAAGAGTGTCGTGTGGTGATGATTTTAGTTTAGCATCGTAATCGGTATGTATATACAGGTTTTTAACATAGAACCTTAGATGAGATGTTTCAACCAATGAGTCATGGTTTTCTGTATTTTTTTTCACAGGGTTTTTTATTCCTATTTTAACATCAACTTGGTTTGTACCTAAGCTGCTGTCAATTTCGTAGTATATAAATTCTTTAGAGAAAAGATAATAACCATCGTTTCTTAAAACTGAGGTTATTCGGTCTCGCTCCTTTTGAAGCACTTCTACATCGTAATTGTTTCCTGGTTTTATTAGTTTAGAAGATGCGTTTGATGTTACGTAGTATTGTAAGAGTTCGTCTTTTATGTCATACGTAACATTTCGAAATACATGAGGCTTGCCAGCGTTTATCAGATAATGTACTATCGTCTTTTTGTTTTTTGTATGAACAGAATCGTTGACCGTGCTATTAAAGTAGCCTTTGTTGTGTAAATAAAGGTTTATCTGTTTTGCAGATTTTTGAGCCAACAACGAGTCAAATACTACAGGCGGCTCACCGATTCGAAGTAGCCATTCCCTCCTCGTAAGAGCATTTTTTTTCTTTAAATGTATTTTTTTAGGTTTTTTTCCATTTGCTTCTCTTTTTAAGTTTATCCTGTTTCCTTTTTCAATTCTAGCTGAATTTATTGATTCAATTTTTGCATTTCTTCTGGTTTTTTTATCATTTAATTTCTTCTGATTTACACTGTTGTATACGTGTAGGTAAAACTTCCAAAACAATACTTTCTTGTTTGGCTTTTGTTTTATATAAGATTCTATTTCGCTTTTGTCAAGAAAAAATGATTTTGTGGAAACAACATTTTTAGTTAGGAGAGTTTCGCCTTCAGCCAATTTTTTAGTAGAGTTGCATGATGTAAATAGTAAAATGAGGAGATTAATACCTAGAAAACAGGTTATAGAGTATATCCAAGTAAGTTTCTTCATTACTTTTGTCTTAAACAACAAGTGAGCCAAGCGAAATTAATAATTAGGGTTTACAATAGTTGCTAATTTTGAGAGGAATATGAACTATAGATTGTTATGATTTCTAAAGCGCAAATAAAAGAAATAAGGCAGTTGCATCAAAAAAAGCAACGCGATGAACAAGGGTTATTTATAGCTGAAGGACCTAAAGTGGTTTTAGACCTTTTAATGTCTAAATTCAAGCAGAATAAGATATATGCCACAAAGGAATTTATTTCTAATAACAGCAATATTGATTGTCAAGAAATCAACGCAAAAGAACTTGAAAGTCTATCGGGCTTATCTTCTCCTAATCAGGTACTTGGTGTTTTTAAATATAAGCTTTTAACAGCCAATCTTATTGCATTAAAACAAGAGTTGGTGCTTGGGTTAGATGATGTAAGAGATCCAGGCAACTTAGGTGCTATTATTCGGATAGCAGATTGGTTTGGAATTAATCACATTTTTTGCTCAAAGAGCTGTGTTGATGTTTATAATCCTAAAGTTGTACAATCAACTATGGGTTCAATAGCTAGGGTGAATGTTTACTATTCAGATTTATTAGAAACCATTAAGGTTTTTGATAATGTGTATGGTGCCGTTCTGAATGGAGAATCCTTATATGCATGTAAAGTTCCTACTTCTGGAATAGTAATTATTGGAAATGAATCTAATGGCATATCCAATGATTTGTTGGAACAGCTTACGCATAAAATTACTATTCCTAGCCTTTCTTCTGGGGCAGAATCCCTTAATGCTGCAATGGCTACCGCAATCATTTGTTCAGAATTTAAAAGGATTATTACTCCTAAGCAATAAATTTATACCTCATTCGTTTGCAAAATCTGATTATCTTGGCTAAATGAAAAGATCAAATTCTTCTTCTTTTTTGTTTCTTTTATTGATGTTTCCGTTTTTGTCTATTGCACAAATAGGGGGAAATAACACCTTTGAGTTTCTTAACTTAACTACCCCTGCAAGAGTAATAGCCTTAGGAGGTAGTGTGATTTCTATAAAGGACAATGATTTGAATATTGCAATTCAAAATCCATCGTTGCTCGATACTTCCATGCACAATAATTTATCAATTAGTTATGTTGATTATTTCACTGATGTTCAGTATGGTTATGCTGCCTATTCTAGGTCTTATAAAAATATTGGAAGTTTTAGTGCAGGAATGCAATTTGTAGATTATGGAAAATTTACTGCAGCAGAAATAAACGGAGTAATTACCGGTCAGTTTACGGCAGCAGAATATGCGTTAAATCTATCTTACGCTCGTCCAATTGACTCTTTATTCTCAGTTGGAGCTACTCTGAAAACTATTTATTCAACTTTAGAGGAGTATCAGTCTATTGGTAATGCAATTGATATTGGATCAGTGTATAGCAGTAAAAAGCATATGTTATCAGCTGCGTTGGTTATTAAAAATTTAGGTCGACAGTGGACTAAATATGGTTTAGAAAGAGAATCACTTCCATTTGAAATTCAATTTGGAATCTCCAAGAAAATCAATCATGCTCCGTTTAGAATTAATTTTACAACAACTCACCTCGAAAAATGGGACATGACCTATACAGATCCTGCCATAAACACTACAGATCCAATAACTGGAGAGGTTATTTTGAAAAGCAAGTTTTCGCAGTTTTCAGATAAACTAGCAAGACATTTTGTTTTTGGAGGAGAAGTTTTGCTTTCAAAAAACTTTCATCTCCGAGTAGGATACAATTTTCAACATAGACAAGAACTTAAACTTCAGTCACGAACTGGCATTGTTGGGTTTTCCTACGGTTTTGGGCTTCGAATAAACCGCTTTCATTTGAGTTACGGTTATGCAAAGTATCATTTTGCTGGAGGTCCTAATCATTTTACCATCAGCACAAACCTTTCAGATTTTTACTCTAAAAAGTAACAATGCCTAATATTACCATTGCCATAGATGGTTACTCTTCTTGCGGTAAAAGCACAGTGGCAAAAGGAGTCGCTAAAAAATTAGGTTATCTTTTTATTGATTCTGGTGCTATGTATCGGGCTGTTACTTTGTATTGTCTTCAAAATAATATCATCTTTAACAATACGTTTAAAGAAAGCGACATTATTCATGCCTTAGATGAAATAGTGCTTGAGTATAAAAAATCGGCTCTTACTAGTGATTTTGAAATCCATTTAAATGGGCACAATGTGGAAGAAGATATTCGTTCCATGGAGGTTTCTTCCTTTGTAAGTCCAATTAGCGCTATTAAAGAAGTGCGCGATAAGATTGTTGCACTTCAAAAAGGGTTTAGAAGTAACTCAGGGATTGTAATGGATGGAAGAGATATTGGCACAAATATTTTTCCGGATGCTGAAGTAAAAATATTTATGACTGCAGATCCAAAGGTGCGAGCACAGCGAAGATTAAAAGAATTTATTTCAAAAGGAATTAAAGTGACAATCGAGGAGGTGAGAACAAATTTAGAGCAACGAGATTATGAAGATACGCACCGAGAACACAATCCCCTTCGAAAAGCTAAGGATGCCATCGTACTAGATAACACTTTCTTAAGCTTAGATCAGCAATTGATATTTGCATTAGATTTAGCTAATTCGAAAAAGTAAAATCATTCATTACTTCCTCTACAGGTCTGACATTTTCAAAAAATGAAATTACTTTCATTAGTACTCGCTCTACCACAGCGTCTGGGCATGAAGCTCCGCTGGTAAGAATGATGTTTATTTCTTCATTGTTTTTTAGACCGGGTGATTTTTTAAGAAAATTTGTTGTTGTTAAGTTTTTCTGATTATGGAAGTCGAAATGATTAATGTGCTCTTTTGAAATGATTTCAGTTTCGGAAGATATAAAGTAAGTTGGAAATTTTTTTTCACACAATTCTACGATATGAGAGGTGTTAGAGCTGTTATATCCACCTACTACAATAGCAATATCAGCTGGCTGGTTTAACAAGGCAAGCGTAGCTTGTTGATTTTCATTGGTAGCATAGCACAGCGTATCGCGGGTGTCGGCAAAATGCTTTTTTACATTCGGTAACCCATATTTTATTTCCATTATTTTTTTAAAGTAATCGGCAATTTCCTGTGTTTCGGTGGCAAGCATGGTCGTTTGATTTATAACTCCAACACGTTGTAAATCTATTGAAGGATTAAAGCCAGGAGAAGTGCGTTCAAAGAATGTTTTTTCAAATTCTACTAGAGAGAGATTCCCTAATATATATTCCCCTAGTTTCTCAGCCTCATAAATGTTTTTTATAATAATAGCATGTGAATGAATTTCGCTTCGGGAAAAAGTAGCTCTAGTTTCTTCATGATTATGCTTCCCGTGTATGATAACAGTATAGTTGTCTTCTCCTAATTTTTCTGCTTTTTTCCAAACTCGTTCAACAAATGGACAAGTAGTATCGTATTTATGCACTTCAATGCCAATTTTTTGCAATCTTTCCTCAATAGCAAGCGTAGTGCCAAAAGCAGGAATAATTACAATATCTTCTTGTTTTAATTCTTCAAATGGAATTATCTGTTTTCCACTTGTGTCCATTAAAAATCTTACTCCGCGATTAACTAAATCCTTATTCACTTCAGGATTATGAATCATTTGGCTTAAAAGATAAATTCTTTTAGTCGGATTTTCTTCTATCGCTCTAAAAGAAATTTCAATAGCATTTTCTACGCCATAACAAAATCCAAAATGTCTGGCAATGTAAAATTTTACTTGCCCAAAGTTTAATAGAGTAGGAGTATAATCTTTTTTACGGGGGTCAGTTTCTCTTCGAAGTTCTTTTACTTTAGATATGATTCCGCTTTTATAAAAACCAGGGATGTTAAAAGTTTTCATTATTTCACAATCACTTTAATATATTGCCATTTTTCATATTCTTTGCGATTTTGAATGGTATCATTATTATATGCTGGTCCTTGTACTTTTTTAGTAATCTCATATGAAAGTTTTGAATCTTCGGTGTTATTTAAACTAATAGATGATCTTACTTTGTCTTTTATTTCATTTGCGCGAATATCTGCTAATTCCTCGTTGCTTGAATAAGAGGTAGTTGGTACATTGGAGGAACTAGCGTATATGATTATTGTAGCTTTCCCATTTTTATCAATGGTTTTAGAAACTTTATCCATCAAAGAAAGGAACGAGCCTACAGAAATATCAATCTCTTTTTTGTTGTATGGAAAATATACAACAAAATCAAAATTCTCATCACCGGGGTACATTGGTTTATTATGAATAATTTCATTAATATTATTTTTTGATTGACTGGATATTTGGATATTTTTCATTTCGCTTACATGCTTAAGGTCAGCTGGTAAATTTATAAAGCTTTCTTTTTTACTTAAATTGATTTCTTTTATTATTTTATTTGCTTCATTTGAGAGATATACTTTTTCTAAGTTTATTAGCTGAGTGTCATTTTCGTTGATTTCAATAGTATAATTTTTATCTGAATTTAATTCTTCAAATTTAAAGTTACCATCTTTGTCAGTTTTTGATTTTTTAATAGCAATACCATCTTCGTTTTTTAGCGTGATTTCTATTTCGTTAAATCCATCATGATGGTTAGCGCTTTTTAATATTTTACCTCGCATTGTAATTAATTGCGATGCATCATTAAAGTCGAGAGATTTCAATTTATTTAAATCAGTAGGCAGGGCTTTAAATACAAAATAATTTCCCAATTTTGATACTTTTCGAATAACAGCATTTTCTTGATTTGTTAAGAAAATTTCTTTTAGCGTTTTAGAAGAAATTCCTTTTTCGTTAATGGAGATAGAATAATAATTGTCTTCTAGCAAGTTTTCAAACTTAAAATTGCCATTAGCATCGGTAGTATTTTTAAACACCACTTTTCCTGACTTATCAAGAAGTTCAATGGGTGTGTTCCCTATTGCGTTTTTACCTTTGCTGTCTGTAGACAGCTTTCCCATCATAATGGGTGGGTCTTTTAATTCAAGTTTTGCTAATTTGTTTAATTCAGGATCTATATTTTTGAAAACAATAAAGTTTCCTTCTTGGGTTGAGGGCAATACAATATCACCTTTATTATTAGCTAAGTAGTACTGAGTGTGGGATTTTAACATCGGATCGTTTTCGTCAATTTTCAATATATACTTTTGGTCTGATGGTATGTTTTTAAAATTAAATTTCCCTTCGTTATCCGTAACGGTAGACCCTATCAGATTTCCTTGCGTATTAAGTAGTTGTATAGCTATTTTTTTGGCAACATCGTTTATATTTGTGCTTAATAAAATTACGCCATCAATAGGAATAAGATTGCTAATTCCCATCGAATCACTTTTTGATTTTGCATAAAATATTTTTGCAGTATCTCCAATATTTATAGTGCGTTGGAAAAAGCCTCTACCTAAGTTTTGGTAGGAGCTATCTTCTGGTAAATAAAACTTCTCAGTAAATATTTTCTGTCCGTTTGTTTCAATAGTAATTTCATATTCCTCGCCTGGGAAGAGGGTTTGAATAAATTTCCCATTTGATTCATTGGGTTTTGAAGAAACAATGTTTCCTTTTGTTGATTTGGAAGTAATCAATGAGTTTTTGGGAATAATAGATCCGTCTTTGTTTTTAAGATAGCCAACCAAAATTGCAACAGACTTCACAAATGCTTTTGGAAAGCTAACCATATATAGATCTTTTTCGCCTTTCCCTTCAGGTTTAAAGGATGAATAATATGCTCTTCTTCCATCCGATGAGGTTACAAAATAGATATCATCATCCGTTGTATTAATTGGAAAACCAAGATTAATTGGTTTGGCCCATACATTTTTTGCAACTTTTGTAGAATAAAACACATCAAATCCTCCCATTGAATTGTGTCCTGTAGAGCTGAAGAAGAAAGTAAATCCATCTGGGTGCAAAAAGGGGGCATCTTCATCATAATGGGTGTTAATGCTTTGGCCTAAGTTTTCGGGTGTTCCCCATGTTTTATCGGGCTGCAGTCTTGCCTGGTAAATATCTCTTCCTCCAAATCCTCCTTTTCGATCGCTTACAAAGTATAAAGTTTGTCCATCAGCACTAACGCAAGCACTTGGTTCCCATTTTTTGCTATTAACATTGTTTGCATCAATTTTTATAGGTGAATTCCAATAGTCTCCATCCAATGTGCTTTTGTATATATTGCCATCTCCTTTATCGTCCCTGTATAGATATAGTTCTTGTCCGTCAGCACTCAACCCAATTGTGGCTTCGTTGCTTTCTGTATTGATATTTCTGCTTATTCCTTTTGCTTTTGACCAAGTACCGTAAGGCCCTCGATTGCAAATCCAAATATCTTCTAGAAATTTATCATATATAGTTTTATTATCTTTTCCACCAGTTCCTTCTCTGCGGGAGGTGAAAACGAGCATCGATTCATCTGCTGAAATCACTGGACTGTAGTCTGCAAATTGACAATTCACGCTATCTCCTAAATTTGTAATAGTGCACTCTACTGGTTTTGAAGTAAGTTCTTTAGCGTTATTGCAAACTTCAATCCAACGATCAATATCTTTAACAATGTTTATATTCCATTTAGCAACAATATCTCTAAACTTGTTAAATTGAATAATTGCCTCGTCAAATCTATAGTCGTAGTGGAGTGCTTGCCCTAGGTAATACATCGCATCTTCAGGGGCATTTCGTTCTGTTGGTTCATCATGCATATAATTGCCCGATGTTTGCTTTAATGCATTTTCTAAATAGGCAATAGCTTTTCTTTTTTCTCCTGGAATATTTACAAAACAAACACCGGCTTTGTAATTAATATTTGCATTAGATGGGTCTGATTCTATTAATTTTATAAAAACTTTGGAAGCAGTATCGTAATGCTTCTCAAGCATCATTAAGTTACCTTGAGTAAAAAGCTGGCGAAATTCAGCTTTTGAAATAGATTGAGAAAACGAATAGGTGGGAAGGATTAATAGAAAGGCAATAAAAAATACGAATAAATATTTTTTCATTCAATAAAATGAATTATAAGGTCGATTAATTGTCTAGAATTTTAAATTCAACCCTTCTGTTTAGCTGCATGTTTTGTGGATTGGGTTTGCCATTAATGTTATTAGGTGCAATAGGTTGTGCTGAGCCGTAACCCTGCGCAATGAGTCTTAATCGATCTGCTCCTTTGATTATTAAATAATTAACTACGGCATCTGCACGTTCTTGAGATAGCTTAGTATTTATTTCATCTTTTCCACTATTATCTGTATGTCCACCAACTTCTATTTTCATGTTTAGTTGTGAATTTATTAATTCATAAAGTTTATCTAGTTCAACATTTGATTCTTTACGAAGTATAGACTTACCACTATCAAAAAAGATGTTATTAAGTACAACTTTTGCGCCTTTTTCAATTCTAGTAAGAGAAACATTTTTTGTTATTTCTGAATAGCTTTTTTCTTTTGGTGTATTTAAGTTCTCTGATTGAAATAGAAAGCCAGGGGCTTCGTAGGATATATTATAGTTGTTTCCTCTAGGAAGATTAAAGTAATATTCCCCATTATTTTTAGGTGAATAGGTGCCTGCCACTTCGCCAGATTTATTATCAGTAACAATAACTTTTGAGTTTTTAATAGGCAGTTCTTCTTTATCAGTTAAAATGCCTTTTACAGAGATGGAACCTAACATGTCTGGTTTTTCCATAGTAATATCTTTTTGAAAATCAAAAACTGTAACTGGAGTAGGTAAGGTTAATTGCTCTGTCATAGGTAGATATCCTTCCGATTCATATACTACGGAATAACTCTCACCTCCAAATCCAGGAAGATCAAAATTATAGGTGCCGTTTTCTTTTGTAGCATATAGCCCAAGTAAGCTTTTGTTTTTTGGATCTTTGGCAGATATTTTCACTCCTTTTATGGATTCTCCTGCTCTGTTTTTTACATTGCCGAAAACAGTAATACTTCCAGTATTTTTAAAATCAAAATTTTTGTCAATTTCTTTGTATTCTCCTTCGGCAGAAACAGATACAATTTCTGTATAAGGGCGAAATCCTTCTGCTTCAAAAGAAAGAGAGTATTTTTTTCCATACCTACCAGGGTTTAATGGCAGTATGTATTTAAGTGTTCTAGAATTTGGATGTACTTCTTGAACGATGTTGCCAGTTTCTAAATCAGTTGCTGAAATTGTTACATAGGACATTAAGGTATCTTTTCCTAAAAAAGAAATGTAGCCTTTCATTAAAGTTACAGGAATAACTACTCGTTGCGGAATGGTAATCATGTACAAATCTTTTTCGCCTTTTCCTTCTTGACGAAGTGAAGAAAAGTAAGCTCTTTTGCCATCTGTTGACATTACATAAAAGATATCATCATCTGGTGTGTTGATTGGAAAGCCCATGTTTTGTGGAGGAAACCATCCGGAGTCGCCTAAGGAAGTAAAGTAAATATCAAATCCTCCCATCGTATTATGGCCATTAGAGCTGAAGAACATGGTTGCTCCATCGGGATGCATAAACGGTGCATCTTCATCGTATTCAGAATTTATTGTAGGGCCTAAATTTGTTGCTTTGCTCCATCTGCCGGTTGGGAGCTTAACACATTTATAGATATCTCTACCACCAAATCCACCGGGACGATCGCTTACAAAATAGAGTGTATTTCCATCTGCCGAAAAACATGCGCTTGGTTCAAATGAAGGACTGTTTATATCAGTTATATCTGCAGGGTCCGTACCTAGCATATAGGCATAGGACCATTCATCTCCTTCTAGTTTGCTGTAATAGATGCTCCCTCCTTTGTCGTTTTTGTATAATAATAACTGTTGTCCATCGGCAGAAATGCCAATTACTGCTTCGTTATACCAGCTATTTACATGAGTGCTCAGTGGTTTTGCTTCTGTCCATGTGCTATCTTCTTTTTTGTAACTTACCCAAATGTCTTCATAGTAATTATCGTAAATATCGCGGTTATCATTTCCTCCTGTAGCTGAATTAAATCTTCGAGAAGTAAAATAAATTGCTGATTCGTCAGCTGTAATTACAGCGCCATAGTCAGGCTTGTCTGAGTTAACACTATCTCCTAAGTTGGTAATGGTGCATTTAATGGGTGAGTTGACAAATATTTTAGCATTTTTACAAATTTGAATTCTTCGCTTGATGTCATTCATTTCGCTCAGATTTTTTTTATTGATGTATGTAGAAAATTTTTCAAACATGGCAATTGCTTCATCAAAACGATAAGAGAGATGATAGGCTTGGCCTAGAAGTTTATAGACTAATTCAGGACATCTTTTTTCGGAGGGTTCATCGGGAGTATATTTGCTGCTTGCTTTAGAAACTGCAGCTTCTAAATATTTTACAGCTAGAGTTTTTTGGGAAGATGAAGCAAGATATAGTTGACCAATTTTGAAATTAACATTGGCATTTGTGGGATCCATCTCGTGCAACACAAGAAAAGTTTTAATAGCCGTGTCATTAAATTTTTCAATCATCATCAGATTTCCTTCAACAAAAAGTTCCCGAAATACTGATTTATTATAATTTGATTTAGCAGCAACGAAAATAGAGTCTTGACTATAGGATATGTTTGAAATAAAAAAAGAGGTAATTACTATAAAAAGAAGGGAGCAAATGCTAAGTTTTTTCATGATAGATGGATGAATCGCAAAAATAAGGAATTAGCTCAAATATTAGGCTAAAAACAGCCTTGGATTTACCTAAAAATTTTACATTTATTAAGGGCAGATTGATATTTTCTGGCATTACGGCTATGCTCAGAAAGGGTTGATGCAAAATTGTGTGTTCCTGAGAAATCTTCTTTAGCACACATATATAAATATTTACTTTTTTCAAAATTAAGTACCGCGTCTATGGAAGAAATTTCAGGTGCATTTATTGGACCAGGAGGTAGCCCTATATGTAAGTAAGTATTATAAAGGGATTCCACTTGTTTGTCTTTGTCTAAAACTCTATTTATTTTAAAGTTACCCAGTGCGTAAATAATGGTAGGATCACTTTGAAGTGGCATCCCAATTCTTAGCCTGTTTAAGTACAAACCTGCTATAATTGGTCTTTCGCTTGCAAATCGCATTTGCTCTGCTTGTACAATAGAAGCAAGAATGGAAACTTGAGCCGGGTTTAGATTAATTGCTTGTGCTTTTTGAAGCCTATCTTGGTTCCAGAATTTTTTATATTCAAATTCCATTCTAGATAAAAATTGTTCAGCAGAAGTGTTCCATGAAAAATGGTATGTATTCGGTAAAAAAAGCACAAGTATTGTTTTATTATTTAGTCCAAATTTCTCCTGGAGATAGCTATTGTTATATAATAGCTCTTTTAGTTGAATAGAGTCAGCTTCTAACTTCGAGCAAACTCTTGATATTAGTTGCTCTTTTGTTCGGATGTTTGTAAATGTTATCGAAATAGGCTCTTGTATTCCTGAACGAAGTAAGTTTACGAGTTCGTTGTTACTTAACCTGTTGGATATCCTGTATCGACCGGGCTTTACATATTCATTATATTTTTTGTATTCAGCTAAGCGGATAAAAGAGTTTATGTCTTGCAATATCTTTTTGTTTTTTAATATAGAAACAACATCGTTAAAAGTAGAGTTTGTTGGAATGTAAATTAGTTCTGATTGTTTATTGTCTAACAATACATTGGGTAAGAAAATCATTTTATATCCTATGTATGCGATGCTCCCGCTTGCTACCAATATCAGCAAGGACATCCATAGGAAGATCTTTAAAAAAATATTCATTTTTTTTCCTGCCACAGTATTATTTTTTAAAATGTTCTTTTAAAGAAAGAGCGTAACGGTTTTCTGGATTAAGAATTAATATTCTGTCTGCAATTTTAATAGCTTCTTCCGTTTTTTTCTCATAAATAAGTAGCCCTGCTTTATTTGTCAATGCTTGTTCATAGTTAGGGTCTAGTGTTAACGCTTTATCGTATAAGTTAGTGGCCATGCCAATATTGTTTTGCTGTACATACATAAAGCCTAAATTAGACCAGGCGGGAGCAAATGTTTTATCTTCCTCAATTATTTTTTCATAAACCTGTTTAGCTTCTTCGATTTTATTTAATGCATGATAATTACCTGCTAATTTATTTTGAAGCTCAAGATTATAGGGTGCTAGTATAGTAGCTTTTTTGTAAAAGATATTTGCTATATCTGGCTTGTTTAGTTGGTTATATGCTTCAGCAATCCAATAACAAGTCCATGCATCTTTGTTGTCAAAAGTAATTTTACAATCTCTAAGCCAAAGATTTTGATTTTGAGTGGACATTAAGCTGACTATTTTTTGATAATCGGTTTTTAAAAAATACAGTTGAATCAAAATGTTGAAATCAGATATGTTTTTTTCATTCAAATGTTTTTTTGCAGAATCAAGATGACTAAGCTTTCTGTCAAATTTATCGTATTGATTTATATATGCTTGGGCAATAACTTGGGAGCTTGGATTTTTTTCATTGACTGCATATAGGCCGATAAATCTCTTTACTGATTCTGAGTTTATTTTTTTTACAGGTTTTTGAATGAAATGGTCAGTTACCGTAACGTGCGGAATGTCGATGGCGCCACTGCGAGGCATGTGGCAAGACACGCAGTTGTCTATAGCTGCAGTCCGTTTCTTTAAGTCCTCACTGCACTCAACGTTGGTAATTGCATTTTGTTGATTGTTATGGCAACTAATACACGCTTTATTAAAAATTTCCTTTCCTGTTACATGTACACTCACGTGCGGATTGTGACAAGTAATACAAGTAAGCCCTTTTTCGTATGGCCTTAATGTTTTATTGTCTGTTTTGCTCTTATTGGATTGAATAAAGCACTTGCTCATTTTAAGTCTATCTGCATGTGAAGCCATGATAAATTCATCTTCTGCGCCTTCGTATTTAGGCAGGAATACCGTTAGTACATCTGATAGCTTCATCCCTGGTTTAAAATCAAAGAATGATTTATTTTCTTTAAGTACGGCATTTCCCTGTAAGTGACATCGCTGACAAACATCAAATTGTAAGTCAATTGAAAGCTTGGCTGGGTTGACAATTGAATAGTCGATATACGTAGATGTGTCAACAAGTATTCCTGCGGTTTTCTCTTTTACATGAATTTCTCCAGGCCCGTGACATCTTTCACAATTTATACCAGTCGGTATGTCGTTAAATTTATTTTCAGATCCAATTACAAAGTCTGGTAAAGAATTATGGCAGGACATGCACTCCAAACCAATTTTTCTAGAAAAGCGAGAATTAAATCCAGCTTCAAATCCCGGAGGTAAATCCCATTTCCCTTTTTGAGTATAGTAGGTGAGAGGCATTTGTGTTAAATAGCCGTTTGTATTCATGATGTGCGAATTGGTATGCTGTCCTGATCCAATTATATAATCCACAGCTTCCACTCTTCTATAAGTAGTGTCCTTGCCTTTAAGTCTAAACTCTAGGATTTTCATTGAGTCACCTTCCCAAAAAGGAAGATAGGATAGGTTTAAATGTTTATCATATATCACATCATGCTTATTGAATTTTGCGGAGGATTTGTTTTTGTTAGCGTGGTCAAATGATTTCCCCATGCCCGTTTCTATAAACGTTTCATATTTATCGTAATGGCATTGTCTGCATGCCATAATGCCAACATATTTTACGTTAGAGTCTAAATTTTTGTAAGTATTTTCTAAGATGATATTTTTAGATTCGACTGGCTCTTTGTTAGGTCCGCACTTTATTATTATAATAGAAATAAATATTAATGCAGATAAAAAAAGGATATTTCTAAAAAGCGATTGCATGTTTATTAAATATACTGAAATGATTTATTGCACATACTTTTTGCACAATTGGTGTATGTTATTTTTAGTATCAGTTATAACAAAACCATTACTCTTGAAAAGATTAAGACTTGCTAAGTTGCTAGTTGATATTGAGCACTTCAATTCATTTAGTTTTATTTTTTGAAAACAGTGTGCAGCAAGAATTTCAATAGCCTCAGATGCGTAGCCATTTCTTCTGTATTTTTCAGCTATTAATATTCCAACACTTGCTTCTTTTAGAGTTTCATTATATTTAAAAAGGTCAATACAGCCAACCGCACTTCCAGGAGAGTAGTCAAGGTGAGGGCTGTAAAGTTTGCTAATCATTAGCCGGAGCTGCTTGTCTAGATAAATATCCTTTTGATTTTTAATAAACCCTTCAATTTCTGATTCCGTAAATGCTTTTTTAGTGCTACTTACTTCCCAATTTTGTTTATTGTTTTCCCAGAGGAATAGTATGTTTTTATCTGAAAGAGAAGTTGCGCGCAGAAATATTTTTTTACCCTTTACTAACACCTTTATGCCATTACTAGTGAAGAGTTACGAATTGCTTCGTGAACATCGTTTACTTCATACATATTTAATAAAAGAGAATTGTTTAAAAGATATTTCTCCATATTCAAATGAAAACAAGCTTCCATGGCTTTTTGTTCTTGCAGTTTTGGTAATAAATCAAATATTAAGTTTACGTTTTTTGAATCTGTTTCGTAAATGGCATGACAAAAATCTTTGATGGGTGTAAGGCAAGTTGCGAGTCCAATATCTGCTCGAGGGTAAGCCAGCGTACACTTTCTGATTTCTTCTTGTAGTTGTTCAAAAGTAAATAATGAAGGCAAGGAAAGTCGAATGAATAGAGTTCCAATATTTTTTCTTCTAATAAGTTTTAATAATGAACTTAATTCGCCATCAACCGATGCTCCTTTTACGCTTAATGTGAAGATCTTTCCATTTACGGATACTAACAAATGCGGTGGTATTCGGGTGGCATAGAGTAAAACCAAATAAACATCATTTAATAGCAAGGCATCGTTAGCTGGACGAATGTTTTTCCATAGTGCTCCTTGTTTAGATATTTCGTAGCTCGACTGCATGATGCTAAGGTAAGGATTTGTTCTTTTCTGTAATTGCTTTTGTTTATTGAACGATAATTTTGAGCCGATAATTAGTTCTACTGCTTAAGCAATATGGAATTATCATGGATGGATCAATCGTTAAAAGCTCTAACGGCCTCATGTCGCAAATACTGTTAGGTATTTCTAGCATGGCGCCACTGCCCGAAATATTTAATTCAAATAAATTTAATTTACCAATCTCAACAGGAAGCCTGCTTAGGCGGTTTCTGCCTATAATGAATGTTTTAAGGCTAGTAAGATTTCCAATGGAAGAGGGGAGTTGTGTAATTTGATTGTTAGAAACATCTAATCTGTTTAATAAATTAAGTTTACCAATTTCTTGAGGGAGGCTTTCAAGCTTATTGCCGTTCACTGATAATACCTCTAAGCTCATTAGATCGCCAATTTCGGGAGGAAGCGAAGTGAGGAGATTATATTCCAGAGACAAAAACCTAAGTTTTTCTAAATATCGAATTTCGGGAGGAAGTGCTTTTATTCGATTACTGCTTAGTGCAAGAACTTCTAATTTGTCTAGTTTGCCTATTTCTTTTGGTAAAGAGTCAAGTTTACATTTATAGATTTTAAGCGAATTTAGATTCTTTAATGTCCCTATCTCTGGAGGTAAAGTAGAAAGAGAATATCGTTTTAGCTTAAGCTTAGTAGTTCCTTCTGGATTTGCTAAGGCAGCACTTAGGTTTTTTTGAGTGCCGCAGCTACTAACAAATAATAAAAAACAAGAAGAAAGAATAAAGATGAAACAGCATTGTTTCATCTTCATTTTATTTCATCCGTATTTTCATTGCTATCTGAATCGTCAATCTTTTTTTCTTCTGCGTTTTCTTCCTCATTCGATGCTAAAAACTCTTGTTTTCTTTCATCAGTAAGTTCGTTGCTAAAAGTTGGAGGCTCTGGAATTTCTCCGCTTACAACTTCATCGCTGCTTGATGTAGGAAGTGATTCCGATTCAACTGTAGAAGGAATTTCATTTACAGACTCAATATTTTCTATTTCTGAAACTGTTGTGATAATTTCATCTGTGCTAGCATATATTTCAATGTTCTCTACTTCAGTGTTTTTAGCTTCTTTTGAAGGAAGAAGTTGAGTTTTGTCAGATACAATTGTTTCTGTATTGTGAGCAGATAAATTAGCCTCGGTAGAAACTTCAATTGTATTTATAGTTTCCTGATTTACTTCTACAGTTACGATATCTTCAACTACTGGTAAAGTGCTTTCATCAGTTACAGCAATATCCGAAATTTGAGCAATTGCTTCAACTTGTGCAGATTCGGATGGGTCTTCATCTGTATTTTTTGAAATTGTTAATGGCTCTTTTGCTTCAATCTTTCCACTTGCCATATATTCTTCTAGCCTTTGTTTACTTACTTTAGTTCGGAAGAAGCTCATTGGCTGGTAGTTGATGTTTTTGTCTTTACCTCTAATGAGCATGTGTAAATACCACTCACTTTCACTATAAGAGCCAAATGGTTTTGGCGTCATGGTCATCAATTGATATCCAAACATTTTTGCAATCTCTGGGAATAAACCAAAGTTTGTATCATCAATGTTTGAAAGCTCTTCCAGTAATATGAAGCGAACGCCTGCTCTGTTTTTATCTCGTTGGATAACAGACATTCTTCCAATACAAAGGAGAGCTAGTGCTGTATAAGCTTCTCCTCCTGATCCAGGATAACGATTTCCCTGATCGTCATATAATCCTACTCTCAAGTCAAAATAAAACTTAGGGTCTAGTAAGTCTAACATTTCGCATTCGCCAACATCGCTAAGGGTTTTAGCAAAATTCAGTATCAAAGTTTCTGGCGATGATTCTGCTTCGGAAGTAATGAAAAGCTTAGCAGCTAAACGTTGATGCTTGGCATGCTCACGCATTTTTCGTATCCATTCAATGGTGATGTCTCTACGTTCATTAAAATCTACTTGGAAATTATATACGCCACTAATTCTGTTTTCTTTGAAAAAGAAATTTAATTCTGTTATTAGTTTACGGAAAGCAATGTATTGAGTCTCAACTTTCTTAAATACATCTAATATGATGGTAAGCTGCAGGTCTCCAAACTTTTTAAGCTCTTCGTTTAAGCGATCAAGTTCCGGACCTAATCCTTCCAAACCAAGTTTGCCGCAAAGGATGTTTACTAAGGTTTTAAAATTGTATTTATCGATAGCAAGCTCCGGGCTTTTATTTCCTTTTGTTTCATCAAATGATTCCGAAACGCGAGTAAATTCTTCGTGGTAAGAGTTTATTAAATTTTCACTTTTTGTTTCTAAGCGTTCTAAAATATGATCATTAAGCTCACCAGTAATAAGAGTAGGTTCGAATACAATGCCTGTCTCAGTTTCAAGCAATTGTTTTTTCTCGTTGAACGTGACCAACGATTCTTCCATTTGTTGCTTAAATAGCGGCTCACTGCTACGGTATCCTCGTAATTCTCCTTCGGAAGCAATGATGTACTTTTCAGACCAGTTCTTCTGCTCGTTTAAAGTTTTAATTCTTGCTTCGTAAGTAATTTTATTCTCATCCAAAACTTCTATTTCTTTTGCTGAATGATCTTCTGAAGTAACATCTAAGTCTAAACTGCTTTCCAGACGAAGCTTAGTGAATTCGTATTCGCAAGTATCGAAGGCTTGCTTAGCAGAATTCATTTTATTGCGAATGTCGCTTTGTTTTTTAGCTAGTTCAATTGCTTCATTTCCAATAGCTGCAAATTCAGTTTGGTAAGATTCAAACTTCTGAATGTCTTCCCAATTTTCTTTAATTTTAGCTATCGAATCTTCATTAATAGAACTATCAAGTAGATATTCTTCAATTTGAGTTCTGCGTTTGAAAATATCAGACAATTCTTGGTTAAACCCAATGTCTATTAATTCTGATGATAGACGTTGAAGTACATTTAACTCTTGATGCGCTTCTAAAAGTTCTGCTTTAATGGCTTCCGTATCTTTTTCAAGAACTGTTTTAAGGTTTTTAGTGTTTGTAAATCGTTGCTTTTTAATCAACGGAACATACTCTCTAACTTCGCCAAATGTTAACCAAATTCCATCGCCCTCTTTTTCAAATGAGCCAAGCAGCGCATGAGGGTTTGCGATGTAACGATCTCCTTCCTCGGCTTCTGAAGGCTTGTTTGTAGAAAGCTCTTTCAGGTACATGAGAACAGTTTCTTGTTCTTTGGTAAGTGGCTTATTATTTTGTATTGCCCAATGGAAAAAGGAATCATCGCGTGTGCCTTCAAACAAAGCAACTAAAGTTTCAAGTTCTTCGATTTGTTGAGGAAGCTCACTGATTTTTTCATTGTAAGCTTTAGAGGCGGATTGATAATCTGTTTTAGCCCAATCTGAATTTTCAAAATCAGATAACGAGTATAAAGAGAGAATTTTATTAAGACTACTCTTTTGTGCTTTAAAAGACTCCTGTATTTTAAATATTTCTTCAATAGAATCTAGTGAAACATATTTGGAAACAATAGGAACCAAGGTAGTCAGTAAGTTGATCTTATCTCTTAGCGTATCGGCTTGTAATTTGCGCTCTTGAATAGTATCGTCACTAAAATCTTTAAGTAGCACTTCATACTTTGCACGCATCAATTGACAAACTTTTTGCAAGTTGGAGTAGTCGTTAAAGAGAGACTCAGTAACTTTTTCTACTTCATTTTTTTGTTTGTGTAAATTTTGAGTAGAAGTTTCTATTTGTTTTTTGTTGTTTTCGAACCGAGCTAATGCATCGTTGTAACGATTGTTAAAGTGTGTGGCGCTTGACTTTAAAAACTCTTCGCGTGCATTTGTGCTCTTTTTATTGGTTTCTAAAAGTGCTAAAAGTTTTTTTTGCTTTTGTTGTAACTCCTGTGTGTGAAAGTAATTATCGCGGTATTGTTTGATTAACCCGGATAGTTGATCTTTTTGTTCTTCGAACGTTCTTTTTATTTCTTCATTATCTTCAAAAAGAAAATTCTGTAAGCTTTTAGAGTTGGTTATATCTAAGGATTTTGCACGGGCAAATGACTGGATTACTTTAGCGTAAGTTTTTAAGTTATCTGGCTTTGTAAGATTTACAGGAAGTATGTTGTTCTTGTACAAAAGGTCATAATACTTCATGATTCCTTCCATCTGGAAAAAATCTTTCATATGTAATCCATGCTTTTCTTTTAAGTGCTTGTGCATCTCTCTTAGATCAAGTATGGCCTTGTTTTCCGTAAGAAAATCTTCTGGATGCAGAGGACGACTAAAAGGTGTGAGGCTGCCACTTTCAAAATCATCGGAAGCTTGAATAATAAACGGACGTACAGGAATGCGCGGGGTTTTAGAAATGAAAACACCAATGGTAAGAAACTGTCCTTGCTTGCGTTCAATATTTAAAAAAGCATAGGCGTATTGAATGTACTCTTTATTCAAAGGAATACCTTCCACGCGTCTTTCATCTTTTCCAATACCTTCAGTTCCGGGCTTCCACATATCTCTACGAGGAATTATTATCAGCTGCATTAAGTCGCCAATAATAGATTTTCCTAGTCCATTACCTCCGGTAAAATCGGTTCTTACTCCGTGAAATAAATATTCTGAATTATAGTGTTGCCTAACGCCTACGGTGCTTAGAGAATAAATTTTAGGAAATGCTGCTGCTGCCATATCAAAGTTTAGTGTTAAAAATCAATTTTAGTTTTTGTGAGTTTATTTTGTACTTATGACGGTACGTTGTTTTCTAAATATTCTGTTAAAAGTTCTACGTTGTTTATTTCTGTTTGATATAATTTTGCGATACGATCAATGCTTGGCATGATTTCAAAGTGCATTTCTTCGTAGCTAATCCATCGTATCCAGCCCATGCGCTCGCAAAGCTGTAAGGTTCTTTCAATTTTCCTACGAACTTCATCTTTTTCGGCTGGAGTGAAGTTGCGTTTATTCTCTCCAAATAGAAGTCTTTGCCATAGCTCTTTATTTTCTCCCTCTTCGGTAATATATAATAGCTCATCCCAGCGAATTTCTTTGTTCTCAAAGAATTTTTCTTTATACAGGTTTAGTAATAAAATTGCGAAAATTACAAGACGGTCATCAAGTGTTTGTGTTCTGTCGTAGCCAAATTTGCCTTTGTTGCCATCTTCTGGAAAATCTAGAAAGAAATATGCTTCTCTGTCGTTAAATTCCTTTTTTAGAATCATGCCCAGTAACTCCTGATAATAGCGAGACAGACCTTTTTCGAAATAATCGTTTACAAAATCCCAAAGTTTAAAATCTCCGCCATAATTTTGAATATGCCTTCCGCTTCGTAAAGCAAAATCAGTATCAGCAAAATGCTTCCTTGCGCGTTCCGTATTCAGGAACTCATAGTTGTAGTTGTACTCGTAATCCGGGGTTTGTATGTTGGTAGTGTCCATAATTGCTTTATTCAGTAATTTCTGTAGGTTTAAGTTTCATTTTCCAAAGTGAAATATTGGAGTTTAACGGAGTAAATAATTCTTTGTTAATTTCCAGTTCAACATCATCTCTGTTTTTGTATTCGTCAATCAAGCCAAAGCAAACATCAATAGGAACTTCTAGGTTATCTTCATTGCTTAGGATTTTATCCATCCATTGTTCAAACACAATTTCGCGTCCTAATTCAATTTCACTGCGCATGGTGCTTAGCCATTTGGTGGTGTTTTCTTGTCTGGCTAGCTGTTTCATCTTTTCAAGTTCAGACAAGCGCTTGTATTCTTCATCTTCTAAATAAAAAGGCGATTCAATCTTGTGGTATTCCGCAAAGTCAATCATCGGAGGAAATAAGAATTTATCCTTGAAATAGGGGAGGTCTGCTTTTTTTAGTGTCGAAGGAAGAACTACTTTACCCTCTATGGTTTTACTACCCTTCAGTAGGTAAAGTAAAAACTTTTCTATTCTTAATTTATACTGCTGCTTGTAGCGTAGATTATCGTATAGCGATTTTAATCTTGTTCTAGCTTGTTGGATTTTGTCGTTAATACTTAAAACCCGGCTGTCAATATTTTCAAAGAAAGAAATAACATCTGTGTAAATACGATCGTATTGTTCCCAATTCTCGCGGGATTTTTTAAAATTTTCTTCTGAATATTTTAATTTATCAATTACTTCCTGTTTGAAATTTAATGCCTTAGTTACACCTTCTGTTTGCTTGCCAAGTTGCTCGAAAATGATTAAGAATTGAGTAATCATTTCTTTAGGGTTGTCAACGTTGGGCTTTAACAATGTTCTTAAGTCAGCAACTTTTTGATCTACAAAGCGCTGTAAGTTATCTGTATGGGCAAGTATAAATTTTTTGGAGGAGTTGTAATGGTGGGCATACCAATAGTTGAATTTGTCAATGCTGGTAATATCATCATCTTGTAAGGGTAAGGTGCGCGTAAAAGTATGAATGAGCTCTAAATTTTCATAGTTGGGAGCTACTTCATTCATCAAAAGTTTAGTGAAATCTTTTGCGAATATGGTGAGTACATATTTATATTCTTCACCAATTTTTAATGTAGAGTAAAAGTGCTGACTAAGTTTCTTTGAAATGTTCTCTTTTTGAATGCCTCTTTCGCGTTTCAACATTATAGCTACTTCATCTACCGCATCTTCAAATTCTTTTTGTGTAAAAACCTCATCAATTTCTTTGTCTTCAATTTTTGCTTGAATATTTAGTAAAAGAAATATAGTTTCTACGTCCCGAGGGATGAGATACTCAAAGTTGCTTGCTATACTTTCGAATAGCTGTTCTCTTTTTGAAAGTAATGTGTTCATATTTCTATTTCGCCTTTAAAAACAAAAATAGCTGGACCTTCCAGCCAAATATTGCTAAATGAATTTCCTTCTTCTCTGTTAAAGCTTACCAACAGTTCTCCACCTGGTGTAATAATATTGCAACTATCTGTGCTTGTAGCAACGCCCTTTACCGCAGATGCAATAGCTGTAGCAGTTACACCAGTGCCACAGGATAGTGTTTCGTTTTCAACACCTCTTTCGTATGTGCGCACATATATTCCCTTGCCATTTTTTTCTGCCAGGTTAACATTAATGCCATCAGTCTTATAAGCATCGCTATACCTAACTTTTCTTCCTTCGGTAATCATGTCTGCGGTTTTTACTCCTTCAGTAAATTTCACAAAGTGTGGTGAGCCGGTATCTAAAACATAATTTCCATCTACCAATTCTAGATTTTGCACATCTTTCATCTTAACACTTACGATATTGTCCTTTATTTTTGCTTGGTGTTTGCCATCCGTAGCTATAAAATTTGTTTCGTTTCCTGTAATTACTCCAATGTGCTTTGCAAATGCAACAATGCACCTACTGCCGTTCCCGCAAAAGGTACTTTCGTTGCCATCGGAGTTATAATACACCATTTCAAAATCGTAGCCGACTTTGCTTTGAAGCAACATTAGTCCGTCAGCTCCAATTCCAAACTGCCTGTGGCATAAATTTGCAATGGCTTTTTTATCTAAAGAAATAGCGGAATTACGATTATCCATTAAAATAAAATCATTTCCTGTTCCATGATATTTATAAAAAGCAACCTTCATTTTATTTTTGATAAGACTGAAGGGCTTGTTATTTTTTCGAATTGTTTAAAATTGTCAGTAAAGTGTAAAGAATAATAATTTTTGTTTTGAGACATAATTATTTTCCCATCCAATTGAAAAAGTTTAATTTCTTCGTTTTGATTAATTCCGAAAAGGATAATTTTATTTTTAGTCATTTTATATCCTCTGTAATTTATTGGAGATTCCCAAAATTCTACAGCAAAAGAGTCAGCATTTTTATTGTGAATGCCACTAATTTTTTCAAGTAGTGTGTCAATTTCAGTAGGGGTGGTAGCTTCTTCTAAATTTTTAACTTGAATTTTTTTGGAGCTTAGTAGCTCATCTTTTCTAACTACAATTTTATCTTCTTCTATAGCACTTACACGTTGCATTGTATCAGCCAGTAGGGAGTCGGATTCGGCAAGGATTGTTTTTATAGGAATTTCTTTGGGATATTTTTGAGCAAACAATTCTGCTGAGCTTTTGTCACTTAAAACAGTATCATTTTTTACTTTTTTCACAGTATTTTTATTTTCTTTAAATTCTTTTTTCTGATTTTTTTCTGCTGGATTATCTATTGGGCTCTGCTGTTGAATTATTAAAGTATCTCTTTTTGAATTAAAAATATTTCCATTTTTTATCAGTTCATCCATTTTAAAAATAAAAAATCCTGCACCGCCTAACAACCCAATTGCCAATCCTAAAAAAAATAACAAAGACCTATTTGAAGCGGACATTTTAGCAATACTTTTCTGCAGATTTTTACGTTAGTTTACTATACCTGCAAATCTATTTAAATAGGGGACTTAATTCAAGAGTTTTTAACAAGTGTTAGTAAGTAGATGTTTTGATTTTTATTGAACGTTCAAGAGCTTTTTTTTTGTTTTCTTGATTTTATAATTTCCTGTTAAAAAAAGTTAAAGAATTTGCTTGAAAACAACTTTGGCAGAATATTTGCGTTATGAAAGCAAAACAAGTAAACTAACCTAAAACATATATCATATGAAACGCATAGCTTCAATCCTCTTAATAGCGATTATAGGTGGTGCTGCGGCTTTATCCCTAAATCACTTTATTATGCCAAATGCTGAGATTGCTCAGTACAATCCTCCCGTAAATTATCCTGCCAAGTTTGTGAACTACCCGGCAATGACGCCAGAATCATCAATTGATTTTATTAAGGCGTCAGAAATGTCACTTCCGGCTGTAGTTCACGTAAAAACGGAGTCTGCACCTGCAAAAAGCAACTATTACTATTACGACCCATTTAATAATCAATATTGGAATTCCCCGCAGCAGCAAAAGCCTCAGATGGGCCCTGGTTCGGGTGTAATTATTTCAGGAAATGGTTATATAGTGACAAACAACCACGTTATAAAAGGAGCCGACAAGGTTCAAGTAACTTTACATGATAGGCGCACCTATTCTGCAAACGTTATAGGTACGGACCCTGCTACCGATATTGCACTTTTAAAGATAGAAGAGAATAATTTGCCTTATTTATTATACGGCAATTCAGACGATGTAAGGGTAGGGGAATGGGTTTTGGCAGTAGGCAATCCTTTTAATCTTACATCTACGGTAACTGCAGGAATAGTTAGCGCTAAAGCTCGTAATGTGGGGATACTTGAAGGTGATCCATCTCATGACTTGTTTCCTGTAGAGTCTTTTATTCAAACGGATGCGGCTGTTAACCCAGGAAATAGTGGAGGAGCTCTTGTTAATACGAGTGGACAGCTAATCGGAATAAACTCAGCAATTGCATCAAATACTGGTTCTTATACTGGCTACTCCTTTGCAGTTCCGGTAAACCTTGCTAAAAAAGTAGTTAATGACTTATTGGAGTTTGGAAAAGTGCAAAGAGCATTTTTAGGTGTAAGCATCCGTGATATAGATTCAAAACTTCAAGATGAAAGAAAGCTTAGTGAGGATATGAAAGGTATTTATGTAACAGGTATTTCCGAAGGAGGTGGGGCAAACGAGGCTGGAATAAGAGAAGGCGACATAATTCTTAAAGTGGGAGATCGAAATGTTAATAATGTTCCTGAGTTGCAAGAGCAAATTGGTCATTATAGACCGGGAGATAAAGTTGCTTTAAAGATTAAAAGAGATAATGAAGAGCAGCTCGTTAATGTCACACTGAGAAGTAGGTCGGGCGATACAAAAATTGCAAAAGCAGATAAGAGTCAAGCGCTATCCATATTAGGTGCAAGTTTTGGCGACTTAAGCAATTCTGAAAGAAGTAACTTGAGTATAGAAGGAGGTGTTAAGGTAACTTCTTTGGGTGCTGGAAAGATGCGTAGAGCAGGAATTAGGGAAGGCTTTATTGTTACTAGTATTGATAAGAAACCAATCAGGACACTTGAAGATGTAAAGTCGGCACTTGAAAATAAAGAAGGTGGTGTTTTGATTGAAGGAATTTACACGAATGGAATGAAAGCTTACTATGCTTTTGGAATATAATAAATATTTGATATTGATTATATTATAAGTATTATTTAAACTTAATATTTAGATATATGTTTAACTGAAAAACAGGTTAGTAATCGAAATAGTTGAATGATGTAACCTTGATTGAATTATTGCGTAAAGGAATGAAAAAAATAAATCATGAGACAACTAAAGATTACCAAGTCAATTACCAATCGTGAAAGTGCATCGTTAGATAAATACTTGCAAGAAATAGGAAGAGAAGGGTTAATAACTGCAGAGGATGAAGTAGCCTTAGCTAAGCGCATTAGGGAAGATGATCAAGAAGCGCTTGAAGCATTAGTAAAAGCAAATCTACGGTTTGTAGTATCGGTTTCTAAGCAATATCAAAATCAAGGTTTAAGTTTGCCAGACCTTATTAATGAAGGAAATCTTGGACTAATAAAAGCCGCTAGACGATTTGACGAAACCAGGGGTTTTAAATTTATTTCATATGCAGTTTGGTGGATACGTCAGTCTATTTTACAAGCCTTAGCTGAACAATCTCGTATTGTTCGCCTCCCTTTAAACCAAATTGGTGCGCTAAATAAAATGAATAAAACGTATTCTAGATTAGAGCAAACTTATGAGCGCGAACCAACCATAAGCGAAATTGCGAAAGAGTTGCACCTTGATGAAGATAAAGTATCGGATACGCAACGAGTTTCTGGTCGTCATGTTTCTATGGATGCTCCTTTATTAAATGCTGAAGAAAACACAATGTCTGATTTGATGGTGAATCATGATGCTCCTTTAGCAGATTTTTCATTAATGGAGGATTCGTTAAAACGAGAGATTGATCGTTCACTTTCAACCTTAACAGATAGGGAGCGGGATGTAGTGCGTTTGTTTTTTGGAATTGGAGATTTTCCTCAAGGATTAACGCTCGAGGAAATTGGCGCAAAGTTTGACCTTACCAGAGAGCGAGTTAGGCAGATTAAGGAAAAAGCAATTCGAAGACTTAGACATAGCTCTCGAAGTAAATTGTTGAAAGCATACCTGGGATAGTTGAAAAGATGAGAATAAATAACATTGCCGCAAAGACCAAATATTTCATCTTTGCGGCAAATTTTTTTTAGATAAACCAAACAAAAATATTTATGTCTTCAGAAACAACTTCTAAAATGACTGCACCTTCAAAAAATGGATATGAAACAGAGCTTAAGGATTGGATAAAACAGGAAAAAGCAGCCATAGAACTCATCAGCATTGTAGGTGGACTTTGGTTTGAAAAATCTGTGGAACTTATACTTTTTCATAATGAACTTACAGATAGAACTAGTAGTGCTTTAATGAACCTGCATCTTTATGCGAAAGATATTGTAAAACAGCCTATAACTGTAATAGATACTCTCCAAATTGCAAAAGAAATTCAGAAACTCGATCTTGCCCCTTCCCGAATTGATATTGGAAAACTTACTTCGGAATGGATTTTAGAAAAATCAAAATACGGAAATGATAGTACAAAATTTATAACAGATAAATTAAAAGGCTTTATTGGAAAAGATAAACTTGTTTTAAAGCCTAAAGATGTTGTATTGTATGGGTTTGGTCGTATTGGCCGAATTGCAGCGCGGGAACTCATAGCACAAGCGGGCAAGGGAGAGCAACTAAGATTAAGAGCTATTGTTACCCGAAATTATTCTGATGCGGATTTAGTAAAACGTGCAGATTTACTTAGAACTGATTCTGTACACGGACCTTTCCCTGGAACCGTTGTTGAAGATTTTAAAAATCAGGCCCTAATTATTAATGGGCATACTGTTAAGATGATTGCATCTAGCAAATTTGAAGATGTAGATTATACAGCATATGGCATTGAGGATGCGCTTTTGATTGATAATACCGGACATGTTAGAGATCGGGAAGGTTTAGGGAAGCACTTACTAGCAAAAGGAATCAGCAAAGTGCTATTGACCGCACCAGGTAAAGGAGATATTCCCAATATTGTTTTTGGCGTTAATCATGAAGCATTTGATATTAAAAAAGAAAAAATATTTTCAGCGGCCTCTTGTACCACCAATGGTATTATTCCAATTCTGAAAGTAATTGAAGATGCGTTGAAGATAAAAAATGGTCACCTGGAAACTATTCATTCTTATACAAACGACCAGAATCTTTTAGATAACTATCACAAAAAATCCCGTAGAGGTCGTTCTGCCCCTTTGAATATGGTAATTACAGAAACAGGGGCTTCTAGCGCAGTGGGTAAAGTATTGCCTGCTTTAAAAGGTAAGTTAACTGCAAATTCAGTTCGTGTTCCTACGCCCAACGTATCATTAGCAATCTTACACCTTGAGATTTCAAAGAAAACTTCAAAAGAAGAGGTAAATGAAATAATTAGAAATGCAGCGCTAAATAGTGAATTAGTTGAACAAATTCAATATTTTAATTCGAATGAGCTAGTATCTACTGATGTAATAGGAAATCCTTGCCCTTCCGTATTTGATAGTCAGGCTACCATCGTTTCGGAAGAAGGTAGCCATATTGTGCTTTATGTTTGGTATGACAATGAATATGGTTATACTAAGCAAGTTTTCAGGTTGGCAAAGTATCTTTCTGAGGTTATTCGCCTTCGTTATTACTAGATATTGAGATATAAGGATTTGTTGTATATTCGCAATCCTTTTTAATAGATAATTAAAAAACACAAAACTACTGTCATGTCACAAACTTGTCAAATAACTGGGAAAAGAGTTCAAGTTGGAAATAACGTATCGCACGCTAATAATAAGCGCAAGCGCGTGTTCCTTCCAAACTTAAAAGTGAAAAAGTTTTTTTTACCTGAAGAGAACAAGTGGATTACATTAAAAGTATCTCCACATGGAATGAAAGTTATTAATCGCAAAGGATTATTAGCTTGTTTGAAAGAAGCTAGAGAAAAAGGATTGATAAAAAGATAATTTTAAAAATGCCCCCAATATTTTATAGAGCCCCGAAATTATTCGGGGCTTTTTTATTGTTTTTTATTTTATGCACGATATCAAAGTCGCAGGAACTTCCTGAAAAAATGGTGCTTAATCAAAATCCAGCTTCACTTTATGATAGCGATATGCTGACTAAAGATTTTCACGCTGGAAGAAGGAGTGCTTTGCGTAAATTGATGGGAGATAGTTCGGTGGCAATATTTTTGTCTGCCACTGTAAAAAATCGTGCAAATGATGTGAATTATGAATTTCATCAGGATCCCAATTTTTTCTATTTGTCAGGGTTAAATGAGCCTGAAGCTGTATTGTTTGTTTTCAAAAATGAAGTTGTTGTGGGTGGAGTTTTGACAAATGAAGTGCTTTTTCTTAGGGAGCGTGATACGCTACGAGAAAGATGGACAGGTAAAGTGCAAGGTGTAGAGCGTGCAATGGAGAAGCTTGGCATTCAAAAATCTTTACCTATGTCGGCTCTTGCTGGCTTCAAAATTGACTCAACGTCAATTCGTAATATATATATGCCGAACGAGAAGAAAGATCAATTGGGTGATGAGCAAGTTTTATTATTAAAAAAACTTTCTACTAACGCTGTGCATACCGATGAATACTCCATAAAAGAGTTTACGGCAAAGCTGAGAGAGATAAAAACAAAAGAGGAATTGATATTAATTCGAAAAGCAATTAAACTAACCTGCGATGGATTAAGTGAAGCAATGAAAGCGCTTGAACCCGGAATGGGAGAATATGATATAGAAGCTATCGTAGAATATGTTTTTAAAAGTAAAGGCGCTGAAGATGTGGGTTATCCCTCCATCGTAGGAGGCGGTGAAAATTCCTGTATTTTGCATTATGAAACAAATAGGAAAAAACTTGTTTCAAAAGACATGCTTGTGTGTGATGTAGGAGCTGAATATCATGGATATACGGCAGATGTGACAAGAACATTGCCTGTAAATGGAAAGTTTTCTGTTGAGCAAAAAGTAATTTATAATATAGTATTAGAAGCACAAGATTCTGGAATAGCGCATTGCAAGCCTGGAGGGTATTTTAGAGGTCCACATAAGGCGGCTATGGCAGTAGTGCAAAAAAGAATGATGGAACTAGGAATTATTAAAGCACCGGGTGAAGCAGTAAACTATTTTTTTCACGGCACTTCGCACTACTTAGGACTAGATGTGCATGATGCTGGAACCTACGGAAAGCTACAGCCCAATAGCGTTATTACTGTTGAGCCTGGAATCTACATTTCAGCAGGTTCTCCCTGCGACCCTAAATGGTGGGACATAGGTATTCGTATTGAAGATGATGTGCTTATTACTGAATCTTTACCAGAAGTATTATCAAGCTGCGTACCCAAAAAAATAGATGAAATTGAAGCTTTAATGAAGAAAGAAAGCCTGTTTAACCTATATAAAAAGTGATTTTGCCAGTATGGGAAACTTAATTATCTTCGCACTCCTTAAAAACGAATAATTATGGCAAAGAAAAGAGGTAATCGCATTCAAGTTATTTTAGAGTGCACAGAACATGCAGCTTCGGGAAAACCGGGCACGTCTCGTTATATTACTGTTAAGAACAGAAAAAACGATCCGGAAAGAATGGAACTTAAAAAGTTTAATTCTATTCTTAGAAAAATGACAATTCACAAAGAGATTAAATAAAAACATAAATTGAACGTATGTTCAGTTTTTAAAAATAACTATCATGGCTAAGAAAGTTGTTGCAACACTAAAAACCGGATCTGGTAAAGATTTTACCAGAGTAATTAAAATGGTTAAATCACCTAAGACGGGTGCTTATACTTTCAGAGAACAAATTGTTCATACGGATCACGTTCAGGACTTTTTGAAAGATAAATAAAAAAAATATTATTAAATGTAAGAAGTCCCGTTCTGGATTATTTCCAAACGGGATTTACTATTTTACCTATGGGCTTATTCGATATTTTTTCTAAGAAAAAGTTAGACACAGGTTTGCTTCGCACGCGAGAAGGGTTTCTTTCTAAGATTGGCAAGATAATTACAGGAAAAACCATTGTGGACGATGAGGTGTTAGATAACCTAGAAGAAATCCTCGTTACTTCTGATGTAGGTACTGAAACCTCGCTAAAAATTATTTCCAATATTCAAAAAAGACTTGAAAAAGAAAAACGAATTGGAACAGAAAGGTTAAATGAAATTTTAAAAGAAGAAATTGCTTTTTTACTTATTGAAAATCCCCTAAAAGATTTCAACTTTATAAAAGAGACAACAAGTCCTTACGTGATTCTTGTAGTTGGGGTTAATGGGGTAGGCAAAACTACTACGATTGGCAAACTGGCCAGTAATTTTAAAAAGGCAGGAAATACAGTATTACTCGGAGCAGCAGATACTTTTCGTGCAGCAGCAGTTGAGCAGCTTGAAGTTTGGGCTAAACGCTCTGATGTAGAAATAATTTCTCAAGGGCCTGGCGCAGATCCAGCAGCCGTTGCGTTTGATACGGTAAGCTCTGCTGTTGCCAAAAATAAAAATGTTGTAATCATTGACACGGCAGGAAGGCTTCACAATAAATCTAATTTAATGAGCGAGCTTTCTAAAATTAAACGAGTTATTCAGAAGGTAGTTCCTGATGCTCCTCACGAAGTGTTATTAGTATTAGATGCTTCTACTGGGCAAAATGCAATTGAACAATGCAAGCAGTTTACGGAAGTGACACAGGTTTCGGCATTAGCCTTAACAAAGTTAGATGGTACTGCCAAAGGTGGTGTAGTAATTGGGATATCAGACCGATTTAAAATTCCTGTTAAATACATTGGAGTTGGTGAAGGTATTGATGACCTTCAGCTATTTGACAAAGATGCATTTTCTGCTTCCTTATTTTCTTCTCAAAACTAGGCTACTTGGGATATTGCCATACTTTAATGTGCTCTATTTCTAAAACAGATGGAGTAGGTGGGATGCAATCGTTTGGATTTGTGGCCAAGTTCACAATCAAATTCATTGATCCGTCTGGATAAAGCGTGTTTGTTCCTATCGTACAACTTCCCCCGCTAGTATTGAAAGTATTGTACAGACAAGCACCTAGCCCATTTGATTTACAGGAGAAAATTTCGTTGTCATCAACATAAATAGTCATTCCATCCATTTTCCAATCTAACTTCCAAATATGGAAATCGTTGGAGAAGTCATGCCTAATTGCATTTTTAAGTTGATTGAAATTTTTTCCGCATTGTAAATTATTATTGCAATTTTTTTTCGGGCATTGGTGAATTGTAATAGAGGCGTTGTCTTCCTCGCATCCTAAAAACTCAAAGATGTCAATTTCGGAGCAACAATCTCCATAAAGCCAAAAGGCAGGCATGCAGTCTTTGGGTATTTTACACTTAATTTCAAAAACCCCAAAGCTGAATTTTTCTTTTGAAACTAACATGCCTCCCGTGTACTTGTAATATTTGGGTACTAAACAAAGACAGTTCTTTCCTTGTAACTCACATTTTGTTGGATTTTGACATTTGTTATCACGAAATTGATTAGCGCATTCAGGAATGCAATACGAAGAGTCGCAAAACCTCCAAGTATCATAACAGTTAGGCTCTTCCTTTAGAAACAATTTAAGTTTCCCTTCTTCAACAACTACGTTATTGGCTAAGAAGATTTGTTTGTCGGAATCAGCATTAATATGTGGCCCAAATTCCTGTTTTGTATTCCAATAAAAGCTGTTTAGCTTATCGCCATTAAAATCATCCTGAATAACTAAAGTTTGAGCTTGAGAATAGGAAGATGCGTGAAACAGCATTAGTATGGAAAGCAATAAGCGTATTTGATTCATCAACAATTATTTTTTCTCGTCTAATCGTTTTTCCATTGCAAACAATTCATCTCTTAGTTTAGCAGCTTCAATAAAATCCATTGCTTTAGCTGTTTTTTCTATTTCCTTCTTCAACCTGACTATCGATTTTTCAATTGCCTCTTTGCTCATATACTGCACAACCGGATCGGCAGCATAATCAATAGTTTCATTTTCGATGTATGCATACTTAGTTGACCCACTTGTTCCTCCTCCAAGATATGAAACGGTATTTTTTGATTTTACTATTGAGGTAGGAGTAATATTGTGTTTGAAATTATATTCGATCTGTTTTTTTCTTCTTCGAGTAGTTTCGTCAATAGTCTTTTTCATAGAATCTGTAACCTTATCGCCATACATGATTACCTTTCCATTTACATTCCTAGCAGCACGCCCTACCACTTGCACCAACGAGCGTTCCGAACGTAAAAAGCCTTCTTTGTCAGCATCTAAAATTGCTACGAGCGATACCTCTGGAAGATCAAGACCTTCTCTAAGTAGATTTATGCCAACTAATACATCAAAAAGTCCTAGTCTAAGATCTCTTAGTATTTCCACTCTTTCCATGGTGTCAATGTCAGAATGGATATATCGGCAACGAACACCTGCATTAGCTAAATATTTTGAAAGTTCTTCGGCCATTCGTTTTGTTAATGTAGTAACCAGTGTGCGTTCTTCACGTTCAGTTACAATCCGTATTTCTTCTAGTAAGTCGTCAATTTGATTTAATGTAGGACGAACTTCTATCAATGGGTCGATTAGTCCGGTTGGACGAATCAGTTGTTCAACAATAATCCCTTCTGACTTATTTAGCTCAAATTCAGATGGAGTGGCACTAACAAATATTGCTTGATTTAATAAAGTTTCAAACTCTTCAAATTTCAAAGGTCTGTTATCCATAGCAGCAGGCAGGCGGAATCCATATTCTACAAGCACTTCTTTTCTAGAGCGATCTCCTCCATACATGGCGTGTATTTGAGGAATGGTTGCGTGACTTTCGTCAATTACCATTAAATAATCTTTAGGAAAATAATCTAATAGGCAAAATGGCCTAGTGCCCGGCTTTCTTCCATCAAAATATCTAGAGTAATTTTCTATGCCCGAGCAATAACCTAATTCTTTCAGCATCTCCACATCATGAGTAACTCGGTCGTAAATACGTTTTGCCTCAAGCGGCTTGCCTATTTCTTGGTAATATTCTACGTGCTTGCCAAGGTCTAATTGAATAGTTTCAATGGCTTTGTTTACGGTATCGGGCGAGGTCACAAAAATGTTAGCAGGGTAGATGATGTACTCTTGAAATTTTTCCATCATTCTGCCTGTAGAAGATTCAAAAGTTTGAATCTCTTCAATTTCATCACCAAAAAATAGTATTCGAACAGAGTAGTCTGCATAAGCCAAATTAATATCAACCGTATCGCCCTTTACTCTAAAGTTTCCGCGTTGAAATTCAATCTCGGTTCTGGAATAGAGGGAGCTGACAAGTTGATGCAAAAATTTGTTCCTACTAATTTTTTGGTCTTTTGAAATAGATATTATATTTTTATGAAACTCAGCAGGATTGCCTATGCCGTAAATACAAGATACTGAAGAGATAACAATAACATCTCTGCGCCCGGAAAGTAAAGCGGATGTGGCACTAAGACGGAATTTTTCAATCTCATCATTTATGGCCATGTCTTTTTCTATAAAGGTATTAGTGCTTGGCAGAAATGCTTCGGGCTGATAATAATCGTAATAGGAAACAAAATATTCTACAGCATTTTTTGGAAAAAACTGTTTGAATTCTCCAAACAATTGAGCGGCTAAAGTTTTATTGTGGCTCAGAATGAGCGTAGGTTTTTTTACTTGCTGTATTACATTGGCGACTGTAAATGTTTTTCCTGAGCCAGTAACGCCTAATAAAGTTTGAAAAGGCATTTCGTCATTTAGGCCTTTTACCAACTGCTTGATAGCCTCTGGTTGATCACCGGTAGGGGAGAATTCAGATGTGAGTTTAAAATCCATTTATAATAAAAGAAATAATTCTTGCCAATAAAAAGTGTTGCGAATATACGAAAAGAGAAAGTTATGAATTCCAGATTTCCCAAGCCTTTTCAGCTTGGAGATGTAGCATTTCCAATCCGTTTTTTGTTTGTGCTCCTTTTTCTTTTCCTTTTTTTAAGAATAATGTTTCTTCTGGGTTATAGGTAAGGTCGTATAGTAGATGTTCGGATGTGAGGTGTTCGTATGGAATTTCTGGACACGTATTGGTGTTGGGAAACGTTCCGAGTGGTGTTGTATTAATAATAATTGAATATTCGGATAGCACGGACTTGTTTAGGGCAGAATATGAAAATGAGTTTATGTTTCTTGATACTACTTTAAAATTAATTTTAGACTTATCTAAAATATAGCATACCGCTTTTGCTGCTCCTCCAGTTCCAAGCACAAGGGCGCTTTTGTGATGTGATTTCAATAAGGGTTTTAGTGATTTTTCAAATCCATAAACATCCGTATTAAACCCTTTTAGTTGAAACGATTTAGATTCTCTTTTAATCTGGATACAGTTAACTGCGCCAATTTCTTTTGCAGCTATGTCTAAACTGTTCAGTAAAGGTATTACTGCCTGCTTATATGGAATGGTGACGCTTAGGCCTGATAATTTTGGATGTTCTTTTAAAATACTATCCAAGAGGCCAATTTGCTCAATAGAGAAATTTTTGAACTCACAATTTTGAATATTCTCTTTTACGAATTTTACAGTAAAATATTTTTGAGAAAATGAGTGAGTGAGAGGGTATCCAACTAAACCAAACGTTCTCATTACTTTTTATTTCGTTGTTTGAAAAGTTCAAAAACAATGGGCAGGATAGATAGAAATATTATTCCAAAAATTACTGTTTCGAAATTATTTTTTACGATTTCAAGGCCACCAAATATATAGCCAAGTAATAGCAAGGCTACTACCCAAACACCTCCTCCAATTACATTATAACTGATGAATTTTTTATAGTTCATTTCTCCAATCCCTGCTACAAAAGGAGCAAAGGTGCGTACGATGGGTACAAAGCGAGCTATGATGATAGTCTTTGAGCCATGCTTTTCATAGAACTCATGAGTTTGATCAATGTATTTTTGTTTTACAATTTGTTTGTTCCCGATTTTCCATTGTAAAACTTTTAATCCAATTTTTTTTCCAAAATAATAATTTAGCGTATCACCTAATACAGCAGCTATGAACAGTAAAATCATGAGATATGCTAGGTTTAGCATTCCCAGTCCTGCAAAACTACCTGCAGCAAATAAAAGAGAGTCCCCTGGCAATAATGGCATAACTACTAATCCAGTCTCAATAAAAATGATTAGAAAAAGAATAACATAAGTGGTAGTTCCATATTGCTCAATCATTGTTTTTAAATGATCGTCCAGATGTAAGAAGAAATCAACGAACTGTAAAATGTAATCCATGATTAGTATTTAGTCATTGCTGGATCAATTTCTGTAGCCCAAGTAAGAATTCCGCCTTTTAAGTTGTAAATGTTTTTAAATCCCTGCCCTTCCAAAGCTTGAGTAATTACACCTGAGCGGTTTCCGCTTCTGCAGTAAACAACAACTTTTTTATCTTTTGATATTTTGTCAAGGTTATCTAAAACATCACCCATAGGAATTAACTGACCGCCAATGCTAGCAACATCAACTTCGTGTTCTTCGCGTACGTCAATTAGTTGGAAATCTTCCTCGCTGTCCATCATTTTTTTTAGTTCCGCTACCGATACTTCTTGCATAGTTAATGGTATTTATATTTTTTTGGATATTGTTTTAGGTAAAAAAGTAAAGAAAGTATCGCCACGTAATCCTAATCTTAATGTTTCCAGTGGAATAGCTTCGTGTGGAGCTATGTTGCCAAGGTTTACATTTGCTCCAAGTTGTTTAATCCACCATACTTGTTGCTTTTTGTTTGGTGCTTCCCAAATAATACTTTCTTGTTTCACGCTAGCAGTTATTTTACTAACCAAGGAAGTGTGTGCATGTCCACTTGAACGATAGATACCCACGGTACCGCTTTCCCTTGCTTCTGCAATTACTTTCCAGGAGCCTGCGTCCAATTCCTTATTCATCATTTTAATCCACATGCCTGGATGAATAATTACTCCTTCCTCTTTTGAGCCTACTTCGGATAGAACCGTAAAATTTTCAGAAAGTTTTCTAATGTATTCACATTTTTTATCGTGATTTATTTCAATAGAACCGTCAGATACTTCTACTGTTTCAATTTTGTATTTATCTAAATAAGAACAAAACTCATCAAACATATCACGAATCAGAAAAGCTTCAAATAAGGTACCACCAAAATATGTTTTAATATCTGCTTTGGCGTAAAGTTTAATTTTTTCTGCCAAATTACTTGTTATGACTGAAGTTCCAAAGCCAAGTTTTATAAAGTCAATATACTCTCCAGCTGATACAATTAAATCTTCTGCTTGCCGTAAGCTAAGACCTTTGTCCATAACCATGGTAACTCCGTTTTTGCGAGTTTTTTTAGGTCTTTTTGGTAGATGTGTTAATGATACGTTCATCTTTTTCTATAGGATTTAATCATGTCTAGAAGCGTTCTGTTTTTTCTCAACTCTGGAATAAACTTAAATATTTCTTTGTGTTTTTTATAATCTAATTGCAATGCACTTTGGAGGTGCGTCAACGCCTCTTGTTTTTTTCCTGCCCATAATAAACAAGCAGCCATTCTGTAAAATAACTCAGCACTATCAGGGTGATGCTTAATTCCCATTCTTAATATTTCAATTGCTTCTTCTTTTTCTCCATCTTCATAAAGCAAATTAGAGTAATCCAGCCAAATATTTTCTAAAGAGGGGTCGGCTTCTGTTACTTTTTTGTATGCGTCTTTTGCTTCTTCAGTAAACCCTAATTTTTGATATGCATCACCAATCACATACCAATAATCTGCATTCGTAGCATCTAAGGATACAGCCTTTTTTAAATAATGAATTCCTTCCGTTAATTTATCTTGTTGATCCAGCACAATGCCCATTCCAATCCATGCATCGGCAAGATTTGGGTCTAGGGATGTCGCTCGATTATAGTTTATGAGCGACTGCTCAAAGTTTTTTAGCTTTTCGTAACATTCTCCAATGTAGCAATAGGTAATTGCCTCCGGCTTTTCGTATTTAAATGTTTCTTCGTAGCAGGTAATAGCTGCACGCAAATCATTCATGTTTGCTAAAGAATTTGCTTTATTAAAATAGGCTGGAGCAAAATCTTCTTTTATAGCTATTACATAATCATAACATTCTACTGCTTTTTCAAACAGACCCATTCTGTTGTATACTACCCCAAGGTTAAACCATGCACAGTTGCTGTATGAATGTTTGTCTAGAAATGCATTAAAATATTCTGCCGATTCATTGTCTTTGCCACTTACTTCAAAACAAAAGGACAATTCATATAAAGCAGCATTGTTTTCGGGATTTCTTTCTATAGTTTTTTTCAAGCAATATATTGCATCATCATATTGCTCAAGGTTTTCATATTCAAAAGCTAAATAGAGATATCCATCTTCAATTATTTCTTTGTTGTCTGAAGCTAAGTCTATAGATTTTTTGAAGTTTTCAATTGCTTTTTCGGGCAGACCAATTAAGCTATAAATGGATCCCCGTGTCATAAAGACTTCGGGGTGTAAAGGGTCAATCGATTCGGCTTTTACAAGAAGTTCAAGCGCGTGCAATGTTTCTTTATTTGCGCTTAGCAACTGAGCTTTACGGATTAAAAAGTCAATAGAAAAAGGATATTGCTCTAAGGCAAAGTCAACAGCTTTTAACGCTTTATGGAATTGATTAACGGTCAGGTAATGGTCTATTAAAATGTCGAACTCATCCGTATCAAAAAAACTGCTTGAATTAGTTGCGAGCAATTCCTCAAATTTCTTTATTAAATCTTCATTTTCCATGTCAAACAAAGTTATAAGAATTTTAGCATCTGAAAATTGTATTTCATACAGTATAGTTCATAATTTTTTACCCTTATTTGCTCTTAAAAATTATCTTTGCTATACTTAAAAACCCCCTTTTTGTGTTAATAAAATCTATATCTGGAATTAGAGGAACTATTGGAGGAAAATCAGGTGAAAACCTGACTCCTTCGGACATAGTAAAATTCACTTCGGCCTATGGGGTTTGGTTATTAGATCAATCAAATGCATCGGGTGTTAAAACAAAGTCTCAAAAATCAAAAGTTATTATTGGGAGAGACGCACGAATTTCAGGAGGTATGGTGAGTGAACTAGTGTCTTCTACGTTAATTGGATTAGGAATTGATGTGGTTGATTTAGGATTGTCAACAACTCCTACTGTTGAAATTGCTGTGGTGGATGAAAAGGCTAACGGTGGAATTATTATTACAGCCAGCCATAATCCAGGTCATTGGAATGCACTAAAGCTTTTAAATGGGAAAGGCGAGTTTATTTCAGAGAAAGATGGTTTGCGAGTACTGGAAATTGCTGAAGATGAGAATATCGTTTTTCAAGATGTGCGGGCGCTCGGTCATCGAACAGAAATCAAAGATTATATTGAGAGGCATATTGAAAAAATCCTTGCTTTAAAATTAGTAGATGTAAAAGCAATAAAAGAAAAGAAATTTAGAGTTGCTTTAGATGCGGTTAATTCTACAGGGGGCATAGCTGTTCCTTTGCTATTAAAAGCCTTAGGAGTTGAGGACATTGTGCTTATTAATTGTGAGCCCACTGGAGAATTTGCTCATAATCCAGAACCGTTACCAGAGCATTTGAGAGACCTATCAAAAGCGGTTATTAAAAATAAGGCGCATTTTGGTATTGCCGTAGATCCGGATGTTGATCGATTGGCCTTTGTTTGTGAGGATGGTGAAATGTTTGGCGAAGAATACACCCTTGTAGCAGTTGCGGATTATGTATTAAAAAATTCCAAGAGTAAGAATACAGTGTCAAATCTTTCGTCAACTCGAGCATTAAGAGATGTTACTGAGAAAGCTGGAGGAAATTATTTTGCTTCCGCTGTTGGCGAGGTAAATGTGGTAGAATTGATGAAGAAACACAAAGCTGTTATTGGCGGTGAAGGTAATGGAGGAATTATTTATCCTGAGATGCACTACGGTAGAGATGCGTTGATAGGAGTTGCGTTGTTTCTTACTCACTTAGCAAAGTATGGAAAATCATGTTCCATGCTTAGAGCCTCTTATCCCAATTATTATATTTCAAAAAATAAAATTGAATTAATAAACGGCATAAATGTAAGTGAGCTTTTAGTTGGTATTCAGGAGAAATATAAAAAGCAGCCCATTAATACTGTTGATGGTGTTAAAATTGAATTTAACAAAGAGTGGGTGCATTTGAGGCGCTCTAATACAGAGCCCATTATTCGAATATATTCAGAAAGTGAATCTCAATCTACTGCAGATAATCTTTCTAAGAAAATTATTGCCGATATAAAAGAGCTAATAAAATTAAATCGAAACATATAGATTACATGAAAGTTTATTTAGACAACGCAGCAACCACACCGCTTGACAAAGAAGTATTTGAAGCGATGCTTCCTTACTTTAATGAACATTTTGGCAATCCATCCTCCATTCATTCTTTTGGTAGAAAATCAAGAGCAGGAATTGAATCAGCAAGAAAAACAATTGCAAAAAGTTTAAATGTTTCACCTTCTGAAATATTTTTTACTTCCGGAGGAACCGAAGCAATTAATACAGCAATTCGTTGTGCGGTGAATGATCTAGGGATTAAGCATGCCATCACAACTAAGATTGAGCATCACGCAGTTTTACATTGTATGGAAGCTTTGGAACATGCCGGAGCTATAAAACTTAGCTATGTTAAACTTGATAAATTAGGGCATGTTGATTTAGCTCATTTAGAGGAATTATTAGCAGCCAATCCAAAGTCGCTTGTTTCATTGATGCATGCCAACAATGAAATTGGTAATCTTTTGCCAATGAAAAGAGTAGGGGAGCTTTGCGAGAAATATGCTGCTGTTTTTCATTCAGATACTACGCAAACAATGGCGCATTATAATTTAGATTTGAAAAGCTTTAATGTTGACATGGTTAATGGTGCTGCACATAAATTTCATGGACCAAAAGGTGTTGGCTTTTTATATTTAAGTGGTAAAATAAAAATCAATCCATTTATGTATGGAGGGGCACAAGAAAGAAATATGAGAGGAGGAACAGAGAATCTATATGGAATAATTGGTTTGGGTAAGGCAATGGAAGTAGCAGTGCGGGATATGGACGCTCATCACAAACACATTCAGGGATTAAAAACATATATGATTGAGCAGTTAGAAAAAGAAATTCCAAGCGTAGAATTTAATGGTGACCCCAAGGGCAGCTCGCTTTACACGGTGCTGAATATTTTATTTCCAAGTATTGAAAATGCCGAAATGATGCTTTTTAATTTGGATATTGCTGGTATAGCGGCATCGGGCGGAAGTGCCTGTACTTCCGGAAGCAATCAAGGTTCACACGTTTTAAAAGGAATTGATTCTAATATGAATAGACCCTCTATTCGTTTTTCTTTTAGCAAATACAACACAAAAGAAGAGATTGATTTTTGCTTAGCTAAGCTGAAAGAAATTTTTTTAGTAAAAGTCTAACTTAAATATCTATTATTAGTGCAGCGAATTCAAAGATATCTGATTAAAGCTATTGCTTTTGTTTGCCTTTTTGTTTGTTTGGCATCAAGCACAAATGCGCAAGTTATTGATAGCTTAAAAAATGCACTAATAACTAGCAAGCAAGATACTAATCGAGTAAACATCTTATCTAACCTAGCTTGGGAGATGTATCTTTTGGATCATTTTGAAGAGTCATTGCCTTATATCCAAGAAGGTGTTTTATTGGCTGAAAAGTTAAACCATACTAAAAAGCTGGGTGAACTATACAAAAGAAGTGGTGATTATTATAAGTTTAATTCAAATTATTCAAAAGCTATACAAGAATATACGAAAGCTTTACAAATAGAAACTGAAAATAAAAATAAGTCGAAAATGTCTTCTTGTTATAGCAAGTTGGCAAAATTGCATGTTGAGATTGGTGAATTTTCTAAAGCAATACGTTCTTATAATGATCAGTTAGTATTGGCTATTGAGCTTCATGACACCCTTTTAATTACTGATATTAAAATTGAGCTCTGGAATATATGTTATAAAAAAACAGGTGATTTAACAGAGGCTTCGGCTCATCTTGAGCAGGTTCAACAATTATCCAGAGTTAATTCAAGCGATAGTGTTCGTGCATATCTATATAAGAAGTTAGGAGTGTTTTATTCGAAGGAAGGTGACTACGAAAAGGCTGCCGAATATTTAAATAAATCATTTAACCTTCATAATCAGCAAAATAAATTGAAAGAGATGGCTTCCGATTATTATGAAATTGGGTCGTTGTATGAAAAAACTGGAAACTATCCTAAATCATTGGAATATTATTTGAAAATATTAAGTATTAGAGAAAAACTTGGAGAAAAAAGTAGCATGGCTTTGTCATACAATAATGTTGGTTGGGGATATCAATTGGTAGGTGATTTTAATAAGGCATTAGAGTACCAATTAAAATCTTATAAATATTATTTAGCCGATGGAGATGAAATTGGAACTGCTTACCCCATTGGGAATTTAGGCATCATTTATAATGAACTCGGCTCTTATGAAAAAGCAATTGAGTATTCGAAAAAAGCCATGAAAATATTTGCTTCAACAAAAGATTTAGGTGGGGTAGCTGAAGCGCATAATAACATAGGAAAAGCGTACTTGAACATGGGTGATTTTTCTAAAGCGGTAGAGCATTTACGCAAAGGGTTAGCGCTTTCAATTGAGATGGATGTATTGTATGAAATGAAAAATTCTTACTCTGGGCTAGCTGCTTGCTATGAAAAGCTGGGTGATTATAAACAAGCATATACTAATTACAAATTATTTACTCAAGTGCGTGACACTATTGTTAATCAGGAAAATTCGGATCGAGTAAGCAGAATGCATTTTAGTATTGAAAATGAAAAAAATCAAAAGGCTATTGAATTACTAAGCAAAGATGCATTGCTTAGTGAAGCAAATTTAAAGCGCCAACGCACCTTAACCTATTCTGCAATTGCCGGAGTGTTGTTAACATTTAGCCTTATGTTTTTTGCTTATCGCGGGTATAGACAAAAGCAAAAATCAAATATAGCCCTAGAGCAAAGCCATGCTGAAATATCATTTCAAAAAAAGGAGATTGAAAAATCGTATGAAAGCTCAAAGTTGTTAAGTGATATCGGAAGAGAAATTACTGCTTCCTTATCGGTAGAAAAAATTATAGAGAACGTTTACAAAAACGTTAATACGTTGATGGATGCTTCCTCATTTTGGGTTGGGATATACAATGAAAAAGACCAGCAATTAGATTACCCCATGGGAATTGAAAAAGGCAATACACTTCCTTTTGCTCACTATAAATTATCTGAAGTAAATAGACTGCCGGTGTGGGCATTTATAAATAATAAAGAGGTATTTGTTAATGATTACCAACAGGAGTATTTTAATTACATTCCCAATGGTGTTATTCCGACTGCAGTGGTTGGTGATGTGCCTGAATCTTCCATTTGGTATCCACTTGTTTCAAAAGATAAAAAAACAATAGGGATACTAACTATTCAGAGTTTTGAAAAAAATGCGTACAGTCAATATCACCTGAGTGTTGTTAGAAGTTTATCTGTCTTTATTTCTATAGCATTGGAAAATGCACTTCTTTATGAAGGTGTAGAGCAAAAAGTAAAAGAACGTACGATAGAAATTGTTCAACAAAAAGAAGAAATAGAAAAATCGTACCGAAACATTAAGCTTTTAAGCGAAATGGGTAGAGGCATTACTGCCTCATTAAAAGTAGAAGAAATTACAGAGAAAGTATACGAAAGTGTTAATACCTTGATGGACTCACCTATATTTTTGATTGGAATATATAATGCTCAAAAAAAACAATTGATAGTGCCGGGAGCCATAGAAAGAAAGGTAAAACAACCTCTGTATGCCTATGATTTGAATGATAAGTCACGACCTGCTGTTTGGTGTTTTGATAATCAAAAGGAACTAATATTAAACAATTTTGAAAAAGAATTTCCTGTCTTTTTTCCTGATATTGAAATGCCTCCCATTGTCTCTGGTGAAATGCCTGAATCGTTAATCTATTATCCTTTAACTACAGCAAATAAAAAAATAGGGGTTATTTCATTTCAGAGTTTCAAAAAGAATTCATTCTCAGAATACCATTTAGATATTATTAGAACATTAGCTATATACGTATCTACGGCATTAGAAAATGCTCGTTTATATGGAAACATGGAAGCGGAAGTAAAAGAACGCACAAAAGAAATTGAAAAGCAAAAAGAAGAGCTTGCTAAACTTTCAATTGTTGCGAGCGAAACAGACAACGCCATCATTATTGCTGATGCGCAAGCCAACATAGAATGGGTAAATGCAAGTTACACTCGACTTACTGGATATTCCATGGAAGAGCTTATGCAAAGCGGTAAACGCAGCATTTTGGATGTAAGTGAAAATCCCAACATTAAACAAATCCTTCAAGAATGTAATGATTTGCTTAAATCTTCGGTTTACGAGGTAATGAATCATACAAAAGATGGTCGTAATATTTGGGTGCAAACCACCATGACGCCTATTGTGGGATCAGATGGGAAGATTACCAACTTTATAGCTATTGACTCAGACATCACAGCTTTAAAGCGTGTGGAGACTGAAATAAAGCAACAGCATGCAGTAATTTCTGAAAAAAATAAGCACATTACCGATAGTATAAATTATGCAAAAAGAATTCAGGATGCAATTCTGCCTCCTCTGGATGTTGTTAAAAGAATGCTGCCAGAATCTTTTGTGTTGTACAAGCCTAAAGATATTGTGAGTGGAGATTTTTATTGGATGACTGAAAAAGATGGGAAAGTGTTTTTTGCAGTAGTAGATTGTACTGGGCATGGAGTGCCAGGCGCATTTGTAAGCATAATAGGGAACAATGGATTGTTTAGAGCAGTTAATGAATTTGGGTTAACAAAGCCTTCCGAAATTTTAGATAAGTTAAATGAGTTGGTTGATGAAACATTTGGACAAGGAAATAATACGCAAATTAATGACGGGATGGATATCGCGCTGTGTCGATTTGATAGGAAAACAAACATGCTGGAATTTGCCGGAGCTAATAACCCCTTGTATATAATTAGTAAAGGAGAATTGTCTGAGCTGAAAGGAGATAAGCAGCCCATAGGAGCCTTTGATCATAGAAAGAAATTTTCTAACCACGCTGTAACGTTAAAGGCAAATGATTCTGTATATATCTTTTCGGATGGGTATGCCGATCAGTTTGGTGGTGTCAAGAAAAAGAAATTCAAATACAATCAGTTTAAAAGCATGCTGTTGTCAATAAATAATACGTCAATGCAAGCACAGAAAAAGATACTAGATGACACGATTGTGAATTGGATGGGGGAACTTGAACAGATTGATGATATTTGTGTAGTAGGTTTTAGAGCTTAGTAATATTATTTATTTATAATAATTTTTTTAGTAATTATTGAATTGCCAGAATGAAATGTCGTAAAGTAAATTCCATCATTTAAGGCCGTTAAATTTAGGATAGCATTATTAAAATCTAATTTAGAATAATATACCCGTTCCCCAACTAAATTAAACACTTCAACAGCATTTATTGGAATAGATTTACTAGAAATTTCTATTATTCCTTTGGTTGGATTGGGACCTACAAAAATTTGGTTTTCCAATGATATGTTGTTTACTCCATTTCCAGATACAGCATTCAAAATAATAGTGAGCGTATCGCCCGAAGAGCTTAAATTATCTTTATCATATACATAAATTCGTGTTCGCGCAGTAGCAGTAGAAGATCCTACCCAAAAATGAAATCCTGCCCAGCCAAAATCTCCTGGGTCTATCATGGGGAAGGAGCCACTATCAGGAACACCCAGCCAGCAATTTCCTGAAGCACAAAAGTCAAAGTAGGTCCCGTTTAATGTGTCGTAGGTAACTAGTTTCCAGCCTAGATTGAGCTTTCCTCCAGATGTATTTGCAAGGTGTATGCTGTCATATGTCAGTGAATAAAATGGTAGAGTTCTCTCTAAGGTGTCGTTAGGGGATATAGCGTATTGAGCAAAAGACTGTATCGATAGTAGCGATGCAAAAAACATTACTTGTAGAATTCTTTTCATCGTAAATAGTTTTTTTACAATATTTAGTAATAAAAACAAAGGTACGTAATTGTTGGGTAGGAAGCAAATAACAAAATAAATGATGTGAATTATATAGTATCAATAAATTTTCTCTTTTTCATCCTATCAATTCTGTATTTTAACATAGTTACGCCTACATGCTCTCGGAATTGCGATGATAAATGTTGAGGGGATCTGTAGCCAACTTGATATGCGATTTCGTAAAATGAAAGATTATTTTGCTCAATGAATTCTTTTACTTTTTCAATTTTTTGAAGTATGAAATACTTTTCAATTGAATGATGCTCGTGCTTTTTAAATATTTTTAATTGCATTCTGTAGGATAGTCCATTTGGGGATTCTAAATACTGGTGCAAATAAAACTTTTCTTTATTATCTCCGAAATCAGAAAGAGCTAATTCAATAATAGCTGATTTGATTTTTACAATTAATATATTTTCATCTTTCTGAACTACTATAAAACCTCTTTTTGCTAATGATTTTTCAATCAAAGTAATGTTCTTAATAGTGATAATAAATTTTGCTTCCCCAAGTTTTGCTTTTATTTTTTTTACAATTTAATTTCGTTAACTCATCATAAACAGCTTCAATGCAGCGCTGACAGCACATGTTTTTTAGTTGTATGGTAATAGATTTCATTAATTTAATGTATAAATATTTCTAGTGACATTTAGAGCACAGCAATAGAAAGCCATGCATGCATTTCAATAAAAGAAAGAGTGCTAGATAAGTATTGAGCGAAAGAAAATAGCCCTATCTGCTTGCTTAGGAGGCGGAGCATGATCACGATAATATACCCGAAGAGGTGAAGGTGGAGATATGTATATTCTACTTGTTAAGTTATCAATTATTATCGAAAAAGGTGAATCTATATTTGCATGAAAAGAAGTAGAGAAATTGTCTTTTATCTTAATATATTTTACTTCATTTTTACAGCAGTTTATATCCATTTTAGATTTTGCCATGCAACAACACCTTTAGTGGTTATTGATACTGACTTTAGCCTGCGGCCACAATAATGGGAGGATATTGAGACTCCAATAGAACTTAAAAGGAATACTAATGCAACAAATATTGAAAATTATTTTTTCAAACTTAATTGCTAATGATTATTTTTTTAGAAATATTTCCTTTTGGAGTGTTTATGTATAGTAAATAAATTCCCGCAGGGTAATTTCGCACATTTAATTTAGCTGTATAATTATTTATGATTTGATAATCCAGCTTTTGTCCAAAAGTATTATATAGTGCAACTGAGTTTAGTATATGTTTAGAGCTAAGTATTTCAACATTATCAGTTGCTGGATTAGGAAATGTTAGCACTGTATTTGAAATTGAAAAGTCAGTTATGCTGTTTAGTGTAGAGTCTATAACCAAAAATGTGCCCATCATTCCTTCATCTTCATGATGTAATAAGTGGCAGTGGTACATGTAAGGTACGAAGTGATCTGCAAAAGTTTTGAATTGTGTAATAAATCTTAGTGTGTCGTTTGGCTTAACTAACATTACATCTTTCCATCCGCTATGTTCAGGAGGAGGTGCAATGCCATTTATATCAACTACGGTAAATAAAATATCGTGTATATGAAAAGGGTGTGCAACCATAGTATGGTTAATAATTGACCAGATTTCAATATCATTTAAATAAACAACTTGATTTATAGAATCCATGTGAAACTCTTCATCATTAATAAAAAAAGGTCCATCTACATATCCTTGATTTCCACTAAGAACGGTATCTGGAAAAAACCTTAATGATCTTGTAACAGTTGCAGAAGCAGTAGGAATGGCAGCAATTGGAGCAAAGGCAGTAGGAATGGATGTTATAGGGTTTGGTGTAGCTGCTATTACATCAAAGCGTAATATATTAAAGTCTGCTCCATTTAGTGGATTGTCATAATACCCTTCAGCAATTAGTATAGTGCTGGTGCCAACTGAATCAGCCCCTATAATTCCATGATCTAATTCAGAAGCGTAGCTCATTAAATATTTTTGTTGTCCAACTGAATCAGCGCTAAAGTCAACAAGTATTTCTGCTCTTTCACCTGTAGAAAGTCTAACTCTTTTTGTGGTGTATGGTTGAGCAAGTAATCCTCCATCAGTTCCAATTAAATAAAAATTTGATGAGTCTGATAAGCCAAAGTAATACGATCTATCAGCAGAAGCATTAAGCAAACGTAATCGAACTACTTGTTTTGGAACTTGTAGGTAAGGATCCATAGTGCCATTTACCATAATTACACTATCCTCGTGTGTAGCTGTTGCAATTTGGTTTAAAATATCAAATGCTCTTGATTGAACGATAAGTGGAAAGTCATCAATGCCGTATCTTCTTGGTAAAGCGTATGTTGCTTCGGTGCTATCTCTAACGATTATCATACCGGCAAGACCTCGCGAAATTTGAATTTCAGTTTTGCCTTCACCATGTGGATGATACCAAAAAGTCGAGGCATCATTTAGCATCTTAAAGCTAGGACTCCAAGTTGCTGTAGGGACAATTATTTGGTGTGGGCCTCCATCATTTTCTGGAGCAACATGAAAACCATGCCAATGTACGGTTGTTGCTGCAGGAAGGTTATTTTTTACATTTAAGGTAATACTATCGCCTTTTTTTATAATTAAAGTAGGCCCTAAAAAATTTCCATTATAACCGTAAGTGGGGGTGTTAAATCCGGTATAAAAGACTTTTGTGCTAACTTGTGCCGTTAAGTTGAAAACAGTACCGCTTAAAGTGTCAGGTATGAATAAGGGTGTTTGAGCGAAGGATAAACTGGTAATAGATAGTGCTAATAATATAGAAAGGACACTAGGATGCTTAAACATATTCTAATTTTTTATCAATGAAAATTTTTTGTAAAACGATTTATTGTTTATAGAGCCTCGTACAAAATATACTCCGGAAGTAGGAGGAAGAGTAAATGTTTTTTTCCAATATCCGGCATAAATATTTTCAACTGTAAGATCCGAAACAAGTGCTCCAATTGAGTTTAGCAATTCCAATTTTAATATTCCAGATTCTTTAGAGTTTAAAGAAATGCTTATTTGCTCACTTGCTGGGTTAGGAAAAACAGAAGACTCAACAACAGTATTAATGTTATTAACTCCTGCGTAAACAGAATCTAAAAAATTTCTTATTTCAATACCCATAATAGTTGTGTCACTTGTATTAAAACCAACATTTAGGAACAGCAATTTATGTGTGTTTCCGGCTGCTATCGCTATAGTTGGCATTCCCATACCTCCGTAGTATGCAACTTGATATGCTCCTGAATCAAAGGGCACGGAGATAAAGTTATTGGTATTTATCCAATTTAATACTGTAGCGCAAGAGTACGTGTTATTAAAACCTGTTTGAAAGAAACGTACTTTATTCCCGTATTGGTTAACTAAACTCTGATGCATGGGTTTCATGTCTTTGCCTGCGTCAATACACGATTGGCAACTTGTCATAAAAAACTCCATGATAACTACATTGCCAGAATCTAGTTCGCTGAACAAATTATGCATTTTTCCATTGCAATCGTTCATAGTAAAGTCAGTAGCCACAGTTGGCTGAGCATATGCCAGTGTAAAAGAAGTAACAATTGTAAATAATGAAATATAAAGTTTTTTCATAAGTTGCTTTTTGTGTTTAACAGATTTAGACAAAACTTATTGAATCATTATTTTTTTGGTTAATGTCATATCATTAATATTAACATGTACAAAATAGATTCCTGAATTTAAGTCCTGTGATAAGCTAACTTGTTCAGAATATTGTCCGGATGCTTTTTGTACAGGAGCAATTTTTTGGATTACTTTTCCTTGAGCATCAAAGAGATTTAGAGAGAATTTACAATCTTTAATTAAGTTGTAATTCAAAATAAGTTCATTTAATGATGGATTAAGAATTACCTGCATGTCACCTTCAGCCAAATATTCCATTATTGAGGTAGCAACGAAAGGGTGAATTTTGAAAGAAGAAAGAAAAAGTTGGTCACCTGTATTTGCGCCATTGTTGTTTGTACAATTTGAAGCATAGTAAAATTTAATATCTCCAACATTTGTAGCAGGTGCTGTCCAATCAAAACTCCATTGTCCAAGACCCGGTGATACTTGTGGTGTGCCATTAGTTTTATGGGTTGCATATTTTCTGCTAGCCAATGAACCTGTGCCTGAAATAATTTGAGTTCTATTTGCATCTGTAATGGCAAATGTTCCAGCGTTCGCGTTTCCGCTAGTAGTTAACGCTACCATGCCGAAACCAAATTTGCTAATTCCGGATTTTTGCGCCTTAAGCAAAAGCGTATATTTTTGACCCGGAACATACGAAGAGTCTGCAGCTGAATAGGTTAAGGTGTTAACCATATTTGTGTTGTCGTTTGTTACGATTGCGTTTGCATGACAACCAGTTTGTGCATTGGCGCAGGTCATCTCACCGGGAGCACCGGTAGAAGAAGGGTGCATGCCAGCTGTTTTTACTAAAAAGCTTGATAGCGTTATGTATGAACATAAGGCTAAAACTGATAATGTTAGTATATGAGTTTTTTTCATGTAATATTATTTTTGAGATTCCGTTACTTTTATAAATGGCTGAAATGCTTTGCTGGTTGTAAATACAAAATCTCCTTGATCACTTTCATCATCATTTGCCGAAACTCCGCTTGCATAGAAAGTAACAGAGCCTGTGCTTGTTGAAGGAGCTTTCCAGTTTAAAGTCCATTCGCCTAAACCGGTAGAAACCGCATCGGTTCCATTATAGGTGTAAGTAACATACTCTCTGTCTTTAAATAAATATTCACCAAACACGGTTTGAGTTCTTGCTGCATCAGTAATATTAAATTTTCCTGCATTAGAATTATCTTTATTAGCTAAAGCAACAATTTGAAATCCAAAACGATCAATGGAAGTTTCTGATATTCGGACTTTAATAGGGTAGGTTTGGCCTGCTACAAAATGCGTAGCTCCTCCTAGGTCAATTTCTAAAAGCGCTTTACCCGAATTTGTTGCATTATCATCATGACAACCAATTGTTGCACAAGATGCTTCGCCCGGTGCCCCGGTATGTCCGGCAGGTGCGCCAGAGCTGGATTTTTCAGGAAGCTTAGCCATTATAAATAATGGAATAGCCAGTAAAGCTAGGTAGATTGTTTTTTTAATCATGGTAATTTTATTTATATTAATCATAAAAAACTAGTCGAATATACGTAATTAGCTTTGTATACCACTTATATTTATACTTATACTTATACACATTTGTTTTATATGTTGATAAAATGTGGATACTTGGAGTTTTACAGGAAATGAAAAGAAGATTCAATTAACTATTAATTTCCCATGATAAAGATTATTATCTGTATCTAATATTTTGATGAAATAAACACCTTTCGTTAATAATGAAGTAAAAAGTGTTATTGAATGTTCTTGTATTCTATGATTTAAGTAAATCTCTTTGCCAAAGATGTCATAAACAAGTACGCTATTTTTCTGCATGCTAAATCCATTAAATGCAATATTGCAATGTGAATTATATACTGGATTTGGAGTTACAATTAATGATTTATATTCTGATTTATATTCATTAACAGCTGTAGCAGGAAAAATATAAATCCATTCAGAGTAAATTTTTAACCCGCAATAGTTGCTGACAATGCTATTTATTAAGTAATATCCTGAATCAGAGTATACATTAAAGGGATTTTGAATGGAAGAAAAATTATTATCTCCAAAATCCCAGTTATAATTATTTGCAATAGTATCCCCAAAGAAAAAGACTGTGTCATTTGACTGGTTGTATGTAAATTGCCCAGTAGTGAATCCTCTTGACAAGACTTTAATATTTGCAGTTATACTGTCTCGAACTGATCCATTGCTCACAATTAATTTTACTGAATACATTCCTGTATCCGAATACAAGTGTATAGGATCTGGTAAAGTAGAAGTATCTCCATCTCCAAAATTCCACATAAAGTTATAGGCGCAAGTTGATATATTTATAAATCGTTGGCTACACTGTTGAAAGGAAAAACTAGCCATTGTTATACTATCAACCGTTATTAGCTTCGTTATTGAATCGGGATGGCCATTATCTGCCTTTAGCTTAACCCTAAATATTCCAGGGTATGGAAACTTATAATCAAGATCGATAGAAGAGTCAGCCAATAGGATTCCTGTACTATCCGAGATTTCCCAAGTAGGATTCATCATTCTCAAAGTATGATTCACAAAGTTTGTAGTATCGCCATAGCATAAGTTAAATGCAGAAAATTCACAGGAGGCTCCAAGGTGTAAAGGCTCTTGATTTTCTCCCTTCTGAGAAAAGGAACTCGCTGAAGTTAATAGCAGCATGCTGCATGCGATAAGTTTAAACATCCTTTTGTGTATATATTTAGTCATTCTTAATAAGTTTAGTATTAATGTAATTGTTGTCGTAATCCTGCAGCCGGATCAAGTAAATTCCATTGGGAAAATTTTCAACGCGGATTATGAACTTGTTGAGTAATTCATTGTTCGAGTAAACTATTTGACCGTAGGTGTTCAAAATAGCTATACTTCGGATTTTTTTTTCACTATCAATTCGAATAAAATCTTGTGCGGGGTTTGGGTATAATGATATATCAAAATGAACATTGAGATAATTTGTAGAAGTTAAAAGATCCCTTTGAGCAATGTACTTGGCTACATTACCATCTGCCATACTAAAAAGCCCACCTGCAAATAGGCGATTTTGAAAAGTAGTTACCACATTAACGATGTTATCAACCCCTCCGCCTAGCGCACTCCAGTTTGTGCCATCCCACTTAGCTACTCTGTTAGCGGGTATTCCTCCTGCAATAGTGAAGCTACCACCCGCGTACAGCTTTCCTGATGAAGTGTGAAAGGATGAAGCAGCATTGTTCATTCCTCCGCCAACGGGTTGCCAATTACTGCCGTCCCAACTTGCAACGTAATTAGCAGCGATTCCGCCTGCTATAGAAAACCCTCCTCCTGCAAATAATTTTCCGTTATAGCTTCCAAGGGCTGTCACTACACCGTTTGTGCCTGTGCCAACGGCCGACCATGAAGCACCGTTCCATTTAGCAATGTAGTTGGCTATAACTCCGCCAACACTATCAAAAGCACCTCCAATATATAGTTCGTTGTTATGAACGGTCATGCAGGTTACCCAATTATTTGCTCCAGAACCAAGCGAATCCCAAGAAGATCCATCAAAACTTGCTACGTTATTAACAGTTTTACCACCTGCTTCCGGAAATCCACCGGCTACATAAACCCGTCCATTATACACTTGTAGTGCCTGTACATCACAATTTCCGGTAGTGAAAGAGAGTGAATCCCATGAAGCGCCATTCCATCGTGAGAAGTATTTGCGTGACAGATTTCCGGATTTAGTAAACGTACCGCCTGCGTAAATTGTATCGTTGAAAATTGCCAGTCCTTTTACATATCCGTTCAATCCTGACCCTAATGAATCCCATACGCTGCCGTTCCATGTTGCGATACTTTTATAAGAATTTGTTCCAATCGTATCAAAGCCACCACCTACAACGAGCGTGCCATTTACTGTGTCTTCAGCCATCGCCATGGTTACATAACTCATTTTACCACCAACTGGTTGCCAAAATTGCGAAAATGAAATCTTACTTGCGGCTAAAAAAAATAGAAGCATTACCGAATTGCGGCCTTGTGCTAACAAAAAATGAATGCGAATGAATTGCATTTACAAATATACATTAAGAAAATTTAATTACCAAAACTCAATAGTGATTACTTGTAATAAGCTCGTAATTTTTTATTTCAGGTTAATTCAATGTCTTTCCAAATTTGACAATTAACATTATCAGCACATCTTTATTTATTAGAATTCTGTGTTATCCCAATTTAAAATCAGGAATTGATTCTACGTGAAATATTTTTAGATTTACAAAATATTAATAATAGATTTTAGAAAACGGTGAGGTTGATTTTTAGTTAGTGTGGACTTGGTGTAGAAACTTAGTCTTAAAGGGGTAAGTTGAGGATTTGTCTTCTGCTGGCAGGCGCAACGATTAAAATTCAGATAAGTTCTGGCCAATGGAGAAAAAGAATCTATTTTTTTTGAGGTAAAGCAAAACAATAAAAGTATTCACAGTAAGTTGATAATTGAATGATGAAAACTATAAAGCTTACAATATTTATCTTGATTTCAAATTTACTTATTGGACAAATTCCCAATAACGGATTTGAAACTTGGATTTCTATGCCCGGATATTCGACACCTGTAGATTGGGATAATTTGAATCAAGTTACGTATTATAAAAATGTATTTACCTGTAACCAGGGAACGCCTGGAAATCCCGGAGCAAGTTATTTGTTTTTAATATCAAAGAATGTTCAAGGAAAGGGAGTTGTTCCCGGGAGAGCGGTGTCAGGAAAAATTGATACTACTTCATATAAACCAATTAGTGGCTACTCATTTATTAATAGACCTCAACAATTAAACTACTTTATGCAATACATGCCTTATGATCCATCCGATTCGGTGAGTGTATCTGTATTGCTTACTAAATGGGACAATACAACGCTTACGCGAGATACAGTTGCTTACGGTGTAAGCTATTACAATGCAATGGCTCATACATGGCTTGCCGAAGGAGTTTATTTAAATTACATGAGTGGTGATGCACCTGACACGGCTATGATAGTAATTTCATCAAGCAGCAGCAATCCTAAAGATGGGAGTTATATCTATATTGATAATCTTCAGTTTAATGGCTCTGTTATAGGAATTGAAGAAAATTCTATTCTTGAAAACAACATTCTTGTCTATCCGAATCCGAGCTCAGACATCATTTATTTTAATTTGAAAGGATTAATAAAATCAGTTAAAGTTGAATTGTTTGATTTATTAGGAAATCAAATTTTCTCCGATACATGGGTCAATCAATCTTCAATAACTATTTCAAATTATCAACCAGGAATTTATTATTTAAGAATTACGGAAAACAATAAGAGCACAAATAAAAAAATAATCAAGCTATAAATAAAAAAATATTTACCTACTTAGGATATTGTCTTTTTGCATTTACCTAGTTTAATAAATGTCCAGTACTAATTTGATTTTTCAGAAAATAACTTTATTGCCACTTGCCTTCAAGTGGTATATAGCGTTGGGAAAGTATTTTTTTGAAAACTAACTTATAAAACAATAGCTTGATTATTATTTTGTAACTATCCCCCTGAACTATTTTTTTGAAATTAGTTCTTCGATTTTTGACTGAGGATAGCTAAGCATTTTTCCGAATTTTACGCTGATAACATATTGAGCAGAATCAGTATAAGTTAAATTAGATTTGTGTTGCTTAACTTCTTCTTTAAGTGCGAGGTACTCATCTTTTGTTGAGCCATTATAAATTAGTAATACATCTTTGCCTACAGCTACATCAGCAGGAAATAACTGTGTAACGATTAAATCGCTTTCCCTATAAAGATGAACATGATTTCTTTCAGCAATAATTTCTGCTTCTGCAACAAGTTTGTCCATTTCTTCCGGTGGAAGTGCTTCGCTAAGCGCTAGTTTTTTTACTCCAACATTTACTAACTCGCTAAACCCACCAATAATTCCTAAGTTGTAAGAGTAGGCATCGATCGTTTGTGCCGTGTTACATTGATAAAGTAAAGTAGATAAAGGCAGGCAAATCAATATTATGTAATGAATGGATCGTGAAAAAATGTTTTTCATTTTCTTTATTGGATTACAATTCTGTGTGTAGTAGATGAATTTTTTCCAAACGTTTTAATAACATATAATCCTGAAGGGGTTTCTGGCAAGTCGATATTCTTGAAGGTGTATTTCTCATTAGATGAATAAATTATTCTTCCCAGCACATCTACTATCTCTGTTCGTAAAATTTCACTTTTAGAATGAACATTAACGTTTGCAGAGCATGGATTTGGAAAGATTAACACAGCGTTGTATGCCATATTAGAATCATCTATTCCTGTAGCATTTAAAACAAGGTATTGCGCCATCATCCCATCCTCTTCATGTGTTAGCATATGACAGTGATACATAAATGGAATTACATTATCCGTAAAATCTTCAAATTGCATGATGATCTTAATGGTTTCCTGAGCATATACCATGATTACGTCTTTTCTTCCTTGCTCGTTGACCGGAGGAGCGAATCCATTTCTGTCAAGAACATAAAACTGTAAGCCATGTACATGGAAAGGGTGTGCAATTGCAGTATTATTTGTAATGCTCCAGATCTCAGTGCTCCCTAATGTTGTGGTGTGATTAATCGTTTGCATATTGAACAACTGATTGTTTAACTGGAAAGGTCCATTGAGCATTCCATTGGGTCCCATTGCTTGAGGGGAAATGCTGATAGGGAACGTAAGGTTTGCGGAAGAAGCAGGGAGCGGATTAACAGGGACAAGATTGGTTGGAATTGAAGTTATTGGATTGGATGTAGGTGTGGTGATATTCAATTGTAAAATCTTAAAATTAATTCCGTTCAAGGGATTGGATGCATAACCGGGTATTACTCCAGGACCCATAGCAGAAGGGTTGGCTGCACCATAAATGCCGTTGGCAAGTTCAGAGCTATAGCTGTTAATGTTGATTTGTTGTCCCTGCATGCCGGTAAGGTCCAAAAGAACTTCAGCCCTTTCGCCAGGAGCGAGTTGCAGTCTGGATAGGCTTACGGGTTGCGATAACAATCCACCATCGGAACCAATTTGAATTATGTTTTGGTTGTTGTGAAGACCGAGTTTGAAAATCCTGTTTATTGAAGCATTCAGCAATCTTAATCGGATAACTTGTGCAGGCACTTGCAAATAAGGGCTTAAAGTTCCATTGACCATTACTACACTATCTCCAGCTGTATTTACTGCCAGTTGTTTGTTCGAATCAAAACATTTTGTTTGAATGATGATAGGAAAATCATCTACGTTATATTTTCTTGGCAAGTTTATCGTTGCTTCGATTGAATCCCGAATAATTATTAATCCTGCTTCGCCTTTGGTTACTTGTTCAACAGTTTTATTGTGAAGATGCGAGTGGTACCAATACGTACCTGCTTGATCCATAATTGGAAAGGAAGGCGTCCAGATTGAAGAAGGAGCAATAGTAGTATGTGGACCTCCATCATTGCTTGGAGCAAGGTGCAGTCCATGCCAGTGAATCGTGGTGGTGTCTGCTAAAAGATTCTGAACATTGAATTGTGTGAGAGTGCCTTTTTGTAATATTAATGTTGGTCCTAGGTACGAAGTGTTCAGGCCAATCGTATTTGTTGAATAACCCGCATACCAAGTTCTGCTGCTGTCTTTTATCGTCAAGTTGATAGCAGATCCAGATAGCGTATCGGGAATGGCAAGTGGGTTTTGCGCAAATAGGATGATAGGAAGTGTCAATACTCCTAGTAAACATAACTTATAGGTTTTCATAAAAAAATGTTATGATAATTTAATGAGCAATAACTCATGGTAAAGTTATGGTTTTTGCCCTTTCTTTTATTGGTCATAATCTAAATTTAAGATGAACTGACGAGAATCATATTTTTCATTTTAATATAAAAGCGTAAATTCGCTTAAGTAATAAAATGATATAATGAAGAAATGCATAGTTATAGTCCTTAGCCTATTGGTTTTAACGAGCCAAATGGGCTTTGCATTAACCACACATTATTGTGGTGGGAAAGCAGTAAAGTAGGAGTTTCGATTGGGGAAGGGTCTATAGGCTGCGGGATGAGTGCCATATTAGAAGGGTGCGACAATGCAATTCAATCCTCTACAAGTATGTCGAAGAATTGTTGCAAGAACACTATTTTGCAGCTAGAAGTGAAAGATGACTTTAATCCAACTACGAATAATATTATCGTACCCAATCTTCAATTTCTTTCAGATGTAGTCTTAATTAATGCACTATATTCATATCTAGAAACTACATTTTCATTTAACTTCCATTTAGAATACCCTCCTTTGCTGTTTCAGAACATCCCTGTTTTGATTCAGTCTCTCCTTCTTTAGATTACATCTTGATTTATAGCAATGCATTTGCAATGCTATGTAGGCGAGCTTGTGTCGATGAAACTATCATTTTGTAATCTGAAAACATGTTAAATAGAATCATTCGTTATTTCCTAGAGAATAAGCTTGTTACATTTTTGTTGATTGCATTATTTCTTGGATGGGGTATTGTTACTTCACCATTTGAATGGAAAATTGGCTTTTTACCTTCCGATCCTGTTTCGGTAGATGCCATTCCAGACATTGGAGAGAATCAACAAATTGTTTTCACCCCATGGATGGGTAGATCGCCTCAGGACATTGAGGATCAGATTACGTATCCGCTTACAACTTCTTTGTTAGGTATACCAGGTGTTAAATCTATTCGTAGCTCGTCTATTTTTGGATTTAGCAGCATCTACCTCATCTTTGATGAAGACATTGAGTTCTACTGGTCGCGTTCAAGGATCCTTGAAAAATGTTAAAGGTGTAACAAAGTCGGATTGGGATAAAGGAACGAAAATGATGGAAGTCACTTTTGATGCTCATCTGATTTCTTTGGATGATATAAAAAAGAAGATAGCGTATGTAGGGTATGACACTGAGGAACATCGAGCATCCGATGATACGTATGATAAGCTTCATGGATGTTGTAAGTACGATAGGCCAGAGGGAAAATAGAGTGATGGAAGGATATAGGCGTAGGTAAGGTCGTAATAGATTTGATCTTATCTACGTTCCTACTTTCCGATACAAAATCTTGAAAAAATGTTTTTCAGCAGATCGTCTGTTGACACTTCCCCTGTGATTAAACCTAAATGATGTAAGGCTTCGCGAATGTGGCTAGCAAGTAATTCGCCAGATAATTTATTTTCCAATCCTTTTATGACTAAAGATAGCGCGTTGTGTGTATGCTGTAAAGCTTCCACGTGTCTGGAATTTGTAATAATTGTTTCGGGAATGTTGGCAGACATATTATCGAAAATGTTTACCAGTTTTTCTTTAAGCTGTTCAAGGTTTTGTTTTTCCTTTGAAGAAATAAATAATATATTTTTAAATTGCTTGAATTCTGTAGTGGTGTATGCTAAGTCTTCTTTATCAATTTTATTTCCTACCACAATTAATTCGCTGCCATCGATATGGGGCCGTAACTCATCCAACTCTTTTTGAAGCTCGGTGCTGCTGAGCTCATGAATATCGAAAAGATAAATTACGATGCTAGCTTTTTGCATAGCGTGATGCGTTCGCTTAATACCAGCAGCTTCAATCTCATCGTTGGTTTGGCGTAAACCAGCAGTATCAATAAATCTAAATCGTACACCTTCAATTACAACTTCATCTTCAATGGTATCGCGGGTAGTGCCGGGAATTTCGGACACAATTGCGCGCTCATCATCCAGCAAAGCATTTAGTAAAGTAGATTTACCTGCATTGGGTCTTCCGGCAATACAAACAGGAACGCCATTCTTAATCACATTTCCGAGCTCAAAAGAACGCACTAATTTTTCAATAATACTCTGCATAGAATGTACGTGCTTTGAAAGCTCCGATTTGCTTGCAAACTCCACATCTTCCTCACTAAAATCTAGTTCAAGCTCTATCAACGAAGCAAAATCAATAAGATGATCGCGCAACACTTTTATTTTGCTACTAAACCCTCCGCGCATTTGCTGAATAGCAACTTGGTGCGAAGTGGCAGAATGAGAAGCAATAAGATCTGCTACTGCTTCGGCCTGTGTTAGGTCAAACTTTCCATTTAAAAATGCACGAAATGTAAATTCACCTTGTGTTGCCAGTCGGGCACCTTGCTTGATGACCAATTGAATAATTTGTTCCTGAATATATTTTGAACCATGACAGGCAATCTCCACAATATCATCTCCCGTAAAAGTATTGGGGGCTTTAAACACCGTTAATACTACATCGTCAATAATATCATCTTTTAATAAAATATCTCCATAATGGGCAGTACGTGAAGCAAGTTTGGAAAGATCGGTAGCTTTTGCATTTTTCTTTTTAAAAATTTTAGAGCATAATATTAATGCGTCTTTCCCAGTAACTCTAATTACTGCTATTGCACCAACTCCCGGAGCGGTGGAGAGCGCTACTATGGTTTCTTTATTTAAAGGGCTAGTTTTCACTTATAACAAATATAACGGAAAACATCTTTAGGTACAGGATTGATAGTGCATAGATTATGAAAAGAAATCTACAGTATTATTGAAGAAAAACTATATTTTTGAAGGAGTTTAGATACAACGAATAATAATTAACGCGTAATCCAATATTTCTATGAGTGTTTTAGTGAATAAAAATTCAAAAGTTATTGTTCAAGGCTTCACTGGTGGCGAAGGAACCTTTCACGCTACGCAAATGATTGAATATGGCACCCAAGTTGTAGGGGGAGTTACTCCGGGTAAAGGCGGAACAAAACACTTGGATAAGCCGGTTTTTAACACTGTAGTAGACGCTGTTAAGGCCACTAAAGCTGACGTATCTATCATTTTTGTACCTCCACCATTTGCTGCTGATGCCATCATGGAAGCTGCCGAAGCGGGTATAAAAGTTATTATTTGTATTACAGAAGGCATTCCTACTAACGATATGATTCATGCTAAGGAATATATTAAAGGCAGAAATTGTAGATTGATTGGCCCAAACTGTCCGGGTGTAATTACTCCTGGCGAAGCAAAGGTTGGCATCATGCCAGGTTTTATTCATAAGCCAGGAAGAATTGGAGTTGTGTCACGCTCTGGCACATTAACCTACGAAGCAGTAGATCAATTAACAAAAGCAGGTCTTGGACAAAGTACTTGCATTGGAATTGGTGGAGACCCTATTCCGGGCACTACCACTAAAGAAGCAGTAGAGCTTTTAATGAACGACCCTGATACGGATGGAATTATCATGATTGGAGAAATTGGTGGCGGCATGGAAAATGAAGCTGCTCAATACATCAAGAAGCATGGTACAAAGCCTGTGGTAGGATTTATTGCTGGACAAACTGCGCCACCGGGACGTAGAATGGGTCATGCCGGTGCAATTATTGGTGGTGCAGATGACACCGCAGCTGCTAAAATGAAAATCATGCGTGAATGCGGAATTCACGTTGTAGATTCTCCTGCAGTAATTGGAAAAACCATGGCAAGCGTTTTAAAGAAAGTACCTGCTTAATTTATACTATGAAGTTATTAGAAGGAAAAGTTGCAATCATCACTGGCGCATCGCGCGGAATAGGCAGAGCCATTGCTACTAAATTTGCTCAGGAAGGAGCAACCATTGCTTTCACTTATTTATCATCCGTAGAAAAAGGCAAAGCGCTGGAGGCAGAACTTGCTGCTTTAGGAGTTAAAGCTAAAGGCTTTCAATCGGATGCTGCAAATGCAAAAGCTTGTGAGGATTTAGTAACAGCCGTTGTAGCGGAGTTTGGAACGGTAGATATATTAGTAAACAACGCTGGTATTACTCGTGATAATTTATTAATGCGTATGACCGAAGCGCAGTGGGACGAAGTGATAAATGCAAATTTAAAATCGGTATTCAATCTTACGAAGGCTATACAGCGCCCTATGTTAAAGGCTAAGAAGGGTAGCATCATCAACATGACCTCGGTAGTGGGTATTGAAGGAAATGCCGGACAATCAAATTACTCTGCATCTAAAGCCGGAATTATTGGCTTTACAAAATCAATTGCGCAGGAACTAGGTTCAAGAAACATACGTTCCAATGCAGTAGCTCCAGGCTTTATCGAAACTGAAATGACGGCTGCCTTAGATCCTAAAATTAAAGAGGGCTGGATTCAGGATATTCCGCTTAAAAGAACTGGCTCCGCAGAAGATGTTGCAAATCTGGTAGCCTATCTTGCTTCTGATAATTCTTCGTACATCACCGGGCAGGTTGTTTCAATCTGTGGTGGAATGCATACCTAAGCTACAAGACGGTTTTGAATTTTCTACACAAAAATGAATTTTTCGCTATATACTGACTATCCACTTTGGTTTATTTTATTTTGCTTTTTGGCAGGTGCCGCTTATGCTTTTATTCTTTATCGAAACGAGAAACGTTTTGACGAGACCAAGCCCTGGGTTCGTATTTCACTTCCCATACTGCGATTTTTGGTTGTTACTCTTCTAGCATTTTTTCTTCTTTCGCCTCTTTTAAGAAATATTTCTACAACGATAGAAAAGCCAATCTTAATTTTTGCGCAGGATAACTCAGAGTCAGTAGTCTTTGGAAAGGATTCGAGTTATTATAAAAATGAATACCGCAAAAGCGTCTCCGACTTCATTTTAAAACTTTCTGATAAATACGATACTAATAATTATTCTTTTGGAGATGTAGTACATGGTGGATTGGGATTTGAGTTTAAGGATAAGCAAACCGATATATCTTCCTTATTTGATGAGCTGGAAACGAGATTCTCCAACAGAAATGTTGGAGCAGTGGTTATTGCTTCGGATGGATTGTACAACAAAGGACAAAATCCGGTTTATGCATCACTAAAAGATAAGTTTCCGGTTTACACTATTGCATTGGGCGATACCACCATACGAAAAGACTTAGTACTTGCTAAAGTTTTGCATAATCGGTTGGCTTATTTAGGAAATAAATTTCCAATAGAAATTCAGATTACTGCTAAGGAATTATCGGGCAAGACAAGCACTTGTACCGTGAGCAAAGTAGGAGAGGTGTTGTTTACTCAGCAGATTTCTATTACGAATAATAAATTCAATCTGTCAATTCCTGTTTTGTTAGATGCAAAAGCGATTGGCTTGCAGCGATATTCAATACGCTTATCATCTGTAGAAGGTGAAATTACTATTGCCAACAATGCCAGGGATATTTTTGTAGATGTGTTGGATGGTCGTCAGAAAATATTAATTCTTGCCGATGCGCCACACCCCGATGTATCAGCAATAAAAACTTCGCTTGAGTTAAAGGAAGGCTACGAAGTACAATCAAGCCTTGCTGCAGATTTTAATAAGCCGGTAGCAGGATATGACTTAATAATTCTTCACCAACTACCTTCCGCAAAAAATAACATCGACAATATTTTAGCTCAGATTGATAAAGAAAATATTCCCGTGCTTTTTGTTCTAGGCAGCCAAACGTTGGTTGGGGCTTTTAATAAAGCCCAGCCCGACCTTCAACTACCAGCTGCGAGTGGTAAATTGAACGATGTTGCGCCAGTACTGGCAAAAGATTTTTCCTTGTTTACTACCAGCAATGAACTCAGAAGCTATGCCTCACGCTTTTCTCCGCTACAAAGTCCATTTGGAAATTACAAAGGCAGCGCCCTTAAGTCGGTATTGTTTTATCAGCAAATTGGATTGGTAGAAAGCGATATTCCTTTGTTGTTTTTTTCGCAAGAAGCTGTGCAAAAAAGAGGCTATTTGTGTGGGGAAGGAATTTGGCGCTGGCGCTTACAGGATTTTGCTGACCATGGAAACCATTTATTGTTTGATGAGCTGATATTAAAAACGGTTCAGTACTTAGCTGTTAAAGAAGATAAAAGTTTATTTAAAGTTATTTCTAAAAATAATTACTATGAAAATGAATCTATTTCTTTTGATGCAGAGCTGTACAATGAAAGTTACGAGCTGATTAACGACCCGGAGGTGAGCTTAGTGATTTCGGATGAAAAGGATAAAAAATATTCTTTTGTGTTTACTAAAACAAATAACTCCTATCACTTGGATGCGGGCGTGTTTCCGGTTGGGAACTATAAATACGAAGCTAAGACAAAGGTGGGCGCAAACTTATTTTCCTCCAAAGGAGAGTTTAGCGTAGCAGAACTGCAAATGGAAATCACCAATACGGTTGCAGATCATCAGCTCTTGTATTCATTGTCCAAGAAAAATGGGGGAGACATGTATTATCCAGTCCAGCTTGATAAATTAGCCGAAGTGTTACTTTCTAGCGAAGACATAAAGCCAATTTCTCATTCAGAAAAAAAACTTTCGGACTTAATTAATTTAAAATGGATTTTCTTTTTGTTGCTCATCTTAATTTCGCTGGAGTGGTTTATTAGAAAAATTAACGGTGCTTATTAATTTTATTTGTATGAATACTTTATTTGTCATTATAGTTTCGATAGTTCTTTTTGATTTTTTCTTTGATAAAATTCTGGACTATCTAAATCTAAGTACCTTATCTCCAAACATTCCTAAAGAAGCGGAAGGAATTTATGATGCTGATAAATACAAAAAATCTCAGGAATATTATAAAGTAAATCATCGTTTTTCAACTCTAACCAGTGTGTTTACGCTTGCCACCATGCTGCTGATGCTTTTCCTCAATGGATTTGCCTTTGTAGATTCAATAGCCTGGGGATATGCCCAAAATCCAATATTAGCAGCTATTATTTTTTTTGGAACACTTGGCTTTGCCTCTGATATTATTGGAATTCCTTTTTCGCTATACCAAACATTTGTCATAGAGGAAAAGTTTGGATTTAATAAAACTACCATCGGCACTTTTATTTTTGATAAGCTTAAAGGATATTTATTGGCTGGGATTATAGGTGGCGGTTTATTTGCACTCATCATTTGGATATATCAATCTACAGGGTCTTATTTTTGGATTTTTGCTTGGGCAGTTATTTCCCTGTTCACTATTTTTCTTACCATGTTTTACACTACCTTTTTAGTTCCCATTTTTAATAAACTTACTCCGCTGCCAGATGGTGAGCTAAGAATTGCCATAGAGGAATACTGCAAAAAAGTAGGATTCAAATTAAATAACCTTTTTGTAATTGATGGCTCCAAGCGCTCGGCAAAAGCCAATGCATACTTTAGTGGGCTAGGGGCAAAGAAAACAATTGTGCTTTACGACACCTTGATTGAAAAACACACTACCGAAGAGCTTGTTGCGGTACTTGCACATGAAGTAGGGCATTATAAAAAGAAACATACCCTTACAGGAACTATTCAGGGTGTAGTTCAAACGGGAGTGATGCTGTACATTATGTCTTTTTTTCTTGGCAATCCGGAGTTGTCCAAAGCATTAGGCGCAGCAAAAAGCAGTTTTCATTTAGATATTTTAGTATTTGGACTTTTATATTCTCCGCTATCAGAAATATTGGGAATAATTTCTAACGTGTTATCTCGTAAACATGAGTTTGAAGCAGATGCTTATGCAAAAGAAACCTATAGTGGCGAAGCGCTGGGCAATGCTCTCAAAAAACTTTCTTCGGATAATCTTAGCAACTTAAAGCCTCATCCTGCCTATGTGTTTGTGCATTATTCTCACCCTCCTGTATTGGATCGGTTGAAATATTTAGGGTAGGCTTAATTTTTCTTTGAGGAGAAATTGTGCAAAGCCAAAATGGATAGACTATTTTGTTTTTAATATCTGATCGGCAGTAGCAATCCAGGCAGTAGGACCGCCAGCAACATAGCCTGTGCTTCCAAGTTTTTCAAAATTTACTTGCCCGTTTTCAGTAGTAGCATTTACAATCCAAATAGTGGGAAAGCCGCCAACTTGAAAAAATTGTTGAAGCTGGTTGTTTTGTTGCTGTAGCTCGGGTGCTTGAGGAGTTCGCTTTGGAAAATCTACTTCAAGAGGAATTACATTTTTGTTTGCCCAAGCAGAAAATTCAGGCAGGTAAAAAACTTCTTTTTGCAGGCGTATGCACCAGCCACACCAATCACTGCCAGTAAAAAACATCATAATAGGTTTGTTTACTTTCTTAGAAAGCTCTATAGCGTTATTAAGGTTTGTTTCCCATTTTACTTCTTGCGCTTGAAGCAGGAATGAGCTTATTATTAATAAGCTTATGCTAAGTATTTTTTTCATGGTATTTCGTTTTATACTGCTAATGACGAGTAGTTGCTATTATACTTACAATAATTATGCCTTTACGAATTTAGTGAAGAATCCTATATACAAAAAATAAATAATAAGCTCTAATTTATCGAAATTTGATTAAAGATTAGGAGAATATCGTATTATCTACTCAAAATAAAATACAAATGCTTGGTATTGTATTCCCCAATTACCCTTAGGATGTAGTTGCCATTTTGCAGTTGAGATAAATTTAGGGGTAAAGTTATTTTATCTACCTCAGAAAAGTTTTGTTGATAATGAATGGTTGGTGATGAATCCCAAATTTGAATACTAGCGTTTTGGTTTTTATAAAACTCTACTTCAATGCTGAAAGAGCCACTAGAAGGATTAGGGTATAGTAAAATATTTTTTATACCGTTGTTATTGTATGCTGTTGCTATCGTAGTATCAGTAGTATGGAAATAAATAATTTTTGTAGTATCCATTTCGCAATCGCCAAAATAGCCCGTCATTTTTATAGGAAACGCCCCTGTGTCAGGCATAATAATCATAAGGTTAAACATATCGCCACCAACTACAATTGCTTGTGAAGGCAATACCCACTTAATTGAATCTGGTTGTGGAGTGCTGATATCTACCAGTACAATGGTATCGCCTTTTGTATTTTTTGTACTTGCTATAAATTGAGCTATGGGTAATAAGCTGGAGGCGTTTAAGGTGGAAGTGTTTGTTGCCGTGCATCCAATGGAATCTTTAATAACTACGGGATAAGTGCCAAATGGAATATTTAAAAATGTTCCAGAAGTATCAAACGTAGTTCCATTATTGATGGAATATAGATATGGAGGAATTCCTCCTTGAGCATATAATAAAATAGTTCCTTTCGTACTTCCATCGCAAGGACGGTATGTTGCTACAGAGTCAATAAGTTCTGGAGGTACAGTAACTACAATAGTGTCAACGCCATTGCAACCTGGGGCGCTTGCATGAACAATTAATGTATTTGTTGTGGCAGCTTGAAGCGATGTTGTTGTGCCTATACTACCATTACTCCATAAGTAAGTTAATCCGTTTATATTCCCTGCTGCAGATGTTGATAAGATAGCAAAAGAGCTTTTACAAATGGTAGTATCGCTACTGCTTAATAGAATTATTTCGGGTTTGTAGCCAACATAAACTGAATCAGCTGATTTGCATCCGTTATCGGCTTTTGTTGCTGTTACAATAAACAAACCTTGCTTGCTTGTTGTAGCAGGATTGCTTGTGTTTAAGCTTGGGCCACTCCACATTAAACTACTTAAGGTAGCATTTGAGCTCGCCATAAGTTGCGTGCTGGGGTAGGAGCAATTCAAAAAGAGTGAATCTGGTTGTGGGTCGAGTTGTGGTGTTGTAATATTTTGAGAAACATTTACAAGCATTGAATTTTCGCAGCCCGTAATGCCATCGGTAATTTCTATTTTATAAAAAACAGGCGTGGTAGTAATTAAGGGATTTGCAAAAATACTATCAGACATATCTTTCCATTGTATCAGAGAATTTGCATTGGTAGAGTATGCGTTAACGCTTAACGTATCTTTTGTGCATGTTAAGGTATCTACCGACATTAATGAAACTAAATTGGAAATTCCTGTAACTTGTATCGTGGGAAGTGTTTTGCAGTTTTGATCTGCAATAGTAAATTGTGCCGAATCTAAAATTACATTGATGCCAGTTCGTACATTTTTATTTACAAAATCTGCTGCGCCATCTTTGTTAGTCCAGCCGCCATTGCCAATTAAGTTTTTATAAAATATTTTATAGTCCGTTTCATTGCCGGTTATTTCATCGATGAAATAAGAAAGCGAAACACTATCCAGCATGCCAGGATTTTGACAGTAAATAGTATAATGCCTAAAAATGCTTGAGTCTGCTGCAGCTTGCCTACTATGTCCTCTTTCTATTGTTGCCCACCCGAAATTATGACTTGAAGAAATGCTTAATCCTAGGCCCGCAATGTTATTAGCTAGGGAAGGGGAGTTAAAGGTTTTTTTTGCAACCACTTTTCCGGATAAACCAAAAATATGGCTGCTGTTGTTTTCATTTGATAAACCGCCCGAAGTGGAAAGTGAAATCTTGTTTCCATTTAAATTAACTATGCCTGTGTTAAATCTTATAGAATCCAATACTCGAATAGATTGTTGCAGGATTAACGTGTCTTGGCAAATTAAATTCAGCGTATGAAAATCCGTACTAGTTGTTCCTGTTATTTTTTGATTTTTGCCAGTCAAATTCACAATACCCGATGCAGAGTCAAACAAGGCAGTGCTGCTATTGTTAATGATGTCTCCTTCTATAGTAATTGAGCCTGCATTATTAATATTTCCAATAGTTTGGTTTGTTAAAGAGCCATCTATGTAAATAGACTCGGAAAGATTTGTTATCACAACTCCATTATTGGTAATATTTACCTGAGCAAAGCCATAGCTTCTTGCTAATAAAGTAATTATTAATAATGAAAGAGCTCTATTCATTTTTTTACAGCTTCATAATGTATGTAAGTGCATAAAATGGCGGACGGTTTTCATGTCTTTGTCCATTTACTCCATCGGTTGTTCCATCGCCTGTAGTGCCGTTAATTGAATGCGTATGGGTAGGTTGACTGGTAATGGAATGATATTCATTTCCTGCTGCAGCTTCTAAAAACAAAGGAGAGCCTGGCCCAAGTAATAAATGATTATCGTTTGTTGTAGCATTGGCAATAGTAACTTGTCCGTTATCATTACCAGAGCTGGAAACAGAATGTTGGTGTTTAGGAATTTCCGTTTTTATTAAAAGATGTTGATTTTCTCCTCCTGTGTTTCCATTTGAATATGTTGGATTAATATCTCCTGAGGCAGGGTTTTGATTTGTGCCAGAGCCAACTATAAAACGACCTCTCAAATCCGGTGTGCCATTAGACCCATCGCAAATTGCCCAGCCCGTAGGAGGTGTTGTTCCTTGCCACATCATTATAGCACCTGCGGGAACAGTTCCATTGCCGGAAATTTCATTTGCAATAACTCTTCCTGTAACTACTGCAACCGGAGCGAACACGGTATCTTTTGCTTTAATGGCTCCGTTTACTTCTAGTTTTCTAACCGGGTCTGTTACTCCTATGCCAAAGTTTCCTGTAGTTACTGTTTCTGCATTTCCCGAAGAATTAGCATCTGCTTTTGTTGCTGATAGCAATAACCATTTATCAGGATTTGAAACAGTATCAAAAACACAAAATGATTTTAAGCTAATGTCAAATACCAATAATCCGTTGGCAGGGTTTACTATTGCATTTCGTTGGGCTGATGTCATTCTTGGAACTAACAAGCCTTTATTGTTTGCAGTTAGGTCAACAATTGAACTTGCATGTGGGTTAGGGTTGTTAAATCCAACCTGAGAAAAAGCAGAATTCGAATAAATAAGTGTTGCCATTAACACACACTTAAAAAGAAGTTTAATTTTTGTCATATGTAAATAATTGGATGTCTGAAATAGCAGAAATAGACATCTGTTTTGTATCCTGCGAATATAAAAAATGACTTATTAATTACACTATTTTTTTTCATAAATAATAATATTGTTTTAGCTGCGTTATGAGCTCATGAAGCGCTACTTATATTTTATAAGTCTTTTTATTTTTTCTAATGTTTTTGCTCAGGCTACAAATGACAAATTAAGTACCGCAGCTCTTGAACTAACTAAACAGGATGTTCTCTACGACCCAACTTATTTTTCAATTCCATATCCGAATGGAGGTGTGCCAAGTGATAAAGGTGTTTGTACCGATGTAGTTGTTCGTGCTTGTAGAAAGCTTGGAATAGACCTCCAAAAAGAAGTGCATGAGGATATGAAAGCAAACTTTAATATGTATCCTAAAATTTGGGGACTAAAAGGAACGGATACCAACATTGACCATAGGCGGGTGCCAAACTTAATGACCTACTTTAAAAGAAAAGGAGCAGAGAAGCCAATTACCAATATAGCCAACGACTATTTACCCGGAGATATTGTTTGTTGGAATTTATACGGAGCTGTAACACACATTGGCATAGTGGTAAACAAAAAATCAACTGATGGTAAGCGCTATAAAATCGTACATAACATTGGTGGTGGACAGGTGCTGGAAGATTGCTTGTTTAGCTACAAGATTATTGGGCATTATAGGTATTAATTAGCTAGTTCTTAGTTTTTAGTTGCTAGTTAACAATACTTACATTCCCTTTTTTCTCAGACATCTTTGCAAAGTTTTTATATTTCACATTGATGGAGTAAAGAATACTCCTGCATTTTTTTACTTATTCTTCCTTTTGCTTCATTGCCTTGCGGTAGGTAAAAGCCTCAAAAATATGTCTGCGTGCAAAGCGTGCCTGGGTGGAAGAGTTTAAAAACTTATTGTAAAGATTGTTTGGAACTCCAAAATACTCATAGATGCATCCATCCAAAAAAGTTACACGCAATACCTGTCCTTTGTATAGAAAATCATCTATTCCTGTGGTGGTAATAGTTTTAGCGTATTCCTCTTTGTTATTTGCATGTGTTTCGGGCGATATGCTTACTAAAAAATGATAGGCAGTAATTATTTCTTGACCCTTTTGTTCTGCTTCAATTTTTTTTGAATCCCCATCCTGGTATTTGTCCGGATGCCATTCTTTCATTAAGTTTCTATAAATAACTTTTAGCTCAGCTAAGTTTGCATCTTTGGTAATTCCAAAAAGTTTTCGGTATTCAAGAATTCGTTTCATAAAAACGGAGTGGGGGATTTATTAAGTTGTGCTCGGGACGGGAATCGAACCCGTACGGACGTTTAGGTCCACAGGATTTTAAGTCCTGCGTGTATACCAGTTCCACCACCCGAGCAGAATTGGAGCGGCAAAAATAATCTAAAAAAGAAAAGAGCAATGATTTATTTAGAAAGGATTACTTTTTGAGACTTTACCCAATTTTTATCTCCTATAGCCCTTAGAAAGTAAACTCCATTAGGTTGGTGGGAAATATCAATAGTAGTTTGAATTTTAGAAATGTTAGCTGCCTCATAGACTTTTTCACCCGTCATGTTGTAGATTTCTACATCTTTTATTGTGTTTTCGCTAATTAGCGTTAACAGCCCATTCGTAGGGTTAGGATAGAGAGTTATAACATGTGAAGAAATATCATTTTCGTTAATAGCAGTTAAGCCCATCATATCCCCAAACACCGGGCGTATCATTAAGGAGCCTTTTGTAGATAATGTTGATTGGCTCCATCCACTTCCAATGTTATAGTATATTTTACTGCTGGAATTAGTATTCTTATCATAGCCAATATTTAATAGTTCATTATTTCCGTTGCAACAGTATTGTATTAATCCAACAAAGAAAGAGCCTGATAGTTTTATGGGACTAGTAAGTTTATAGGGATAATACATGTTAGTTAAATTTCCCCAATCATCGTGAAATTGATATTGATATTTAGGCGATACAAGACTATCTTCATAGATTAAAGCACCTGGTGAGCCTCCTGCATCATTCCAAATGCGAATGCGGAACTGCCTGCTACTAACCTTAGGTGGAATCCAATTAAATAGCATTTGAACGGCAACCAGCGTATCAGGGACATTCAAATTAAATTTATATGCAATTTGTGCGCCAAATAAGTTTAATCCATAACCTGCTTCAGCTGTGCCATCGTCATAGGCATAGTAGTTATAAAAATTTTGTTTGAAACGAAGTGTGTCATTCCACCTGTTTTTATCGGGTGTAGTATTAAGCGTGTACTCAACGGAAAAGGAAGCAGTATCAGTTAAAGCGGGATATGTATAAGCTGTTAATCCGGGACCAGGAACATTGTTTCCTATAGGAGGATTACTTATAGGAGCGTAATTCCAAAGTCCATTAGTAGCATAGGGATCACAGTTATTGCTTCCTCCGGAATAACTTGCTTCTAAGCCTCCCAAATTATTTTTAATTTGATAATTAAATGATGTGTTTTTTACTACGTTATCATTATTTCGAATCAACAAACCAACAGTAGTTTTCATTTCCGATGCTTGGTATTGTTTCCAAGGCATGGCGTAATAATTTTTAAGTAGGGAAGGGCTGTTGTATGCAAATGCTACATCGCTAAAAATTGTATCAGCGGTATTCCTGTTTTTATCTAGATATACATAGTCTATATGCCAATGATCAACATTTCCTGTTATTGTTGCCTTGTTTCGAAACCTAAACTGAAAAGCAGTTTTTAAATAGGCTGTATCAACAATCGAAATTTTAGTTAGCCTAAATGCAGAATCTGCTGTGGAGGGATTAAAACCCTTTTGATACCAAATTGTTTTCCACTTTTTAAGAGTGGGATTAAAAAAATCAAGCAACAAGGTGTCGCTGGACTCTGGATCATTTCCTCTGCCTTTGGCTTGCCAGAAAAAACTTAGCATCACAGATGAATCTGCAGGGAGGCCGACAAGGTTGATTGGTTTAGAGGTAAGCGTATCCGCAGATAATCCAGAACCTCCGGAAGCTGTTAATGTATCGTAGGGGGCACCCGATTTACTTACTCCATCAAAAGTGGCAACCCCTATTGTAGGAGGAGAGATAGGGTAATCGCGATTTATATAAACACTGCTATCGAGCCATAAATTTCCGTCTGGATAAATTGATTCTTTTGAAAAATCATCTAGAAAAGGTAGCGACAGCGTATCGGCTAGTATGAATTGAGCTTTTACTAGTGACTTGTTTCTTTCGGAATATTTTATAGCAACAACCGGATTAATAGTAAGGTTTGTGAGCACTTCTTGTGCATTGGATAAATTTGAATTAACCAATATAAACACAGCAATTAATAAGCTAGCACAAACCAGCTTCCATTGAGAAAGAAAGTGATTCTTAAGTTTATTCATCATACGCTGAAGAATCCTCGGTAGGATCTTTTTTGTTTTTTAAACTAATATACAAGTTGATGCTGCTTCCTGGATCCAACAGCATGTCCGATTTACAGCTAGGTATTTGCCCGATTACTGTTGCGTGGTCATAGTCTGCTTTTGATTTGCAATCATCGCAAGAAACTTTCCCTTCTAAAAATCCATATTCTGCAATTTTTTGAACTGCATTGTTATATAAATATCCAGTAAAACAAGGTGTTTTTATTTTTTGACCGTCTTTTCCTAGGCCTAACACCAAATCAATATAGCTTCCTTTGGGAATCATGGTGCCTGGCTCGATACTGTTTCCATTCATGCTTTGAGAGAGAACGCAGTTAACGCAAGGATCGGCTTGATATTTTCGTTTCCCAACTTTTAATCCATAGGATTCCAGCAGAGCCAATGCTTGGCGCATGGAAGCATCAACGATATTTGGCATTTTTACAAGTGGAGCCAACTTAGCGCTTACGGTCAAATAAACAGTTCTGTTTTGCTTTACCGATTCATTCTTCTCGGGATCTTGTTTAACCACTACACCACCTGCAACTTTAAAGTCAAAAATAGAATCAATTATCTCATAGGTCAGCGATTTGTCAGAAATGAAATTATCTAATTCTTCAGTCTTTACGTTTGAAAAGTTTGGAACTACCACCGTTTCTCCGTGATGTGTAAATGAGTTTAAGGACTTAAATGAATACCAAAATGCAAACACGCCTATCAGTATTGCAAGCCCAAGGTTTATAAAAAAATACTTGCTTTTAAAGAAAAGTAATAAGTCTTTCATGGTTTCGTTACCATTTTTCCTGTTATGGAAATTAACAATGGTGTATTGACAAATGTATGAATTATCTCTCTGTGCTCGAGTATAAAGAATATACTTTTACTAGATAAGTCTTAATAAAGTATGAAAAAAAATATAGCCGTAGTTACTGGGGGGTATTCTGGTGAATCAGTTATTTCTCTTCAAAGCGCTGATCAAGTAATAAAATACCTCAGCTCAGATAAATTCGTTTGCTACAAAGTCATTATTGATCGTATGGGCTGGGTGCTTTCTGCTAATGGTGTTGGCGTGCCCATCGATAAGAATGATTTTTCAGCAACTTTAGATGGCAAGAAAATTAATTTCGACTGCGTATTTATGGCACTGCACGGCACACCCGGTGAGGATGGTAAACTTCAAGGCTACTTTGATTTAATTGGCTTGCCCTATACTTCTTCCGGTGTTGCTCAGTCGGCACTAACGTTTAGTAAATCACTAACTATAGCTACGCTGAAAAGCTATGGATTAAATACGGCAAAGTCTATGGTGGTAGCACAAAATGAAAAACTTACCGCGAAAGATATATTAGCTAAAGTGTCACTGCCTTGTTTTGTTAAGCCCAATGAAGGTGGTTCGAGCCTAGGGACAACTAAGGTTTTGAAGTCCGAAGATTTAATACCTGCTATTGAAAAAGGCTTTAAAGAAGGGAGCGATGTTATTGTAGAAGAATTCATTGAAGGCAGCGAAATTACCTGTGGAGTAATTCGATATAAAGGAGAGGTTAAGTCGCTTGCAATTACTGAAATAGTATGTAAAAATGATTTTTTTGATTTTCATGCTAAGTACCAAGATAAAGCTACGGAAGAAATTACTCCCGCTAGGATTCCTATTGAATTAGAAAAAGAGTGTAAGAGGCTTAGCGAGTTTATCTATAAAATACTTGGATGTAAGGGGATGATACGAGTAGATTATATTATTAAAGAGGGGAAATTATTTTTACTCGAAGTAAACAGTATTCCGGGTATGACAGAGCGAAGCTTGTTACCTCAACAGGCCGAGTACGTTGGAATATCAAAAAGAGAGCTTTATGAAAACGCCATTTATGAAGTATTGCAATAGTTACCTAATGGTATTTAAAAATGCTGCCAACTTATTTATGGCTCTTCCTCTGTGGCTAAATTTATTTTTTTCAGATATATCCATTTCGGCAAATGTTTTTTCATGCCCTTCGGGGATAAATATTGAATCATAGCCAAAGCCATCTTTACCTTTAGGCTCAATTGAAATTATTCCATTTACTATCCCTTCAAATGAATGCTTTTTATTGTTGAATATCAGGTATATAACGGTTTTAAACCTAGCATTTCTGTTTTTTATATTATGAAGATTTTTTAATACTTTATGTATGTTTTTTTCTGAGCTTCTTTCCTCTCCTGCGTATCTGGCTGAATAAACTCCCGGTGCACCATTTAAAGCTTCTATTTCTAATCCAGTGTCATCGGCAAAGGTGTTCACCTTATAGGTATCGAATATAAAACTTGCCTTTTGTATTGCATTTTCTTCCAAGGTATTCCCGGTTTCGTCCAGATCTTTTAAGTGATTAATATCCGCCAGAGTTAGGAGACGTAAACCACTACTAATAAGCAGTTGTACTTCCCGCACTTTGTGTTTGTTGTTTGTAGCAAAGACTAATTCCATATATAGGATTTATGGGTAAATTTGTGAGCGTATTTAGGTAGTGCAAAATTGTACTTGATAGCACTACTACTTAATACAAGTATATCAAAATTAAAAAGTATAATAACACAGATGAAAAGAATAGCTATTGTAGTTGGAACAAGACCTAATTTTATTAAGATTACGCAATTCCCAACTGTATTTAAAAAATACATTAACAAATTTGAGTTTCAGATAATTCATACCGGACAGCATTATGACGATAAAATGTCAGATGTGTTTTTTAGGCAGTTCAATATGTTGCCGGATATATATCTACATACGACTGGGTCTAGTCCTAATAGCCAAATAGCTGATACCATGGTTAAGCTTGAAAAATCGTTTGAGGATTTTAAGCCAGATCTTGTGATGGTGGTAGGAGACGTTAATTCAACGTTATCGGCAGCATTAACTGCCAGTAAGATGAATATAAAAATTGCACATATAGAAAGTGGGCTTAGGAGTTTTGACCGCACCATGCCGGAAGAATTAAATAGGGTAATTACTGACTCGATAACTGATTTCTTTTTTGTGACCGAGCAGAGCGGTATTGATAACTTACTAAAGGAGGGTAAGGCGCAGGATAAAATATTTTTTGTAGGAAATACAATGATAGATACGCTTGTTGCATTTAAAAACCAAATAGAGGCTTCTGGCATCTTTGAGAAATTATCTATTAAAGAAAAAGAATTTGTATTAATGACCATTCATCGTCCTGCTACGGTAGATTCAAAAGTGGGGTTAACCAAATTAATTGAGTTAATTATTAAAGTAACTAAAAAATATAAAGTTGTATTTCCAATTCATCCTCGTACGTTAGCTAAAATGCAGGAATTTGATTTGAAAGATAAAATTACAGGGAATGAAAACCTGATTATTTCTGAGCCTTTAGATTATTTTTCTTTCCAAAAATTAATTAAAGGAAGTAAATTTATTTTAACAGATAGTGGAGGCATTCAGGAAGAAAGCACTTACCTACAAGTACCTTGCCTTACCTTAAGACCCAATACGGAAAGACCTTCAACAATAGAAATTGGTACCAATGAGCTAACCCCTTTTGATATTTCTGCTATAGAAAGTAAAATTAAGGATATAGAAAGTGGAATTTATAAAAAAGGTAGCATTCCTCCGTTTTGGGATGGAAATGCTACTGAGCGTATTGTGAAAGCACTTATAGAAATTATTTAATGATTTATTTTTCAATTATCGTACGCCTAAAAATTACAAAGGCACACTTTATTAGCTGACATGAAGATTGCTTTACTCACAGATGGGATATTTCCATACGTTATTGGTGGAATGCAAAAGCATTCATTTTTACTAGCTAAATATCTTGCAAAAAATGAAGTATCTGTTGATCTATATCATTTTAATGATAGTGCGTTGGATATTACTAAGCTGGAATTATTTTCAGATCAAGAAAAAAAATTTATAAAATCTATCGTATTGAGTTTTCCTAAAAAGGGAAATTTACCCGGACATTACATAAGAGAATCATACGAATACTCCATAAGGGTGTTTAATGAATTTATGAAGAATGCTGAAGTAGATTTTATATACGCAAAAGGTTTTTCGGGATGGAAATTAATGGATGAAAAAAGAAAAGGACTTTCGTGTGCTCCTGTTGGAGTTAATCTTCATGGCTTAGAAATGTTTCAAGTGGCCCCAACATTTAAATCTAAAATCGAGCAACTGTTATTGTTAAAAAATCCTGCGTTGTTTAATCTCACACATGCAAACTACGTTTTTTCATACGGTGGAAAGATTACAGATCTCATGCTAAAGCTTGGAGTTGATTCAAAAAAAATTATTGAAATCCCTGCTGGTATTGAGGAGAACTGGGTGGTCGATGAGCCTTCTAAGTCTTCAACTCCTTTGAAATTTGTATTTGTAGGCAGGTATGAACGTAGAAAAGGAATCGAAGAGTTAAATAGTGCCCTAACAAGTTTAATTAATAAACATAATTTTGAGTTTCATTTTATAGGAACAATACCCGTAAAGAAGCAGGTTGTTTCTCCTAAAATAATTTATCATGGTTCAATTGTTGAAACCGAAAAAATGAAATTGCTATTGTCTTCTTTTGATGTTTTAGTGTGTCCAAGTCATTCAGAGGGCATGCCTAATGTAATTTTAGAAGGCATGGCTTCAGGATTAGCTATTATAGCTACAGAAGTAGGAGCGATACCTGTCATGGTTTCTGAAACAAATGGTATACTATTGAAAGCTCCTGATTTCGAAAATATAATTTCAGCAATCGAAAGAATGATTGCACTTCCTGAGGAAGAAATTGTACAGCTTAAAAAACATTCTATTCAAAAAGTTAAAGAAAAATTCTTGTGGACAGAAATTGTTAAACAAACTATTTTAAAACTTGAGCAGAGCTCTGTAAAATCAAAATCTTCGCTTAACTAATTAATGTGAGAGACTATTTAAAAGCAAACATTCAATTTCTTATCCTCTGCAGTTTGTGGGTTGTGGTGGGCGTATTTTTAGGTAGTGTTGCTGCCATTGCGTTTGTATTAGGCTCGGTGTTGTTGCTTAAGAATAAAAGCATGTATACCGAAATGTTATTGGGATTTTTTTTGGTATTAATATTATCTGATAATAGGAATAAAGGATTAGCATTTGCTGCAGATGTTAAAGTAATTTACATACTCATACTTTCTTTTTTTTATTTTTTTGATAGAACTAAATTTCCACTTTCAAGTAAAATATTTTTGTATTTCTCGCCTTTTTTGATTTTAGGATTGGCACTTACTTTTATCAGCGATCAATGGCTTCCTTCGTTTCAAAAATCACTTTCTTATGCATTAATAATATTTGTGATTCCTAATTATCTTCTAAATATTTATCGCGAACGAGGCAGCTCCATTTTTAAAAGTATTGTTTATTTATTTGCAATTATTTTATTCCTTGGATTTGTTTTTAAATACATCAGTCCGGAGTTTACAAGTATAGCGGGTAGGTATCGGGGACTGTTTGGGAACCCTAATGGGCTAGGTATTTTTTCAACACTTTTTTTTCTTTTTTTTCATTTGGTAAACAGTTACTTTCCTGAACTTTTTTCAAAACGAGAAAAAGTTATTGTTTACGCTCTTATTATTGGTTCTGTGCTCTTGTGCGGTTCTAGAAACACCTTAATGAGTATATTGATATATCTATTTTTTAACAGGATATATAAAGTATCTCCCTACCTGGGGTTCATGATTTTTGGATTTATCTTGATTGGGTATGAAGTGTTATTTCAAAATTTTGAACTTATTGTAAAGTCACTGGGTTTAGATGATTATTTTAGAATCAAGACTTTAGAAACAGGATCTGGACGAAACATTGCTTGGACTTTTGCTTGGGAAAAAATTCAAGAGAATTTCTTTTTCGGAAAAGGGTTTGCGTACGATGAATTACTCTATTCTTCACATTATGAAGAGCTTTCAATAAAAGGGCATCAAGGAAACGCCCACAACTCTTTTTTAACAATTTGGATAAATACCGGAGTGTTTGGCTTGTTCTTTTTTATTCGTGCAATCCTAGCTACTTTTTTTGTGGCTGCCAAAAACTCCAGATATGCCTTTCCAATATTATTTGCAGTTGCTTTTTCTGCAAATTTCGAGTCTTGGTTAGCAGCTTCACTTAACCCTTTCACATTTTTGTTTTTAATGATGATGACTATCTTAATCAGTCCAGAATTTAATTCTAATGCCAATGAAAATCCTATTCCTGTATAGCGAATTAGCGGAATACTTCATTTCCTGCCTAGAGGCTCTTTCTGAAAAAGGAGTGGAGGTGCATGTAGTGCATTGGCCAGTCAATAAAGAAGCGCCATTTCAATTACCTCCTTCCAATAATATTAAATTTTATAACAGGGAAAAACTGACAGGAGCTGAGTTAGAAAAACTAGTTTATACCATATCTCCTCAAGCCATTTATTGTAGTGGCTGGATTGATAAAACATACCTAAAGATTTGTAAAAAATACAATACTTCCATTCCTGTTATTTTAGGGTTTGATAACAAGTGGAATGGAACTTTAAAACAAAGAGCGGCAGCACTTTTTTTTAGACGATTAATTCTTAGTTCGTTTTCACATTGTTGGATTCCCGGAAAACCTCAACTGGAATTTGCTCATAAGTTAGGTTTTAAAGACAATACTATTTTAAAAGGTTTCTATTCTTGCGACTTCAAATGCTTTAATGATTCTTATCTAAAATATAAAGAAGCAAAAAGTACTAGCTTCCCCCACAAATTTATTTTTGTGGGTAGATATTATGATTTTAAAGGCATACATGAGCTATGGGATTCATTTATTGAATTAAAAGAGGAGTTTCCTAACGATTGGGAGTTATGGTGTTTAGGTACTGGAACTGTAAATCCTAAACAACACCCAGCTATTAAACATTTTGGATTTATTCAACCATCCAACATGGATGAGTATATTAAAACAACAGGCGTTTACATTTTGCCGAGCCATATTGAACCCTGGGGAGTTTCTGTGCATGAATTTGCTTCTGCAGGTTTTCCACTTATTTGTAGTGATCAAGTTGGTTCCGCAGACGCTTTTTTGAAAGAAAGCCAAAATGGATTTATCTTTAAATCTAAAAACAAAAATGATCTGAAGCTAAAAATGAAAGCTATGGTTTCACTTAAAGATACAGAGCTAAATGAGATGGGTGATAAAAGCGTAGCGTTAGCAAAGCAAATTACTCCTGATACATGGACAGATACTATCCTTGCAGCCATTAAATAAAATAAATGAGTAGCAAGAGGCATATATTAATTTTTATTGACTGGTACTTGCCTGGCTACAAAGCTGGTGGCCCGATTCGCTCCTGTGCTAATTTAATAGCGCATTTAAAAGAGGATTTTAGCTTTTCGGTAGTAACACGGGATTCCGATTACATGACTGATGTCCCTTACTTAAATATAAAAAGTAATGAATGGAATATTTTATCAGATGGAACAAGAGTGTTTTACTTTTCAGAAAACCAATTAACAAAAAAAAATATTTATTTAATTCTTGAAAATGAAGTTTATGATACAGTTTACTTGAATGGGATATTTTCAAAAACATTTACAATTTTTCCATTATTATATTTTAAAAACAAGAAAAACATAAAAGTAATTGTAGCCACTAGAGGAATGTTAGCGGAAAGTGCTTTGGCTATTAAAAGCTGGAAAAAAAATATTTTCTTATTTTTAGCTAAACAATTTATGCTTTTTAAGAATGCATTTTTTCATGCTACAAATGAAACTGAAGCTGAAACTATCAGGGCTGTATTTGGTGTAAAAGCAAGCATTGCAATCGCCTCCAACTTTCCAGATAAAAAACAGCTTACTGACTGGTTGCAAAAAGAAAAAAACATATCTACTTTAAAGCTTGTATGTGTAGCGAGGATAGCGCCCGAAAAAAATATTAAATATGCATTGTCAATTTTAAAAGAAGTTAAGGCTACAATTGCTTTTGATATTTACGGACCTACATACGATGAAGCCTATTATAAAGAATGCCAAACTATAATAAATGAAATGCCCTCAAACATTTCTGTTACGCTTAAGGGCAGTATTGACCATAGTATGATTGCGGATACTATTTCTAAATATGATTTTCTTTTCTTACCTACAAGAGGAGAAAATTTTGGTCATGTTATTTTACAATCGCTCGTAGTAGGTGTGCCGGTCATTATTAGTGATAAAACGATTTGGCGAAATTTAAAAGCAGCTAATGCTGGTTGGGACATCGATTTAAACCATTCCAAAGAATTTGTTGCTGTCTTAGAACATTGCGCAAAGATGCCCAACGAAGAGTACGCTCTGTTTTCAAAAGGGGCATTTGATTTTGCCAATTCTTATGTGAATGATAAAAGTCATTTATTGCAGAATAAGCAGTTGTTCGATAAGTAGTAAATTTGCCACATGTCTTTAAAAACCGATTTATCAAAATATAATAATAGCTGGTATATGCCCGGAGCTTCTATTATTACACGCGCCATTTGGTATTTAGTTAATAGACTGTTTTTCATTTCTTATTTTCCATTCTCATCCGTGAAAATATTTTTATTGAAATTTTTTGGTGCTAAAATTGGAAAAGGACTGGTGCTAAAGCCACATATAAACATTAAGTATCCCTGGCGTTTAACAATTGAAGATAATTCATGGATAGGCGAAGGGGTTTGGATAGACAATTTAGCAGATGTTGTTATTGGGCAAAATTGTTGTTTGTCGCAGGGCGCTATGATACTTTGCGGAAACCATAATTACAAATTAACTTCATTTGATTTAATGATTGACAAAATTATTATTGAAGACGGTGTTTGGATTGGAGCCAAAGCAATTGTATGTCCGGGTGTTACGTGCAGCACACATGCGGTATTAACTGCCGGCTCTGTAGCTGTTTCAAGCTTAGAGCCGTATAGCATATACCAAGGTAACCCAGCAATAAAAATTAAAGAAAGAGTAATAGCTTGATTATGGGTTTTATTCAATTAATAAAAAATTATGTTGGCAATTATTTTCTCTCTGGAGAATTAAAAGGGGCTAAGCGAGATAAAAAGTTTTTAAACATCAATGACGCAAAAAAAATTGGTATTCTGTTTGATGCTACCAACAAAGAAAACTTTGAACTGGTAAAAAAGTACATTGCCTATTTGAAAGAAATGAAAAAGCAAGTAAAAGCAATTGGCTATTATAATTTGAAAGACACACCCTCCATGGCTTATTCCAAATTAGAATATGATTTCTTTTGCAAAAAAGATCTTACTTGGTATGGGGTTCCCAATAGTATCTATGTAAAAAACTTCATTGTTGATTCATACGATATATTGTTGGACCTAAATATTGACGACCATTTTCCGCTTCACTATATTGCAGCTATGTCAAATGCAACTTTTAAAGTGGGTAAAAAGAGTGAGAAAAATAATTCTACCTTTGATTTAATGATAGAATACACCTCGGAAAAAGGTTTAAAATATTTCTTGCGAAATATGGATACCTATACCCAAATGATAAATAAAAAAACAGAAACACAACCAGAACCAGAACTAAAATAAAATATATGATTCAGAATTTAAGAGGGACAGGAGTAGCATTAGTAACACCATTTGATAAATCAGGTAACGTTGATTTTAATTCATTAAAAAATGTAATAAATCATGTTATAAAAGGTGGGGTTAACTATGTAGTATCTCTTGGAACTACTGGCGAAACGCCAGTCTTAACAAGTTTAGAAAAAGATGCAATTGTTAGGTTTACTGTTGAGGTTGTAAAAAAACGTGTACCCATTGTAGTTGGTATTGGTGCAAACAGCACGCAAGATGTAATAAACTCATTTAAGACCTGTAACTTAGAAGGAGTTGATGCAATTTTATCTGTATCTCCTTATTACAACAAACCAAGTCAGCAAGGAATTATAGCGCATTATAAAGCAATTGCAAAGCATACTAAACTGCCAATTATATTATACAATGTGCCAGGCAGAACTAATTCTAACATGACTGCCGAGACTACCTTGCAGCTAGCTAGAGAAGTAAAAAACATAGTTGCTGTTAAGGAGGCATCCGGAAACATGGATCAGATCATGCAAATTATTAAACATAAGCCTAAGGATTTTCTTGTAATCTCTGGCGATGATTTAATAACACTGCCTATTCTGGCTTCTGGGGGCGATGGTGTAATATCAGTTATTGCAAATGCTTTTCCTAAAGAGTTTTCGCTAATGACTAAGTACTCACTTGAAGGCAATTTTGAAAAAGCAAGAAAACAACATTATTTGTTAGATGGTTTTACCAGACTTATTTTTGCTGATGGTAATCCTGCAGGTGTAAAATGTGTATTAAATCTGATGAAAGTTTGCCAGCCTTTTGTAAGACTTCCTTTAGTGCAAGTAAACAGTAGGGTAGAAGCTGATATTAAAAAGGCATACAGCAAATATTAATATTTTCCTTGGCACTCGAAATGATTTTAACGTTTTCGGACTTGGCGAACGTGGCGATTTCCCTGCCTACCCAAATATAAATCAATATTTCCCTTAAATGAATACTGTTGAAAAAGATTTCACTTATAAAATACAAGCATCTCTATCCACACTATAGTTATTGAGGGAGAGTTGTGAGGTCAACGAGAATTATTTATTTAGAGATTCCAAAAATTACAATAAGCTAACTAACAACTTTATCTATATAATCAGAATTCATTAAATCCTAAGCACCTATATGAATTAGGGTTTTCTATTAAAAATTGCTTGTTTATAACTACAAGTCTTATTTTTTGCTTTTTACCTTTATTATTCCTTCCTTCGAGCTATAAACATACTCTTATGAAAAGAATACTACTCTCTTTTTCATTTTTATTTTTTTTACTTCTTAACTCCCAATCACAAAACATCAATGTTACACTAGCCGATCAGCTATCCTACGGAAGCGAAAAGCTATCAAACATTTGGCACTGGAAAAGTCCTACAGATGGAAAGGAGTATGCGTTAGTTGGCGCTGCAAATGGACTTTCAATTGTGGATGTTTCTAATCCCAATAATGTAGTAGTAATAACTAGCATTCCTGGTCCAGCCTGTACATGGCGAGAAATTAGAACAAATGGGAATTATGCGTACATAACAACAGAGTGCGGAACAGTTGGGTTGCAAATAGTTAACTTAACAAATTTACCATCAACAAATTTGCCTGTTGCAACTTGGAAACCTACTATTAGCGGAACTGTATTGACAACTATTCATGCGTTGCAGATTGATAATGGAAAGATTTATTTATATGGAAGCAATGTAGGAAACAAAGGAGCAATTGTAGCTAATATAACTACCAATCCAATGGCACCCGTTTATTTAGGAAAATATGATCCTAGGTATATTCACGATGGATATGTAAGGAACGATACTTTATATGCTTGTCATCTTTACGATGGAGAAGTGGCTATGGTGAATATGAGTAATCCCAATAACCAAACTCCAATGGCAACGTTTTCTACGCCAAATGTTTTCTCACATAATACTTGGTTGTCAGGAAATAGTAAAGTTTGCTTTACTACTGATGAAGTAAATAATTCTTATTTAGCTGCTTTTGACATTTCAAATATTTCAAACATTACTGAATTAGACAGAATTCAATCTAATCCAGGAAGTAACTCTGTAGTACACAACACCTATATTATAGCAAAGAATGGAGGAGAGTTTGCTGTTACATCTTGGTATAAGGACGGATTTACAATTGTTGATGCAACCAGACCACACAACATGGTTCAAGTTGGTAATTATGATACTGCACCTACAGCTACAGGAAGCGGAATGAGTAATTGCTGGGGAGTTGATCCCTATTTACCTTCAGGTTTAATTGTTGCATCTGATATTTCAAATGGCTTATTCGTACTCTCTCCTAGCTATATTAGGGCATGTTACTTAGAAGGAGTTGTTAAAGATTGTGCAACTGGTAATCCTATTAGTGGGTACACCGCTACTATTCAGTTATCACCAATTCAAAGTGATGCACACATAGATATTACCAGTGCAACAGGTCAATATGCTGTTGGAGTAATTACGCCTGGTAATTATCAAGTAATTTTTACAAAAAGTGGATTTCCTACTTTATCCTATAACGTTACTTTATCAACAGGTGTTGTAACTATCTTAGATCCAATGGTAAATTGCCCGCCATTTACAATGACAGGAAAAGTATTTAATACTGCAAATAATTCTGGGGTTCCATTTGCTAGTGTTCGAATTCAAAGTGGCTCAAGCGTGAGAGATACTATTACAGATATTAATGGAAATTATTCTTTTCCTGGTTTTACACCTGGTACATATGAAGTAACAGCAGGCAAATGGGGCTTTATCACAAGCTGTGTTCAGAACCAAGGAATTTCTGCTGCAACTGGATTGATAAGTATTGGAATAGGTGCAGGAATATATGATGACTTTACCTGGTACTGGGGATGGACTGAATCGGGAACTGCTACTGCCGGTAAATGGGAAAGAGGTAAACCGCTAGGAACAACCGCAAATGGCAACCCAATAAACCCGGGAGTGGATGTTAGTAATGATTGTTCTTTAGAAGCTTATGTTACAGGCAATAAAGGAGTAACAAGCTCTGATGATGATGTAGATGGAGGAAATACTTTACTTACTTCCCCCTATTTTAATTTAACATCTTACAATACGCCTTATATTTATTACTCACGTTGGTTTTATAATGCCTCCGGAAATAACACCCCTAACGATACATTGAAAATAAAAATAGATAATGGTACGGTAGTTAAAGATGTTGAGATTGTTACTTCAAACACTGCAGGCAATGGAACATGGGTTGCTAAATCTTTTAAAGTATCAAATTATGTAACTCCTACATCAACTATGAGAATAATGATAAATGCCGAAGATTATCCTGCTGGAAATATTGTAGAAGGTGGGTTTGATAAATTTTATGTGTTGGACTCATCACTTGTAGCTACAAATAATTTTTCATTAAATGAATTAGCTGTATCTATATTCCCAAATCCAATTAATGAATCAAGTAGTATAAATATAACTGGTTGGGATTTTACATCCAATCCTCTTCAGTTGAAATTAGTAGATGTTTTTGGGCGCGAAATACAAAGCATGAATATTTATAATTCAAAAACGGTTATTAACTCAAGCCATTTTGCTTCAGGTATTTATTTTTACAGAATCAGTAATGGCATGGAGCAATTAAATGCTGGCAAACTTATAGTAGAATAGGGTTTAGTTTTTTATGCTAGTGATATTAAAGCAGGGTTGCCTTTATTGTTTTATGCTTTATTGTTAACTTAACATCAGCACAAGAAAACAATACAGGTATTATTTATGGGGATAACCATTCCTACGCATTAACAGCACCCAAAGGATGGGTGTTGGATAATTCCAGTGGTGTAAGTCAGGGTTTACATGCCGTTTTCTAGCCTTTAAACTCTTCTTGGGCAAATGCTCCAACAGTTATGTATACTACTGTTGCTACGCTAGATTCATCTTCGAGTGAAAAAACAGAGGATGTGATAAGGCATGATATAGAATCATTTAAGAAAAGCTCTCCTAACCTTATTGTAGAAAAATCAAAGAATATAAAAATTAATAAAAATGATAAGTCAGCTCAGGTTTATTATTTCCTGAGAGATTCCAATGGTAATTACGAGGCGGTTGCGTACATAGCAGAATTGGATAATGTAGTCATGGTAATTATCACATCAAGAACAGAAAAGGAGTTTAGAGAGAATTTAATTGCCTTTAAAGAACTTGTAAGTTCTTACTGGTGGATTACTGAAAAAGTTGAAATAAAATAACTATTCTTCTTTTTCCCAAGATTTTTTAGGCCTTTTGCCAGGGTTGTATTCTTCGGGTGGAGCATTTTCAAACACATTAATTAAATAATAATACCACACAATGCTGAAAGCATAAAGTGCTGCTGTGATAAAAAATATGTATGCATATCCAACCTCATTTTTACGAAGTACTCTGAAAATAATACTGCTAAAAAACCAACTGCCACTCCAAATAGCAGCAGTTAGCGCACTCACAATTTCTCTGTGTCTAAAGCCAACATATTTCATTGTGATGTCAGATGTTATTGGCATGGCAATATTCATTAAAGGCTGTCTTAAAATAAAGCATGCAATGGCGATATAGCCTGCGTAAATATAAGTGCTGTGAAATTCAGTAAACGATAAACCTATCAAACACAAAATAGCTAATGATTGGCTACCCACAATGGTTGCTTTATAGCCAAACTTGTCTTTAATATTTGGTACAAAAATAGTCATACCAAAAACTATCATTGTTGTGAAAGAGCTAATGGCAGCATACTGATAAGAATCGATATGGTGTACTTTAAAAAAGAACAATCCCATGAACGGAATTACTAATCCTGCGCCAGTAGCTAAAAGAATGGTAGGGATCATTGCTTTTATAATTAACAACCATTTTATATCCCTAAAATCATACCTACTTCTTTTTAATATTGGAACATAAAATTCTTGCTTTTTCGCTGCGTAAACAAAGTATACACCGACCAAACTAAAAATAGAAATTATTTTTAAAATCATTTTCTCATCAAAAAATACCGGATCAATTTTACTTAAAGCAAAAATAAATGCTCCACTAACAATTCCGCTTAAACTCATGGTAGAATAGCTTAGAGATATTGCTGCCGTATGATGCTCCTCTTCCACATTTCTTAAAATAAACGGGATGATTGAAACTTCTAAGCCGAGTACAGATATTCCTAATAAAAACATCAAACTATATATAGCGTAATCCATTTGATACTGCACAGCATAAATCATCATGAAACTTAATATAGGAGTACAAATAGCAGAAATATAAAAAAGAGGTTTTAATTTTCTTCCATTTATATAAAAACCCAGATTGAATGAAAGTAGGAGTACACTTAAAAAACGATAGCCAAAAAAATCTGCAGCTTTATAATCTGTATAGCCTGTTTTATTCATATAAACCATTAAAATAGTTAGGTATGAATAGTCAATTAATTGAACAAAAAATTGAGCAATGATTACAAAAACTACTGCTTTGTCTAAGTATTTATACTTACTAAAAAAGGAAGTCATGTGTTTTCTAAATTATTTCAATATTACTAGATTTATCGTTATAATAGTGTTAATACCTTTGTATAGAATTTTGAATTTTTATAGTATTAGTTAGTCTTATTTCTTATTATATTTGTGTGATTTTTATAGTGCATTAATTAGTCCTTTCAATCTTAGATTTATTTTTAAAAAAAAATTATGAAAAAAAATATATTGTTTGTATTAGGGTTTGCAATATTTTTTGCATTTAACAGTAATCAAGTAAATGCTCAAATAGATTTTACTCAAAGTACTTCTCAGGGTTGCGCCCCACTAAATGTTACACTTACTTACACAGGAACTGAGCCAACCGCTAGTAGGATTGATTGGTATTTTAACGATGGCTCTCCTATGGTTTCTACTACCTTGCCTACTACCACAGTAACACATACTTATCAGGCAGGATATTTATATCCATATATTTTCGTGTACGATGCTACAAATAATTATTTAGATCAAACCTATTCTAGTCAAGGCCCCATAAATAGTATTGGTGCGGTCAACATTAATGGACCAGATTCTATCTGCTTGAATGATAAAGCATATTTTCAGCCTAATGGATTATACAATTCTTTATCTTGGAACTTTGGAGACGGCACTACTTCAGTATTGGAATATCCAGAACATATTTATACTTCGTTAGGTACTAAAACTGTTACATTAACAGCAAATACAACCTGTGGCATTTATGTTTCAACACACACCATTGTAGTAACAAGTATCTTGGTGCCTACGCCAAATATTTATGCTAACCCAAGCTATACTGTTTGTCCTAACCATGTTATTAATTTTCAACCAGGAGGAATTTTTGCGACTTATAGCTGGAATTTTGGTGATGGCACTACTTCAAACGTGCAGTATCCAGCCCATTCATATACTACAACTGGAGTAAAAACGGTTTCACTTACAGTAACAAATGGTTGTGGAAATATGGCTTCAAAAACAATGACAGTAAGTATCGCTAATGGTCTTGGATTTCCGGGCGGCACTTCCATCGACACTTATGACAATAAAGTATGTCCTGGCGAAGAAGTGCAGGGATATGTTAATGGAGGCTCGGGTTATCCAAAATATGTTTGGAATTATGGAGATGCAAGTCCATTAGACTCTACTTCTGGAACTTATTTCAGCCATACATATTACACGCTAGGAACTTATTCGGTTTCATGCAAAATAACAAATCATTGTGGCATATCTAATACTTTTTATACAGCAGTCACTGTTGCAAATCAAGTTTACTTCCCCAATAATTCTTGGTTTCAAATTAACATGAGCTCTAATCCCACTTGCCCTAATTCAAAAGTTGGCTTTAGTTCACCAGGAGGCAATTTTGCTAATTATGAGTGGAACTTTGGAGATGGTTCTCCATTAGTTTCTACAACAAATGGAGGAGTTAATCATACTTATGGAAGTACGATTACAACGTATACTGTTTCCTTGAAAATTACAAATTTGTGTGGCAACGATACTACCCTCTATAAAACATTAACGATTAGTAATACAGCACCATTTTCTAGCAGTTCAAATTCAAATTTCAACCTAGATGTTTATGAATCTCCCAGTTGTCCAAACTCGGAAATTAGTTTTTCTACGCCTTCTGGATATTCAAATTATCAATGGAATTTTGGCGATGGATCTCCAGTATTAAATAATAAGTTTAGTGGCTACAATCACACCTATGGTAGTGCGCTTACTACTTATACTGCTTCTGTTAAGATTACGAATACATGTGGCATTGACACAACAGTAAAAAAGCCTGTTACAATTGTTGGAAGTCTGCCGTTTCCAAACCAATCTTGGTTTGCCTTAAGTAGTAATAGTGGTGGAAGTGCAGTTTGTCCGGGAGATAAAGTTGAATGGAATGCTCCAAATGGGTATAGTATTTATAATTGGAACTTAGGTGATGGAACTATTTTTACAAGTGCTCAAAGTAATGTGAGCCATACGTATACGGCTATCGGAACTTATTCTGCAAGCGTCATGATAACAAATGCCTGCGGAAACACTACTACATTAAATGCAGTCCAGGTTATAAACTCAGTTGGGTCATTTCCTAGTAACATTAGTTTATCTGCCTCTCCAAATACAGGTAGTTGTCCAGGAGATTTAGTGAATTTTAACTTACAAGGTGGTTCTTTTATCTCCTATAAATGGTCTTTTGGAGATGGAGATACTTTAACTACTAGTGGTAATAACATACAGCATTCTTATTCTGTAACTGGCAATTATAATGTGTCTTGTATTATTAAAAATGCTTGTGGCAATTCTTTGACTGTAAACAAAGTTGTTTCAGTAATAAATAATGCACCTATTAGCAGCAATATAAATTTGGAAGGGATTACAAACCCATCTTGTATAGGAGATAAGGTATATATTAATATAAATGATGGCAAGCCTAGTTATCAATATGTTTGGAATTTTGGTGATGGATCAATACAGGATACTAGCGTTGGCTCTGGAGTATCGTATTCCTACTCAGCTACTGGAACATATACCGTTTCCATGTCTGCAAAAAACGGTTGTGGTTTAAGTAAAACGGTATATCTGACAGAAGTTATTTCCAACACAGTTGTTCCAACATTAACAGGAGATTATGGAGATAAAAATTGGGGCTTCCCAAGTAGCGAAGGAAATAATGGTGGTGTTGAAACTGCCGGTTGTGCTGGTGATGCAATTATTTTTTATTTTAAAGGAACTGCTGCCACTAATCTTTGGGATTTTGGTGATGGATATACCGGAGTTGCTACTGAACAAATGCTTATAGGTGGAGATGGTGGTGGATTTCCGGTTACTATTATCAAACATGCTTTTGCTGCAAATGGGCAATATAAAATTAAGCTTACCATAACCAATGGTTGTGGAAATAGTGTTAAAGATAGTATGATGATAAATATTGGTGGTAATCAAGCAGTAAATGGAGAGCTTATCACGTCACCACCTCCTTTTACTACCTGTTCTGCTGTAGACTTTCTGGCATATGGAGGAGCAACTTATGAATGGAATTTTGGCGATGGTACTCCTATGGTAAATACGAGTTCTCCAACAATTTCACATTCATTTTCAACATTAGGTGTTTATTTTGTAAGTGTTAAAATAACTAATGGTTGTGGAAATACAGCTACTTACAATCGTTCTGTTTATGTAAATGGCGCTTCTGGACCTTCTGTAGCATTAACCAGTTCTGTTACGCCTACCTGCTTTGGTGGAAATAATGGTTCTGCTACAGTTTCTATAGCTAGCGGACAAGCTCCTTATTCTTATTTATGGACAACTGCCAATGGTCAAACTACCGCCAGCGCAACTGGATTATCTGCTGGATTACATTATGTTGTTGTAAAAGATAATATTGGTTGTGAGTCATCTTTTGCTGTTTCAATTGCGAATCCTGCTGCGATTACTTTAGCTACATCTTCAGTTAATTCAGCATGCGGACAGCAAACTGGTTCAGCAACAGTTAATTTGACTTCTGGAGGAACATCACCCTATTTATACTCCTGGTCTACTGGAGCAACTACTACTACAATTTCCGGACTAGGACTTGGACAATATCCTGTTGTAATAGCAGATGCAAATGGATGCACTTCTACAAAAAATATTAGTATTAGTGAAATTAACGGACCAGTGCTAGCCGTAAATGCTACAACATCTGTTTCATGTTTTGGTGGATCCAACGGTGCAATTGATATTAATGTTTCTGGCGCTTCAGCTCCATACTCTTACGTATGGTCAAATGCCGCAACCATTCAAGATGTTACAGGACTTGCTGCTGGAAATTATTCGGTGGTAGTAGCCGATGCGCTTGGATGTAAATCCATATTAAATGCAACTGTTGCTCAATCTTCAAGCATAACTGCTACTCCCTCAATTGTTAAAGCACCTACTTGTGGTAATTTTGACGGTAAAGCTTCGGTTGATGTAATAGGCGGTAATTCTCCCTATACTTATTTATGGCCTGGCGCAAACAATCAAACCACACAACTTGCTACAGGATTACCTGCAGGCACCTATACAGTTATAGTTACCGATTCGAAAGGATGTGTAAAAAATGCTACTTTAAGTTTAAGTAATTCAAATGCGCCAAGCATTTCTTCTATTGTTTCAAACGTGTTGTGTAATGGGTCCAGCAATGGCTCCATTGATTTAACGGTGTTGGGCGGAACTTCTCCCTATTTATATACTTGGAACGTAGGTCCTCCGCAAACAAATAATCAAGATGTGTTTGGATTAGCTCCAGGTACTTATTTTGTAACTGTAAACGATGCAAAAGGATGTCAGAGTTTTCAGCTGTTTAATATTACTCAACCTACAGTGCTTACAAATAGTATCATCACTACTGGTGCTACTTGCGGAAAAACAGATGGTACTTCTAGTGCATTTCCTACAGGTGGTAACACTCCTTACAATTACCTATGGAGTGGAGGTGGACAAACTTCACAAACTGCTACCGGCTTAGCTTTAGGAAACTATTCTGTGACGATCACGGACAACAAAGGATGTACTACCTCAGGCACTACAACAGTTATTGCTACAACTAATGCAGTAAGTATTTGTGCTATTTCTGTAGATAATACATCTAAAAAGAATGTGATTGCTTGGGAAAAACCCATTGCAACTAACATTGATAGCTTTAGAATATATCGTGATATTGCTACTGTTTATACCCATGTAGGTTCGGTTGCTTACACTGATTCCAGTTACTTTATTGATAATACTAATGGTGTAAATCCAAATATTACATCTTATAAATACAAAACAAAAGTGTTGGATACTTGTGGCGTTGAAAGTGCGTTTAGTAGCATGCATCAAACCATGCATCTGCAAGTTAACGTTGCAGCACCACCTAATAGCTTTAATTTATCATGGAGTGATTATTTAGGCTTCCCAGTTACGCAATATCGTATCATGGTTGATTCCTTAAATAATGGAAATTGGATAGCAAGGGATTCGGTTTCATTTGGAAGTCCTAAGCAATGGACTGATACGTACCATTATCCAGATACCGTAAATTACATGATTGAAGTAGATCATCCTACTGGTTGCGCTATATCAATCAAGAATTTTAACCCCATGGCTTCAAATCTTAATTTGTCAAAATCAAATATCAACAAGATTCAGGATACTACTTTAAATCCTTTTGTTGCTAACATATACAATGAGTTAGCGGTTTCGTTGTCTCCTAATCCAACCAACGGCTTGTTTGTTGTGGAAATAAAAAGTCAGGTGAAGGCCATGGTGAAAATTAAAATTTACAACTTATTGGGTGTTGAAATAGCTAATCAAGAATTTAATTCAAATATTTCTAGGTATTCTCTTGATTTAAGTGGACAGCCTAAAGGGGTGTATTTTGTACAAATTTCTGAATTACAAAAAACGACTACTAAAAAAATAGTAGTAGAGTAAATAAGATTTATTCACATACTATTTTTCGTTAACAAAATAGTATGTTAATAAGTTTTTTTTTAAGTGAAATAATATTTCAATTCCTAGATTATCTTTGACACGCATTGGTGCCGATTTGTTATTTGCAAATTGGATTAAAAGGGAATCACGTGCATTACTTATTATAGTAATTAATCGTGAGCAGTTCCCGCTGCTGTAAGTACTTTGAATATTTATTAACATATATCCACTACTTCTAAAAACAGAAGTGGGAAGGAGTTAGCAAATCTCATTCTTTTTTGAATGAGCAAAGACAAGCCAGAAGACCTGCCAAGGCAACTAGGCTGATTTCCATTCAGCACATTCAGGTTTCGGGAAAAAAACAATGAATGAAGTAGGGGAAACCTTATTTCTTTCATATGTATATTCCTTATCCTTTATGAATTAACTTATAGAAACTGTTTACGCTTCTGCTATGGAACAGATGGGTAAGCAAAAAAACAAAAAAAAATGAAAAAAAAATGCCCTGGTCAAAATCAACGAGAAACTAATTCCTTTCAATTTCTCTTATCTTTGCTCAACCAAAAATTAACTTTGAGATTAATGAAAAAATTATTTTTTTCAATTGCAGTTTGCTTCTTAACAGCAAATGTTTCAAATGCACAAACAAATAACGGCTTAAGTAATGACACCACTAAACTCGTGGCTGATATTGGAGAGTATAGTATCAGCGAAGCTGACACCTCGTCTGCTAGAAGAATGAATGAAGTAATAGTCACGGCATCCCGCCTAAGCCAAAAAATTGATGATGCAGGACGAAGTGTAACAGTTATTTCCGCAAAAGACATTGCTAGTTCGGGAGCTAATACTCTTGCAGAATTATTAAACCTTGCAGAAGGAATTTACATCACTGGTTCTCAACAAAATTTTGGATCCAACCAAAGCCTGTTTATGAGAGGAGCAAACAGCAATCAATCTGTAATAATGATGGATGGAATTCCACTAAATGACCCTTCAACCCCAACCAATGCGCTAGATCTTTCTGAGCTTTCACTTTCTGAAATTGATCAAATAGAAATAGTACGTGGATCCCATAGTACCTTATACGGATCATCAGCAATTGGAGGAGTGATAAATATTATAACTAAGAAGAAACAAAAAGTTGGAATGAATTTGAATGTAACAGGCACGGCTGGTTCATTCGGAAAGGAAACTTCTTTGATTAGCCAAAATATTGGAATGAATTATACTTTCAAAAGTGGATTCTACACAAACGTTCATTTTAACAATATGAATGTAAATGGAATTGATGCTACTATAGATACTAGCACCATCCCGGGAATGCCAAGAGATATGGATGGAATGAGCCATTTTGATTTTGGAGGAAAGGCTGGCTATAAAACAGCAAAATGGGATGTAAATATTTATGGTAAAAAAACGGAGCGATCTGCTGATATTGATGACAGGGAATTTGATGATGACGATAATTATAAATTAGATTTTGAACGCACTTTGGTAGCTTATTCCGCTTCATATAAAGCAGACAGCAGCTTGATGATTTCAGTGAATGGTGGACATTCTTTCATCTCTAGAATTTCACTTAACGATTCTTCCAGAACAGATAACTTAGGAAACTACGACCATAGCTATTATAGAGGCGAATATACCGGAGAAACTTTTACCAATGAAGCCCAACTTCAATTGAATAAGAAGAATTTCAATTTGATATTGGGTGGCGGGTCAAATACACAGAAAATGAACCAAAATATTTTTTCCTACTACCAAGGTTTTGAATTTAATAGTGATTTAGATTCGCTGGATTTAATTTCTTCAACAAGCAGCTTTTTTCTTTTAACCGAACTAAATGGAGCCTTGGCTTCAGAAAAACTAAAAACATTTTCTCTTTCACTGGGAGCTAGGAATAACAACAATAATACGTTTGGCAACAGCGTTACGTATCAAATCAGCCCACGAATAAAGTTATCAGCTAACTCCTCCGTTTATGGTAATATTTCCTCGGGCTATAATGCGCCATCGCTTTATCAATTACACTCTCCTGATAGGGATTTTAATTCTGCAATTGCTAGAGGGAATATTAATTTAAGGCCTGAAACTTCCGTTACTAAGGAGTTTGGGATTTATCAAAAACTAGATGATAACACCAGTATACGTATGGGTTTTTTCAAAACAGTTGTAAATGACGTAATTGAATATGTATATATGTGGGATAAAAACACAGCTATAAATTCTTTATCCTATGCAAACTACCGAGGAGATACATATTTAAACTTAGGGAAACTTACAACCGAAGGAATTGAAGTAGTTGTTCATTGTAATATGGGTAAAAAATTTGTTTTGGATGGAAATTTTTCATGGCTTAGAGGAAAACAAGATTTTGTTGCTGCAGATATTGATACTGTAAAAACACACCAAAACCACATTCAGTTATATACGAATGGTCAATTTTTAACATACAAATACCGGGAAACTGGATTAACACGAAGGCCTGTTACTGCAAATATTTCAGTGACCTATAAACCTAGTTCAATAGTTTTTATCAAGTCTGTAATTCGTTATGTATCTAAGAAAAATGATGTGTACTATGAAAATTCATTTGGTCCTTATGGCGCGCTCGGAACTACTCCGGTTCAAGCCTATACTTTATTAGACTTATTAGCGGGAATTAAATTTAACAAAAACATATCTGCTCTAGTTCGTATTGAAAATGTATTAAACGAATCCTATTCTGAAATACGTGGGTTTTCAAGTAGAGGAAGAGGATATTATTTTAGTTTAAATTATACTTTTTAAAAGTATTGTAAAGCGAAGAGAATCTTTATGCACTATTCTCTTTGCTTTATAAATTAACATTTGAGTATGTCAAAAGAAAAGCCTTTGATTTTAGTAACTAACGATGATGGCATTACTGCCCCAGGTATTTTTGCCTTAGTTCAAGCAATGAAAGAAATTGGAAATGTGGTTGTTATAGCTCCTGATAAACCTCAAAGTGGAGTAGGGCATGCCATTACTATTAATGCTACACTTCGACTTAATAAAACTAATCACCATAATGTTTTAGAAGAGTATAGCTTATCTGGTACTCCGGTAGATTGTGTAAAAATGGCTACTGATAAAATATTAAAACGCAAACCAGATCTTTGTGTTTCTGGGATAAATCACGGGTCTAATATTTCTATCAATGTGATATACTCCGGCACCATGTCTGCAGCTATAGAAGGTGCCATCGATGGAATCCCATCCGTAGGGTTTTCTTTAATGGATTATTCAATTGATGCCGATTTTTCTGCTTCCAAAGAAATAGCAAAAGTAGTAGCAAGAAATATTTTAGCAAATGGATTACCTAAAGACATTTGCTTGAATGTAAACATCCCTCCTTTGAAAATAAAAGAGCTAAAAGGGTTAAAAGTATGCAGACAAGCTAAAGCTACTTGGAAAGAAGAATTTGATGAGCGTAAAGACCCCTCTGGGAAATCATATTACTGGCTAACAGGTGAATTTATTAATCTAGAAAAACAGAAGGAAGATACAGATGTATGGGCTGTAAGAAATAGTTATGCCTCGGTAGTACCGGTGCAATTTGACTTAACAGGGTATTTTGCTTTAAAAAATATTTCTGACTGGAATATGAGTTTGCCTAAAAAGAAAGCAATCAAATGAATTCTTCTGTTAAAAATAAATTTAATAATGGATGGCTAGGTTTTTCTGCTGGAATGCTATCGCCTTTTTTAACATTATATGTTTTTTATTTGGTAAAGTATAGCCACTTAAGCTTTAGGCTTTTTTATCAGGAAATTCTTTTTGCTAACAACATTGTCACATCTTCTATTAGTCTTTTTTATATTCATATGGACCAATCGTATGCTTAGCGCCCGCGGAGTATTATTCTCTACCATCATTTATGCGGGATATGTTATATATCAGAAATACATTAGATGAAATATTACATCATTGCAGGCGAAGCATCTGGCGATTTACATGCATCCAATTTAATGCGTGAGCTTAAGTTGTTAGATTCAAATTCTAATTTTCGTTTTTGGGGTGGTGATTTAATGAAATCCATAGGAGGAGAATTGGTAAAACATTATAAGGAACTTTCTTTTATGGGTTTTACAGAAGTGATTTTAAACTTACGCACTATTTTAAAAAATATAGAATTTTGTAAGCAAGACATAGTAACCTACAAGCCTGATGTTCTGATATTGGTTGATTATCCAGGGTTTAATTTACGAATTGCAGAGTTTGCCAAAAAGAAAGGATTTAAGATTATCTATTACATCTCTCCACAGGTTTGGGCTTGGAAACAATCCAGAGTGCATCATATAAAGAAATATGTAGATAAAATGTTTGTGATTCTTCCATTTGAAAAAGATTTTTATAAAAAATTTAGTTACAATGTTGATTTTGTAGGACACCCTTTGCTAGATGCTTTGGAACAAAGAAAAAAAGTTAAAGATTCTTTTCAAGAGTTTACCAATAAAAATCAACTGGATCAAAGACCCGTTGTGGCAATATTACCTGGTAGTCGTAAACAGGAAATAGAAAAAATGCTTCCTGTAATGTCTAAAATGAGTGTTCATTTTCCTTCTTATCAGTTTGTTGTGGCAGGTGTTTCTACCCAAGAAAAAGAGTTTTATTTAAAGTTAGTTGGAGACAGTAAGGTTAAATTCTTATTTGGAAAGACATATGACCTTTTAGAACAATCATATGCAGCCTTAGTAACTAGTGGTACAGCAACGCTTGAAACCGCATTATTTGGTGTGCCTGAAGTTGTTTGCTATAAAGGTGGTGCAATTTCTTTTCAAATTGCAAAAATGCTCGTTAATGTTGAATTTATTTCCTTAGTGAACTTGATCATGGGTAAAGAGATAGTACGCGAACTAATTCAAGATGATTTTAACGAAGATTCACTAAAAAATGAATTGAAAAAAATATTAGAACAAGCTGCTTACAGAGAGAAAATGATAAAAAACCTTAACATATTAAAGGTTGAATTAGGGGGCAGTGGGGCCTCTAAAAAAGTAGCCGAATTAATTGTAGGAATGCAAGACTAAAAAGCCTATTGTCTGTCTATCAAGAATTTCTAAAACTCTAAAATCCAAGTAGAAATTTTCTCAGCCAATTTTGGATTAAAGCGGTTTAAGGTAGCCATAGTCATCCAAAAAGGAATCATAGCAACGATGAAAAGTAAAGTAAATGTTCCGGCAGTAATAAAGAAAAGCCAGATAAAAAATCCAATTACTTGAGCTGTTGTTGATAGTTCCATAGTTGAGAATATTTGTTTGTTAAGCAAAAATATAAAAAATCTTATTGCTTTAACTGCTGTTAAAACTCAGTTTTTAACAAAGTTTGACTAATAAACGCATGCACAGCTGCATTTAAGCTAATGTGCGTGTAGTGCTAGGCTCACTTTTCCTCGTATGGATTAGGTCTTCTGGAGTCCGGATTATTGCCTTCTCTACCACTACCATGTCCTTCTTTTCTGTTACTCCCTTCCGAAATATGCTCTAGCAGTTGGTGTGTAAATTGATCTTCAGCACGGTAAAGTTTTGCAACTTTTTTAATAGGTAGAACAGACTTGAATTTAATATGATATTCTTTTTGGAGTTCTAGTCCTTTTTGTTTAAAAATAATTTCAGCATCTACAAGTTCTTCTACTTGCGCATCAGACAAAGAATCAAGTCCTGTTTTATATTTCATTTTTTCTTTCATTCTGCTTTCATGAATAGCATCACGTTTTTTTTGGTATTCATTGTAAACAGGCCAAAACTTTTGAGCCTCCTCCGAAGTAAGTTCAAGCTTTTGGGTTAAGAAACCAATTCGCATAGATTCTATTTTTTCTTTTTTAGGATGATTGTTAGGATTTTTTTGAGCAAATGCGCTAAGGTTAAATGCAATCAAAAATAGAATGATAGGTGTTTTCATAGTATTTGTTTTAATATTCATAAATAATATAATTTGCATCCGTATTAGTTTCTAAATAAGATTTAACCTCATCATCAGAATAGGTTGAAAGATTCTCGAGTGGGTTATACGATTCAACAGAAGAAAGATATTTTTCATTAACAAGAAATTCATTGATTCCATATAATTCAGGGTTGTCAATAATCAATTGAATTTCTTCATCATTTAAGGAGAACTCTTGAACGTCTAATTCATTAGCGTTAAATATATAAAACCAGAATAGCCCGGCAATTAAAAGAATAGAAGCTGCTATTGCTAAGCCGGGAGAAAAAAGAAAGACTTGTTTTTTCTCTATGGTACCTTGAGAGATTCTATCCAAAATAACATTTGGATTATGCTCAAAATAATCTGCTGGAACAGAGAAGGGGGTTTTCTTCTCAATTCCATTAAGTGGGGAGTTGACTGATTCTATGTGGTTGTTCTTTGCCATTCTAATCTTTTGATGTTGATAATTGCAAAAGGTTTAATTAGATAGTAAGTATTTTTCTACTTTTTTTACAGCGTGGTGGTAGGATGCCTTTAAAGCACCAACGGATGTGCCTGTTATTTCTGATATTTTTTCATATTTGAGTTCATCATAGTACTTCATATTAAATACTAAGCGTTGTTTTTCTGGGAGTGTTAAGAGCGCTTTTTGTAGCTTTAGTTGTATTTCGTCTCCACTAAAAAAATTATCGTCCACTAACTTGTTTGATAGGGCGTTTTCGATATTTACGATAGGAATGAAATACTTTGTTCTCTTTTTACGTAAAAAGGAAAGCGCTTCGTTGGTAGCTATTCGATAAATCCAAGTGAATAATTGCGACTCCTCTTTAAAACTATCGAGGTTTTTCCAAACTTTAATAAAGGTTTCTTGTGTAACATCATTAGCGTCTTCGTGAGTAATTACTATCCTACGAACATGCCAATAAATTTTTTGCTGATATTTTCGAATTAATAGATTAAACGAATAGGTTCGAGTGTTTGAATTTCGAAATTGGATTAAAAGCTCTTTGTCTTCTATTATTGGTTCAGGCACTCAAAATCATTTAATTATTTACTTAGACGAGTAAATAGGAAAAAGGTTTAAAGCTATAGCGCATCAAAAATTACGAGCAAAGCAATAATGATTGCTACTAGCCAAAGCCCACCGAAGATTGCTCCAAAACCAGCATTGCCAACTCCTAAAAAGCCGATAGCTACAAGGCACATGATTAAAGTAATCCAAAACCAATTAGTAGTTCTCCAATTTTCTTTTATAAATATTCCGATTGGTGGAAAAAATATAGCTGCTATTACTGCCAATAGTAACATTAAGCCAGCATCTTGTAAATAAGGAAAATAAGGTTTGTTTTCTAAAGCTTGAGTTTTTATTTCTGATTTCTTGATTTTAACAATTTCTATACTTTCGGCATCTGTATTTTTTGATGGGGATGCTAAAGTTGTTTTTTCTTTAGCTGCTAAAATATCATTAGCAGGCAAGTTAGGCGTAATAATGTTTTCTTGAATATTTGAAGAAGCAACTGTATTTTTTTCTAATTCTATTTTATTGGAATATTCAAAATTAGTTTCAGGTGTTGTTTTTTTTGTAGCAGTATAACTATTGGCATGCTTGCTTCTTGGAAAATCATAATATTTTCTTTGAGCAAACTCTCCTTTTTGAAGAAAGGCGCATGATGATAAAAATAGAGATGCAGTAAATGCAAAAAAAACAAGTAGTAGAGTAGTGTTTTTCATATTAAAATAGGTTTAAGCAATAATATGAATATTTGCTCTTTTTTATTCATTTCGGCAATTCAGATTATTAACAAAATGCATGTTAGTATTCAAGGGGTTATCTTCAAAATTTAATATTAAATTTGGTATAGAAACTACATGCTTAAGCATCTCTCCATACAAAACTATGCCCTCATTGAGCGTATTGACATTGATTTTCCTATTGGATTATCTATTGTTACCGGTGAGACAGGTGCGGGGAAATCTATATTGCTAGGTGCTCTTTCGTTAATTGCAGGGAATAGAGCAGATAGCTCTGTGCTACAAGATAAAGAGAAAAAATGTATTGTAGAAGCAAGCTTTAATATTGATGATTACCAACTAAAGTATTTTTTTCTTAAAAATGAATTAGACTACTCCAAAATTACTATCGTACGAAGAGAAGTTTCTCCAGAGGGGAAATCCAGGGCATTTATTAATGACACCCCCGTAAACCTATCACAGCTTAAGGAGCTTACTCTTCATTTAATTGATATTCATTCTCAACACGAAACGCTCAGGTTAAATGAAGCATCTTATCAGCTTGGAATTATTGACAGCTTTTCCGAAACTACAGAACTAGTTAGTAAATATATTGCAGACTATGCAGGTTATACGAATTGCGAAAAAGAATTATCATCGCTTGTTGAAAAAGAAAAGCAATCAAAATTGGATGCAGATTATTGGCAGTTTCAAAGTGATGAATTTTCTGAAGCGAACCTTAAAACAGGCGAGCAAGATGAGGTTGAAAATGAATTAAAAGTTTTAAATAATTCAGAAGAGATAAAATCAATATTAGCTAAATGTGCCGAATCTCTAAACGGAGGTGAGCTAAACCTAATTGCTTTATTGTCGGACATCAAAAAAAACATTGCTACAATTTCTGCATTAAACCCTGCTTATGCTGATTTACTTAATCGAATAAATAGTGTGTATGTTGAGCTTAGGGACGTGGCAGCTGAGGTTTCTGCAGAGGAAGAAAAGACCATATACGACCCTGTTCGGGCTGAATCATTATCAGATAGGATTGACTTGATTTATAAGCTACAAAAAAAGCATCAAGTAAATTCAATAGAAGATTTGCTGAAAGTAAGTCGGCAGATATCTGAAAAGATTAACGACATTTTTTCTTTAGAAAATTCTATAAAAGTAAAACAGCAAGACTTAGAAAAACAAAGGCAAAAACTATTTTTACTTGCCAAAAGAATTTCTTCAGATCGACAAAAATGTTTTCCTAAGTTTGAAAAAGAAGTATCCGGATTACTTGTTGCGCTAGCAATGCCCAATGCTCAGTTTAAAACAGAGCATACCTTATTAGAAACTCTGACGGAGCAGGGTATCGATAAAATTCAATTTTTATTTTCGGCTAATAAAGGAAGTGCCTTGCAAGCAATAAGTAAAGTGGCTTCGGGCGGTGAGCTTTCAAGGCTCATGTTAAGTATTAAGGCTATAACAGCCAAAATAATTTCTTTACCTACTATAATCTTTGATGAAATTGATACCGGTGTGAGCGGAAATGTTGCCGAGCAAGTAGGAAAAACAATTGCTGAAATGTCTAAAAAAATGCAGGTAATTACAATAACACATTTACCTCAAATTGCAAGCAAAGGCAACTCTCATTTTTCGGTATATAAAGAAGATAAAAAGAATAAAACAGTTACTCAAATTAAAGCATTATCTAAAGAAGAGCGCATTTTAGAAGTAGCGTCAATGCTCAGCACCGGCAAGCCAACAGATGCTTCTCTTAAAAATGCTAAGGAATTATTAAAGTTATAATCTGTTTAATGTGCAATATGTATATTTACTAAACGTTTCAAAAACAAACCTATGTCAAACAACTTACTAAAAGGAAAAAGAGGAATAATATCTGGTGCGTTAGATTCCAATTCCATTGCTTGGAAGGTAGCGGAACAGGCACACAAGCAAGGAGCAACAATTGTACTTACCAATGCACCAGTTGCAATGCGTATGGGAGAAATCAATAAGCTTGCTGAGTCCACTAAATCTCAAGTAGTCCCTGCCGATGCAACTTCTATTGAAGACTTAACGGTATTATTTCAAAAATCTCAGGAAATACTAGGTGGAAAAATTGATTTTGTGTTGCATTCAATTGGTATGTCTCCAAATGTTCGTAAAAATATACCATATACAGATTTGAATTACGAATACTATCATAAGTCGATTGATATTTCTGCTATGTCATTACATAAAATGTTAAGCGTAGCTATGAAATTAGATGCCTTAAACGAAGCTGCCAGTGTTGTTGCATTGACTTATATTGCTGCACAACGTACCTATCCATTTTATAACGATATGGCTGAGGCCAAAGCAATGTTAGAGTCTATTGCTAGAAGTTTCGGATATCATTACGGAAAGAAAAATAAAGTTCGCGTAAATACCGTTTCTCAATCACCTACTAAAACTACAGCAGGTTCGGGCATTAAAGGTTTTGGTGATTTTTATAACTATGCTAATTCGATTTCTCCACTTGGCAATGCAAGTGCAGAATCTTGTGCTGATATGTGTATTGCTTTGTTTTCGGATTTAACACGAATGGTAACTATGCAAAATATTTATCACGATGGTGGATATTCTAATACTGGGGTAAGCATGGAAGTAATGGAGAAATTTCAATAACATATTTTAATCAATAATGGAAAACGCATTTAAAAAAGTCATTTCTTATGGTTTAATAATTTGCGTAATTTCTGTATTTATTCCTGATGTTGTTTTTTCTCAAGCAAAATCAAAAGTAAAAAAGACTATTCGTGGGGAGGCATTGATTCCTCGTCCGATTTCCAATAAGGCATTCATGCAATTATTTTCAGGTGTGTTTGCCGCCAATTTATCTATGAATTTTGGGGTTAAGAATTTTAATACTGGCATAATTTATAGTATGATGCAGTGTCAAATTTTTCCTAGAGTTCAATCTGACCCACATTCCATATTTACTGTTCATACTGGAGGAATTCGATTTAGCTACGATGTGTACCCATCCAAAGAGACTATGCAAGAAACACTTGGCAATTTTTTTGTATTCTCTCCATTTATACAAGGAGGTATTTCGCAAGTTGACTACTCACGATTAAAATGCAAAACACCTCAGGATATAATTGGAAAAAGCACCCAGACTTTTTCCGTAACAGGTGGTGCGAATTTTAACCTTATGTTTTCTGAATACGATGGCGTAGGATTTACATTAGGATATTCATTTTTTAACCATGAGTTTAATCCCGATAATTTATGCTTAAGTCAGTATTACCCAAACTTTAAAGATTCAGATAAAAAGGGTCTTACTCAATTTATTCTTTTCGGACTTAATGTTCATTTTGACTTAGCTAACAGAGATAAAGAATAATTTAAATCATGAAGGTTTCTGGATTTACGATTGTAAGGAACGCCATTAAATTTGATTATCCCGTTGTAGAATCTATACAATCCATTCTGCCGCTTTGTGATGAAATGATTGTTTCCGTAGGAAATTCGGAAGATGATACTTTGGCACTAATCTGTTCCATCAACTCACCCAAAATAAAAATAATTGAATCTGTTTGGGATGACTCCTTGCGAGAAGGAGGGAAGGTGCTTGCCGTAGAGACAGATAAAGCTAAAGCTCAACTTGATCCAGCTAGCAATTGGGCTTTTTACATTCAAGCTGATGAAGTATTACATGAAAAATATATTCCTATCCTAAAAGAGGCAATGCTAAAGTGGAAAGACGATAAAAAGGTAGAAGGTTTGTTATTTAACTACACGCATTTTTTTGGATCCTATGAATATGTAGCTGATTCCCGTAAGTGGTATCGAAATGAAATACGAATCATTAAAAATGATTCTGCTATTTTCTCCTGGTTAGATGCTATAAGTTTCAGGAAAAAGGATGTGAAATTAAAAGTAAAGACCGTGGATGCCTCTATCCATCATTATGGGTGGGTAAAGACACCTGCTTCTCAACAAGCAAAACAACAATCGTTTCATAAAATGTGGCATAACGATAACTGGGTGAAAGAAAATGTCTCTTCAGCAAATGAGTATGACTATAGCAACATAGATTCCTTAAAACTTTTTGAGGGCACCCATCCATTGGTAATGTTAGATCGAATTAAAAGCAAAAAATGGAAATTTGAATACGATCCTACAAAGAAAAATCTATCGTTTAAAAACAAGATGCTTCAGTTGGTAGGAAAAATTATAGGATATAGAGTAGGGGAATACAAAAATTACATTCTTCTTAAAGACTGAACGCGCTCCGAAATTTGTTTGTTCGTGGAGGTTTCCAAAAACTTTTCATAATAAAAAAGGGAACGATCTTTATCCTTTAACTGGTAATAAATAGATCCTAAATTTTGATACAACTCCGGATATATTTTACTTGATTTTTCTAAGCCGCTTGCTGTAATTTGCTTTGCAGCATTTATCCAGCCATAGAAAAAACAAAACACTGCTTTGTTTAATTCATCTTCAGGAAAATATTGTGTAGTGACGAGAGATGAAAATACAGATGGCCTTATTTTATTTTTTGCAATCGCATCAATATCTTCATCTGTATATACAGATAGCGTAGAGGTAAAAATGGACTCATCAACCGGAATAAATTCAGGCTCAAAATTTTCTTTAAAATAAATCGCAGTGCATTCATCAACATGCACCAACCTCCATGATGCTTGTTTTTGTAGGTAAACAATCCAGTCTGGTGTTAGATAATAAGAGAAGAGTATGAAATCCGGATTCAGCTTTTCTAATAAATTGTTTTTTGCTTCGTCAGTTGTAGTAATAACTTGTTCAGAAAACATCTTTTGCCCAAATACTTCAAGCCTACCATCCATAGATGTTTTATTGTCAGAAAAAAACTCTAGGTATCCACCCAAGTCTAGCTGATTCAGCATTTTTCCTTTAATCTTATTTTCGTTCAAGAAAGCTGTAGCATTTACCGGTACATTGGAAATTTCCCAATCTAATCCAAATCGATAGGAGCTTCGGTAATGAATGTAAAAGGCATCTGATCTAATCGAAAATATTAACAAAACACATACAAGAATAAACACTAAGGCAGGAGGCATTTTTATGTATTGCGTGAGCTTAGATAAGTTTGACTTAGCTTTTTTAATATTGGTGTTTAGCATAAAACCTTTTGCAATTATTGGTGTTATTGCAATTACACAATAACCGATATTCTTAGTTAAAGAGTAGGCAAAATAAAAGAAGATGATGCATAACAGCCATTCGTGAATTTCCAACTTTTTAAACTGCTTAGCAATTCCTATAAAAAATGCAATCACAAATAAGTCAAAAAAATGCCAGCTTGAAAATAAATTCTTAATAGAGATTTTATAATCTGTAATAGAAAAGGGACTTTGCAGCTCTCTTATGTGCATTTTATACACGTTCGCGTCACTAAAGGCCATCATTTGCTCAAAGGGAAGCGAGAATCCATTCCAACCATAAGGATTGATTAGACAAGCCACAGTAGCTAAGGATGCCATGATAGCATATTCTTTAAAATCCTTTTTTTGATTAATAAAAATGGAAACTCCATAGCATCCCATGATAACCAACCCAAGAATAAATAAAGAGTGACAATTGACCCATAAAATCATTATTACAGGCAAAAGCCTAAGCATTTTTTTATTTCCCTCCCAATACTTTTCTAAAGCGAATAAAGTAAGACCTAAAAAGACCCAGGACAATGAATGAGGTCGTATTTCTAGAGAAGGGGAAACAGCTAACAACGCAATTAGTAAAAGCCATTTAAGCATTGGAGAAAATGATTTGCTGCTTCTTTTTATGAGTAGGAAAACACTGACAACAATAAAAAGAGAGTTCAAAAATATTAATCCTTTACTACCTGCTAGTGAATAAACACTATACATGGCCAATTGATAAAGCCAGTTTAAATCAATATATTTATGATCGACAGCTGTGTAGGTTAGCATGTCCTTATCTGGGAACGAAAAATTTTCAATAATCCATTGAGCAGACCGTAGGTGAAAGCCAATATCCTCCCCATAAATATGACGAAGTGAAAAGAAGAATGCAGTTAGTAAGATTAAGAAAAAAGATATGCGTTCAGAAATGATTTCTGAATTAAATAGAACAGAATTGCTTTTAGAAATGGTATTATGCTTCAATCGAACTATTATATAATCAACATTAGTACATCGAAGGTAGAAAATCTCTAATACCGATGCTTCATATCTTTTAGTCCAAGTATAATTTGTACTTGATCGGTATTATACCAAATGTTATGGACTAATATATAATCAGTAATGGTATAACTAGTTTCTCGAAGATTTTTATGCAATCAACGATCTTATGTTCCTACTAAAAAATTAAAAAATCTCGATTTTTTTGTACTCGCGTTTATTTTAGTTTCATTCTGTTGTTTGCTTCAATGCACCACAACATCTCCGCCAAAAAAGCAGCAGCACGTTTATCGGCACCTACTTTATCAGCAGCATTTCCGTTTTCGTCAAAGGCATCCTGAACTTTTGGAACAGGAAACGTTGCAGGAATTATCCATGCACGCATTTTCCAAAGCGTAAATTGTAATGAAGTAAGCACCTGTGTACCTCCAAAAACACCTGATGAAACAGTCGAAATGGCTATCGGCTTGCGATGCCATTCGTCATACAATAAATCAACCACATTTTTCAAGGCAGCAGGATACCCACCATTGTATTCCGGGGTAACAATAAGCACACCTTGTGCTGCTTTAATTTTTTCTGCGAACTCAATTGTTTGCTCCGATGGATTTGTTTGCAATCTTAGGCGTTCATTAAAAATCGGGAATTGGTATTCGTTTAAATCTAATAGATCAACAGTTGCCAACTTATTTTCTTCAATGTATTTCTGGAAATAAAGAGCAACCCTGTCACTCTTCCGTTGAATACGAACGCTTCCTGAAATAATTACAATGTGATTCATAGTAATGCTTTAATAAATGTAATTATTCTACAAAGAAAAACGGAACCTTCTAAAAATATATCGAAGATTCCGTTTCTGTACCCTACGGGTTGGATTTATCGAACCTAATGGTTGATTTTCAAGCACTTAAAATTCTGATGAACTCACGTAGTTGGAAAGCGATCCTTTAATTGAATCGTGACGGCAATAAAAAAGGGCTGACAAGCATAATCGCTTGTAGCCCTTAAAGTACTTCATTCGTTTTAAAAATTTACGCTACTGCCAAAATTTGGCTCTTTTTTCTCATTGACTCCCCTTTTAGTTCCAATCGGTGAGATTGGTGAACAATTCTATCGAGGATCGCATCTGCCATTGTTTGATCGCCAATAATCTCGAACCATTTGCTCACCGGAACTTGAGAGGTAATAATTAAAGAACCTTTGCCATGCCTATCTTCAATAATCTCCATTAGCATTGCTCTACCTGGAGCATCAAAAGGTTGAATTCCAAAATCATCAAGAATCAGCAGATTCTGTCTTTCAATTTTAGCTACTTCTTTTATGTAAGAACCATCAGCCTTTGCAATTTTCAATTTGCCCATCAGTTTCGCAGTATTGCAGTAAAGAACTTTATGCCCTAAACTACAAGCTTGATGTCCAATGGCTGATGCAATATAGCTTTTACCGATTCCTGTACTTCCGGTTATTAA